>Ga0196971_1000972_pt1 | contig 15133 bp, 20 predicted proteins | sample S1v_1013CmetaG_FD_148660 | JGI IMG/M metagenome (GOLD analysis project Ga0196971, IMG submission 148660) | Soil microbial communities from Anza Borrego desert, Southern California, United States - S1+v_10-13C | ecosystem: Environmental > Terrestrial > Soil > Desert | place: USA: California... | reverse complement strand
TGCAAAGGATTGATTCGTTACAATGATCCCGCGGATTTCAAGCAGGTGTTAAGGAAAGAGATGGAGCAATGGGATAATGGAAAGATGCATCCGGCGGCGATTGAATCCCGCGAGGATGTTTATCCCAAACGCACGCTGGAGGCGGTGAATGAATATCGTTGGATTATTTTAAACAAGCTGTGTCGGCGGGAAGAAGTTTTGACATAGAACACCTAAAGATCAGCCATGAGCCAATGTCCTAATTGCGGATGCCAGATTGAAAGCCCGCTCGGTGACGGGAGGATTATCCACGATAGCCGCGCGTGCGGACGATTTGTTGCACTGGATTGTTTTCCATCAGGCATTGAACTGGAAGTCTGCCAAGACATCTCAGCCCGTCAGGAAAAGGGAGTCACGAAATACGGCGTGACTGTCGCCAACAACCCGCTCGAACTCAAAGCGTGGCTGCAACATGCTTACGAGGAAACCCTTGACAAAGCCATATACCTGAAGCGTTCAATCCGCGAAATGGAGAATATTTAACCATGAACAAATTCATTGAGTCCCTTTTACCGGCGCGTTTGCAAAAGCGCAAAGCGCTGGCGGATGAAGAGCGGTTAAAGCTGCTGTCCACGGTGCCGGATACAGATAACGGATTGCGGGCAATAGAAGATATTTTAACGGAAAACCTGTTGCAGGAATTTTATGTGGTGATCGATCCAAACCGCGATGACACTACTAAACTGCGCGCGTGTGAAGGTTTGCGCGTGCATTTTTATGCGCTCCAGAAAATTGAGACGGAACGCGAACGCGCCACAGAATGGCGCAAGCAGCAGGAAGCAAAGTAACTTTTCACATACCTGAAACACCCTATTTACCCCGTTGCGTTGACAGCACCGGGGTTTTGTGTTTTAAAGCTGGTGCAGGCCCTCACCTGACGCGCCGGAAAGCGTCTCAAAATAAATCCGTGGTTTCCCATTGCAGTTTAAACGGCGCTGGAAAGCCGTACCCAAACCATGAATCCAAATGACTCAGGGAACCCGCAATCCCTGTCCGCACCACAAGGCGGATCAAACGGTGATAGTCCCGGCTCCCGTGGGGCACTGGACCTGGCGATGTTCTCAAACCTGGTGGCGCAAAGAGAAGGAGAACTCGAACCAGAAGAAACTTCTCAACCGGCAGAGGCGCAGTCTGCCCCGGATGCTCCCGCTCCAACGGCTGGGCAGGAGGAAACCGGCCAGGAATTGCAGCCGGTAGAAACGCCAGCCGAAGGCGCAGATGAAGCGCCGGAGGCAAGCGAAGCAGAGAATGTTCTTTCTCAATCTGAAGACGCAGAGTTGGCCGAGGCCCTGAAAGGGCTGGATGACAGCGCGCGCAAGAAGCTGATCGATATCGCCAAATCCGTAAAGGATGGCGATGAAACGATCGGCGGTGTGAAGCGAATCCACCAGTTGACAAACCAGATCAAGAATCTGGAATCCAAACTGGAGGAACTTCAAAACGCCAGGCCGGAAGCGCCCGCGCCAAACAAAGGGAATCTCCCGGACGATGTAGCTGGCTTGAAAACGCTGCACGAAGTGGAGAAGCAGCACACCGAACTGAAGGGTTACATCCGCGATCTTGAAAAGTTTCTGGATCGCAATCCAGACGGTGGAGTGATCGGCGGACAGGAGTTCACACGGGACCAGATTCTGGAACGCAAGTGGGCTATTCAAGACAAGTTGGAATTACTTCCACAGCGGGCGCAAGCCATCCAGCAGGCGGAACAGTTCGCAGCGCAACGCAAGGAAGTGACGGCACAGATTCGGCAACAGTTTGCCTTTCTGGAAGATCCGGAACATCCCGAAACGAAAGCGGTGCGGCAATTGGTTCGTGATCCCAAGTTCAGCGATGTGCCGAACGCGGAGTATCTGGCGCTGGCCTTATTGCGAGGCAATCAGGTGTTGCAGCAGGAGCTGGCTCAAAAAGCAGGCGGGCATAGACCGCCGCTACAGGGCGCGACGAAACCGGCAGTGAAACCGGTGGGCAAAGTGCCTCTTGGCAAACCGCACACCCCGGCATCTGGAACACCCGCCCGGCCCATAGACGGGGTTTCCGCCAAGTCTGCGTTGGAAAGAGTGAGAAAAGAGGGTTCTCGGGATTCGTTTGCGGCGTTTATCGCGGCAAAAGAACAGTAGCGCGAGTGCGCCTGTTCGGTTGCCGGGATTAAAACAGAAAGTGAGACAGTTATGGCAGTAACAACCGAACCGGGGCTGCGGGTAGCCCGCAGCAAAGATATAACCCACGAAGATTACGCGGATGCGATTGACCGCATCTCGCCCGCCGCCACGCCGATGATGTCACTCGCGCGTACGGAAGTGAAATTACAAGCGGTGGACCGCACCTGGAACGTGGATTCGTTTCCAGGAGTGAAGGGCGCGCGAGGTCGCGCTGACAACGAAGACGCGCCAGCCTCCGGCAGCGCCGATTCACAGGATATCACCAGCAACATCCGCAAGATCGGCAACATTGCGCAAGCTTTCAGCCGCACCTGGCGCCGGGGCTGGATTGCTGATGTGCCGAAGATTGCAGGCGTGAAGGACATCGATTCCTACGCCAAGGCCACATATTACGAACTGCTGAAGCAGGACGCGGAAGCGGCCATGTGTTCGTTTGATCAGGTGGCGGTTTATGATCAAGGCGTGGGCCTTGGATCGGTGATGGCTGGTTATCGTAAGTTGACGGATTCCGCCAACAAATACGCTGCGGCCAGCGCTTACGCGATCGGCAAACCTTCCGATGTGCATTTCGCACCCACGGCCGCTTGCTTGACAGGCGCGCTGACAGCGGTTCACAGCCGGGCCATGTGGAAGAATCTTTCGCTCGCGCTGCGCACTGCGGCGAAGCAGAACGGCGATTGGATGCTGGTTGCGGGTCTGACCTTGCGGCAGGCGATCAGTGATCTCACCAACCCGGCCACGGTAAGCGCCACGGGCGGCACTGCCGCACCCGGCCAGGCATTGGCAGCAGACCAGGTGCGCGTGTTGCTCCGCAACGAGTCTGACAACGTGCTTGGCGGATCGGTGGATGTGATCCATACCGACTTCGGCCGCATTATGGTGACGACCTCCGATTATATCGGAACGACCACCACAAACGCCACGGGCGGCGAGCTCTCGGCGGTGAATACCCTCTCAGCCCACCGTGCGCAGGCATCCTTCGTCTATGGCTCCAAGAACGGCATCCTCCTGAAGAAGGGGAACGCATTCAAGAGCTGGGCCAAGCTGCCGGAGACGGAGAAGCTGGCGGCATTGGGTGGTGGCGATGCCTACGACGCCAAACAAATGCTCACCTTCGGATTGGATAACCCGATCAAGGCGGGCTGGCTGGAGCTCACGTAATTCAAGGCGGGCGGGGCATTCACAAATGCTCCGCCCATTCTTACAAAATGTTGACACAACAATCCCTTCTAAAGGCTGCCGAAGCCGCTGACCGGGCGGCCTGCGCACAGTCCCGGGAAGAAGAAATGCGCGCGGTGATGGAGATCGTCCAACACAAGGAGGCGATCAAAATCGGCCTCATGCAGGCAGAAATGCAAAAGCGTTCTCAAAGCCCGCATCTGGAGGAACGATTGCCATTGCGAGCTGAGGGAGATGATTTTGCCCGCGTGGAGGCGCGCATTCCCAAAGACCTTTTCTTTCATCTGGTGAAGCAACGGAACTTTGGTGTGGACGGATTTTGTGATGATGGCGGAATGGAAGATTTCCTGAAGACGCATCCCAGTTGCCGGGTGAAAACCGTGAGCGGCAAGACGGTGGTGGGTTACGCGGGAAAAGGACAAAGCCAAAAGCGGGAAAGGGCGGCGATCTTTGGACGCGGCACGATTGAGTTGGCGCGGTAGTGAATAATGTGAGGCCGCCCCGGCGGTGCGGCCCTACCCAGAAAGGTAAATTTTATGTTTCCAATGTCAGTAAATGGATATTACGCGGATCAGGGCAGCGTGGAGGCGTATGGGAAGAGCAAACAGTTTACAGCCAAGCCGGCCAGCCTGGCGTATTGCTCGGCCTACAATAAAAGCGCCAGCACAGTTTACATTGAGCTGTTCGACAGCGCGAGCGGCGCGAGTGGAACGCCGCGGGTGATTCCCTGCCCCACCAAGACGCTGATCTACTGGTCGCAATTGCGGATGCGTAACGGAATCTTTGTGCGGGCAGTGGATGCGGATTCCGGTGGCTCACTCATTGCAGACGATGACGTGAAGTTTGACTGCGGGTTCATGGATAACATTGTATGAACCTGCGCGTTTTATTTATTGGACTGGCGCTGGTGTTTGCTCTCAGTGGATGGGCGCAAGGCATCGGCGGCATGGGCGGCGGCCCTGGGGCAGGCAGCGCACCCGGCGGTGGCGCGTCGGGCACTGTGAACAGCACAAATGCGGTGACGCTGGATGGCAAACCATCGACTGCGTTTTTAGAAAAAACTAACACAGCAGCGCGCACGCCATCGGGTGTTGTTTTTAAATTGGTCGATTCGGACGACGGACAATTCTTCGGACAGAATATCTTTGCGGGCCACCCGCTTAATTACATCGCCCCAGGTCAACCTGGTTGCTTCATCGCTGGCGGAATTACAAACGCGGATTCTGGAGCGTCGTACACAAATACCATCCTGGATCGCATTTCCACTATCGCTGGCGGGGTTGGAAATTGGATTGGAGATTTGAGCGAGGGGTCTTTTATCGGCGCGGGGGAGCAGTGTCGAATCGGTGATAATTGCACGCACTCCGTAATCGTTGGCGGCGAAGTTCAAACTATTGAAGACATCTGCGAGTGGTCGGCTATCGTCGGAGGGTATCACAATCGGGTAGTAACAGGCGCCGGATACAGCTTTTTAGGAGGTGGTTTCGGTAATACAAACGGCTCTTCATGGGGCTTCATTGGAGGCGGCGAAAACAATGCCGCGTTTGGCCTCCACTCCGCTGTTGTTTCTGGCAAAGACAACTACGCGACCAACGATTTTGCGCATGTCTTTGGCGGGATTGGCAACCGGGCTATGGCGACCGGATCGGTCGTCATAGGAAATCGTGTAACTAATACCGAGCCCTGGAGTGTAGCCGTGGGACATGGGACCTCTGCTGTCACGATAAATAGCAATAATTTAATGACGCTTAACAGTGTGACGGTGCGCCCGAATTCTACGATCAGCTACTCGGGTGAAACCGAAGTTAACTACACCGGAGTCGTCACAGAGAATATATCTGTATTAACAATTATCGCGGACCCGAATGGCGGCTGGTTTATTGACGATCCGAACAACTCAGACAACAGACTTGTTGGTTTTCATTCGGATGCGACTGATTTCTCAGGCGGCCATGTGGGGTTTGGAGCACGGGTTTTTTTCACCAACAACGTGTCCGCCAAAACAATCTCTTTCCTGACCAACTCCCACGCGGGCGATGTGATCAACATGGATGGAGGGTTGCGGCAGATCACAAACATGACATCGGCGGTCACGTTCACTGGGCTGGCAAATGCAGGACCCGGCAAACAGGCGGCGGTGAAGCTGATCAATAATTCAGGGAGCGATCACATTGTTTCTTATACGGGTCCGATTCGCGCGGCGGTGGATGGGCTTACCAGTTTTACAGTCACAAACGGTCAAAGGTTTTTACTGAGCATCGATATCGACTCGGAAACCAACGGAGTGTTTTTACCGCTGCGATGAATTGGAAACGGTTCATTTTAATTTCCGCAATTCTCCTGATGCCGCTTTTGGTTTCAGCGATGAATTTCTGGCAGGCGGCTGCGGCGAAGAAGAGGGCGGTTGGTGAACCCTATGAGCAACCATTCACACTCCTACTTATCCCCGACACGCAGTATGTGACCAAGGAGCTAAATATCTCCTACCTAAACTCAATGCTTAAATGGGTTGGAACAAATTCCAGTTTGAATACTGCGGCGATTCTTGGCCTTGGAGATTGCATCCATGATTACGCCAACACGGCTCAGTTCACCGTTTACACGAACGCATTTACAAACGTGGCTTCAATCCCAACGTTGCACTGCGCCGGGAATCACGACCGGCAACACGACTCAAGCCCTAACCGCGACTATTCGCCATTCAATAACCACATTACAAGGGGTTGGTATACCAACAAGTCTTGGTGGAGTGCTGATCGGGGAGGTTTTTTAACGAACAACGCGCAACAAAATGCATTTTTACTCGTCACCAATGGCAATACGGAAATGGTTGTGGTGACTTTGGAATATGGGCCTGCCACCAATACAATAATGTGGGCCAGTAATGTCTTTGCGACTTACCCGGATCACTACGGGATTTTAACGACCCACTCCTACCTGATGCCGGATGGGTCACTGAATGGGTTTGGTGATCTATACGCGCCCTCTGTTATTTTCTCAACCTTCACCGACGCCACCGGAATGTGGGAAGTGATAAGGAAAATTCCGAACCTTAGATTGATCGTCTCGGGGCATCAAATTCTCGCAGCAGACATACCCATTGAGGCAAACCGACTGATGTTTGGCGATTCAGGCAACGGGGTGCTTGCGAACGTTTCAAACTGGCAGGATGTGCGCGATGGGATTGGGTCAGGCTCTCACAAAGCAGTGTTAAAGCTGCTCACAGTTTCACCATCCGACAACACGGTCGCGGTTACGACCTTTGATGGAGGGGCGCTAACAAACATCCCCGCGTTCGACTATGAGCGGCACTGGATCACAAATTACACAAAGCCTGCCGTGGTGGATGGTTTGGTTGGACACTGGTCATTTGATGAGGGGGGCGGGCAGTATTCGGATGATCTAAGCGGGCAGGAAAACACGGCGACACTTACCATTGGGGCAACGTGGACGAACGGCTATAGCGGAAATGCTGTCTGGTTGACTCCGGCACATACCAACCGCGTCACTCTTGGAACCGACGGATTAGCGATTGGGTCCAGTTTTACTTTAGCGGCCCGCGCATATCCAGCGGCGCTGCCAGCCACAAATAAAACAATGGCCATTTTGACCAAGGGCGGCGTTGGGGAAAATGCTGGAGATGACCACAATTATTTCATCGGTTTAAGCGGTGGTGGAATTTCGATTTATACAAGTGTTGGAATTTTCGCAGGTTACGAAACTGCCTCCGGCGCAAACGTGCAGGCAAATTACGCAACAGCGATTTCAACCGGGCAGTGGTATCACTTCGCGTTGCGCTACGACGATACAGCTGACACTTTAACACTGTTCCTGAACGGCTCCCCTGTCTCCACAAACTCTGCGGCTACTACTAGTCCAGCAACAAATTTCTGCCGGGCGTTCGTTGGTCAATTTAGGCAAGGCGTGGATCATGTTGATTACAAAAATTTCGAGGGGGGAATTGATGATGTTCTCATTTATTCCCGCGCATTGAGTGATGCGGAAATAGAGGCTCTAGCGGAATGAAAATTATAAATTTCATATTGAAGGGACTCACACCGCCTGAGATCGAAGCGTTGGCGGAAATTGTTTTGGAATTGGATCAAGCCCTTGGCCGACGATGAAAACGTTTCTCGCACTTCTACTTTCAACCGTTTCGCTGTTCGCACAGACGAACGGCGTTACGGTGACGTGGGAAAGCGCAGGTCCTCGATTCCTGTTTTACGTGGGATCTGAGAGCCGAAGTTATCACACCAAACTTACCTTCACTAATAATTTAGCCTGGGTGGCCCCTGACGTGTTGCATTACGGGACCAATTATATTGCTGTTGAAGCGCGCGGGTGGAATTCCAATGAGGAATTTGTATTCAGCGATTTCTCGGAAGAAAAGCGGGTTGTTCGCACGCCGGGACCGGGAATTCGAATCAATGTGGGCATCCAAGCTTCAACCAATCTTTCGGACTGGAAACCGTTCACTAATTTCGTAATCGCGATCAACCCAACTCGACCAGTGGAATTCTTTAAGCCCGCGATTGAGATGTTGCCGCCTGAACCGGATGTAATAACCACACTGCCGCCGCCAGCGGTCACAGACCGCCACTACAGAAGCACACCATGAACCTAGAGGCCAGAACAGAATCCCTTGAACATACTGTATTCGGAAACGGCCATCCCGGCCTGAAGCTCGATGTTGCCATCCTGAAGAAAGATGTCAGCGAGTTGGGCGACATTAAAACCCGGTTAAGCCGCGTGGAGCGGTCTATCTGGATTGCTGTCGGCGCGCTTGGGTTCATTCAACTGGCCGCGAAATTTATTAACTGAACCAACCAAAGGAACACAATGAAAGCAATAACAACAACAATCAAAGTGCTGGCGGTGGTCAGCGGGCTGGCTGCCTATGCGGATGTAATTCCGGCCAAGCTGATGCCGATCGCGGCGCTGGTATTCGCCGCCGCCTCCACACTGAAGGACCTTTGTGTGAAGGTGGGAGATTACGTGGATGACCGGCAGATGAACGGCAGCTTCAAACCATGAACTGGGGTTCCTTGCTTCGCGGTTTTCTGGAATGGCTGGAAAGCCTGGTGCGCAAGGAGACGGCAAAACCAAGCACGATTGAAGATGCAAAAACTCCTCAAGGCATTCGCTCTCGCTGGGCTGCTTATATCGCCGACCGGTTGCGCAACAAAGACCGTGGTGATCGACAGCCAAAGTGATGTGGTGAGGATCGGCGCGGGCGTGAAAGGCCCTGGCTATATCTGGCAGGATAACGCCTGGCAAAAGGTGAAACGGATGGAATACCCGGAAGGCTGGTATGCCGGGCCGGGGGCGACGGCTGATGAGAAATGAAGCGGCAGCCCCGGCGGGACTGCCCTACCGGAATGAAGCATGACGCGAAATCATTGAGACGAGCTGAGCGGCATATCAAAGCCGCGTTGATCAAAGCGGACATGCCGGGCTGGCAGCGGGATGAACTGGAAGACGCGCTGGATTGTTTGAGGGTGAATCGCAAGAAGAAAATTCAACGCGACCCGGCACGATAACGAAGACGAAGAATGAAGACGACCACTTACGGCGACATTTTAAATCTGACGGCAGAGCTGGCGGATCGCACGCGGGATAATCTGCCGACTTCCGAAGCCGCAATGCTGCGCGCGCTCTTTGCCGCGGAACTGCCGGATTTGTGGAATCGCGAAGCATGGCCGGAGTTGTGCGATAATCTGGAAGAGGTGGCGCTGGATGAAAACAAGTGTTTCCCGATGGAACAGGAAACTTTGTTGATATTATCCGGTGCTGGTCTGTCGGATTGCAATGGAGAGTATTCGGTGGACGGCACTGAAGGCGGCAAGCCGAAGTATGTGAAGGGTGCAAACACGGTTTCGTGGCAGCTTTCCCTGTTCTGGTCCATTACAGCGGATGCGGGAATTGGCAATCAGACAGTTTATTACTCACTTGAAGATGTGGCGACTCCCGATCTGGTGACGGAATGGACTCCTGGGCTTCCAGACATTCCCGACCTGGTTTCTTTTGGAATTTCCGCTCAGCCGGAATGGAGCCCGGCTCCCACGGTGGAACTCTCGCTTGAGGCGGATCGCGGAGAAATCCTTGCGGTCTTGAATCAGGACCCACGTGAAACCACGGCAGTTTCCAAAATCACAGAATGGACGCCGTTGAACAACCGGGTGCATGTGACGACCAGCCTTTCATCTGTGTGGGTTGATTGGCAGACGCCCACACCGGATTTATTGGATGATGCGGTGACGGGTGGAACGCTGGCGGATTATGAATTGCCCGCACGTTTCAAAATGCCGCTGGCGCTGAAGGGCGCAGCGCATCTGGTGCGGGCCGAAGATCCCGAACTGGCGGCGCGCTATGTGGCGCTGGCGGATGCTGAACTTTTAAAACAGGTGGCCCGGCTGAAACTGCCCTGGTGGAGGAGGAATTGAGCATGATCCTGACACCGGACGGCGATGCGGCTTTCCTGCGGGTGAATAACCGCCTGCCGGTTCACGCACTGAAGCCGGGCGAAGTGGCGGCGGCAACCAACACGCGCTTTGACGAAGGGAAACCCCGCCCGCGTTTCGGTATTGCCCTGGAACAGTGGGGGCAGGTGGGTGGTGGAGAATTTTCCACGATGGCTTACAGCCGGTTCAGTGATCCCAATGGCTTTGATAATGGAGTCTTGATTACAAACGACTGGCGCGACGGGGATGGCGAAGATGGCGGACGAGGGCGGGCGTATCGCATTTGCCCCGGCAATGTGCCACAGGAAATCAGTTTAAACGGGCATGATGTGTGGGGCGGCTGCCGGTTGAAGCAGGCGCATCATTCCATGTTCCTTGCGCGTCATGGGAATGAACGGCATTACTTTTCCGCGGCGGCGGTGGATGGCGCCAATGATCGCATTCAATTGAATTGCGCTCCGAACTGGGCGGACGGTGAACTGGTGCTTTACCAGGCGGAAGCTGATTCTGAAATTATTCCCGGCCCAAACCCGAACGCGGAATATTATGTCAAAACCGATGGCAGCAACCGGGTGACGCTGCATGGAACCAAAGCGGATGCGGTGGCAGGCACCAATACAATTGCGCTGGGCACGGCTGTGGGGCGGTTTTATCTGGAGCGTCAGGCCGATGCGCCCGGTCCATTTGGCAATGGAGCGCCGCCTTTAATCCTGCAACCCACAGAAACACTTTCTGCCTTTGAAAATGGCTTTCGCGCCGTGACAAAGGCTGTGGCGGTCACTAATTCGAACGACGATGACGACACCATAACCGCGCCCAGTCACCGGCTACTGGCGGGCGACCAGGTAAGTGTGGTTCTCAGCACAGATGGAACGCTCACGAAGTATGCCCGGCCGGTCTCGGATCATCTGGTGAAGCTGTACGACACGGAGGCCAATGCGCTGGCGGGAACGGCGACGGGATTGCTGGATGTTTCGGCAGATGCGCAAACGGGAACGATTGCAAAAGCGGGCGCTGCGGCTTTGCCAATGCCGCCGCTGCGTGAGATCGCTTATTACAAGGGGCGGATTGTGGGCGTGGTGAACGGCACGCGGGATACGATTGTGGTGAGTGATCCTTTTGACTTCCTGCATTACAGCATTTTTACGGGGCCGGTTCCGGCGAACATGGGTGAAGCGGGCGAGGTGCAGTGGCTCCTGCCGCTGGGGGAAGACACACTATTGATCGGCAAGGAAACCGCCGTGCTTGCCATTACGGGGTTGAGTTCTTCAGACAGCGGCAATTGGCGCATGGAAGATGTTACACGCGAATACGGAGCGGTTGCGCCTTTGGCCGCTTTGAACGTGGGGGCGGATGGACAGTTCCTATCGCGCAAAGGATGGGCCAGCGTGATCCGCACGGTGGCGGGCGAGAAGCTGGGGCAGGCGCGCACGGTGTCACAGGACATCCCGGAATATTTCAAGGACATCGACTGGCGCTATGCCGGCCAGTCCTGCGCTGAGACCTGGAACAACCGCTTGTTTCTTAGCGTGCCGGTTAAAGGGCAGACAGGCCCGGTTAAGAATAATCGCACGCTGGTTTCCAATTTTCTGAATCAATCCCTGACCGTGGAACAAAGTGTTTTGGGGGATCAATTGGTGGGCCGCGTTTCTGAAAGCGGCATGATGCTGGATGCGTGGGAGGGGGAATGGACTGGTGAACTGCTGAACCCGGTAGCCTTCTGCAAATTAAAAGTGGCGGGAGAAGAGCGGCTGACCTTTGCCACGCCGGATGGGTTTATCTGCTGGTTCACTGATGGCTTTGTTGATGGTGAAGACGCGGTGGAAATGAGCGTGACGACGCGCGGTTATTTTGGCGGCGCGCGCGTGCTGGCTTTGAAAGCGGCAGTGAACTGGGATACGCATAATCCAAAACTGAGCGTAACAGCGCGCACTGCCGGCCACAACGAAGCAGATGCGCTGCTGGAGGAATTAACTTTTGACCAGACAAAATACCTGGTGTCTGGCGCGGAGGATTATGATCCAGAGACCAGCACCGAGGCGCAGTTTGATGCGCCGCACCGCGAGGATTACGCGCTGAGCGCCAGCGAGCTGCTGGTGGGCAAACTGGATGTTCACCAGAACATGACGGAGAACATGCGGTTGCGAACACGCGATCGCGCGCCGCAACTGGTGATTGAAAACACTCAAGGCAGCGTGCGCATCAACAGCGTGACGCTGCTGGCAAAACCCGCTGGCACAAGGGCCACAAGAACCACTTAGGAACACATGAAAAGAAGCATAATTAAATTTTTAGCAACGCTGGCGGCTCTGATGTTATTGCCATCAGCAGACGCAGAAATTACGGCCCGCGTGTATCCGGGTTATCAGTTCAATGAATCAGAGCGGCCCACGGTATCCACGCTGAACCTGTTAGGAACGCCCACGATTGAGATTACCGGGACGCTGGGCGGCACCAATGTGGCCCTTGGCGCGGGAACTGTTTCTGGCACCATGCTGATGGATTCCGTGGCGGGTGAGGGTTTGGAATACGATGGCGAATCGCCCCGCGGATTGCGGATCGCGGCGGCGGCGGCTGGCCTGGGATTGGGTGGTGGCGGCGGTGCGGCGCTTTCCAACAAAGTGGATGGCGTGCGGCTGGTGATCACGAACGATACGATCACACTGAGCGCCCCCACCAACACGCTTGTGGGTGGAGGCGCGAGTAATCTTTTCTCCCTTTCGTCTCACTTCGACACGACGAACAGCGTGCTGGCGCTGAAGCAGTTCACCAGTTTTGAATATACGATTTCCAGCGATGTGGTGCTGAATACGAACCACAGCCTTGGTGTTACTCCGTCTCAATTGCGGTGTGTGCTGGTGTGCAAGGTGGATAATGCGGGATATGTGATTGGAGATGAAGTGGACGCGGCCGGAGTGTTCAATTCGGCGACCGGGGTTCCAAGTTTTACGTGGGGTGGATCAGCCACAAACGTGTTTCTTGCGGCGCAGTTTGGAACGCTGGCAGTAAAAAACAAATCCAATGGATCAAATGCCGACCTTACGCTCAACCGCTGGCGGGCAAAGGTGTACGCAAGGCCATGATCAATCCCCCAAAACATTGGATGCGCCGCGTGGAGCCTTGCGATATGCAGGCACTTCAGGAAGCTGCACAGACAGACAGGCACGCAGTGATCGCCCCCACGCATGTGTTTACCAAGGAAGGTGAAATCGTGGGATATGTGAGCATCGCCCAGGTGGCGTTGGTGTTGCCGTGGTTTCACACAGAACGTTGCCACGCGCGGGACTCGGTTTATTTCATCAACCAGATGGAGAATCTGGCGGGCAATGTTTTACCGGACCATGGCAACGGATTGATTTGTGTGCCGGTGGTGAAGAGCAGCCCGTTTCAAAATCATATCGAACGGCTGGGCTACCTGCCCACGGATCAGGCAACAATAACTTTCAAGAAAGTGAGGTAAGTTTATGGGTATTGGATCTTTATTCGGCTTAGGCAGCGATGCGGGGGATGTGAGCAGCGCTGATATCCAAGATACACGCCGGGACTTCAATGCATTGCTAAAACCATTCCTTGGAAGCGCGGGAAAGATATACAACACAGAAGCGAGGTGGAAGCCGAAGTATACCGAACTGGGGTTGCGGAATCTAAACACCACGCTCACTGGTGGAAATGGCACGCCGGGTTTGATTGATCTTTTCAGCGCGGCGCAGACGGGTGGGCGTAGTGCGAACTTTGAAGATTATCAAACCTTCGATCCTGAGGGTGCGGCGCTAATGAATCAGTTGACTGAAACAGCTTCGCAGGGTTTATCCGCTGGCAACAGGCTAACTTCGAGTGATGTGTATAACATCACGAGTGGCGTGCGTGGAGATTGGGCGGACCGCGGGTTTGCCCCCAACGGAAACGCGCAACTGGATGAAGCGGTGCAACTGGCGACGGCGGGCGAGGGGTTGCGGCAAAGCAGGCAGAACTACGCGCAGGGCGTGGCGGGGCTGGGTCAAAACCAATACGGTGTGCTCAGCCAAACCAACCTTCCTGAACTCGCATTTGGATTTAATCAAGGCACAGGTCCAACGCTGCATAATAGTGATCAGGCGGGGAATATTCTAAATTCCGTTTACGGCGCGAAGAACGCCGCGAACCAGGCCACGGCGGCAAACAACACATCTTTGTGGCAAAGTTTTGACGCAAACTCAACCGGACTTGCTTCCAGCTTATGAATAATACTCTTGGAAACTACTTGTTTGAATTGGGCGGATACGCCAAATCCACAAAACCCATGAAAGATTGGAACATGAATGATTACATGCAGTTCATGTCCACTAATCGCAATGCCGCGTCCCCACCATCAGGGCAATCGCAGGATTCAACCAGCAACCTTGGAAAATTCATTGGCCAATCAATGGGCATCCAGACTTCCAACGGGTTGGGCGGAACTATGATGAATGCGCTGGCGTCCCCAGCTATTAAAAGTGCCGCAACCAATGCGGCGGGCGGGGCGGCTGCCGGTGCGGGCGGTGGGCTAACTGGTTTGATGTCTTCTCTATGAATGAGGCTGAGCGCATTGCTAAAGCGTGTTGTGGCGACCCACAGGCGATGGAGTTTATTGCCTTGTGGGCGGAATATTGCCACGCGATTGATGACATTGTGGATCAGGAAAACACCTGCGCGGAACATATTATACGCACCTGTGGTCCGTTGCCAGTAATGCTTTGCACGCATCCATTTTTTGTTCGCACTCCAATGCACGCGGTTGCTTTGAGGCAAGTAATGTTGCTGGTGGCTAATGCTTACGCAGATTCCGTGGCGTGGGAGCGGTCGGCGTCCGATTGGCAACGCAACCATTCAGACGTGCTTCGTCATGCCGGGAATGAAATGATATTTGCTGTGGCGCAGATTTGTGGAGGCTACGAACACGCCCGGAAAATATCACTCGAGCAACGAACTGTGTGTCACTTAAATCAGCACGCAAATGATAAGGAGGCAGAATGAGTAATTTAGGAAATTTTCTAACAGGTGTGGTGGATCGGAACCGCAAAACAAAGGAAGCGGATCAGGTGGCTAAGGCCATGTATCAGTTTTTAGATCCCGGAAAGGGGGCTGATGGCAGTGTGGGCGCCAATCCACTTGGGCCCAAAGATCAATGGGATTTGATGAGCGCCCATGAGCGTGTGGCGCGTGCCACCGCTTTTACTCAAGCGGAAGCGTTGAAACGCGCCCAGGCCGACCAGGAACAGCAGTCGCAGATGCGGGCCATGCAAATAGACGAAATGAAGCAGGCCATGGGGGCAAATC
>Ga0196971_1000971_pt1 | contig 15149 bp, 12 predicted proteins | sample S1v_1013CmetaG_FD_148660 | JGI IMG/M metagenome (GOLD analysis project Ga0196971, IMG submission 148660) | Soil microbial communities from Anza Borrego desert, Southern California, United States - S1+v_10-13C | ecosystem: Environmental > Terrestrial > Soil > Desert | place: USA: California... | reverse complement strand
CCGTTTCTGCCCTGTTAAGGAATACCCTGACTCCTCGCAGCCCCGCAGCCTCGAAACCTCGCAGCCTGCGCCCATAGGGCGCAATATTCTACTTATGTGCAAAATATAAGCTTTTATTTTATACTAAGTGCTTTTTTCAGGACCCTTGAGGCTATTGGTGCTGCTGTACTGCCACCGCTGCCGCCATTCTCAATCAGTACTGCAATAGCTACCTTTGGGTTGTCTGCAGGTGCAAAGCCCACAAACCAGGCATGGGATTTTTGATCTCCGCCGACCTCGGCAGTGCCTGTCTTTCCAGCCACTGTCACTTTACTCACTTTTGCCTTTGTACCGGTGCCTGATTTCACCACTTCAACCATCATGTCTTTCATTATTCCGGCAGTTTTACCGTCCATTACCTGACCTATCTGCTTCGGTTTGAATTCCTTTATGGTTTGGCCTTCACCATTTGTTATACTGCTCACAGCATAAGGCTGCATCATAACACCTTTGTTGGCTACTGCTGCAGCCATCAAAGCCGCATGCAAGGGGGTCATAAGGATTTCTCCCTGTCCTATGGACTGCTCGGCAACATTTTTATCATTGATCTTATTTGGGAAGACACTTGTTGAAATTCTCATATCTGTTTGTATATTCTTATTGAACCGGAACCTTGCCGCCTCACTGAGCATATTGTTATTTCCAAGTCTCAGTCCCTGCTTTATGAAATAAGAGTTGCAGGAGTGCTTTAAAGCCTCAGCAAGGGCTAGTTTGCCATGAGCCTTGCCATCGCTGTCCTTTATTATGTAGCCGTCAATATTTACTTCACCGGTGCATTCTATCTCTACATCCTGCAAACCGTTTTTCAATATAGAGGAAGTGACGACAAGCTTGAATATTGAACCAGGCGGATAGAGTCCCTCTGCGGATCTGTTCAAAAGCGGACTTTTCTTATCCTTTATAAGACTTTCCCAATTGTTTTGTATGCCGGAAGGGTCAAAATCAGGTTTGCTTGCCATTGCAAGTATTTCTCCGGTTTCAGGACGAAGTACCACCACAACACCTTTTCTTCCCCGCAGCTGATCCACAGCATAGGTCTGAAGAGACCGGTCCAGGGTCAGCTTTATATTGTCGCCGTTTATAAAGTAATCATTTATTTTACTCTTCAAGGTCTCAATTGTATCACTGGAATTCATAAGCTCCTTATTGTAAAAAGCTTCAAGTCCCGAAGAACCATAGGTCTTGCTTGAATACCCTATGACATGGGAAAAATATCTGGGATAAATGTATTTACGTCTTACCCCGGATTTGTATTTTGTACTTTTTGCCAGTACTTCTCCTTTTCTGTCCAGTATGCTCCCCCTTATTATATTCTCACTTGATTCCCTGAGCCTTCTGTTATATGAGTTAGAGGATATCACTCTGGATTCAAACAGGTTGAAATAGAGAAGATATAGACATATCAACGCAAATAAAGACAGGTATACATACTTGATTATATTAACTCTGTTTTTCATATGGATCACCTCGATTATTACTGGGGTCACGAGTATTACGCGGCAATTGGCAATTGGCAATAGGTCTGGTATTGCTTCGAAGGATTGACTTATTCCTCGTATTTCGTATCTCGTATCTCGCATCTATCAATATAGTACAGCATCCCCAAATTTATAAACTGCGAGAGCAGTGAACTGCCGCCGTAGCTTATAAATGGAAGGGTCACACCGGTTATTGGTATGATGTTCAGGACACCGCAGACGATTATCAGTGTCTGGATCACTGTAAGGGAAGTAAGGCCCAAAGCAGCTGTGGAATATATGGGTTTTGTGCATTTTGAGCTGATTTCCATGCCCACAGCACTTATAAGAGCATATACAGACAGAAGCAGCATTCCGCCTATAATGCCAGTCTCTTCGCAGATAGCAGAAAATATAAAATCCGTATGTACGGCAGGTATAAATTTCGGATCACCAAGAAATAATCCCGTACCGATGAGCCCACCTGTGGCAATTGCGAAAAGAGACTGTGTTATCTGATAAGACTTGTCGGCAACATATTTCCAGGGATTGACCCAGGCAAGCACCCGGAACTTGATATACGAAAATGCGAAGTAGCTTATAAAGGCTCCCCCTACTGCTGCCCCGGCAGATACTGCTGTATAGTAACCCTTTATATCTTTGGTAAAAAGCATTACCAGAAATACGGTAAAGAATATAAAAGCAGAGCCCATGTCTCTCTGCAGCACGAAGAATACAATAATAACAAGCATTGAAGCTGCGATTCTAATAAACCTCCAGGTATTTAACTCTTTATCCAGCAGGCAGGCCATGAAGAAAACAAATATCAGCTTTATAAATTCCGAGGGCTGTACATTTGTGAAGTAAAGATTTATCCAATTTTTTGAGCCGTTGATCTCAGTACCCCATATTTGTGTTATCAGCAGGAGCGTAAGAATAGCACCTCCAAGCAGAAAACGGTGCTTATATTGTACTTCAAACCTTTTCATGAATACGAGGGCTGCAAAGAATGCGAGTATACCTACCGCTGAAAAATATGCCTGCCTTGTTCCGTATTCCGGGCTTAACCGGTACAGTATGCTGAGTCCTATCGAAAGTAGATTGAATACCATGTCAAACATAAGATGTTTATCAGACTTCAGAAGCTTTCCAAGCACCAGTCTTGATATTATATAAGCAAAAGCGAGGCCGCCGCCGATATATATAGCTATGTAGTCCATAGGCTCAAAATAATATGAAAGCAGTGCAAAATTCATTGCAATCAGGGCGGTATTCAAGAAAGGAGCCAGGTACCGGCATATGCGGTTATTTTTGTAATATGACAGATAGCAGGAAAGAGTAAAGCCTGCGGTTATAAAAGTATATAAAAATCTATAGCTCCAGGAAAGTACTTCGTACATTGTATCACCAACCGTCAATTAAATTAATTATTTTGTACGCATCAAAGTATTTCTTAAGGGCATTATTCCAATTCAATTTCTATCAAGGAAATACATACGCGAAATATATTAAATTCCAATATTACTATATTATACATTATTATTGGGCAAAATTCATTAAGACATTTCTATAACGAGTAGGGGCATATATTCCACCTTAATTTGCCATGCCCCGTAAGCGAGTTTCAAAAAAGGCATCCTTGATTGTTAAAATACTTCAATATAAGCCTTTTTTATAGACGTAAATGTGTGATAAAATATTCAAGAGACTAAAGAAATAGTTGAAAAGGAGTACTTTATGGGATATAAATATGTGCTTTTTGACCTTGATGGGACATTGATCAATACAAACAAGCTTATCATCGACTCTTTCAAGTATACTTACAAAACCGGCCTGGGACTGGAGGTCAGCGAAGAGGAGATACTCAAGTATTTCGGGGAGCCTCTCATAGTAACCCTGGCAAGATACTCCGAGGAAAAGGCTGATGAGCTGTTCAAAACCTATATTGAGTATAATGAAACCCGTCATGACGACACGGTGACAATATTCGATGGAATTCAGGAGCTTCTGGAGGAGCTTGTAAATCAAGGCTGCATTCTGGCGTTAGTGACTTCAAAGAGAAGGAAGGTAGCCCTTATGGGTCTGGAGTTGTTTGACATAAAGAAGTATTTTGATGTGTTTGTTGCTCTCGAGGATACAGAACTGCACAAGCCCAACCCTGCTCCTGTGATCAAAGCTTTGGAGCTTCTTGGAGCACATCCCGGCGATGCCATAATGGTGGGGGATAGTGTTTTCGACATCCACTGTGCCCACGGTGCAGATGTCAAAGCTGTACTTGTAAAATGGAGCGCTGCCCATGGCTTTCAGGGTGATGATGCATCAGCGGATTACATAGCTCACGATACTAAGGAACTACTGGAGATTATAAAACAATAGCGAGCTGGGACAAAGCACCTTGTCCCAGCTATCACTAATCGAGCTTTTGCCTTTGGCTGCCGTCGGTTTTTGCTTTATAATTGCCATGCTTATCCCCGTATGCACGGATTACAGGATTCCAATCCTTTATAGTGTAGAAGATCCAGTCACCATCCACTCTTATATTGCTTATGTTCTTATCGTCATTAAGCCTGGTTCTTTCAGTCCCGTCGGTTTTTACCTTATAGAGCTTGCCTTCGTCACCCCTGTTGCCATAATATATCCAGTCACCTGAAATATATATACTTTCCGGGCTGTCGTCAATAAGCCTTATTATGGCCCTGCCGTCCGTAGACATTTTATAGAAATATCCATAATTCGCATCACGGAAATAGAGCCAGTCATCCTGAATATTGATGGATAAGGGAAAATTATTGGATAGTTTGGTTTTTCCCGTACCATCGGTTTTGATTCTGTAGAACTTGCCATTGTCCTCCCAATTTGAGTAATATACCCAGTCTTCATAAACAAGAGTCTTTCCATAGCTGTATATGAAACCGGACAAATCCATTATTTGAGGCTTGTTCGGGATAATACTTGTATCTGCAGTATTTACCTGTATGGGCAACAAAACAGAGCTTCCATTTTTGTCTACAATTTCTACTTGTGTTTTCCCTTCCCTTAGTCCTTTGACTATAAGGTTGTCGCCTGCTACAGATATATTGGAGTGTATGCCGACATTCTTAACTTCATAAGGTGCTTCACCGCCATTAATATGTACCGAATATTCCATGCCCTCAGTAACGGTAACAGATGAGGGGTCTGCCGATATCTTAAAAGGGTTTATCAACATGTCCTTGCTCATAAAACTCAAGCTTTCGAATATATTCCTTCTTGCTCCGTACCGCATATCAAGGGTGAGCTCCTTATTGTCGTATACTGCCTGTATCGGAGCCCAGCTGTTTTTCCATTTGTCCCTGTATACCTTATAGTATAAAAGCTCTGAGGTTGCAAAAGCAGTTACAAGTGCTACCGTGAAGCTTTCGGGCATCTTTGCTTTGGCCTTTTCCAATATTGGTATGGCTTTTTTCTCTGTATACTGGTCACCGTCGATAAAGGTAAGGTAACCTATGCAAAACAGATCGTGACTGCCTAGCTTATCAAGGTTTATATTTTTGTATGACTTGCCAAAACTGAATTGTACATACTTTTCTACCAGGCCTCTTTCATCATAGTGCCAGCCCAGGGCATTTATTACCGCCGCTTTTACGTCAATAGGATTACTTTCATCATGAAGGTACTGTGCGATTTCCCCGTTCATGCTGCGCAGCTTTGCTGCTTTCATAACGATATCAATATCAGAATAGCTGCCGAATTCGCCTGAAAAAGATACATTAAAAGGAGCTATATCAGCGTGAGCGGGAACGATATTAGAAAAAACCATAATTGCAGCGATAATTAATGCTGCTATTTTTTTCATATGTATGCCTCCGTATATATTAACAGGATTTGTAATTAATGATATCAAGAGTTGACATGTTGTACAAGGTGTAATAATTGGAATACAAAAAGAGACAAGGTATGAACTTCACCCCCGTCCCCCTCTGTCCCTACATCTTCATAAATTTCTTCTCGACCCATGCCACTGTAAGGTACATAAACGCAGCGGCCACAGCGAGTATGATGACGCTGGTCATGACAAGGTCCATCTTGAATACCTGACCTCCATAGATTATCAAATAACCAAGACCTGCCTTAGATACCAGAAATTCACCGACAATGACTCCAACCAGGGATAATCCTACATTTATTTTTAGAGTGGATATCATTTCAGGAATGCTTGATGGAATAATCACTTTTGTTAGTACTTGAAGCTTGGTTGCACCAAAGGTTTTTAAAAGTTTGATCTTGTCTTCATCACAGCTCCTGAAGGACTGATAGATATTCAGTATGGTGACAATGACGGATAGCAGCAGCGCCATTACTATGATCGAGCCGGTGGTTCCGCCGACCCATACCAGTATTATCGGGCCTAAAGCTGTTTTTGGCAGTGCATTGAGCACCACCAGATAAGGATCCAGCACCCTCGCTGTAAATTCCGACCACCACAGCACAACAGCGATGAGGATGCCCAGGACTGTACCGGATAAAAAGCCAATGATGGTTTCATATATCGTCACACCTGTGTGCAGGAAAATGGAACCGTCCTTTGATAAATTTACTATCGTCCTGGCAATTCTTGTAGGTTGGCTCATTATGAAAGGGTCTATCCATTTCAGTACAGCAGCGATTTCCCACAGTGCAAATATAGCTGCCATTATTATTATTCTCGATATCAGAACAGCATTTTTAGCTGCCTTTTGTTTTCTCATGAATTCCAGATGCTCTCCTGAGTGCTGCACGACCGGTATTGTATATTCTTCAGACATGGACATCCAGCTCCTTCCATATTTTATTGAAATACACTCTGAATTCAGGAGCCTCTCTGCAGATTATCGGCGTCCTGCAGCTGCCGGTAGTCAGCTCGATACTGTGCTCCGACTTTACCTCTGCAGGCCTTTTTGTAAGAACAATTACCCTGTCTGACATTGAAACGGCTTCTGCTATATCATGGGTGACAAGTACGGCTGTCTTTTTTTCCTTTTTTATTATCAGCCATATTTCTTCAGAAATAGCCAGCCGAGTCTGATAGTCAAGGGCTGAGAATGGTTCATCCAGCAGCAGGATCTCAGGATTGGCAGCCAGGGTCCTTATAAGCGCAGCCCTCTGCCGCATGCCCCCTGATAACTGTTTGGGATAGTAGCTTTTGAATTCACCAAGTCCGTATTCCTCCAGAAGTCTCTCTGCGTTTCTCAGGGTTTCCCTGTTCAGCTTATTCTGAATTTCCAGTCCTATTGTCGTATTCTTAAGTATGGTACGCCATTCGAAAAGATGGTCTCTTTGCGGCATATAGCCGACATTGGTCGATGGTCCGTCAACAGGCTCATTATTAATTAAAATCTCACCTGTGGAAGTTTTGATCAGACCCGAAATAAGCGAAAGCAAGGTTGACTTGCCGCATCCGCTTGGGCCTACTATGCTCACAAACTCCCCTTTTCTTATGTCCAGTGATAAATTTTTAATGGCCTGGGTTTCACCGTCAAGTGTATGGTAGTTCATAGTCACGTTTTTTAGCTCTACTACCCTGTCCACTGCTACACCCCCAGTAAGTTCTTATAACTCCATAATATTCATTAGCAGCAGTATTAGTGAATGAAATGCATTTATTCTATCCAACGGAGCCATTAAATTCAATAAAAACTTGTTCTATCCATGCATTTGGTAATATAATAGTAATAAGTGGATTCAGACAAATTACTGAAGTAATGGGAGGGTGTTTATTATGAAAAAGCTATGGGTGTTTATGCTTATAATCAGCCTGATTATTATGCCGATGACGCCGCAAAGTGTGTATGCAGCTGAGACAAATACTAATATTTCAGACTTGAAGATAACTGCTGTTTCATCCTATTTTAACAACACCGCAGTGCTTGCATCGGATGGGACGGTGTGGGCATGGGGGGATAACAGCTACGGACAGCTTGGCGCAGGTGAAAACCTGAAATTCAGTAATAAACCGCTTAAAATAGAAGGCTTTGAGAACTCTATGGCTGTTTCGGTCGGTAATGGTTTTATTCTGGCTTTAAGGGGAGACGGAACGGTCTGGGGTATTGGGAGTAATATTTTAGGAGAAATATACAGCTCAAAGTCATCGGACAAAATACTGGAGCCTTTGCAAGTATCCAGGCTTTCAGACATAAAAATGATTTCAGCAGGCTCAGGCTATGCTATGGCATTAAATGAAGCCGGGGAGATATACATCTGGGGATCAATCATAAATAGAGCAAGCTCTCAAAAAAAGAGTGCTCCTGAATTGGTAAGGAAGTTTTCTGATGCGGAAAGGGTCCTGGCATTAAGGCATAATGCTGTGGCCGTAAAGAAGGACGGTACGGTATGGACCTTCAGAGGCAGCAGATTGGAATCGGAAAGAATAGCTAACATAAATAATATAGCAGCTTTATCTGAAGGATTTAAAAAAACCTTTGCCGTTGATCCGGCTGGAGATGTATGGTACTGGGGGATTAACGGGCAAGGAGCTACAAAACTGGACGGGGTTACGGATATAAAGGAGCTTTGTGACATTGACGGATATAATACACTGGCCATTGACGGCAAAGGTGCGATATGGCAGTGGGATAATGAGAGGCTTGTGCCGCAGAGGATAAGCGGAATCGGATCAGTCTCAGCCATATCTGCAGGGGATAGTCATATGGCTGTCATCAAAAGTGACGGTACCTTATGGACATGGGGAGATAACAGGAAAGGACAATTAGGAACCGGTGCAGGTGTATCTGAGCCAAAGCCGGTAGTGGTGCAGGGGATTAGTGATATAAAGGATATATCTGCTTCAGAAAAATATACCCTGGTATTGAAAAATGACGGTACAGTCTGGGCCTGGGGAGATAATACATATGGACAGCTTGGTACGGGGAACAAGGTTGAGAGTCTTATACCCGTTCAGGTAAAAGACCTGGAAAATATAACAGCAATAAGTGCGGGTACTACCCATGCTATGGCGGTTAAAAATGACGGAACACTCTGGGCATGGGGAAGTAATGGCGCCGGAGAATTGGGAGATGGAACCTATGTTAGCAAGCTTACCCCTGTTCAGGTGGTGGGGATAGACAAAGTAGATGCTGTTTCTGCAGGAAGAGGCTATACAGTGGCATTAAGGAGCAATCGTTCTGTATGGGCATGGGGAAATAGCGGCTATACAAAGGAAGATGATCCTTCAAACCTGAACCGGTCCGTTCCCAGAAAGGTTGATAAAATAGACAATGTAAAAAGTATTCATGCAGGCAGGGAATTTGTTATTGCTGTAAAGAATAACAACAGCTTATGGGGATGGGGAGGCAATAACTATGGACAACTGGGAAGCAATAAGAATGATGAAGATACTGTTATCCATATTCCTGAATCAATAAGCTCAATTGGCAATCTCAAGCAGGCATCTGCCGGAGATAGTTTTGTACTGGCGCTTGCAAAGGATGGAAAGGTATATGCCTGGGGCAGTAACTCATATGGACAGCTGGGGATGGAAAGCAAGCTGTCAAACAGTGCAAAATCTCTAATAAAGAATTTTGATAATGTCACATTCATATCAGCAGGGGGAAACCATTGCTTTGCACTGAAAGGGGACGGTACCCTATGGGCTTGGGGCGATAACTCCTACGGACAGCTTGGAATATCCACCTCAGGGATAGTAGAATACCCTGCACTGGTAGAAGATATAATTGGAGTAAAGCAGATTTTTACCGGTTACAACCATACCTTAGCCATTATGGGGGATGGTACCCTTAAAGCATGGGGAGACAATGGTTATGGACAGCTGGGGATTGGTAGGAAAGGCATAATAAAAAGCGATGCACCGGTTCAGATAAAATTGCCCAATGAGGCAAAATTGTAGTTGAATCGCACTAAAGCTAATATAACATGCTGTATGCGTTCAATATACATATATAAGAAAAACAGCGAGGTGCCGTATGGAAATATTTATGAACTGTCATATAATTACGCTGGATGACGAAATGCCACAGGGGGATTACATTGCAGTTGACGGGGGGAAAATTGCTGAGGTAGGAAAAGGCAGTATAAAACCAGAGTATGAAAAGGAAAAACATACTGACCTTAAAGGGGGGGTAGTGATTCCCGGGTTTTGGGAGTCCCACCTCCACATTGCTACAGGCATGAGAAGCCTTATGGAGCTTAATCTGAGAAATTGCAGCAATAGTAAAAAAATGAGGGATAGTGTGCAGGCTTATAGCAGGAAGGTTTCACCAGGAGACTGGATCATCGGTCATGGTTGGGACGAAAAGAAGCTGTTTGGAGGAAGGTTCCCGGATAGGTTCATCCTGGATGAGCTTTGCAGCAGTAATCCGATGGTGCTTGTCAGGATGGACGGACATTCACTGTGTGTCAATACTGCTGCTTTGGAACGCCTGGGACTTCAAGGTCTGGAGCCTTCGCCCGAAGTACCCAGCGGTGCTGACGGATTGCCTACCGGCATGTTTTTTGAGAATACTGCTGTAGATATACTTGCAAGCATAGAGTGTCTGCTTCCGGATAATTATATTGAGAAAGTGATACTAAGTGCGCAGGATTTATTTTTGAAGAATGGGATAACCTCAGTAAATGATATTTCCATTCAGTATGGAAGGTATCTCGAGCTTTATAGAAAGCTTGGAGCGGAAGGTAAGCTGAAGCTCAGGATCACAGCTTCACCTAATGGAACGGAAGAAGACCTGGTGGAGTATTTTGAAGAGAACAAATCAAACCAGAATGACAGGCTTAAGATAGGTTCACCCAAGTACTTCATGGATGGAAGCTTTGGCTCAAGAACAAGCCTGTTGTGGGAAGAATATGCAGATGATCCTGGAAATATAGGGCTCCAGCTTATTCAGGAGGATGAACTGGTTGAAATAATAGACAGTAATGCAATGAGGGGTCGTGCCGTTAATTTCCATGCGATAGGGGACCGGGCGGTGAGCATGATACTCGATGCATTTGACAGTCTCAGTAATAAAGGAAATAAAAAAAGATACAGGATAGAGCATGTCCAGATTGTAAAAGATGAAGATATAAAACGATTCAAAAAAAATTCAATTACAGCATCCTTTCAGCCGGTATTCTTATATGAAGTGGATCTGACATTATCGAGACTTGGGAGGGAGAGACTGCCAAGGGTATACAGGATCAACAGCTTTATTGATGAAGGCATAAATGTGATTTTTAACAGCGACTGGCCTTATGGCGGAGATGAATTCCCTGTTAAACCTGATGGAACAAAGTATATAGGTTTTGAACCGGTATTGGGGATACATGCAGCCTGCTGCAGGCAGATGAATGAAAACGAGGCGGTAACACCGCTGCAGGCTTTGAAATGCTATACAGTAAATGCAGCTTATGTGAATAACAGGGAAAAAGAGCTTGGAAAGCTTACCAAAGGACACTTTGCGGATTTTACGGTATTATCCGGGGATATAACGGATATGGCAGCTGATGAAATCATAAATACTGAAATAGTTGCAACATACATAAAAGGTGAAAAGGTCTATGAAAAAAAGAATCCTTAAAAGGGATTCTTTTCATTTTACTTCATTGTTATTGCATTGTGAGGACAATAATTGACACACTTGGAACAGCCTATGCACTTTTCTTTGTCTATTACTATTTTGCCTGAGAAAAGCCCTTCTTTTACAAAACTGATTGCTCCTGTGGGACAGACTCTCTTTGCTCCGCAAAATGGTGACTTATCACAGCTTTTATCGTTTAAGCTTGCTTTTTTCATAATATCACTCCTTTACATATACCCCGTATGGGTATATTATATCTTCTTTCTAGTTCAATGTCAATATAAAGGTTTTTTTGTGGTAGAATATAATTTAGATGCGAGATGCGAGATGCGAGATGCGAGGTTCAGGGTTCGAGGTATGAGGAACGGAAGACGAGGTAAGAGAATAGATGCGAGATATGAGGTGTGAGGAAAAATGTATAACTCAATAAGATACGATGAATTGGACGGGGATTTTATACTTATAGACTTAAGAAGTCCGGAGGAATATGAGGAATTCACCATTCCAGGGGCTATAAACCTACCTCTCTTCAATAATGAGGAGAGGAAGCTGATAGGAACAGTGTATAATCATGAAAGTATTGATAAAGCAAAAAAAATCGGAGTTGATTTTGCTTCGGAAAAGCTGCCGGCTTTTTATGATGAAATAACAAAGCTCAGGAAGGAGCATGACAAGGTAGTATTATTCTGTGAGCGCGGTGGCTTAAGAAGCAGTACAGTCTGCGCCCTCCTAAGTGCTCTTGGCGCCGGAGCAGTCAAGCTCTCAGGAGGCTATAAAGGCTATCGCTCTGTAATTAATGCCATGCTTCCGGAGCTTAACAGCAGAGTGCAGTATATAGTCATTCATGGTTATACAGGTACAGGAAAGACAGTACTGCTCAAAATGCTGGAAGGCAGAGGTCATGATGTGCTGGACCTGGAGAAGTACGCAAACCACAGAGGCTCGCTTCTCGGGGATGTGGGCCTGGGAAACCGTGTAAGTCAGAAGCAGTTTGAGTCTCTTGTATATGACAGCCTGAAGCGCAGAAAAACAGATATTGTATTTGTTGAAGGTGAAAGCAGCAGAATAGGTAATATTGTGATCCCATATTATATTATGGAGAGCATGAAAGCCGGAAGGCATATACTTGCTGAGGGAAGCCTTGAAGCGAGGGTAGACCGGATCGTTCAGGAATATACACAGGGAGCGGATTACCATACCGATATAAAGAACTCACTGGAAAAGCTGGGAAAGCACATTTCCGCCAAAAGGATCGAAGAATACACCAAAAGCGTGGAACAAGGAAAATACAGCGAAGTAGCAAAAGACCTCATGGTAAGGTATTATGATCCCATGTACGAAAACGAGCAGAAGGGCTTCAAATATGAGCTGACAGTCAACACCGATAGTATTGAGGAAGCATGTGACAGTATAGAAAAATGGTTGGAGAATGGAATGCTTGAATAAGGCATACTAAAGAGTAAATAAAACTATAAGCTAAAGACAAACTACAGAGCAGACATGGCATGGCTAAGGCATTTTCATACAAAGCTTGCTAATGGTACTTAGGAAGGTCGCCTTAGAAAAGTCGTATGCAAGGCAAGGATGCCGAAGCAAGCCTTATAGGTCACGGATGACCATTATAAGACGTTAGACTTTTCTTAGGCGTAGTGAGTTAGTACCATCAAGATTTGTATGGTATGCCGTGCTATGCCGTATCTGCTCTGAATTTACTGCTTTGTACATAAATAAAGACCAGAGCACACTTTATATGCTCCGGTCTTTCAGCTTACTGCTTCACAGTCTCCATTGCCTTCTTCGCAAATTCCTGTGTCACTATCTTGTCATACTCAACCATCTTATCCAGTTCCCCTGCTGACTGCATTACTTCCTGCAGCAGCTCCAGGGATTCAGGTGTGGTGATCGGGTTCTCGCACCAGGAGTCGATCTCCTTATACCGGTTAACAACTGCGATGAGAATATCATCTTCAGCATCGGGGAAGAAAGGCTTGATCTCCTTTGCTATTTCTTCTGCCGTATGGCTTTGGACCCAAAGCTGACCTTTATAGAAAGCATCGGTGAATTTCTGAATCAGTTCAGGATTTTTTTCTATCATGCTCCTGGCTGCAAAGTATGCTGTATATGCAATCAAGCCGCTTTCCTCCCCAATGGAGGATACGATTTTGCCTGCATTTTCTTTTTCCAGCATTGATGCTGTAGGCTCAAACAATGCTACATAATCGCCTGTTCCGCTTTTGAATGCACCTGCGGTTGCTGTGAACTGCAGATTCGTAATTATTTCAACATCCTTACCCGGAGTTATTCCATGCTTCTTCAGTATGTATTCAAGTGTCATTTCCGGTACTCCGCCAGGCCTGCCTCCTATGATAACCTTTCCCCTAGTATTTTCCCATTTGAATTCAGGCTCATTGTTCCTTGCAACCAGGAAAGAACCATCCCTCTGGGTGAGCTGTGCGAATAATACCGCATAGTCTTCCTTACCCTGGTTATATACGTATATACAGGCTTCGGGACCTGCAAAGCCTATATCACATTGGCCTGAAAGCAATGCGGTCATTGTCTTATCCGCACCCTGACCTGTCGTCAGCTCAATTTTCAAGCCCTGTTCTTCAAAAAAGCCCTTGTTGATTGCAACATATTGTGGAGCATAGAAAATCGACCGCACCACCTCATTAAGCCTGACGGTAGTGAGTTCTTTCTTGCTGCAGCCTGAGGACAGCATTGCAACAGAGGAAAGTACAATAATAACAACTAATATCAGCGATACGAGCTTAGTATACTTTCTCACCGGATACCCCCCTATGATAGATTTAGCCATAATTAGGAAAATTTCTGTTTTCCTGTGCTATCATTTTCATATTATGTGCAGCATTTGATTTCGAGACAGTCCATTTATATGTTTTGTTTTTTTATAACGAGTAGGAAAGTATAGATTTTCTTAGTGTGCCACTTTCCGTCAGCGAGTTTCAAAAAAGGCTTCCTTGGTTGTTAAAATGCTTCAATGGAAGCCTTTTTTATAATCAAGGGAAAAGCATTTTATGGATTTGTGATCCTATAAATGGTAAAATATTTATATAGTGCCAATATAGGGAGCAAAATATCGGTAAATATTTAGATTTGTTTGTGGGGAATATATAAATAGATTTCTTATTGGACACCAGATATAACCGTTGGAGTATCAATTCGAAACATATAGTTCATTGAAAAAATACCAGTATACATGTAAATGTATTATAGAGAGGTGAGCTATGAATATTCCAAATGCATTGACCATCATCAGACTTTTATTGATACCGGGCTTTGTATATTATTTCTACTCTCCAATGGAGTATGGCATTAAAGCAGCTATAGTGATATTTGTGGTGGCCGGCCTGACGGATATACTTGACGGTTTTATTGCACGCAAATATAATCTCATCACAAGGCTGGGAATTGTACTGGACCCTCTTGCTGATAAGCTGATGCTGCTTACGGTATTGATAAGCATAACACTTAAGAATCAGATACCTTTCTGGATAATAGTAGTAGTGGCAATAAAGGAGACTCTCCTTCTGATGGGTGCGATCACCCTTTTTAATGATCATGACATAGTGGTGCCTGCAAACAAGTTCGGCAAGCTCTCAACAATTGCGTTCTATATTGCAGTTCTGGCTATCGCATTTGAAATTCCATACAGTAAGGTCCTGCTTGATGGGTTTGTGCTTGTAACTATTGTGGCTCTGGTAGTATATGTAAACTGTTACATAAATATCAGACGTCAGAATAAAATGGATCTTATAAAAAAATAATATTGACAAATCTGCATAGTTTTAATAAGATAAAGTAATAGATACGAGATGCGGGATACGAGATACGAGGATCTAAGCAAAGACTTCGAAGCGTAAGCGTAATTCTCGAATCTCGAATCTAGAGTCTCGAATCTAATATATACAAGCAATGAGGAAGAGGAGTAGAAAGTAACCGCCTCCTAGAGAGGAAAACCCACAGGCTGAAAGGTTTTCCAGGTACGGTGCTTTCGAAGGTAGCTTCTGAGCTCCTGCTGCGAATAGAGTAGCAACAGGCGGGTCTGCCCGTTACAGTTCAAAGAGCCGGTGTTTGCCGGAAATAAGGTGGTACCGCGAAATAT
>Ga0196971_1000970_pt1 | contig 15191 bp, 23 predicted proteins | sample S1v_1013CmetaG_FD_148660 | JGI IMG/M metagenome (GOLD analysis project Ga0196971, IMG submission 148660) | Soil microbial communities from Anza Borrego desert, Southern California, United States - S1+v_10-13C | ecosystem: Environmental > Terrestrial > Soil > Desert | place: USA: California... | reverse complement strand
TGCCCGCCTTGTATGCAGCCATGCATTCAGATTTCAAGCTAAAGCAGCCTCTTACTTTGCCCGAAGTCACACCTGAACAGGCCGCATTTGTAGACCTGCTTATTGATGCAATCATGAAAAAACGTGGCCTTTCTCGTGAAGGTGCCCAGGCATTTCTCGGCCTGCTCGTAGCGAATAAAGCGATGCGCATACTTGGCAAAATTAAGGACCGCAAATAATGGGCTACCGCGTCCTTGATATCTGCTATCCAACCACAGCAGACGCGCTCCAGGGGTTCATCCAGAACTTCCCTATGATGCGTACCACAACAAACGATTTCTACGTCACCATCGCAAATCCTTCTATCAACTCCAGTGGCGTTGTTACTTTCCAGTACCGAGACCAGGCGGGTGCACTTTCCGGTGCCCATCAAGCCCACCTGTACCAGTGCGACACACCTTCCAGTTTCAAGAACACACCTATTCGTGACACCTCGATTATCGACGTCACGGTAATCATCGCGTTCATCTTCGCCATTCTCATCGGTTTCGGACATGGCATCAGTCTCAAAGGATTCGGCAAATGACCATTGTCGATGTTGTGAAGTACCTCATGGTCGGCTATGGCACTGGCCTTGTACTCGGTCTCCTGATCGGGTACGTGTCATCAACTATTAACTCAATAACGAAAGGGTAAAACCATGTTTAAAGCACTACTCAACTGGGTAACCAGCAATCTGATGGCAGTACGCTCCCACGCTCAACGCGGCTTTGTAAAGGTTTCCAGCCTGCTGGCAACTTTGCTTGCATCCGTTGGCCTGATGGCTGTTACCGCCAAGGCTTACGCAACCTCTTTGCTTCCAGCTGATGCGCTCACCGGCGTTCAGACGGATGCGATCGACACGATCAAGGACATCGTTGCTGAAATGATTCCTATCGTTGTCGGCATCATGGTTGCATGGTCTGTCATTTCCTTCGTCAAGAAGGGCTTCGGCAAGGCTGGTATCAAGTAAGAAACAATCGCCCTGGAGCTTCATACCCTCCAGGGCAATTTCCCATGAAAAACATCAAGAAAAAATTCCTAGCCGCCGCCCTGGTATTTTCATTCGCCATTCCGGCGCATGCAGGCGTTCCGGTGCTGTTAATCCATGGCCTCATCATGGCATCAGGTGGTTATGTGCCTTTCGCAATCTCTACAGCCACTATTGGTTCTGCCATTGCTTTTATTAAGTTCTCAGAGCCATCAAAACCGGAATCCAAACCCATACATATTCAGCTCGACCCGAACACACCGCTTATCACGCCTGAAGGCTGGACAGACCCTTCAACGCCACCGGCAACCGCTGACCCTACATCTAACACCACCCCGACTTATACTTACAACGGAACACATGGTTCTGTCGCTGCCGCCTGTGCTGCTTTCATAGCTGACCAGTCTCCCGAATATCAAAATCTTGGCAACGTCACGACTGAATCACTCACGACCTGGGGTATAGGTACCCGCGGCGGAACTTGCCACTATGGCCTGTCTAGCAACCCTACAGCTCTGTCATACCCTATTTACACCGCTAACGCCTCTGAACTCGCCTGCCCTGATGGCTATGTCGCTTCTGGAGCAACCTGCACCCTGGATGAACCTGCAGAAGTACAGAAACCTCCCAAAGGCGTAGATGAGTTTAAGCGCGACGGCAATAATCTTGTCCGTGACCCGCAGCAGGACCCTTCGGACAATAGTCCTACAGTCTCCCAACCAGCTCCCAACCGCATTGAATACACCGACCAGGACACCGGCGAAAAGGTAGTCATTGAACTTGGCAGCGGGGGAGAGGCCACGCTTACGCACTCAGTCCCCAACACAAGTAACAACACGACCAGCAAGCAGACCACAACCATATCAGCCCCAAGTGGCGGTGCACCCGCTATCACTGGAAAATCGACACAGACATACACCGGCACCGGCTCTCAGGTATCACCCGACCCACAAGAAAACGTTGATTGCCCTGGCTGTGCTACTGAAATCACCCTGAGCAACATTCTGGCTCTCATGCAATCTACGCCGGACGGTGACCCATCAGACACCGGCTCAGAAATATCCGGCAACTTGGACACTGCACAACAGGCAGCAGCGGATGCCAACACCGAAGCCATACAGGACTGGCTTGCAGACAGTGGCATCAAGGAACTGTATGACGACTACATTTTGCCCTTGTCCCCATTCAACCAGCTCACGGAAGGCACAGACGCTGATTGTGAATGGGATGTGACCCTGATGGGCACCAGTACCAAACTTACTATCTGCGAAGCTCAACCGGCTCTCCATACGGCACTGAGCTTCGTTTTCTTTATCCTCATGGTGATCGGCATACTCAACGTCGTCACCGAACGTCCGGACGCTGCCTGATATGCCTGTTTTCGCCTGGTTGGTAACCGCCCTTGCTGCTGTTGCAGAACGTATTGTTTCTTGGTTCGTCAAGAGCGGCATAAAAACCGGTGCCTTTTTCCTCGGATATGTCGCTATCGTCATCGGCCTTTATGCTGCATTTCTCGGTGCCACATACTTGGCAGTAACAGCACTGCGACCAGCTGTCCCGCCTGGTGTTGCATTTGGCTTGGCATTCCTTCCTCCAAGCACCGCCTTCTATACCAGTGCCTATTTCACAGCCCTCATTGCCAAGCGTGTCTTTGATTGGCACAAACAGGTCACACGTGACTTCACTCAGGCCACATTGCGTTTCTAATGGCGAACTTCACCCTTACCGGCGTATTGGGCAGCGGCAAATCGGTAACCGCAGTCTGGAAGGCCATGCAGTTCCTCACCGAAGGCAAGCCATTGGCAACCAATATGGACCTTTGGCCCGAAAACTATCTTCCACCATCCTCGAAAGCAACTCATGTTCGGCTCCCGGATTTTCCTTCTGCTGATGATTTTTGGAATCTTGGCCTGGGCGGTAGCAGCCCGAGAGAAGACACGTTTGGAGCAGTTATCCTTGATGAACTCGCAACATTTCTTAATTCAAGAGACTGGCAGGGCAAAGCCCGTGATAAGACCATCCACTTTTTACGTCACATCAGAAAGCGCCGGTATCACACATTCTTTTTAGCCCAGGACATCGAGAGCCTGGACAAGCAGGCCCGCAACGCACTCATCGAACACGTTGTTTCCTGTCGCCGCCTGGATCGTCTCAGCATTCCCGTCATTGGTGGCCTGCTGCGTCTTTTCGGTTTTTCCGGCAAGCTACCCCAGGTGCATTTCGCAGTCGTGAAATACGGCAAGGACCTACATGCCCCGATAGTCGAGAAGTGGAAGCATCGCGGCAATAAATTCTATGACGTTTACAACACCGAACAGGTCTTCACTGATGAGGAAGTCAGGTACATCGAGCTTGAGGGCTACACTTACTTTACTGACCCCAACGATAAAAAAGGCACCTACCCCCAGAAGTTTAAAAAAATCTATCCTGCAGAAGTAACCGGTTCCTTTACTGTTCTGAGCCCTTGGCACCTCAAGGGCCGATACATGTCTTTCTATCAGCGCAATCGCTTCCGTATTCAGGCATTCTGCATGCTCTTCTTGGTTTTATCTCTCGCTTGGACTTGGTACCAGCACAAGGACGTTCTGTCTGGACCGGACAAAATGTCCGCAAATATTCCCAGCCCCTTATCACTTCCACAGACTGCCCAGGCACAGCCTTTGAAATCATGGCTGGAAGAGGGCGCACATTTCATTCTCATTACGCAAGCCGGTGATGTGTTGGACAGCTATCACAAGCTGGAAAACGCCGAAGGCACTTACTACAGGGTAGGCTCAACATGGTACAAAAGACCTTAATAACAATTCTGCTTCTGTTCCCGCTCCTGGCCCGTGCAGAGATAAATCTAGATTTCAACGCGATCAGCATTCCAGAGTTCGCCCAAGCTGTGCTTAAAGGCATTATCAAACGCAATTACGTGTTGTCGCCGGATGTACTCGCCGATAGCCGCACCATAACAATGTCCATCAAGCAGGCACAAGAAGCGGATATTCTGCCCTTGGTCGAACAGCTGCTGGACCAGAACGGCATCTACATGCACGACAGCGGCGGCATCCTTTATCTCGACAAAAGGCAAGCAGCCCCCGTATTGCCTCCTGCTCAACCGAATGTGGCAACAGAAGGGGGGAGTGAAGAGGCCGGTGCCGTTCTAGGCACAGCGCAAGCTGTGACAGAACCGGCGCCGGACCTGCCTGTTCATTCTTATCGTCCACGCTATCGTGACCAGAAGGAAATCTCGGACCTGCTGAACTTTGCAGGAGCTAAAGGTGTGCAGGCGGTCGGGGAGTGGGTGTTCTTCAAGGCAGACTTCGATACCGCAGAAAACCTTCAGGCCCTGCTCGAGCAAATTGATACGCATGCGCAAGAGGTGCTTGTTAAGGCATATCTTTATGAGGTGTCCAATACTTCAAGGGATGTTACGGCAATCTCTGCTGCGATCAGTCTGCTCAATGGGAAGCTCGGCCTGTCCCTGGACGGTATACAGTCAGCCAATCAGCTGAAGCTCTCCATTACTGATGCAGAACTCGTTATATCCGCCTTCAAGTCTGACAATCGCTTTAAGATGGTTTCCTCGCCATCCCTGCGCGTCAAGAATGGCAAGAATAGCCGGTTCACAGTCGGTACGGAAACGCCGACCATCGGCAGCACTACGCTTACTGATGCAGGTCAGCCCATTCAATCGGTACAGTACCGGTCATCAGGCGTCATTCTGGAAATCACGCCTACCATTCACGAAGAGACAATTGACCTTGTAATCAACCAGCAGTTGTCCAGCTTTGTTCCCACCACGACCGGCGTGAACAACTCGCCCACGCTCACCAAACGCGAGATCATGACAACCGTCAGCACCACAGACGGACAATTGATCATCCTGGGCGGCCTGGATGAAACGCGTACATCCAATCAGAACCTTGGATTCAAGTTCCTGCCGGATTTTCTTAGGAACAAGGACAAATCTGAGGACAAAAGCGATATATTGCTAGTCATGCAGGTAACTCGACTATAAGGGGGGAAGCATGTATCAGTTTCTAAGCCAATATCTGCCGCCATACCTTCAATTCGCACTGTTTGTTCTGATGGTCGCCGCCTTGATATGGTGCCTTCGATATCTCTTCATCACCTGGAAGGTGATACGCCACCATAAGCGAGAGCTTGAGCGCATGGCACAGGTCGCAGACCCGGAGACCATGGCTAAATACACCTGGAAGGCAGATGTTTGATGGGGTATGGGGACGAGTCCCCATGCTGACGGTGTAGAAGCCTCACAGACGCATTATTTCTCGCGCTTGATATCGTTGCATACTTCAATGTAACTTCGCGCCCTGTAGACAACAAAAAGCCGCTGACGCGGCTTTTTGCTTTTCCACATTTTCTGAGGATGAGTCTGCGGATAACCCGGAATTGTCGTTGCGGTTCAAGCAGCCGAGAGGGACTACGAAAACTTTACGTGCCAGTTACACGTAAAGTATCGGCAAAAAATTGCCAAAATGACCTGCCGAAATTCACTGAGTAACTTCGCATAATGGGCTTGTATGTCAATACTGGTGCGGCTTCCAGCTTCGCACGCGTGAGCGGTTGAAGTGTTGTAGCTTGGCAATATGAAGCCCAAAATTATCCACAGCCAAGCAATCGAAAAAAAACGCTTAAAATACAGTCGCTTAGTCTCTGTTCTCGCGTTCTCGGCCTGAATTTGGGCGATCAGCACTGTCGGAGCTTTTCCTAGTACTTCCGCGAATTTGAAGCATGCATATGCATCCGGCACTGTGATGCCTTTCCTGTATCTCGAAATGTCCTGCTCAGGAATCTCTAGTAACTTCGCCAACCTGTAGTCTGTCTTGGCTTCCAGCTTAACCTTAACCTCATCAATCAGAGCGTTAATGTCCATGCGGTTTCCCCCTTCTGTGATGGCTGAATGATACGCCTAAATATTGTGCTTGCATTACTCACAAATTGTGTGTAATTTTGTCGTACTACTCACAAATTGTGATTAGTCAGTACGCTAACCAACATTTGAAGGGAAATCAGAATGGGACTCAAAGTCGAAGTTAAAGCAGACGCAACGACACGAAGCGGCGAAGCACGGGCAACAGGTAAGCCGTACACCATGCACGAACAAGAAGCTTGGATATACCGCAAGCAACCCAACGGGGAAATGTCCCCTTATCCCGAGCGCATTCGATTCCAGCTCGACAAACCCGAAGACCAATACGCCCATGGCGTATATAGCCTCGACGTTGAAGCCTCCATTTATATCGGTGACTTTAACAGTCTGCGCCTCTCCCGCAGACCAGTCATGAAACTGGTACAGGCAGCAAAACTAGCAACAGCAGCATAAGCAGGGCAGGGGCTTCGGCCCCTTCTTTTTGGGGGAAATAAAAAGATGCGCGACTACAGAATAGATTTGACGCACCTCCTAGCGATTCGTGAGCTCAACATTCAGTATGGCTGCACGGCTCATTATTGGTCCAAAAACAATAACAGCCTTGCACAAGTAATACACGAACTAGGTGGCATGGCGGGTACTTGGTAAATGGCCTTCTGCGACTGGCTCAGTATCTATCAAGACCACCACGGCAAACAGCTTCCGCTCATCAATGACGGTGCTGTTTGGGCAGTTGATGCCAATGGAGAAATTGACTGGCGCACTGACAAGAAGCTGGATCACGTAGGCAGCTATGACACAAAGATACGGATTAAATGCGATGGCAGCAGAGTTACCGTGGATGGAAACATTTCGAGATTTGACCGCACTGACAATATCTTTGGCTTTACTGTCCGTGAGTGTGTTATGCGCGTCAACAGCCTACTTAAGGAGTTTGACCTCCCGCCGTTTACAGCCCAGACGGAAGGTTATCGAGGTCAAAAAAGAGTTGTTGACGCTGCTGTTCTTACACGGACAGACCTTACAGAAAACTATGCAACAGGCGGCGTCAACGAACTCACTCGCCTCATTCACTACCTCGCAGGCCAAGACAAAGGCAGACGCGCCACAGTCCACCAGTACGGAGACAACGGGGTTACATGGAATGAAGGCTCAAAGTACTGGTACGAAAAAATCTACGCCAAGCATGAAAGCCTTGGCGACCACGTAACTCCACACCTTGCGGAGTGGGTAAGGGAACAGGGCATAGCAAGGCACGAAGTATCACTAAAGGCACGGTATCTGGCACAGAACAACTTGAGGCACATAGACAACTGGGAAGGACAGGACATGGACAACATCGTATACGGCAGATTTACAGAAGTTCTCACACGCGGAACAGCAGTCCGCAGCGAACTGGAAGATATTCCAGGCAGGCTCGGCATCCTCGCTAATGCGTGGCGCGCAGGTAAGGATTTATGGGGCGACACTACCTATTCCGAGCGCACTCGCCGCATGTGGCGCAAGCAGCTGCTCCCCTATGGCATTGACATCAAGCAACCCTCGAACATCCAGCGTTTGCAGACTCGCCTGCAAGTAGTTGAGCTTCAACCTGTAGCAGCTCCTGCTTGGTACTGGAACAAGGCTGCATGATGAAACTTATGCCCGCCTTGTATGCAGCCATGCATTCAGATTTCAAGCTAAAGCAGCCTCTTACTTTGCCCGAAGTCACACCTGAACAGGCCGCATTTGTAGACCTGCTTATTGATGCAATCATGAAAAAACATGGCCTTTCTCGTGAAGGTGCCCAGGCATTTCTCGGCCTGCTCGTAGCTAATAAAGCGATGCGCATACTCGGCAAAATTAAGGACCGCAAATAATGGGCTACCGCGTCCTAGATATCTGCTACCCGTGTGATATTCAAGCCGCACATCTTGTCATCAACAAACTTGGCGGCATGGCAGGGACTTGGTAATGGACTTCGGCTTGGCTTTATCTTTTCTTCTTGGTCATATCTTTGGTGAATTGATGACTGCTTTCATCTTCAAGGACTCCATTTGGATTGTTCCCTTGTATAAGCGCCTAAAGGACCGCAAATAATGGGCTACCGCGTCCTAGATATCTGCTACCCGACAACGGCCGATGCTCTCATTGGTTTTCAACAGTCTTTTCCCCAGGGCTGGTTTAACGGTTTTTACTCTCTCGAATCTTCATCTATTAACTCTACCGGCCTTATAACTTACACACTTAGGAATAGTTCGAATGTAGTTACCAGCGCTCAAGTCACCCAACTGCCTACCTGCACCACACCGTCCAGTTTCAAGAACACCCCAATTCGCGACATGGGAGACATGGACATGCTTGTAATTGTCGCATTCATCTTCGCCATTCTTATCGGCTTCGGCCATGGCATCAGTCTTAAAGGATTCGGCAAATGACCATTGTCGATGTTGTGAAGTACCTCATGGTCGGCTATGGCACTGGCCTAGTACTCGGGCTCCTGCTCGGGTACGTGTCAAATTTCAGTTCATTCTTCAAATAACGAAAGGGTAATCATCATGTTTAACAGTCTCAAAAAAGTAGCTCTCGGAGTATCCGCTTTTTTCACTTCTCTGTGCATCAGCATTCACGCCCAAGCAGCATCTCTGCTGCCAACCGGTGCACTTGACACTGTTGGTACAGACGCTATCGACACCGTTAAGGACATCACCACGGAAATGCTTCCTTGGGTTGTCGGTATTGCAACCGCTTGGTCTGTTGTGACCTTTGTAAAGAAGGGCTTCGGCAAGGCTGGCGTCAAGTAATTGAATCACGTAGGGGAGGGGGCAACCTCTCCCCATCTTGCTCGATTGATATGTGCAACATGCCTTCCGTTGTGCATATCAATGAGCAAACAAGCGGAGCGCGTTAGTCCACATGAAAAACATCAAGAAAAAGTTCCTAGTCGCCGCCCTGGTGTTTTCATTCGCCATTCCGGCGCATGCATTCCTTCCACTTCTTGCCATGGACGCATTGATTATGGCATCAGGTGGTTATGTGCCTTTTGCCATTTCGGCAGGCACTATTGGTGCTGCCATTGGCCTCATTAAGTTTTCAGAGCCATCAAAACCGGAATCCAAACCCATACACATCCAGCTTGACCCGAACACACCGCTTATCACGCCGGAAGGGTGGACAGATCCATCAACTCCACCTTCATCAGCTACACCTCAGTCCACTACTTACTGGTCCTCTTCAGGCTATACCACTGCTAATGGCCCTTTTAACACTGCTTTAGAGGCATGTCAGGCGCAAATATCGTATCAATGGCCAACATCCGGTTACTCCACCTGCATGGTAGGCAACCAGTGCGGTCGTGTTTCCGGTTCTACTTGTGATACTGGCATTGCCTCTGCTATTAAACATACTTCAACACAATGCCCTTCAGGCTATTCTTCAAGCGGTGGAACATGCACCTTAACTGAGCCTTCTTCTGTTACAAAACCTCCTAAGGGCGTAGACGAATTCAAGCGCGATGGCAATAACCTCGTTCGTGATCCACAGCAGGACCCAACGGACAACAGCCCTACAGTCACTCAACCTGCACCCAACCGCATTGAATACATCGACCAGGACACCGGCGAAAAGGTTGTCATTGAACTCGGCAGCGGAGGAGAGGCTACGCTTACTCATTCTGTTCCCAACACAAGCAACAATACGACCACTAAACAGACGACAACCATATCAGCCCCAAGTGGCGGACCACCTGCAATCACTGGTAAATCGACGCAGACATACACCGGCACCGGCTCCCAGGTATCACCAGACCCACAAGAAAACGTTGATTGCCCTGGCTGCGCTACGGAAATCACCCTGAGCAATATCCTCGCTCTCATGCAATCCACGCCTGACGGTGATCCGAACGCAACAGGAGAGGGCATAGCTGCCAACCTGGACGCACTGCAACAGCAAACGGGCGACACCAACTCGGCAGCATTGCAGGACTGGATTTCCAATAGCGGTATCAAGGAATTTTACGAAGAGAACATTCTCCCGCTTTCCCCATTCACGCAGTTAACGGAAGGTACAGAGGCCGATTGTGAATTTCACTTCACCTTCATGGGAACGGCTCAGTCCATTTCCATCTGTGAAGCACAGCCAGCCCTGCACACTGCGCTCAGTTTCATCTTCTTTATCCTGATGGTGCTCGGCATCCTCAACATCATGACAGAACGTCCGGACGGAGCTTAAAACATGCCTTTCTTACCGTGGCTATTGACTGCACTTGCCGCGCTCGCTGAGCGCATCGTTTCTTGGTTCGTAACCAAGGGAATCAAGACAGGTGCATTTTTCCTTGGATATGTGACCTTCGTGGTCGGCCTGTATGCCGTATTCCTTGCAACGACATTTGTTGCAGTCAATGCACTTCGCCCTGTGGTGCCTGTTGGTGTTTCCTTCGGCCTCGCATTTCTTCCTCCGGCGACCGCTTTTTACATGAACGCCTATCTGACCGTGTTGATAGCAAAACGCGTCTTTGACTGGCACAAGCAGATAACCCGTGACTTCACACAGGCTACGCTCAATTTCTAATGGCGAATTACACACTCACTGGCGTACTTGGCTCGGGCAAGTCGGTGACTGCTGTCTGGAAAGCCATGACCTTCATGACCGAAGGCAAGCCACTGGCAACCAACATGGACCTTTGGCCCGAAAACTACCTTCCACCATCATCGAGAGCGACACATGTCAGGCTTCCGGATTTTCCTTCTGCTGACGATTTTTGGAATCTGGGTCTGGGCGGTAGTAGCCCAAGAGAGGACACATTCGGCGCGGTCATCCTTGACGAACTCGCAACATTTCTTAATTCAAGAGACTGGCAAGGGAAAGCACGTGATAAGACCATTCACTTTTTACGCCACATCAGAAAACGCCGCTTCCACACCTTCTTTCTAGCGCAGGATATTGAGAGCCTGGACAAGCAGGCTCGCAATGCCCTGATCGAACATGTTGTCACTTGTCGCCGCTTGGACCGCTTGAGCATTCCTGTTGTTGGCCCTCTGCTACGTGTCCTTGGGTTCTCCGGCAAGTTGCCCCAGGTGCATTTCGCCATCGTCAAATATGGCAAGGAACTTCATGCGCCATTGGTTGAGAAATGGAAACATCGCGGCAATAAATACTATGACGTATACAACACCGAACAGGTGTTTACCGATGAAGAAGAGCGCGAGTTAATTCTTCATGGTTATATCGAAGCCATTGACGAGAAAGACGGCAAATTAAAGCGGTTCCCGAAGGAATATCCTGCACTTGTCACCGGTTCTTTCACTGTCCTGAGTCCGTGGCACCTAAAAGGCCGATACATGTCCTTTTACGAGCGCAACAAATTCCGCATTCGTGCTTTTTCAATGCTGTTCCTTATCCTGTCGTTGATTTACACATATTTCCAGCATCAGGACATATTGACCAAACCGGAACATGTTCCCGCTGCGGTCGTTGACCCTATATCCAATGCACAGCCTCTCAAATCATGGATGGAAGAGGGCGCGCACTTCATTCTTATCACGCAAGCCGGAGAGGTGCTGGACAGCTATCACAAGCTGGAAAACGCCGAAGGCACTTACTACAGGGTAGGCTCAACATGGTACAAAAAACGTTAATAACAATTCTCTTACTGTTCCCGCTCCTGGCACGCGCCGAGATAAACCTAGATTTCAACGCGGTGAGCATTCCAGAATTTGCGCAGGCCGTACTTAAAGGCATTATCAAACGCAATTATGTGTTGTCGCCGGAAGTACTCTCCGACAGCCGCACGCTAACAATGTCCATCAAGCAGGCTAAGGAAGCGGACATTCTGCCCTTGGTCGAACAGCTGCTGGATCAGAACGGCATACACATGGACGACTCTGGCGGCATCCTTTATCTCAACAAAAGGACAGCAGTTCAGCCATTGCCTCCTGATTTACCCGAAGTGGCAACGCAAGTGCAGAGTGCAGAGGCCGGTGATGCGGCCGGCACTGCGAATGCAGTGACGCCGCCAGCGCCGGACCTTCCCGTACATTCATATCGCCCTCGCTACCGTGACCAGAAGGAAATTACTGATCTGCTTAACTTTGCTGGAGCTAAAGGTGTGCAGGCGGTCGGGGAGTGGGTGTTCTTCAAGGCAGACTTTGACAGCGCTGAAAACCTTCAGGCCCTACTTGAGCAAATTGATACTCATGCGGAAGAGGTGCTTGTTAAGGCGTACCTTTATGAGGTGTCCAACACTTCAAGGGACGTTACCGCTATTTCTGCTGCGATTAGCCTGCTCAATGGCAGGCTCGGCTTGTCACTCGACGGTATACAGTCAGCTAATCAACTGAAGCTATCAATCAGTGATGCAGAACTCGTTATATCCGCTTTCAAGTCTGACAATCGCTTTAAGATGGTTTCCTCGCCATCCCTGCGCGTCAAGAATGGCAAGAATAGCCGCTTCACAGTTGGCACCGAAACGCCGACTATTGCCAGCACAACATTGACCGACGCAGGTCAACCAATCCAGTCGGTTCAGTATCGTTCCTCCGGTGTGATACTCGAAATCACGCCGACTATTCATGAGGAGACAATTGACCTTGTAATCAACCAGCAGTTGTCGAGCTTTGTTCCTACCACGACCGGCGTCAATAATTCGCCCACGCTCACCAAGCGCGAAATCATGACCACAGTCAGCACTACAGACGGACAATTGATCATCCTGGGCGGCCTGGATGAAACGCGTACATCCAATCAGAACCTTGGATTCAAGTTCCTGCCGGATTTTCTGAGGAACAAGGACAAATCCGAGGACAAAAGCGATATATTGCTGGTCATGCAGGTAACTCGACTATAAGGGGGAAGCATGTATCAGTTTCTAAGCCAATATCTGCCGCCATACCTTCAATTCGCACTGTTCGTTCTGATGGTCGCCGCCCTGGTGTGGTGCCTTCGATATCTCTTCATCACTTGGAAGGTGATACGTCACCACAAGCGAGAGCTTGCTCGCATGGCGCAGGTTGCGGATGCAGAGACTATGTCGAGATACACTTGGAAGGCAGATTAACGAGGGTTACTCAAATTCCTTGACAAGATCTTATGAGGTAACCCATAATACCCTTACAAGATCCTAACAGGGGAAATCATGAAACAAGACGCTGATCAATTTACCGCTGAACTACCAACGTTAGAAACTCATCTCGTAATTAGTCTTACCAAGAAAGGCTTCCGCGAATTTAAAACTAACCCTATTCAAAAATGGGGTTCCAGGTGGGACAGTCGCATAGAGCAAGCCCATAGGTTTTCTCTTTTAGACTTGCCCGAGCTTCTCAGCTTTTGCCAAGGTGTTCGAACGGCTTGTGTTTGCCTTGTCCAGAATGATGAAATTACAGTCCTAGGTTTCCAAGGCACATTCCCGGCTTCTTATGGCGAACGCAAGCGATCGCAGTACGATTCTAAGCATTAAACGGGGTATGGGGACGAGTCCCCATGCTGACGGTTTAGAAGCTTCTCCGCCGCATCATTTCTCGCGCTTGATGCCGTTGCATACCTCAACCTGATTTCGCGCCCTGTAGACAACAAAAAAGCCGCTGACGCGGCTTTTTGCTTTTCCACATTTTCTGAGGATGACTCTCTGGATAACCCCGAATTGTCTTTTTGGTTCAAGCAGCCGACAGGCTGCGCAAATACTTTACGTGCCAGTTACACGTAAAGTATCGGCAAAAAATTGCCAATTTGAACCACCTTCTTAACCTCAACATTACTTCGCATAATGGCTGATTATGAGTAATGGCGGGACTTCCAGCGCTTTCTGCGGAAGCCGAGGTAGTGTTGTAAGTCGGCAGCGCTACCCCTAAAGTTATCCACAGCGCCGCAGTCGAAAAAAAACTAGCCCAGAACCCGCGCTGTTCCTTGCTCTTGGCATTTACTGCCTGGAATTCTGCTATTTTCCTCAGTGGGTCTTCCCCAAGAATGACTGCCAGCTTAGTGACGATGTATACGGTTGGCTTTCCCCCGTTCCTTAACTCAGTGATCCTTCCTGTTGATACCCCCAGCGCTTTAGCCAGTTTGTAGTCAGAATCCACGCCCATGGCGGCTTTGGCATCGTCAAGAGTTTTGATTATGTCCATTGTTAGCTCCTTTTTCGATGCACCCGATTATCCCCTCATAAATAACGCTTGCAATAGCTCTCAAACAGAGCTATTTTACCAATAGCTCGTAAACAGAGCTATTTATCAGTTCGCTAACCAACATAAAGAAAGGCACATCATGGGATTGAAGATTGAATTCAAGGAAGGTGGAGTTAGAACACGTACCGGCAACAAGAACGGCAAGGATTGGGTAATTCACGAGCAAGAGGGATGGATTGTACGCAAGCAGCCAAATGGCGAACCAAGCCCATATCCTGAGAAAGTCGTGTTCCTCATTGAGGACCCTCAAAAGCATTACGAATTCGGTGAATTCGACCTCGATGTAGAGGCCTCCGTCTACATCGGCGATTTCAGCGCGCTGCGCTTAGGTCGTCCAGTTCTCCGCAAGCTGGACCACAAGCACTCACTCAAAGCAGCGTAATAAGGGCAGGGGCTTCGGCCCCTTCTTTTCGGGGGGAAAGAATTGGCATTCTGCGACTGGCTCAGTATCTATCAAGACCACCACGGCAAACAGCTACCGCTCATCAATAACGGTGCTGTCTGGGCAGTCGATGCCAATGGAGAAATTGACTGGCGCACTGATAAGAAGCTGGACCACGTAGGCAGCTATGACACAAAAATCCGGATTAAATGCGATGGCAGCAGAGTTACCGTGGATGGAAACATTTCGAGATTTGACCGCACTGACAATATCTTCGGGTTTACTGTCAGTGAGTGTGTCACTCGCCTTAACAAGCTACTTGCGCAGTTTGACCTCCCTCCGTTTACAGCCCAGACGGAAGGCTATCGAGGTCAAAAAAGAGTTGTTGATGCTGCTGTCATTACGCGCGTTGACCTTACAGAGAATTACAGCACCGGCTCAATCGACAAACTCACCCGCCTCATTCATTACCTCGCAGGCCAAGACAAGGGCAGACGCGCCACAGTTCACCAGTACGGCGATAACGGCGTCACCTGGAACGAAGGCAGCAAGTACTGGTACGAAAAAATCTACGCCAAGCATGAAAGCCTTGGCGATCACGTAACTCCACACCTTGCGGAGTGGGTAAGGGAGCAGGGCTTAGCAAGGCACGAAGTATCACTAAAGGCACGGTATCTGGCACAGAACAATCTGAGGCACATAGACAACTGGGAAGGACAGGACATGGACAACATCGTATACGGCAGATTCACAGAAGTACTT
>Ga0196971_1000968_pt1 | contig 15259 bp, 13 predicted proteins | sample S1v_1013CmetaG_FD_148660 | JGI IMG/M metagenome (GOLD analysis project Ga0196971, IMG submission 148660) | Soil microbial communities from Anza Borrego desert, Southern California, United States - S1+v_10-13C | ecosystem: Environmental > Terrestrial > Soil > Desert | place: USA: California... | reverse complement strand
CTCCTCGGCCGGTTCGGTACCGACACAGGCACCGAGGCAGCGCGCGATCTGCCGCGCGAAGCAGGCGCGGCCGCGCACCCGCGTCTCCAGCCCGGTGATTGCCGGGCAGAGCCTTTCCGCATCGACGAGCTCGCGCAGTTTTTCCAGTGCCGCGCGGCGCGTGGCGAACAGGCCGAACAGGTCCGCCGTGGTCGCGAAGTCGACGTCGCGCGCGTGGACGATCTGTGGCACCGCATGCACATCGGGGCCGAGATGCAGCGTGCACATCTCGCGGGTGCGGCGCAGCTTCTTGTTGTGCAGCGGCTGCATCTCCTTGATCAGCCGCGACTCCAGCAGCAAGGCGCCGATATCGCCGGCGGTGCGGCGGAATTCCACATGGCGGCTGGCCTGCAGCATGCGCGCCTCTTCCGGCGTGCGCAGGTGCGACAGCACGCGGCTGCGGATGTTGACGCTCTTGCCGATGTAGAGCGGCCGGTCCTGCTCGTCGCGGAAGATGTAGATGCCGGGCTTCGAAGGCAAGGCATCGAGGCTGGCGCGGTCGATATGGTCCGGATAGGAGAAGGCGTCTGCCGGATCGGGCTTGACCAGGAGTCCGACGGAGGTGATACGGGCTTGCATGAAAAACAAAAAGACCGGGAAAAAGAATAAAGACCAATCAGTCGCATAACCAATTTGACTAATCGGCCTTCGCTTATTACTGTATATTTGTACAGTATAGATTGATGGGCTGCATCTTGCCCAAAAGAAGAATTAAGAGGTCCGGATGTCCGCATTAGTTTCCTCCATATCGCCTTCGGAAGCGATATCTCCCGCACTGCCCGCCTCGGTCTGGCGTGCCGACCAGATGGGTTCGTACCAGGCGGCCGTCGTTCCCACCGGCCATCCCGCGCTCGATGCCCAACTGCCCAACGGCGGCTGGCCGAGCGCGGTGCTGATCGAATTGCTGCTGCAGCAAGCCGGCATCGGCGAGATGCGCCTGCTGCGCCCCGCATTGCGCGCCATTGCCCGCAGGCGGCGCATCGCGCTGCTGCAGCCGCCGCACCGCCCGCACATCGCCGCCTGGCTCGCATGGGGCCTGCCGGCGGAAAGCCTGCTGTGGATCCGGCCGGCGCGCAGCGTCGATGCGCTGTGGAGCGCGGAACAGGTGCTGCGCAACGGCAGTTGCGGCGCGTTGCTGTTCTGGCAGCAGCAGGTGCGCGCCGAATCCCTGCGCCGCCTGCATCTCGCCGCACAGGGCACCGACATCCTGTTCTGGATGATGCGCCCGCTCGCCTGCGCGCAGGATGCATCGCCCTCGCCGCTGCGCCTGGCGCTGCATCCCGCGGCGGGCGGCATCGATCTGCGCATCGTCAAGCGGCGCGGCCCGCAGCACGACGAAGCGTTCCACCTGCGGCTGGAAGACCTGCCGGCCGCGCCCTCCGACACGGGTTCCGCTCATGCGCACATGGATAGGCGTGCACCTGCCGCAGCTGCCGCTCGAAACCTTCCGGCCGCGCTGGTCTGAACCCGGTCCGCATGTCGTCGTCGACCGCGAGCAGGTGCGGGCGGCGAGCGCGCAGGCGGCCGCCGGCGGCGTGCGCCTCGGCATGCGACGCGCCAGCGTGCAGACGCTGTGCCCGGATGCGGTGCTGCATGAGCGCGACCTGGCGCGGGAACAGGAAGCGCTGTCGTCGATCGCGCTCGCGCTGCTGCAGTACACGCCCGAGGTGGCGCTGGCCGGGGAATCCAGCCTGCTGCTCGACGTCACCGCCAGCCTGCGCGCCTTCGGCGGGCGGCTGGCACTGTGCCGGCTGGTGCGCGCTGCCGTCGGCGCGCTCGGCTTCACGCCGCAGCTCGGCATGGCGCCGACCGCGCAAGCCGCCTGGCTGTTCGCGCGCCACCGCAGCGAAGCTGCCTTGCGCCAGCGGCGCGCGGTGCGCATGGAGACAATGGTGCGGCGCATGGACCGGCTGCGCTGCACCCTGCTGCCCGCGCTTTACCCCTATCGCGAATGGCTCGAAGGCATCGGCTGCCACACCTTCGCCGACCTGCGCCGGTTGCCGCGCGCCGGCCTGCAGCGGCGCTGCGACAAGAGCGTGCTCGATGCGCTCGACCGCGCCTACGGGCATGCGCCGGAATTGTTCGAATGGGTGGAGGCGCCGAAGACCTTCGCCGCGCAGCTGGAACTGCCCGACCGCATCGAGCATGCGGAAGCGGTGCTGTTTGCCGCGCGCCGGCTGCTGTTGCAGATGACCGGCTGGCTGGTTGCGCAGCAGCTTGCGGTCTCGCGCTTCGTGCTGCTGCTGCTGCACGAGCGCGGCCGCAGCGCGGTGGCGCCGACGCCGGTCGAGATCGCGCTCGCCGATCCCGCCTGGCAGGAAGCGCACCTGACCCGGCTGCTCAAGGAAAGACTCGGCCGCGTGGCACTGCCCGCGCCTGTGATCGCGCTGCGGCTGGAAGCGCTGCAGGTCGCCGCGATGCAGCCGCCTACCGAATCGCTGTTTCCCGATCCGGGCAGTTCGCCCGCCGACTATCACCGCCTGCTGGAGCTGCTGACCGCGCGCCTCGGCGACTGCGGCGTGTTGTCGCCTTCCCCGCGCGCCGATCACCGGCCGGAAGTGAGCAATGCCTGGACACCGGCAGCAGCTCCTGGCCGTGCCGCGCCTGCACCGGCGCTGCAGGCCGAGCGGCCGTTCTGGCTGCTGGAAACCCCCATCGCGCTGATCATGCGCGACAACCGCCCTTTCTATGGCTCGCCGCTGCGCTTGCTCAAGGGACCGGAGCGGATCGAATGCGGCTGGTGGGACGGCGGCCTGGTGATGCGCGATTACTTCATTGCGCAGGATGCGGCATCGACCTGCTACTGGGTGTACCGGGAGCGGTTCGGGGAGGAGGTTTGCTGGTTTTTGCAGGGATTTTTCAGTTGAGGGCTGCTGTCAGCTACAGAAAGAACCACTGAAGCGCGCTCCCGCGACCGGCAGCACCGAATGCATTTTGAATCTGGCTGTTGCGCCTGACGAGAACGGCGTCCAGGGCGCCTCCGGCAAGAAAGCAGGAAAAGCATTATCCTGTCGACCGAATGTCCCATGCAGCCCTGCGGATGCCCGGGACATCTCCTGAATACCTGCGGCCCCGGTTCGGCCTACCGAGGCGGACCGCCCCATCAAAAACAACCCGAGAGGAGAAACGTATGCGCCTTGTCCTGGCCGCGCTTTTGACGATGACTTCTGCCCTGAACACCGCACACGCGGCGACGCAGCAGCAATGCGAATCACTGATAAAACCGTTGGAGGCGAAAATCGACAGCCTGCCGCATATGCGCGGGAACAAGCCGACGTCGAAGGATTGCGCCAGTGCCGCCGAAATGATCAAGCTGTACGCCGGCTATCAGGTCCAGGCCGACCGCATGAACTGCCCGTTCGCCTACGTCGCGGGCCAGGCAATCGGCGGCGCGCCGGAGAGGGCCGATCTTATCGCCGAAATCAAGAAGGCATACAGCGAGAAGTGCCGTTGATCGGATAGCGATCACGAAACGGGGTGGCGTCAGCATGGCGCCACCCGAATTGCAGCGCGAAGTAAACTCCGGCCTGACAATTCCTGAACAAGGCTCCATCCGCGGCCTCGATACATCATCCGGTTCGCGTCGCATCTTCCGCCGGCACCCGGCATGACCTGAATGACTTGATCCGGGAATTCCACGCCGGGCGAAGGTTGAGTTTTCTCAAACGCGGTGACGCCATCCCCCCTACAGTTAAGAACGAAATCATCCGGGGACAGACCATGCGTTTTTCCGAAGACAGACTAGCGAAGCTCAGGTGCTCCGACGGCATCGAGCGCACCATCCATTTGTGGGAACCGGTGCAGCCGCGCGCGGTGATCCTGGCGATCCACGGCGGCATGGCGCATGCGGGCGATTATGTGACGCCGGCGCTCTGGTTTCGCGAGCACGGGATCGCCACCGTCAGCTACGACATGTGCGGGCACGACCGCAAGAAGCGGGTCGACATTCCCGGCTTCCACAATTTCCTCGACGACGGCGAACTGTTCCTGCAATGGGCGAAAGCAAGCTATCCGGGGCTGCCCGTGTTCGTGATGGGACATTCGATGGGCGCCCTGATCGCAACCCATCTCGGGCTGCATCGCTTTCCGCGCGATCCCGGCATCCAGGGATTCATCCTGTCCTCGCCCTATTATGTGAATGCGATCAAGGTGCCGGCGCTGCTGGTCAAGCTCTCCGGCCTGCTGGCAAAGCTGTTCCCGACGATGAAGGTTCCGCTTGCGTCCCTGACCGGACTCTTGACGCATGACGAGGCGATCACCCGGCGCCACTTCGAGGACGAGCGCGACAACACCCGCGCAACCGAGGTCACCATGCGCTTTGCCAACGAACTGCAGCTCGCGCAGCAAGGGCTGGCGGAGAAAATGCCGGCGTGGCGCTATCCGACCTTTGCGGTGGTCGCGGGCGATGACAAGCTGGCCGACTGGCATGCGGCCGATGCGATGCTCAAGTCCATCGACCCCGCGCTGCTCGACTATCATTTTTACCCCGACAACTACCACGAGAACTTCAACGAGCTCAACCGGGTGCAGATCTTCACGGATATCCTGCACTGGATGGAAGGCCGGCTGTCGTCGGAGCTGGACACGCTCCACACGGAAGCGGCGCAGCCGGCACAAGCGAACGGCTGAGCGGCTGGGCGGCACCTCGCCCCTTTCCGCCTGTGCCGCGCGATTTCCGGCATGCCTGGCACCAGGATGGCGGTGTCCGTTGTACTTGCCGCGAAGGCAGCCACCTCCCCTTTGACCCGGGGGATGGCGATCGCGGCAGCGGTCAAGGCGGATGACGCCAGCACGGCGCTCAAGCCGATCGGCATTGCCGATACGCCGATGACGGCCCGGCGCAACATTGCGCAGCCGGGTCTGTTGATCCGGTTGCAAGTACGCGGCAGGTGCGATTCCGAAGAGAACTATTTCCGGTCAGAATGATCTTACCGGGAAGATCTTCTCCCCCTCCGCTACCGTGTTGAAATTCTTCAAAGACCTGCTCGGCGGCGCCAAGGCGCCCTTGCTCGACACCCCGGCTTCGTCCCCAAGGCATATGGCGGAGCTGGTGGAATTCCTGATCCTGCTGCAGGCGCCCGGCACCGCGCCGGCCAGCGGCAAGAAAGGCAACCTGCTGCGCCTGGCGACTTCGCTCAGCCAGGATCCTTACTGCCTCGGCTACATGATGGGCATGTTCGATTCCCTGTGCCAGCAATGGGAGGTACCGGCGAGCGAGCAGCGCGTCATTACCGGCAGTGCGTGCACGCTGCTGTTCCGCGACCTGCTGGAGAACGTCTGCGATTTGCGCCATGCGGCCACCATCGAAGATGCGGCGTTCAACGGCGCGCGCCAGCACGCCTCCGACCCGGCCTTTCAGCGCGGGAAGTTTGACGGCTGCAGCGAACTGACGCGCTATATGGCGACCAAGAAGCGCGACGACATGCCGCTCAGGCTGCATGTCCGGTTGAAGGAATTGCTGGCGCAGGCGGCATAGCGCCGCACGCATGGCGTTCGCGCTTTCAGGGCGCGAATGCGTCATCCGGCAGGCTCTCCGGGTAGGCGACCTTGTGGATCACCGAAAAGCCGGTGTGCTGCCCCATTGCATAATGCTCTTCGCGCGCGGCATGCATCCGGCCCTGTCCATGGCGGAACTCCGAATAGACGGTAGCGAATTCCATGCTGCCGGCGCCGATGCGCTGGATGCCGCGCGAACGCAGGATGCGTCCGTCTTGCGCATCGACTTCCACGACCAGCCTGAGGTTTTCTTCCAGCGGAAATCCGATCGCCCGCAGCGGCTTGCCATCCTCCATTGCGGACGGTCCGAGATCGACCAGTGCCGATGCCTGCGCCAGCATGTTCCAGGGCAGCGCGATGCGCGCGACCTGCAGCACGATGGCGCCGCGCAGGATGGGGTTGGCTGCCGCACCCTGTTGCCATGCCTGCTCCCCCGCGAGCACGCGCGACTCGCTGCCGGTCGCGTATCGGATGCGGATGCTGAAGCGGTCCGGCGCCCGGTACTGGCGCAGCAGCGCGCCCTCGCCGCGCCGGAACGAGGTGGTCGTTCCCTGCTCGACCATCGCCGCCGGCGGCGTCTTCCCATACGCGGCAGACACCCGTTCCAGCACATCCTTCAAGGTTTCCGCCGCGTGGGCAGATCCGGCGAGCAATATCGCCAGCAGATACAGCGCTCCGCGCGCCAGTCGATTCATTTTCCATCCTTCAGCAAGAGCATGCCGCACCGCTTCACCTATTCCGGCCCGCGCTGCAGTTTTGCAGCTGGTTGATGCATGGAATAGAATGCCGGCGCCGAAAACCAAAGCGGCTTCGCACAGTCAGAAGTATGCCCTCTTCCACTCATCCCGTATGCACCATGCCGGACTGTCCCGACTGCATTGCCCTCGATGGCGCGAACGCCGTGGTATCGCCGCATGCGAACCTGCTGCTGCATTCCGACGCAGGCATCAACTTCGGCGCGACCGCGACCGGCCATGTCGCCTATTACATCTGCAACGCCTGCGGCGCGAAATGGGAGCGCATACGGGCCCGCAGCGAGCCGGAAGCGGTCTGGCGCCACACCGACAAGCCGCTGGATTAGCGGCCGGCGCACGCCGCAGCCGGGTGCACGGACGGGGGAAGCAGTGCCTGTCCGCCCCGCGTCAGCTGTAGCTCAGCGCGCGCGCCTTGCCCCGGAACACCCGGTAGGAAAACACCGTGTAGCCGATGATGGTCGGCAGCACCAGCGCCACACCCCACAGAATGATTTTCAGCGACTCGGGCGCGCTCGCCGCCTGCCAGATCGTGATCCGATCGACCACGAGGTACGGGAAGACGCTGTAGGCCAGTCCGTTGAAGGCCAGCAGGAAGATGCCGACCGTCGCCGCGAACGGCAGCCAGCACAGCGGTTCCACATCGGCCGGCGGCGCCGCCAGCATCCGGCGCAGCACCGCGTCGGCGACGACAAACAAGGCCGCGGTCATCACCGGCACCGGCGCCAGCAGCAGGATGTTCGGCAGCGCGAACCACTTGTCGAACACCTGCTGGCTCACCAGCGGCGTGACGACCGACACCGCGGCGATGCCCAGCGCGCACAGCAGCAGGCTGCCGCGCGCCCAGCCGATCGCCTTGCGCTGCAGGCCGCCTTCGGTCTTCATGATCAGCCAGGTCGCGCCGAGCAGCGCATAGCCGGCCAGCAGCGACACGCCGGTGAACATCGCGAACGCGAGCTGCGGCGTGCCGGTATCGAAGCCGACGATGTACAGGCCGATCATCACGCCCTGCGCGCCGGCGGCCAGCACCGAGCCCGCGTAGAACGCGGTGTTCCACGCCTGCTTGTGCGCCGCCCGTGCCTTCACGCGGAAATCGAAGGCGACGCCGCGCAGGATCAGGCCGGCCAGCATCAGCGCCACCGGGAAATACAGGTGGCCGAGGATAACGCCGTGCGCCATCGGAAAGGCGACCAGCAGGATGCCCACGCCGAGCACCAGCCAGGTTTCGTTGGCATCCCAGAACGGGCCGATGGAGGCGACCATCATGTCCTTTTCCTCGTCGTCGGCGCGGCGCAGCAGGATGCCGACGCCGAGGTCGAAGCCGTCGAGGATCACATAGACCATCATCGCCACGCCCATCAGCAGCAGGAAGACGAGCGGCAGCCAGGCGCCGGGTTGGGACAGTTCAGGCATGTTGTTCTCCAGAGGCTTGGATGGGTTGCGGATGGAGCCGGTGCACGGGCCGCGCATCGCCGCGCGCCGCATGGCCGGCCTTGCGTGCGAGGTGGAACAGCACCGTCACATAGGCGAGCGTGAGCGCCGCATACAGCGCGAGATACATCGCCAGCGTGCTGGCGACCATGGCCGCGGGCACCGGCGCCACCGCCTGCGCTGTGGTCAGCACGCCGTACACCAGGTAGGGCTGGCGGCCGATTTCCGTCACATACCAGCCGGCCACCGTCGCGACCCAGCCGGAAAAGCTCATTGCCACCAGCGCGCGCGCCATCCAGCGCGACGGCTCGCCCTTGCGCCGCAACTGCCACACGCACAGCCAGGATGCCACCAGCATCAGCAGGCCGGTACCGACCATCACGCGGAATCCCCAGAACAGCGGCGCGACCGGCGGGCGCTTGTCGCCGAAGGCCTCCAGTCCCTGCAGTTCGCCGGCGATGTCGTGCTTGAGGATCAGGCTCGCCATGCCGGGCACGCCGATCGCGTAGCGGTTCGCCTTTTCCTGTTCGTCGGGCAGCGCGAACAGCAGCAGCGGCGCGCCGCGTTCGGTTTGCCAGATGCCCTCGATCGCCGCGATCTTCGCCGGCTGGTGCGCCAGCGTGTTCAGGCCGTGCATGTCGCCGACGAAGATTTGCAGCGGAATCAGCAGTGCCGCGACGGCGACGCCGGTGCGCAATGCGGCCGCCACCGACGGCGCGCGGTCGCCGCGCAGCCAGCGGTAGGCGGAAATGCCGGCGACCAGGAAGGACACTGTCAGGCCCGACGCGAGCAGCATGTGCACCAGGCGGTAAGGCATGGAGGGATTGAAGAGGATCGCCAGCCAGTCGGTCGCATGGGCGCGTCCGTCCACCATCTCGAAGCCGGCCGGCGTATGCATCCAGGAGTTGAGCGCAATGATCCAGAACGCCGACAGCGTGGTGCCGGCGGCGACCAGGAAGGTGGCCAGCGTATGCGCCCGGTTCGACACGCGCTGCGCGCCGAACAGCATGATGCCGAGGAAGGTCGCCTCGAGGAAGAATGCGGTCAGCACTTCGTAGGCGAGCAATGGCCCGGCGATATTGCCGACGGTTTCCATGAAACCCGGCCAGTTGGTGCCGAACTGGAAGCTCATCGTGATGCCGGAGACCACGCCGAGCGCGAAGGTCAACGCGAAGATCTTCACCCAGAACTGGTAGGCCTCCATCCATTTCGCGTCGCCGGTGCGCCCATGCCGCAGCTTGAAGAACAGCAGCATCCAGCCAAGCGCAATCGAAATCGTGGGGAACAGGATATGAAAGGTGATGTTGCTCGCGAACTGGACGCGCGCGAGCATGGTCGGGTCGATCGTCATAGTGTCTTGAATATGGTGGTTGGTCTTGCGGACGCAAGGCGCGGCGGCCGGTTGCCGCATCACGCTTGCGCGTCAAATGCGTGGCGGCTGCGCCGCTCTCTTTTTCGCATCGCCGCCATGCCGGCAGCCGTGATGCGAGGTCTCCATATCCAACGTAAGAACGGCGCCGGAACGATCTTGCGCCGCGCATGCCGCCTCGTGGGCGGACATGCCGATTGCGGCCTGGCTCTCAGACCGCACAGTCAATATAGATGCAATAAAAGCAAAACAAAAATTAATTTTTTTGGTGAATGGATAAGCAATATCTTATGTTTCCACCAGGCGAGAAAACCCATCGCGATATTGCCGCACCAGTTCCTGCGCCCTCGAGCGGCGCACGTCCTCGCTGGTGACGATCGCTTGCAGCGCGACCTGCGCGAGGCTCTGCACATTAGTGCAGCCCGGCAGGCCGGCATCCCAGGTTGCCGCATACGCGGCCTGCTTTACATGCGGGCCGCCGTAGCCGGGATGCAGCAGATTTACACGGGGCAACGCATAAGCCATCGCGACGATCCTGCCATGCAGGCTGCTGCCGACGTAGCAGCGGCTGGTCGCGAGCAGCGCGCAGATATCCCACAGGTGGAGCGAGTGGAAGATGCGCACCGCCTTGCTCCGCATGTGTGCCATCAGACGCGCATAGCAGGACAGGTCGTCATGCCAGGGCGCCGCTCCCGCTCGAAAGAGCGCGATGCCGCAGCCGGTCGCAGCGGCGATGCTGTCGAGCTGGAGCGCCATCGCGCGCAGGGTCGCCTCGTCGCCGAAGTCCGCGCTGCACTGCACGGCGATGTGTCCATCCGGGAAAGCGGTGCGCATGTCCGCCGTTTCGCCCGCGGCCGCATGGCGGCCAATTTCGCCGCCGAACAGTTCCGCGGCCATCACCGCCGGGTCGGGCATGAGCTGCGCGGCGATGCCGGCCTGCCGCAGCATCGCCTGGGTACGCATGTCGCGCACGCCGATCGCATCGGCATCCTTGAGCGTGCCGGTCACATCGGCGCGGAACGCGGCATCGCGTTGCACGAGCCCGGCGCCGCCGACGGCATTGAAGATGACGCGGCGTGCCTGCGGAAACAGCGTGCGCGGCGCCACATAGGGCGCGAGCGTGGGCAGCCCGAGCATCTGCTGCGCCCATGCCTGCCGCGCTTCAAGATGCGGGCCGAAGTGCGCGATGGCTTGCTGCGCTTCGTCCTGCGGCAGCAGCATCACCGCCGCTTCCCAGATATCGCAGTCCAGGATTTCGCCGCCGGCGTGGATGATGTCGACCGCGCGGCCGCGCCATTGGCGGGCAAGCGCCGGCAGCGCGGCGACCTGGTGCCCGCCATGAGGGCGCAGGTCGCGTCCGGCCAGGCCGGCGAAGATCAGTTCGCGGCCGGGCAGCAAGGCGGCGGCGACATGCGCAAACAGCAGGTCGCCGAAGTTGTGGCGGTCGAAGGCGCCGAACAGGATGACGGGGACGGTGGCGGACGAATCAGGCATTACACGGCATGATAAACCCGCGCCCCGGTATCGGCGCGCCTGGCGGTCAGCGCGCGCGCAGAGGCGGACGCAGCCTGAACACCCGCCGCTGAATGCGGTGGCGTCTCTGGAGCAGGCGCAACAACCGCCGCTGGTGCAGGCGCAGGAAGCGGTGCCGTTGAATGGAGAACATCGGTGCGATGGGCATCGGAGCGCTGTGCATTGGAGCGCGCGGCGTCACTGCTGCGGCGCGGCCGCTTCTCCCGTGGCGGCCCCGCCCTGCGCCGCTTCACCATGCAGCTTGGTGGCCGGACTGTTGGCCGCATGCGGAGAAATGCCCGGAGAACCGCCTCCGCCGCCACAGGCACTGATGCCGGCGACTGCCAGCAGGGCGAGCGTGAAGGTCTGCATGCGTCCGGTTGTTTTCATCTGCGGTCTCCAAAAGTGGTTTCAACGCAGTCTATCGTTGCAGGATAAACAACCTTTGAGAGGCCGCAACCGGAGGATGCGAGGCGAAAATGCAAATGCCGTGACGAAAAGTTGGTATAGATCATATACTGTGTTTTTGTACAGTATATTCTGCATTGCATGTCCTCCCTGTCTTCTCTGCCGGCCACCCTCCCCGCCTATGCGGAATTGCATTGCATGACCAATTTCACCTTCCTGCGCGGCGCATCGCATGCCGAGGAACTGGTGGCGCGCGCCGTGCGGCTCGGCTATGCGGCGCTGGCGATCACCGACGAGTGTTCGCTCGCCGGCGTGGTGCGCGCGCATACGGAGGCCAAGGCGCACGGCCTGCACCTGATCATCGGCAGCCAGTTCAAACTGGTCGACGCCGCCGGCGCCCCGGCCTTTTCCCTGCTCCTGCTGGCGCAGAACCGCGAAGGCTACGGCAATCTGTCCGAGCTGATCACGCTGGCGCGTACCCGTGCCGGCAAAGGCAGCTACCTGCTCAGGCCGGAGGACATCAGTACGCCCGCTCCCGCCTTTGCCCACCTGCGCAGCCTGCCGGACTGCCTGGCGATCCTCCTGCCCGAACACGGCATCGACGCCGACAGGCTCGCGCCGCAGGCGGCATGGATGCTGCGCACCTTCCCCGGGCGCGCATGGATGGCGATGACGCTCCTGCACCGCGCCGGCGACGACCGCCATCGCGCCGTTGTCGAGCAGGTGGCGCAGGCGCATGCGCTGCCGGTGGTGGCAACCGGCGACGTGTGCATGCACGTGCGCTCGCGCAAGCCGCTGCAGGACACGCTGACCGCGATCCGGCTCGGCAAGGCGATCGCGGAATGCGGCTACGAGCTCGCGCCGAATGCGGAGCAGCACCTGCGTTCGCGGCTGCGGCTGGGGAACATCTATCCGGCGACAGCGCTGGCCGAGACGATCCGCATCGCAGAGCGATGCACCTTCTCGCTCGACGAGCTGCGCTACGAATACCCGGACGAGCTGGTGCCGCCGGGCGAAACGCCCACCGACTACCTGCGCCGCGAAACCTACGCCGGCGCGCACCGGCGCTATCCGTCCGGCATCCCGGCCAAGGTGCAGGCGCAGCTCGAGCACGAACTGAAGCTGATCGCCGAACTCGCCTACGAGCCCTACTTCCTGACGGTATACGACATCGTGCGCTTCGCGCGCAGCCGCGACATCCTGTGCCAGGGGCGCGGCTCGGCAGCCAATTCCGCGGTCTGCTACTGCCTCTACATCACCGAGGTCGATCCGGCGCGGGCGCACTCGCTGTTCGAGCGCTTCATCTCGAAGGAGCGCAACGAGCCGCCCGACATCGATGTCGATTTCGAGCACCAGCGGCGCGAGGAAGTGATCCAGTACATCTATGAAAAATACGGCCGCCTGCGCGCCGCGCTGACCGCGGTCGTGATCAGCTACAAGCCGCGCAGCGTGCTGCGCGACGTCGGCAAGGCGCTCGGCGTGGACCTGGTGATCATTGACCAGATCGCGAAATCGCATCGCTGGTGGGACGACAAGACGGGCCTGGCGGCGCGCTTTTCGGAATGCGGGCTGGATCCGGAATCACCCGTCGCGCAGCAATGGGCAGGCCTGGCGGAGAAGCTGATGCGCTTTCCGCGCCACCTGTCGCAGCATCCCGGCGGCTTCGTGGTCGCGCGCGGCAAGCTGTCGCGGCTGGTGCCGATCGAAAATGCGGCGATGCCCGAGCGCAGCGTGGTGCAGTGGGACAAGGACGACCTCGATGCGCTTGGCCTGTTGAAGATCGACATCCTCGCGCTCGGCATGCTGTCGATGATCCGGCGCGCGCTCGACATGATCGGCGAGCGGCGCGGCGAAGTGTTCACCATGCAGGACATCCCGCCGGAAGACCCGGCCACCTACGCGATGATCGGCGAAGCCGACACCGTCGGCGTGTTCCAGATCGAAAGCCGCGCGCAGATGACGATGCTGCCGCGCCTGAAGCCGAGGGAGTTCTACGACCTGGTGATCCAGGTCGCGATCGTGCGTCCCGGGCCGATCCAGGGCGGCATGGTGCATCCCTACCTGCGGCGGCGCCAGGGGCTGGAGCCGGTCACCTATCCGCGCGAGGAGATCCGGCCGGCGCTGGAGCGCACCCATGGCGTGCCGCTGTTCCAGGAACAGGTGATGCAGATCGCAATGCTGGCGGCGGATTTCTCACCCGGCGAAGCCGACCAGCTGCGCCGCTCGATGGCGGCCTGGCGGCGCAAGGGCGACCTCGGGCAGTTCCAGCAGAAGCTTCGGGATGGCATGGGCAGGAAAGGCTACGAGGAAGAATTCATCGATGCCATCGTGCGCCAGATCGAAGGCTTCGCCGAGTACGGATTTCCGGAGAGCCATGCGGCCAGCTTCGCGCTGCTCGCGTATGCGAGTTCCTGGATCAAGCGCCATGAGCCGGCGGTGTTCCTCGCCGCGCTGCTCAACAGCCAGCCGATGGGTTTCTATTCGCCGTCGCAGCTGGTGCAGGATGCGCGCCGCCACGGGGTCGAGGTGCGCCCGGTCGACGTCCATGCCAGCGACTGGGAGGCGACGCTGGAACCGGCATCGGGCGTACAGCCCGCGGTCCGCCTCGGGTTGAACCTGGTGCGCGGGCTCTCCAGCGAGGCCGGCTGGCGCATCGAGGAAGCGCGCGCAATCCGCGGTTTTTCCGATCTCGGCGATCTCGCGCTGCGCGCGCAGCTGACCCGGCGCGACTTGCAGATGCTGGCCGATGCGAACGCGCTGGCGGCGCTGGCCGGCAACCGCCGGCAGGCGCTGTGGCAGGCGGTGGCCGGCGAAGCGGACAAGGACCTGCTGCGCCGGGCTCCGCTGCACGAAGACCCGGTGCCGCTGCCCGCACCGACCGAGGGCGAGGAGATCGTCGCCGATTACCATGCGCTCGGCCTCACGCTCGGCCGCCATCCGCTGTCCCTGCTGCGGCCGGCGTTGACGAAGCTGCGTTTCCTGCCGGCGGACGCACTCAATACTTTCGCCGACCGCCAGTTCGCGCGCGGCTGCGGCATCGTCACCGTGCGCCAGCGCCCGGCCACCGCCAGCGGCACGATGTTCGTCACGATCGAAGACGAAACCGGGCTGGTGAACGTGATCGTCTGGCCAGCGCTGGTGGATCGCTTCCGCAGGGAGCTGCTCGCCTCGCGGCTGCTCGGCGTCTACGGCGTCTGGCAGTGCGAGGGCCAGGTGCGGCATCTGGTGGCGAAGCGGCTGGTCGACATGACCCACCTGCTCGGGGATTTACGAACGCGGAGCAGGGACTTCGCGTGACGTCCCGGCCCGCTTCTCATCGCTGCGTCAAAACACGTCTTGCCAGGAAGCGCCGCCCACCAGCTGGACAAGCTTATCCATGAGTCCGTAGCGGTAGCCAGGATCAAGCTGATTGATGTCGAAACCCATTGTCGCGGTATGGAACTGTTCCGTCTGGTTGAAGGCCGCGACGTGATGGTCTTTGCTCCCATCGAAGTACGCCAAACCTGCATCATCGATAAGCTCCACCACAGACCTTGCCGTTGCCATGCCGAACATGCTCATTGCGTTTCCGCCTGAATTCCCTTTGCCAAAATAAAACCAACTAAAATTCCTTACATCATGTGGAGTGCGGCCGACCAAAAAACCAATTCCTTCAGCATCGGCGGGATAGGTGGTATAGGTGGTATAGGCGAAATTGTCATTGTAATTCCTCACACCCAAGTACTTGTCGACAAACGCGGAAGGCTCACCATGCAGCTTGCCGGAGTAGAGAAGATTCCCCCCGTTATCGAGGTAGGATGACAGGTTCGTTACGTTGGCAGCCGTCAGGTTGCCGACATGGTCACCGGCAGCCCAGATCACCATATCGTAATTGGAAAGATTGGTTGGGTCGCCGTCGACCGCCAGCACCTGGGAATCCACGGTGTAGTTAAGATCTCTCAATATACTGAGCCAGGTATTGCTGCTTGCTGCGCCGCCGTCATCGTCGACGAAAAGGATCTTCGGAGCCAACCGGTCGGCGGCATTAATCGTAAAGCTCACTTGCTTCTGCGTGTCGTCGACGGCCTTCACGGTAAACGTGTCGATCTTGCGTGTACCCGGGTTCAGATATTGCACGGCGCTATTGTCGACCGAGTACACGTAGCTGCCGTCCGCTGCGAGCGTCAAGGTTCCGAGCGTGCCTGCCGCCCGCGTGACGCTCGGGCTGAACGCCGCGTCGTTTCGATCCACGTCCGTGATCGATATCGTCCCG
>Ga0196971_1000967_pt1 | contig 15286 bp, 16 predicted proteins | sample S1v_1013CmetaG_FD_148660 | JGI IMG/M metagenome (GOLD analysis project Ga0196971, IMG submission 148660) | Soil microbial communities from Anza Borrego desert, Southern California, United States - S1+v_10-13C | ecosystem: Environmental > Terrestrial > Soil > Desert | place: USA: California... | reverse complement strand
GAGGCGTGCCGCTCGTGGCGCGCGCTTTATGAAGGCTGCGCCAAGCTGGCGGCGGATTTGAAAGCGCATATCGCGCTGGAGAACGACGTGCTGTTTCCCGCTTACGAAGCGTTCTGAGCCGCGAGCTGCGCTAGACGCTCGCACATGGCGCTGTGCGGATCGGTAAGCGGAGCGATCACGGTGAAGTGGTTGGCGGCGGCGATTTCTTCGTAGCGTGTTTGCACACCGGCTTCGCCCCAGGCAGCGACGATGGCGGAGCTCTGTCGGAGATATTCGCCGGATTCATCGGCGCCGACCGCGGCGTCTAGCGTTTTGCCCGCGGGCGCACCCCAATGGAGCGGGCTTTGCGCACGTGCTTCGGTTTCATCAAGGCGGAGCGCGGTGTTGATGCTGGTGGGGATTAGTGGCGCCAGTTCGAACAGGCCCGAGATGGCGTAGGCGGCGGGGACATACGCTTCGCTAGCGAGCAGGCGCGCAGCGAGATGGCCGCCGGCGGAGTGCCCGCTGGCGATAACGGGGGCGTTGGTCTCTTGGTGTAGCTTTGCCGCCGCCGCGCGCATCTGGGCGACGATGTCGCCGATGCGGACGTTGGGGCAGAGATCGTAGCTGGGCACGGCGACGCTGAGTCCGAGCGCGTTGAGGCCGCTCGCCATGTGGCTGAAGAAGCTTTTGTCGAGCGCTTGCCAATAGCCGCCGTGAATGAACATGACGGCGGGGCCGGCGCCGGCTTCGAACAAGTCGAACGTGTGCCGCTCGCCATCGCCGTAGCGGATCACGCGCGGCGGATGCGTTCCGCGATGGGCGGCGCTGTCGCGCGCCCAGCTGGCGATGATGCCGGGATGCTCCGGCACGCGGGCGCGGTTGTTGTATTCCTTTTCGAGATCGAGACTCATTTCGAGTCGGGATAATCGAAGCCCGGCCATTTCGAGCCGTAGAGCTGATAGCCGAGGATGGTGTAGGTCTGCGCCACGTTCGGATGCGCGCGGATGGTGTCGGTGACGACGCTTTGGATCGTGTTGAGATCGGGGTGCTCGATGCGGACGAGCAGATCCCACTCGCCCATGATCGAGTAGATATCCATGATCTTGTCGCTGCCGTCGCGCAGCGCATTGCCGACGGCTTCGGGCGTCGCGCCTTGCACGCGGACGAAGGTGAAGAGGCTGTGGTCTGCCATGATGTGCTCCTGGTGGAACATTAGCTTGATGATAAAGCACCGTCATCCCAGGCGAGCGGAGCGAGACCCCCGGGGTACGGCGCGCTGATGAAGCGCGCTTAACGGTGTGCGCCGTTGCGCCCTAATTCCGTTCGTGAAACAGTGCCGCCCTGGCCTTCGAAACGAGGCCGCATAAGCGAGAAGCGGCGCCGGCCGCTGGCGCCGCCCCATCCCATCGCGGGAAAGAAAGGGAGCAAGCGCCATGCCTGAAAGCAAATCGGCTAACATCGTGAGGGCAATCGCCGTCGTCGGTCCGACCGGGGCGGGCAAGACGGCGTTGATCCAAGCTCTGGCATCGGCCGCCTCGGGCGGATCGGGCGCGAGCCCGAACGCCGCCGGCCAATCCACCGAAACCCAATTCACCGCCATCGACTTCATGGGCGACCACTACGCGCTGATCGATGCGCCCGGCGCGGTCGATTTTCTGGCTGATGCGGACTTTGCATTGCCTGGCGTCGATCTCGCTATCGTCGTCGCCGATCCCGATCCCGACAAAGCTGTGCTGGTGCAGCCGTTCTTGAAGCTGCTCGAAGAGATGAATATTCCGCGCGCCGTGTTCATCAACAAGATCGACCAAGCGCGCGGACGCATTCGCGATCTGTTGGAAGCGTTGCAGCCGGTTTCGACGACGCCTTTGGTGGCGCGGCAGATTCCGATCTGGCAAGATGACAAGGTCTCCGGCTGCGTCGATCTCGCGATGGAGCGGGCGTTTCTCTATCAGCACGGCAAGCCCTCGCAGATCGTCGATATCCCGAAGGATATGGCCGAGCGCGAGACCGAAGCGCGCTTCCACATGATGGAGCAGCTGGCCGATTTCGACGATACGCTGATGGAGCAATTGCTCTCCGACGTGACGCCAGATCGTGACACCGTGTTCGCCGATCTTGTGCGCGAAATGCGTGATGGGCTGATCGTGCCGGTGTTCTTCGGGTCGACCGCGCATGGCAATGGCGTGCGGCGTCTGTTGAAGGCGCTGCGGCACGACACGCCGGCGCCGAGCATCGCTGCCGCGCGGCTCGGGCTCGAGGGCAACGGTGTTTACGTCATGAAGATTTCTCACGCCGGGCAAGCCGGCAAGCTTGCATACGCGCGGGTGTTCGGCGCGGCGCTGAGCGATAGCGATCAGCTCACGTTGAGCGACGGTTCGGTGCAGCGGCCGGCGGCATTATTCTCGGTGAATGGCGCAAGCCAGCCCAAGAAAGTGTCGCGCGTGCCGGAGGGCGATGTGGCGGCGATCGGCAAGCTCGATCCGGTGGCGGCGGGCGATCTGCTCGCGTCCAGCGGCAAGCAGGAGCTGAAGCTCGCGTTTAAGAAGCGCTATCCCGTCTATCAGCTCGCAATTGCGACCAAGGACCGGAAGGACGATGTGCGCTTGTCCGGCGCGCTGCAGAAACTGGTCGAGGAAGATCCGGGTCTCGCTGTGAAGCACGATCAGACGACACACGAGATTTTGCTGCAAGGCCAAGGCGAACCGCATCTGCGCGCGGTGCTGGAGCGGCTGAAGAGCCGGTTCGGCGTCGATGTAGCGACAGCGCCGCCGTCAACGCCGTATCAGGAAAGTCTCCGCAAGGCCGCCGAAGTGCGCGGCCGGCATAAGAAGCAGACCGGCGGCCATGGCCAGTTCGGCGATTGCGTCATCCAGGTGAAGCCGCTGCCGCGCGGCTCGGGCTTCCAGTTCGTCGACAAGATCACCGGCGGCGCTATTCCACGGCAGTGGATCCCTGCAGTTGAAGCCGGCGTGAAGGACGCGATGCAGAAGGGGTCGATCGGCTTTCCGGTGGTGGATGTGTCGGTGACGTTGATCGACGGCTCGTTCCACTCGGTGGATTCCTCCGAGCACTCGTTCCATCAAGCCGGGCGCCTCGGCATGCAGGAGGCGATGGAAAAGTGCGGCTCGGTACTGCTCGAACCGATCGAAAAGCTTTCCATCTTCACGCCGAGCTGGGGCACGCCGAAGATCAACTCGGCCGTGTCTGCGCACAACGGTCAGATATTGGGCTTCGAGCCACGCGAAGGCTGGCCCGGCTGGGACCGCGTCGATGTCTATCTGCCGCATGCGGAGCGGCAAAATTTCATCATCGAGCTCAGATCGTTGACGCAAGGCTTGGCGACCTTCGAAGCCGAGTTCGATCACATGGTCGAAGTCAGCGGCCGGCGCGCGGATGACGTGGCCAAGCGGGCGCAGCCGAGCGCGGCTTAGCTCAGCACCAGCTGCGTCTGGATCACTAGCGCGACGGCCTTGCCGTCTTCGCTAGTGATCTTGGTTTGCCAGACGCTGGTGGTGCGGCCTTTGTGCGCCGGCGTCGCTTCGGCGGTGACGGTCGTTCCAGCCTTTGCGGCGCCGAGGAAATTGGTTTTGCTTTCGAGCGTCGTCGTGCCCTTGGCGCCGGGCGGCAGCGCGAGATAAGCGCCGATGGCGCCAAGGCTATCGGCCAGCGCCATGGCCGCGCCGCCGTGCAGTGTGCCGCCCGTGGTGCAGAGATCGGGGCGGACCAGCAGCTTGGCTGCGACCCGTTCAGGCGAAGCTTCGGTGATCTCGATGCCCATCGTCTTCGCGAACGGGATGATGTCGGCGCTGAACGAAGTCATGTCGGCGTCTCCTTGGCGGCCGCGATGGCGATGCGGCGCTCGTTATAGGCGGCAAACAAGCAGGCGGCGATAATGAGCGCCGCGCCGAGATAAATCTCTATCCGCGGCGCTTCGTGAAAGACGACGAAGCCGATCGCGGTGGCCCATAAAAGTTCGGTATAGTGGATCGGCGCCAGCTGCTGGGCCTCGGCTTTCGCATAGGCGCGCGCCATCAAGTACATGAAGACGGCTGCGAGCGCGCCCAACAGCACGAAGAATGGCCAGTCCTCGGCGCGCGGCGGCGGCGAGACGGCGATGGCCGGCCCGGCGACGATGAGCGCGGGGATGAAGCTCGTCATCAGGCCAACGATGGGAGCGCCATCCGTCTGCGCGCGGGCGCGCAGCAGCACCATGGCGACGGAGAAGAGGCAGGCGGAGATTAGAACGGCGATGACGCCGAGGGTGTGCTGTGGCGCTTGGTCGGCGGGCGGGGCGCCTTGCATGGCGAGGATGACGCCGGCGAAGCCGACCAGCGCTGCGACGAGGCTGGCTGGACGCACCCGTTCGCGGATCATCGCCGAAGCGACGAACGGCACGATCAGCGGATAGATGAAGGAGAGCGTGACCGCCTCGGCGAGCGGCAGCACGGTCAGGGCCCAGAAGAAGGTCATCGCCGTTGCGGCGATGACGAAACCGCGCAGGCCGTGCGCGCGCCACATCTCTAGCGTAATGACCGGGCGGCGGGCGTGCACCCAGATGGCGTAGGAAAACACCGAGCCGAGCGCATAGCGCGCGAAGCCGACCAGCAGAATGTGGTTGCTCTGGCCCAGCCACTTGATCGTGGCGTCCATCGACGCGCCGGCCATGATCGCCAGCGTCAGCACTAGGGCTGGCGGAAAACGGCCGAACATGAAAACTCCCCGCGCGCCTTTAAGCGCACGGGGAGTTCAACTGCAATCGCTGTGAGACGATTACGGAGTCGTGGTCGCCGGCGGTGTCGTCGTGGTGGTGTCGCCAGCCGGGGGCATCGCTTCGCCCGTTTGGGCTTCATCGACAGCCTCGCCCGCTTCTTCTTGCGGACCTTGGCCCAGTTCGGTCGAGCCGGTCGTGGATTGTTCGTACGCGGTGTCGGCGGCTTCGCCCGCTTCTTCGTTCGGGCCTTGCCCGCACGCGGCGACGCCGAGCAGCGCAACAGCGGCCGTTGCGGCCAGCACAGACTTCAACATGCGTTTCTCCTGAAGTGTCCCAGTCTGACGGCTCGAGCCGCCGAGATCATAAACGTGGTATCAAGGTAGGCGGTTCCAGCCTGATTACGGATTGGTGTCGGGATCGCCGTCGGTGGCGTCGTTCAGCGCGTCGGCGCCGTCGTCGCTGCGCTCGGTATTGGCGGCGTCATCGACCGCTTCGCCGGCCTGTTCGAGCGCGCCGTCCTGCAGGTTTTCTTCGCCCTGCGTCGCCTCTTCGATCGAAGAATCAAGATTTTCGCCGGCTTTCTCGGCGCTGTCGCCGCAGGCGGCCAGGCCGAGCAGTGCGGCCGCAGCGGCGGCGGTCGCGATGGCTTTGAACATTTCAGTCTCCTTGGATGTCCGGCGTTAAATGCGGCGGGAACAGCATAGTTCCATCTGGCGGAACGGTGGCGCGGCGGAAGCCAGCCGTTATAAGGCCGGCAAAGAGGGAACAATGGCTGCCGAACTGACCGAAGACCAATTGATGATCGTCGAAACCGCCCGGGCCTTCGCGCAAGAGCGGCTGCGGCCCAATGCGGCGCGCTGGGAAGAAGAGGGTCTGGACCGCGGCGTGCTGCAGGAACTGGCGGCTTTGGGCTTTGCCGGCATTTACGTCGGCGAAGAACATGGCGGTTCAGGTCTGACGCGGCTCGATGCGGCTTTGATTTTCGAAGAATTGTCACGCGGCTGCATTGCGACGGCGGCGTTCATGTCGATCCACAACATGTGTTCGTGGATGATCGACTCGTTCGGCGCTGCCGAGCAGCGCGCGCAATGGCTGCCACAGCTGACCGCGGGCGAAAAGATCGCCTCCTATTGCTTGACCGAGCCGGGCTCGGGCTCAGACGCAGGCGCGTTGCGGACGACCGCGAAACCTGACGGCAACTCGCAGTACGTGATCAATGGCTCGAAGGCGTTCATCTCTGGCGCGGGGTTCTCCGACCTTTACGTTTTGATGTGCCGCACGGGCGAGGACGGGCCGAAGGGCGTCTCCACCGTGCTGGTCGAAGACGGCGCACCGGGGCTTTCGTTCGGCAAGGCTGAAGACAAGATGGGCTGGCGTGCGCAGCCGACGGCGATCGTGAACTTCGAAGATTGCCGCGTGCCGGTGGACAATCGGATCGGCCCTGAAGGCGAGGGCTTCAAATACGCGATGAAGGGGCTCGACGGCGGGCGTTTGAACATCGCCGCGTGCGCGCTGGGCGGGGCGCAAGATGCGCTGGATCGCGCGCTCGCCTATGTCAAAGAGCGCAAGCAATTCGGCAAGCGCATCGCCGATTTCCAGAATACGCAATTCGTGCTGGCGGACATGGAGACCGAGCTGGCGGCATCACGCGCGCTTTTGCATCAGGCGGCGCGCAAGCTCGATGCGAAGGCGCCGGACGCGACCAAGTATTGCGCCATGGCCAAGCGCTTCGTCACCGACACGGCGTTCAAGGTGGCCGATCAGGCGCTGCAGCTGCACGGCGGCTACGGCTATTTGGCCGATTACGAGGTGGAGCGCATTGTCCGCGATCTGCGCGTGCACCGCATCCTCGAAGGCACCAACGAGATTATGCGGGTGATCGTCGCGCGCGAGATGCTGAAGGGGTAAGCGGCAGGACGCTGACGCATTCGTCGTTTGGCCACGCGAGATTGCCGCAAATGTCTTGCTCGTGTCCTGTCGCCGATGAAGACTCGCGCGTCGCATCATTGCTAAGCTGATGACGAAGGGGGGAGCATCCATGATTATTCGCGCGATGGGGCTTGGGTTCTTGTTGTGGCTCGCAATCGTGGCGCTGTTTCGCTTCGCCGGAGATTACATTCTGACGCCCGACGAAATGCAGCGCATGATCGTGTTCGGCGCAACGCCGCCGGTGATGTGGTTTGTGAGCTATGGCGCGCTGAAGCTTTTGAAGGTGGCGCGCGGCGATGAGGCGGAAGCGGGGGTCGGGCTGGCGCTGCCGGGTCTGTTCGCTGGCGCTTTCGTTACACATGAGTTCGCCCGCGTGTTTCCGAATATGGACGCGACGCTCGACAGCGCGTTCGGCGGGTTGATCATGTTCGCGTTCGCCAGCGTGCTGTTCTTGGGATTGTCGCTGACAAAGCTCGCGCCGCAGGACGAACGCATTTGAGGCGCCGGGACGTCATCGCCGGCGCACTGGCGCTAGGAGGATGCGCGAGCATGAGTGCTGACACCTCGCGCCGGCCGATCGTCATCGCCCATCGCGGCGCGAGCGGCGAACGGCCCGAGCATACGCTCGCCGCGTACCGGTTGGCGATCGCGCAGGGCGCCGATTTCATCGAGCCGGACTTGGTGATGACCAAGGACGGGGTGCTGGTGTGCCGGCACGAGAACGAGATTTCCGGCACGACCGATGTTGGCGCACGGGCGGAGTTCGCTGATCGGCGGAAAGAGAAGACGGTTGATGGCGTCACCGCTGCTGGATGGTGGGTGGAAGATTTCACGCTTGCTGAACTGAAGACACTGCGCTGCAAGGAGCGGCTGCCGCAGCTCAGGCCCGGCAACGTTGCGTACGATGGCCAAGAGCAAGTGCCGACGTTTGCCGAAGCGTTGGCGCTCGCGCTGGAGTCCGGCGTCGGCATCTATCCGGAGCTGAAGCATCCGACGTTTCTGCGCGCGCAAGGGCTCGATCCAGTGCCGGCTTTTATCGGCGCTGTGCGCGAAGGGGGCGGGCAGCGCGCCGCGGACTCAATGTTCGTGCAATGCTTCGAGATCGGCGCGATCCGCCAGTTGGCGGAGATGTCGTCGATCCGCTGGAGCTGCGTGCAGCTTGTCGCGGCGAGCGGCGGGCCGTGGGATCGGCGCGAGCTAAGTTATGCGGACATGCTGAGCGATAATGGTCTGCGCGCGATTGCCGAATATGCACGCGGCATCGGGCCGGAAAAGACACTGATCATTCCGCGCGGGCCTGACGGGCGCTCACTGGCGGCCACTGATTTGGTGGCGCGCGCACATGCGGCGAACCTGGTCGTGCATCCGTGGACATTCAGGTGGGAAAATTACTTCTTGCCCGCAGAGCTGCGCCTCGGCGATGCGAACGCGCCGGATTACATGCGCCAGCACGGCGCGCTCATGGACGAACTACAGCAATTCGATGCGCTTGGCGTCGATGGCGTGTTCAGCGACTTTCCTGGAGCAGCTTGGCTTGCCTTTAACCGCCACTAACGCTGGGGGTTAAGCCACGCGCCGCAGCATGTTGCGGTTGAGAATCGGCGCTTGCGCTTCGAGCAAATCTTTCTCGACCCGCGCGCGGGTTTGATCGTCCTTGATCGCCAGCAGATGAATCTCGCGTGCGCCGAGATTTTCGGCCGCTTGCCACATCTCGTGCCGCGTCAGCGTCTTCGAAAAATCATCCGTGCGCGCAACGAAGAGACAGATCGGACCGCCCCAATCCAGCGCCGGCTGCTCCGGCGGCTTCACGAACATGTAGAGCCCGCCATGCGGCTCCCACGCGCGTTGCGCACGCGCGATCTCGAACTCGTACCAGCGCCCGCTCGCGCCCTGCCAATTATACGTGTTCAAACGCCCCTCCGGGTCCCAACCAGGGCGCGAGCGTAATGTGAGTCGCGCCGGCGCGAAGCTAGCGCGTCAGGGCGCCGGATCGGTGCTTACAGTTTGGACATCCGAGGCATCGAAGAATGCGGGCCAAAATTGTTCCATCGCCGCTGTTTGCGCGGCGGCGTGGTCTGGGCGGTCGATCGGTACGATGCGGAGGTCGACGCGGGCGAAGTCCGGCGGGCGCTGTGTGCTCTGCGCCCGCCACGCGCCATAGTTCGCATCCGAAACGTAAAGCGAGAAGCCGGCCGGATCGTGCTCGATCAGATCGGAAACGAGCACGAGTCGCCGGTTCGGGATGGACGGATCGTAATCCGGATCGGCGGCGACGGCGCGGAGGCCGGCGATGATGGGCGAAGCGCGCGCCGGGCCGCTCGAGGCGGCGCTGCGGAGCGCGGTGTCGAGCGCGCCCGCAAAATCCTCGTCCCAGCGCGCTTGCGTGAGGCGCGCATTTTCGAACAGCGGATTGGTTTGCTCAGGCGGGCGCGGCAGGCATTTCGAAAACAAGATCGACGGCTCCTGCGGCCGGCGCACATTGATGCGCATGATGGTGAGCCGGTCAAATTGCGCGAGCCGTGCGCGCTCTTGCTGCGCCACTGCGCGGAGCTTGCGGCGATGGCGCGGTTCGAGCCGATCTGTGGCGTCAACCAGGATGATCGTATGCGCGCCGAGCGGCGCGTCGGTGCGGCAGAGGGTTTCCGCGTCGGTCGGCGGCGGGCGCAGCACGAACGCGGCGCCGCCCAAGCCGCCAAGCACGACGACGGCCAGAGCGATCAGCACGACGCCAAGTGCGTTGCGGCCGCCATCGCGCTGGCCGCGCCGTCTCACGCGCTCTCTCCGAGGTCGAGCCGCGCGGTGGCGGCGTTGAGTTCGCTCAGCAGGTCTTCGAGCGCCTGGGTGGACTGACGCTGCGCATCGTTGAGACGCGCGCGGGCTTCGTCGATCATCGCCGCTGCGCTGGCCAGCGCGTCGAGCGAGGGGCCGGCCGCCGGCGGCGCGCTGCTAAAGTAAAGCGGCGCGGGTGCGGTGCGGTGAGCGGTGTTTTCCTGGCGATAGAGATGAATCGCGGCCGCAGCCGCGTCGTCGAGCATGCGGGCTTTGGCGTCGAGCTGCTCCATTTTGATCGCCGCTGTGTCGAAGGCTTTGCTCATGGCTTCGAATTCGGCGCGCATTTTTTCGAGCCGCGCAGCCAGCGCGGCTTTGGCGATATCGACGGGCGCCTCCAGCTCGCGGCGGGCGTCGGTGCGGAAATCTGACAGCGCGTCTTCAGCGGCTTCGGTGCTGCGCGCCATCTTGCCGTAGTCGGGGTAGGGATCGTCGAAGCCGGAATAGCCCTTGAGCGCGGCGAACACCCAAACGCCCGCGCCGAGCATCAGCAGAATGATCGCTTGCGGCGAGTCGAGCTGCAGCAGTGACCAAATGTGAAAGCCGGCGTCGGATCCCATGTCGAGCCGGCGGCCGGCGAGTTCGGCCAAGCGATCGCGCCAATTCGCGGCGAACAGGTTGAGCATCAGCGCCAGCAGCGCGAACGCGCCGAAGGCGAGCGCACCGGCGGATTTGATTGGCAGCTTGACGTGCTGCAAGTAGCGCAGACCGAGAAAGCCAGCCAGATAGCCAAGCGTGACATTGGCGCCGGAAAGCCCGATCGCGGTGATGGCGCCGCCGAGCAAGCCGCGCGCGTCGTCCTCTGCAAACAAGGCGGCGCTGAACAATGCTTCGAACACAGCGGCGCAGAAGAGCAGGCCCGCCTGCAGCAATGTGGAGCGCGGGTAGACCGCGGCGCGGCGGATGCCGTTCTGGCGCTTGAAGGCCTCGCTATCCGCTTGCGCCTGACGTGCGCGCGCGCTGGCGGCGCGCCAATCGTGGGCGATGCGGCCCTCGACTTGCTTTAATCCAAGCCGCGCATCGAGCGCCGGGCCAACGAAGTCCTGCGGTGTCGGCGCGAGCGCGCGCAGGCGCCGCTCGGCTTCGGCTTTGGCTTGGCTGCGGCCTTGATCGACCGCGGCGCGTTCATGCGCAACGAATTCGATTACCGCTGTCTCGGCCGCGGAGAGATCGGCGGCGTCATGTCTCGGCAGGTTGCGTGCGGCGTCATCGCGGGCGCGCTTCTTCAGCGCCAAGCGCTTATCGAGCGCAGCGGCGCTCAGGCCCTGCGGCGGCTTTCCCGCAGCACGCTCCGGGGACGCCTTGGCTTGTACGCCGTCCATGGACCCAGCTCCGGCGGTAATAAAGCGCGGATGGCGCGCTTCTCCAAGAGGAGGCGGCGCTCTAAGAAGGCCATCAAGGAGCCGGTCTTGAGCGAATTGCGCGATTTGTTGTCGATTGCCGAGCGGACGGCTGCGGAAGCGGGCGCCGCGCTGCTGCAACACCGCCAGGCTTGGGCCGTGATCGAGGCCGAGCATGGCCGCGAGGTGAAGATCGAGGCCGACAAGAAGGCCGAGGCGATGATCCTCACGGCGCTGGAACAGGCGACGCCGTTTGCGGCGATCTCGGAGGAGGCGGGCTGGACCCGCATCAGAGAGCGCGGTGACCGCTACGTTTGGGCCGTCGATCCGCTCGATGGCAGCGTCAATTATCTGCGCGATTATCCCCATTGCGGCGTGTCGATCGCATTGCTGGACAACGGTGCGCCGGTGCTGGGCGTGGTCGATTGCTTCGTCTTGGGAGAGCGCTTCACCGGCATTGTCGGGGAAGGCGCATGGCTCAACGGCGAGCCGATGCGGGTGTCGGAGATCGGCGATCCGGCGAGCGGCATCCTACAGACCGGGGTGCCATCGCGGGCCAGTGCGGATTCTATGGCGCTGTTCGAGGCGCGGCTGAGGACGTGGCGCAAGGTGCGAATGATCGGCTCGGCCGCGAGCGCGCTGGCTTACGTCGCCGCCGGCCGGGCGGAGGCCTACCGCGAGTCCGGCTCGATGATCTGGGACGTGGCCGCGGGCTGTGCGCTGGTGAAGGCTGCGGGCGGTGAATACCATATAGGCGGCGACGCGCTGGATCAGCCGCTGGAGGTCGCCGCCGGCAATGCCCGGGTCCCCTTGCCGGATTGAGGCTCAAGTTTCAGTAACGTCGCGCTGATTCAACGGAAAAGCCCCGCCAACCCGTTCAATGTCATCAAAACGTGTAAGGACAAGCTGGCGTGCGCGCTGGACACGGTGCGGTTGTCCTTTGTAGCAAGCCTAGGCTCGGTTTTGTGTTGGCGGTCGGGATGTCGGGGGAAGCAATCCTTGCGGGAACTGCGCACGCCGTGCGCGCAGCCCTGGCGCAATGTGACGCCTGGCTGCCCGTGGGCCTGGAGCTGAGCGCAGCGGCGATCCTCGGCAAAGGCGAATCCGCCCTTCCGGTGCGGGCGCGGGCGGGCCGTTGGGAAGCGTTCGACTTCGCCGCGCTCGGGGCCCGTACGCTCATACTCGCGGAGGCGCCGATCGACGGCGCCGAAGGCCGCGCCATCTTGGAGCGCGCCGCGGATGCGCGGATGAAGGTTCTGCTGATCGAAGACGGCAAGGCGCGTCCGCTGCGGATCGATGATTTGATAGGCTGCCCGTTGGAGGCGATCGACGAGGCGCGCATGCGCGCGGTGATCGCCGGCAAGCGCGTGCTCGTCACGGGCGCCGGCGGTTCGATCGGCAGTGAGCTCTCGCGGCGTTTGTCGGAGCTGGAGCTGGCGCGGCTGACGCTGCTCGACAGTTCCGAGTACAATCTCTTTAGCATCTGCCAGGAATTGCCCGGCGGCGTGCCGGTGTTGGCCGACATTCGCGATCAGGCGGCGATGCGCCGCTGGTTCAAACGCGAGCGGCCGGAGATTGTGTTCCACGCAGCGGCGCTGAAGCAGGTGCCGCTGGTCGAAATGTTTCCGAGCGAGGGCGTGCTGACGAATGTCGCAGGCCTGCGCAATGTCGCGGAAGCGGCGCACGGCGTCGGCGCCGATCTTGTGTTCGTCTCGACTGACAAAGCCGTTGATCCGTCCGGCGTGATGGGTGCGTCGAAACGATTGGGCGAACTCTATTGCCAAGCCTTGGATCGCGCCGGCGGCTTGCGCGCTGTGCCGCTGCGCCTTGGCAATGTGCTGGCCTCGACCGGCTCGGTGATCCCGACTTTCGAGAAACAACTCGCCGCCGGCGGGCCGCTGACCATCACCGATCCCGAAGTAACGCGTTTCTTCCTGTCGATCCCGCAGGCGGCGGACGCGTTGTTGCAAGCAGCCGCCGTTGGCTTGAATGCCGAGGTCCGCGGCGCGGCGTTAGTAATCGATATGGGTGAAGCGTTGCCGGTGGTCGAGCTGGCGCGCGAAGTGATCCGGCTCGAAGGCTTGCGTCCCGACGTGGACGTGTCCGTCGTATTCACCGGACTGCGGCTGGGTGAGAAGCTGCACGAGGCGCTGATCGGCGAAGCGGAATGGCGCGAGGATGATCCGGCCCCGAACGTAATTGCCGTCGGCTCGGCGGCCCGCGACCTGGATGAGCTGCACGCGATCATGGACCGGCTGGCAGTGTTGGCGCGCGAGGGCGCGGACGATGTCGTCGCACGCGAATTGTTCGCCGCTCTGCGGACGGCCGTCGTGAAGCGGCAAGCCGCGCGCGCGGGCTAATCCAACGTCCGGCGGAAGCGCAGCAGCGCGAGCGTCGCCAACGTCAGCAGGATGAATGTAAGCGGGAGGAGGTCGCCGACGATGTCGGTGAACCCCGCGCCCTTCAGCATGATCTCGCGGACGATGCGCAGGAAATGCGTGATCGGCAGCGCCGTGCCGATCGCTTGCGCCCAATCCGGCATGGCGTGGAACGGAAACATGAAGCCGGACAGCAGGATCGACGGCAGGAAGATGAAGAACGTCATCTGCATCGCCTGCAGCTGCGTCCGGGCGGCGGTTGAGATGAGATAGCCCAGCATCAAATTGGCGAAGATGAAGAGCGTGACCGCGACCAGGAACGCGGGAAACGAGCCGGCGAACGGAATGCGGAAGAGGAGCGTCGCCGCGATCAGCAGGATCGAGACTTGAATGGCGCCGACGCCGATATAGGGCGTCGTCTTGCCGATCATGACTTCGACCGGGCGGATCGGCGTCGCGAGCAGGTTTTCCATCGTGCCGCGTTCGCTTTCCCGCGTCAGCGCGATGGAGGTGATCAGCACCATCGTCATGGTGAGGATGACGCCGAGCAGCGCCGGCACGATGTTGAAGGCGCTGACGCCGGCGGGGTTGTAGCGGCGATGAACGACAATCTCGTACGGCGGGGGCGGGCGCGCGAGATAGGAAAGCGCGCCTTGAAATTCCGGTGCGAACGCGGACTGCGCAATCCGCTCAACCGCGCCGATCGCGCCGCCGGCGGCGACGGGATCGCTGGCGTCGGCGGCGATCAGCAATTGCGGGCGCTCGCCGCGCACCATGCGGCGTTCGAAGCCTTCGGGAACGGAGATGAGAAACGTCGCTTCCCCAGCGCGCAGCATGGCCTCGGCCTCTGCGGGACCGGTCACTGCAACGATATCGATATAGGATGACGCGTGCAGCGACGCGAGAAACGCACGCGTCATCGGCCCATCTTCGCGCAACTCCACCACGGCTGGCAGGTGGCGCGGGTCGGTGTTGATGGCGTAGCCGAACAGCACGAGCTGCATCACCGGCATCATGATCATGATGGCGAACGTCGGCCGGTCACGCCGCATCTGAACCAGTTCTTTCAAGAACACGGCGAACACGCGCGACCAAGAAAGGTCGAAGAGCTTCATTTCCCCCTCCCCTTGAGGGGAGGGGGTAGGGGGTGGGCTGAGACGCTGATGTTTCTAGGTTCGCGCCAATGAGATCGCGCACAATTTCCAAGCTGCGGAGCAACACCCCGCCCCCCGCCCCCTGCCCTCAAGGGGAGGGGGAGAAGATGTGCGCCGCCGCTCATTGGAAGTTATCGATGCTGCCGGACATGAGGTAGATGAAGATCTCCTCGAAGCCGGCTTCGATTTTCTCGATCTCGACGTGCGGCTGCGCTGCTTTCACCGCGCGCACGGCGCCTTCGAGCGCCGCCGCGTCCTTGCCGCAGGCGTGCATCTCGGCGCCAAAGCGGGCGACGAGATCGACGCCGTCGGATGCTTCGAGCAATTCTTGCGCCTTCATCAGAGGCCGGCCAGCGATGCGCCAACAGCTCAAACCGATCTGCGCTGGAATATCCGCTGTGGCAGAATCGATCAGCTTCTTGCCGTAGGCGATGTATGCAATAGAATCGCACTGCACCGCTTCGTCCATGTAGTGGGTGGAGACGAGCGTAGTGACGCCTTGCGCGGAATAGCGGCGAATCTGGTCCCAAAAATCGCGCCGCGCTTTGGGATCGACGCCGGCGGTGGGCTCGTCTAGCAACAGCAATTCCGGCTCGTGGATCATGCAGGCCGCGAGCGCGAGGCGTTGCTTCCAGCCGCCGGAGAGCTTGCCGGCAAGCTGCGTCTGACGTTCAGCCAGGCCGAGATCGATCAGCGCTTGATCGACGCGCTCATTGCGGCGATCGAGGCCGTAGAGACGGGCGATGAATTCCAGATTTTCGCGGATCGACAGATCTTCGTAGAGCGAGAATTTTTGCGTCATGTAGCCGACGCGCTCTTTGATCTTCGGGCTCTCTTTCAGCACGTCGAAGCCGAGCACTTCGCCTTCGCCGCTCTCGGGCTTTAAGAGACCGCAGACCATGCGGATCGTCGTCGTCTTGCCGGAGCCGTTGGGGCCGAGGAACCCATAAATCGCGCCGCGCG
>Ga0196971_1000966_pt1 | contig 15293 bp, 18 predicted proteins | sample S1v_1013CmetaG_FD_148660 | JGI IMG/M metagenome (GOLD analysis project Ga0196971, IMG submission 148660) | Soil microbial communities from Anza Borrego desert, Southern California, United States - S1+v_10-13C | ecosystem: Environmental > Terrestrial > Soil > Desert | place: USA: California... | reverse complement strand
TCCCGGCTCCTTCCCGTTCACCGCCGGCGTGTTCGCATTCAAGCGTGAAAACGAAGACCCGACGCGCATGTTCGCCGGCGAAGGCGACGCGTTCCGCACCAACCGCCGCTTCAAGCTGGTGTCCGAGGGCATGCCGGCCAAGCGCCTGTCCACCGCATTCGACTCGGTGACGCTGTACGGCGCCGACCCCGCGCCGCGCCCCGACATCTACGGCAAGATCGGCAATTCCGGCGTGTCGATTGCCACGCTTGACGACATGAAGGTGCTGTACGACGGCTTCGACCTGTGCAACCCGGCGACTTCGGTATCGATGACCATCAACGGCCCGGCGCCGACCATCCTCGCGATGTTCATGAACACCGCGATCGACCAGCAGCTCGACAAGTTCCGCGCCGACAACAAGCGTGAACCGACCGACGACGAAGTGGCGAAGATCAAGGAATGGGTGCTGGAGAACGTGCGCGGCACGGTGCAGGCGGATATCCTGAAGGAAGACCAGGGCCAGAACACCTGCATCTTCTCGACCGAGTTCAGCCTGAAGGTGATGGGCGACATCCAGGAATACTTCGTGCACAACCAGGTGCGCAACTTCTACTCGGTGTCGATCTCCGGCTACCACATCGCCGAAGCCGGCGCGAATCCGATCTCGCAGCTGGCATTCACGCTGTCCAACGGCTTCACCTTCGTCGAAGCCTATCTCGCGCGCGGCATGCACATCGACGATTTCGCGCCCAACCTGTCGTTCTTCTTCAGCAACGGCATGGACCCGGAATACACCGTGCTCGGCCGCGTCGCCCGCCGCATCTGGGCGGTCGCGATGCGCGACAAGTACGGCGCGAACGAGCGCAGCCAGAAGCTGAAGTACCACATCCAGACCTCCGGCCGCTCGCTGCATGCGCAGGAAATCGACTTCAACGACATTCGCACCACGCTGCAGGCGCTGATCGCGATCTACGACAACTGCAATTCGCTGCATACCAACGCGTACGACGAGGCGATCACCACCCCGACCGACGAATCGGTGCGGCGCGCGCTGGCGATCCAGCTGATCATCAACCGCGAATGGGGCCTGGCAAAGAACGAGAACCCGAACCAGGGCAGCTTCATCATCGAGGAACTGACCGACCTGGTGGAAGAAGCGGTGCTGCAGGAGTTCGAGCGGATCGCGGAGCGCGGCGGGGTGCTGGGTGCGATGGAAACCGGCTACCAGCGCGGCAAGATCCAGGAAGAGTCGATGTACTACGAGCACCTGAAGCACGACGGCACGCTGCCCATCATCGGCGTCAATACCTTCCGCAACCCCAAGGGCGAGGCGATTCCGCACACGCTGGAACTGGCCCGTTCGACCGACGAGGAAAAACAGTCGCAGCTGAAGCGGCTGGCCGAATTCCACGTCCGCAACGCCGGCCGCGCGCCGGCGATGCTGCAGCGCCTGCAACAAGCGGTGATCAACAACGAGAACGTGTTCGCGGTGCTGATGGATGCGGTGCGGGTGTGTTCGCTGGGCCAGATCAGCAATGCGCTGTTCGAGGTCGGCGGACAATACCGCCGCAATATGTAAGCCCGCGCGGGCCATACCCCCGCGCCGCGCCGTACAATGTCGTTCCCCGCGCAAGCCGGGAACGACATTTTTTTATGCCTTCTTTGCGAGCAATGCCATGACTTCCGACTCCTCCCTCCCCGCGCTCGTGTCCTGGAGCGGTGGCAAGGATTCCTGCCTCGCGCTGTGGCGCGCGCGGCGCGCCGGCGTGCCGGTACGCCGGCTGATCACCGCACTCGACGAGGACGGCGGCAGTTCCCGTTCGCACGGCGTGCCGCCGGAGCTGATCAATGCGCAGGCCGAGGCGCTCGGCCTGGAGATGCGGTTCTACCGCACGAGCTGGCAGAACTACGAGGAGCGCTTCATCGACACGCTGCGGCAGGCGCATGCGGACGGCATCCGCGCCGCGGTGTTCGGCGACATCGACCTCGTGCCGCACCGGGAATGGGAGGAAAAGGTGTGCGCAAAGGCGGGCGTCCTGCCGCAACTGCCGTTGTGGGGCGAGCCGCGCCGCAAGCTGGTGGATGAATTCCTGTCGCTCGGCTTCAAGGCGCTGGTGGTATGCGTAAACGGCAAACACCTCGGCGCGGAATTCTGCGGCCGCGAATTCGACGAATCCTTCATCGCGGACCTGCCTCCCGCGGTCGACGCCTGCGGGGAAAACGGCGAGTTCCATACCTTCGTCTACGACGGCCCGGGCTTCTCCAGTCCGGTCGCGTTCCGCCGCACCGCCATCCTGCCCTATGTGTCGCCGCCGGAATTCGGCGCCGTACCGTACTTCTTCCAGACCCTGGCGCCGTAAGACACGCGTCTGCCGCTACGCTGCCACACGGCGTGCTCCACTGCGGCGCGCCTTGGCCACCGGGATTATTTTCCGATTGGTAACATCCTCTTACAGGAGATACACCTTCGTGGCTGCCTTGCGCGGCCTTCATCCGTAACATGGGCTGGCAACTTTTTTGTTCCAGGGAGCCACCATGAAAAGCACGAAATCCATCAGCCATGCGATGATCCTCAGCGCGCTGGCGAGCGCGATGCTGTCGACCGGCGCGGCGGTCGCACAGACAGCAACGCCGACCGACACGACGACCGGCACGGCCGCAACGACGACGTCAACGACGGCAAGCACCAGTACCGTACCGGTGACGACCACGTCGACCACTACGACGGCGACCACGACGTCCGCCGCAACGCCGGCGACGACTGCGGCATCGACCACCACCACGCCGGCAGCGACAACCACCGCCGGCACGACCACCTCGACCACCACGTCATCCACGCCGCCCACGACTACTCCGACGACCACGACGACCGCCGTCAGAAAAGGCGCGACCGTCTACAAGCCGGGCATGACTGTTCCGGACGGCGTCACCGCGAAGAAGCACGGCGCCACCGTCGTGCTGCCGGAGCCGGCGCAGGCGGCCAGGGCCAGGACCGAGGAAAACCGCGCGGCTGCCATCGAACGCCGCGAAACCGCCGCGGCAAGCAAGCTCGAACGCCCGGCCAAGGTCGAGAAAGTGGAAAAGGTGGAAAAAGTCGAGAAGGTCGAAAAAGTCGAAAAGATCGAGAAGGTGGAAAAGCCCGCCAAGGTGGAAAAGGTGGAGCGTCCCGAAAAAGTCGAACGAGCGCGCCGCAGCTGACGACCGCCTTCTGTGCCCGGGCAGCCCGCGCTGCCCGGCGTCTTACCGTATCCATGCAGTGTGAAGCAAATGAAACCCCTGACCTACCTGATCGCCGCCCTCCTGTCCCCCGTCCTGACCACCGTCGCCCTTGCCGACAGCAATATCACGCTGAAGACGGGTTATGACTTCAGCAGCGGCACCTACGGCAGCACCACCCGTACCGACATTTCCGCCGTCCCCTTCATCGGCAGCTACGAAACCGGCAACTGGACCCTGAAGGCGACCCTGCCTTACATCCGCATCACCGGCGCCGACAACGTGGTCGCCGGCGTGGGCGCGGTGCGCCAGACCGGCGTCGCCGCCCGCACCGCTTCCGGCTGGGGCGACCTGACCGCCGCGGCGACCTATTCCTTCGCTCTCGACCCCAAGGCACAGTTCGGCGTCGACGTCAGCGGAAAGATCAAGTTCGGCATCGCTGACAGCGCCCGCGGCCTGGGTACCGGCGAGCACGACTATTGGCTGCTGGTCGACCCGTACCGAAGAATCGGCAATACCACCTGGTTTGGCGGGCTCGGCTATGGCGTGCTCGGCAGCTCGCCCGGCCTGAAGCTCAAGAACGTGGTCAGCGCCAACGTCGGGCTGTCGCAGAAGATCGACGACAGGGCGAGTGCGGGCGTGATCTTCGATTACCGGACAAGGTCGACCGACATCGGCTATGCGCAGCGCGAACTCACCGCCTTCTATTCGCGCAAGTTCGATGCCGATTACAAGATGCAGGCGTATGCGACCAAGGGCTTCTCGGACGGCAGCCCTGACTGGGGCGCCGGCCTGAACCTGGGCCGCCAGTTCTAGCCCTTGGGGCGGAACGGGCTCGACGGCGCGTTTCGCCCCCGATGGCCCTCCGGCACCTTCCGCCGGGCCTGCTTACCGGTACAGTCCGCGCGTCCTGCCGTACAGGCGTACCAGTCCGAGCAAGGCATCGACATGCGGCGTCGGGATCTCCACCAGCCTGCCGATCTCATGCACCGCCGTCACCAGCGCATCGATTTCCAGCGGCTTGCCGGCTTCCGCATCCTGCAGCATTGATGTCTTGAAGGCGCCCAGCTTGCGCGTGACTTCCATCCGGTCTTCGCCGCTTTGCGTGATCGGGCAGCCGATCCTCGCGCCGATCGCCGCCGCTTCCTCCATCGCTCCGAGGCAAAACCGGTAGACCAGGGGATCGTCGAGAATGCGGTCGCAGGTCGCGCCGGTGATCGCAGATACCGGATTCATCGTCATGTTGCCCCAGAGCTTGTACCAGATATCGGTCCGGATATCCCGGCTCTGCTCCGCGTCGAAGCCGGCGCGCGTCAGCAGCCCGGCCAGCGCGGCCACGCGTTCGGATGTGCCGCCGGCCGGCTCGCCCAGGATCAGGCGGTTGCCGAACCCGCTCCGCACCACACCCGGCTGCGGGCAGGACGCGGACAGGTGCACCACGCAGCCCACCACCTGCTCGACTGGGATCGCGCGCGCGAGCGCGCCGTCCGGGTCCAGTGCGGGCAGGCGCGTGCCGGCATGGGGGTGTGTGCCGCCGGCAAAGAACCACCACGGCACGCCGTTCATTGCGGTAACCACCACGGTGTGCGGACCGAGCAAGGGGGCAATGCCGTTCGCAACATCCGGCAAGGCCGTCGCTTTGACCGCGACAATCACCGCGTCCTGCACGCCGAGTGCGGCCGGGTCCTGTTCTGCGCGCAACGGCACGCTGGCCGTGGTATCGCCGGAAAGCACGCGCGCGCCATGCGCGCGCAGTGCGGCGAGCGTTTCGCCGCGCGCGACCGCGCTCACGTCGCAGCCGCTGGCGGCAAGCCGCGCGCCGAGCAGGCCGCCGACGGCGCCGAAACCGTAAATTGCAATCTTTTGCATCCCGTCCTCCTTTTTTTCGCAGTGCAGTGCGGCAGTGTAGCGCGGACGTCACACCTGCGCAGTGGCTCGCTGCGGCCTCACATATTCATGGTATGTATCGGCACGCTGCGCTGTGCTAACTTGCCACTATCGGCGATCGATACGAATGCACACCGGAGGCCTGCATTGAAGATGCTCCTGCTCATGCTGATCATCGGCATCTGCGCGATGGCCTGGCGCAGTCCCGACATCATGCAGGCGGTCGGTCTGGCTGGAATCGCGCAGGATCCGGCGCGGATATCCACCGGTACGGCGACGCCTCCGCAGAAACCGATGACGGCAGACGAATTCGCCGCGTTGAGCAAGAAGGATCCGCACGCTTACCAGAAATTCATCAACAGCTACCAGGCGCCGGCGCCGGAGCGCGGCGAAATCGACAAGCTGATGAATTTCCTTGCACGTGGAAAGTTTGAATAGCGCAGTTTGCAGTTTCACAGTCCGCACTTGGGGTCGGCATGCAAATGTCGGCCTCTTTTTTTATCTCCCGCATGCGGACGCAGCGCTCGCACCGGGGTTCCTCGGTACCGGCTACGCGTGCGCGGCGAAGCGGCGTCGTGAACGAAGCTTTTTACGGCTCCATGTGTTCCCGGTATTTCTTCATGATCGCGGCGTAGGTGCCGTTCTGCCGGATCGTCCTGAGTCCCCGGTTGAAAGCGTCGCGCAAGGCGGCATCACGGAATACCGCCTTGCGCGCGCTGGGCGGAAAGATCGCATGGTGGACCACCGGCTTCGTCGTGTCGATGGTCGCTTCGACTTCGCGGTTCAGGTAGCGGAAGATCAGCCGGTCGCCGATGACCACGTCCACGCGGCCGGCATAGAGCAGGCGGTTTTGCGTGATCTGCTGCGGATGCTCCTTGTAGTCGCCGTGGCGAGACGCCAGCGCCTTGAATTGCTGGCCGAGGATCAGGCTGGCGTTCTGGAACGAGGCCACTGAATATGACAGGAGGTCTTCGATACTGCGCAGACGGATGTTGCGCCCTGCAAGTGTCGTCGCCACGTTCTGGTAATACATATAGGTATCGGAAAAGTACGCGCTGCCGCCGATGCCTTCATCGACCGTCAGCATGGCGTCCAGCTTCCCGGCACGAAGCATCGCAAGCGCGCGCGCCGGCGGCAGGCGCAGCGCCACCATGTGATAGCCGGCGGCTTCCAGCGCCTTGTCGGCAATGTCGTACTCGATGCCGGTCTGTTCCGCTCCCATGACGTAGGGAGGCTTGGTCAAGCCGATGCCAACCAGGACTTCACGCGCGGGTGCGGCCTGCACCGGCATTGCGCACGACATCGATAACATCGCTGCGCACAACAGCGCGCGCGCCAGTGTGCGTCGCCTGCAAGGGAAGGTATCGGAATCGCGCATGTCGGTCTGATCGCGTTGGCAGCGGGTCGGGCGGTACGTTATAGCTGTGCCGGCGGGTGGTGAATCGATTATACGACGGCGCCCCTGTCCGCGGGATGCGCGGGCCCCGCACGATGAAAGCAGGGAATCGGCGCGGGCGTTACGCCGCTTCCGACGAAGACGGCGCGGTGCGGCGCGCGAGGCGGGCGCTTATGCCGTAACCGAGAACGGCCAGTTGCGCGAGCACGTTCAGCGCCGCGACTGCGGCAATGAGGGGGCTGTGCACCACGCACAGCGCATAAGCAATGGTGATGGCCGCGATCATGATCCACCCGCCCCATGACAGTAGCGAAATCGCGTGCCGCGCGTTGCGGTCGCGATGATATTTGAGGATCTGCGGTATGTACAAGGCCGCGGCGGCAATGCCGGACGCGCCGTACAACACGCTCAATATCTGCTCCATGGTTTCCTGCGCAGCCGCGTTCCGGGATTGGCGCGGGCGCGACGATTCTAAGCGTGAATTGCTGCAGAAAAACGTTTTACTGGTGGAATAAATTGTGAGTGATGGTAACCGTGGTCCTGCCTGCAATGGCGCTTGCGCGGCATCGCAGGAAGATGCCCTCGACCCGGGGATCAGTTGTAGTAGCCGCCCCCTCGCCGGTTTCGTTGCAGGCGCACATGGCGGGTCTTCGCAGGCGAGGATGAACCTGAAAGGTCGAGTTGAACGAATACCTAAAGTTATTGCGGAATACGCCGTTAGAAAAACATCATCTCAGAGACCGGAGGCAGGTCATGAAGATCGAATCATCCAGCCTGCAGCTCGCGAGCAGCAGGCAAGCGGTCACGCGCACCGAGGTGCGGGAAACCTTGCGCGCATGGGTGGGAGACCGCCCGTCGGATCCCGCTTCGAACGCGCCAACCCGGTCCGCGGTCGTGCTGTCCGACGCTGCACGCGCCGCTGCGGAGGCGGCCTCCCCGTCGCCGCTGCCGGCCGATGAAACGAAGGCGGTCGCCGAGGCGATCAAGCGCGCGGAAAACGACCCGGTCCTGTATTTCATCACGCTCATTGTCGAAATCATGACCGGCGAGAAGGTGAAAACCATGTCGGCGGAAGGTCTCTGCGATTCCCGCGTCGTGCCGGCGCCGGAAGCCGCCGCGCCGCCTGCCGCGGGTTTCGGCATCGCGTATGACCGGCACGAAGTGCGCGAGGAATCCGAGGTCACGTCGTTCCGGGCGCAAGGCATCATCCGCACCGCCGACGGCAAGGAGCTGCGCCTGGATGTGGCGCTCGGCATGGCGCGCAGTTATCGCGAAGAGTCGTCCACCTCGCTGCGCGCCGGCGACGCGGTGCGCAAGGATCCGCTGGTGATCAATTTCGACGGCACGGCGGCGCAGCTGCAGAACCGCAGGTTCAGCTTCGACATCGACGGCGACGGCAGCAAGGAACAGGTGCCTGTGCTCGCCGGCAATCGTGGTTATCTCGCGCTCGACCTGAATGACAACGGCAAGGTCGACTCCGGCAAGGAACTGTTCGGAACAGCCAGCGGTGACGGCTTCGCGGATCTGGCCAAGTACGACAGCGACGGCAACGGCTGGATCGACGACAACGACCCGGTATTCGCGAAGTTGCGCGTATGGATACAGGACGACAAGGGTGGCGGCACGCTGGAGACGATCAAGTCGCGCGGGGTGGGCGCCCTGTATCTCGGCCGCGCGGAGACGGCGTTCTCGCTCAAGGACGAGGTCAATCGCGACCTCGGACAGGTGCGCAGCACGGGTATTTATCTGACCGAGAATGGCAGCGCCGGCACGCTGCAGCAGGTCGACCTGATGGTGTGACGGCGCGGGAATACCTGGGGGAAAGAAAAAACGGGAAGCGATATGCTTCCCGTTTTGCATTGCGGCGGCTGGAAGCCTTTGCTGGCCTACGCGCCGACATAGGGGTTGAACCAGCCATCCCTGCTGTTGAAGGATGGATTGAAGGATGGGCCGGCCGCCGGTGAATTGCCGTAGCCCATTCCACCGGCACCGCCTGAATACGCCGCGCCGTGTGTGCCGGCACATCCTGCCAGCAGCAGCGCCGCGAAAACGATCGGGAGTTTCCTCATGATTCGCCTCCGTTGAAAAGTGCTCCCTGAGTCGCTTCACTATAGGGCGGCCGCAGTCGAAGGCCAGCAGGATATGGTGCAGTGCATCGAACTTTGAGACACCTCAACCGGCGTCTCGAAATCAGACGAGCTCCAGCACCACGCCGTTGGGCGCCACGCGGCACATGTTGGCAATCGGCATCACTTTCGTGCGTCCGCTCGCCTCTTCGATAAACAGCCACCCGCCGGCAATTCCGGTGACCACACCCCGATATTCGGCGATTTCCTCGGAATTACATTTTTCTACAACACCTCTGCGGAAGGCGACGGTATCGCCGACTCGAATACTGCCCATTGCTCTCGCTCCATAAAGTTGACGTACGGATAGACAGCTTCCAGCAGGCAATGTTCCGTAGCGCAAACTTTTCTGCATAGCGGCAGCTTTCTTGTGTTCGCGCAACGGTGGCGTTCCTGCACGGTGAATAATATCCGGCACCACCCGGCCGTTGCACTCGAGACAAGCGCACATAAGAGCCGGCGAACATGCCAAGGGAGCGAGAATTTGAAACACGCAGCCAACGCGGAGTACAGCAGCCTGCCGGAGCGCGGCATCACCGAGAAGATCCTCACGTCGCAGCGGCGAAAACTGTTCGCCGCGTTCACCGGCTTCCGCCAGGCGGCGCCGCTCGGCACGGTGCTGAATGTCTACATGAAGCCGACCACGCTGTTCGATAACAGCGATTACCTGTTTGCCTGGAGCGACCTGCCCGAGCGCATGCGGCTCACAGCCTGCGAGATGGAGGCGCCGGCAGTCGCAAGCAAGGCGCACGATACCCGCCTGCCCTATCCGGATGGCGCATTCGACTGGGTGTTCTGCAACGAGGTGCTGGAACACAGCGGCGGCACCGAGCGCCAGTACGCGCTGGTACAGGAGCTGTACCGGGTCGCGCGCAGGGGCGTGTTCCTGACCACCGCAAACCGCCGCCATCCGCTTGAATTCAAGTCGCGCATTCCGCTGATTCACCTGCTGCCCGACGCCTGGTGGCGCCGCCTGCTCAAGTGGTCGGGCAAGGGCAAATGGGCATCGGAGTCCATGCTCAACCCGGTGGACGCGCCCGCGCTTTACCGCTTTGCAAGCCTGTTGCCAGGCAAGCCGGAGCATGATGTGGGCCACAAGCGGGTGTTGGGGGTGAAGGCGCACTTTTTCCTGATGATTCACAAGCGCAGGACTGCATAGTTGCCGGGCTGCCTCGCATTTCCGGCGTTTCTAAGCTAGAAAGAGTGCTGTGCACCTACTGTGGAGAACGCCATGCAGACCACCTTCAACGCCTCTGATTCGGGACAGGCGGTGATCCAGAACACCACGGCCGCCGGCATCGAGAAGCTCGTCGTCAACCTGCATCCCGGAAATGATTCCATGGTCGACCTGCAGATCCGGGAAGAAGGCCCCGATGCCACCCAGCTGGTGAGCAGCACGATATCGATCCACCAGGAAGGTTTGCAAAAACTGGTCGAATGGCTGCGCAACCAGGGCGCGGTCGACTAGCCTGCTCCACGGCGCCCCCGAATGCATGGGTCGCGCCGCCCCGGGAACCGGCCGAATGCCAGGCACGGCGATGCGTCGTAGCGGGCCCGGCGCCGCGTGTTGCGACAGGAAGGACCGGGCGCCGCCCGTAACATGGCATGCGACGCTTACGGCCCGTTCCTGCAAGGTACAAGCCAAAACCAATTAAGGCCCTAGTTCCTTTCTTCGTACGTCTGGATATCACGCTCGAGCGAGGCGAGGCAATCGAACGCCAGTTCCAGCACGTTGGCGGATGCGTCGACGCTGTTGTCCCACACATCGCGGCTGGCCACCGCCGCATTGTATTGCTGCATCGCAGACTGCAGCTCAAGTGTGCGGCGCGAGAGGCCTCCGGCGGCGTCGATACGGATCTGCGCGCGGAAGGCCGCGATCAGCGCGTCCAGCTTGCGGCCGACCGCGCGCAGGCTGAACGCCAGCACGATCGCGTGCACGTCCTTGTCATAGTAAGCCGGTGCTCCTGCCCGCAACCGGAGCTGGTGCTCATGCATGGCGCGCGCGAAATCGAGCGCGTCCTCGAGAGCATGGTAGGGCGCGTAGAGCGGGCCGGGTGGAAAAAGCAGGGTCAGCGGCATGGCGAGACAGCGCGCAGGCAGAGCAGCTTAGACAGGCGGCGGCGTCGAATGCTTCATGCATTGTGGCCGCATCGCGTGACCCTCGGCCGTCATGTCATTGCCGGGAACATCGGAACCGGGCCGATGCACGCAGCTTCCGGAAAGAAAAAGGGTGTGCCGCGGCACACCCTTGATCCGCACCGGCGCGATGCTCAGCGCGTGATCGGCTTGTAGCGGATACGCTTCGGCTTGGCGGCCTCTTCGCCGAGGCGCTTCTTCTTGTCCGCTTCGTATTCCTGGTAATTCCCGTCGAAGAACACCACCTGCGAATCCCCTTCGAATGCCAGAATGTGGGTGGCGATGCGGTCGAGGAACCAACGATCGTGCGAGATCACCATCACGCTGCCGGCGAATTCCAGCAGCGCGTCTTCCAGCGCGCGCAGGGTTTCCACGTCGAGGTCATTCGACGGTTCGTCCAGCAGCAGCACGTTGCCGCCCTGGAGCAGGGTCTTGGCAAGGTGCAGGCGGCCGCGCTCGCCCCCGGACAGGTTGCCGACGATCTTCTGCTGGTCCGCACCCTTGAAGTTGAAGCGGCCGAGATAGGCGCGCGACGGCATTTCGAAACGGCCGACGGTGAGGATGTCGGCGCCGTTGGACACGTCTTCCCACACCGTCTTCTTGTTCTCCAGGTCGTCGCGCGACTGGTCCACCAGCGACAGCCTGACGGTCGGGCCGATCACGACGTCGCCGCTGTCCGGCTGCTCCTTCCCGGCGATCATCCGGAACAGCGTCGATTTGCCGGCTCCGTTCGGGCCGATGATGCCGACGATCGCGCCGGCGGGAATCTTGAAGCTCAGGTTATCGATCAGCAGGCGGTCGCCGAAGGCCTTCGAGACGTTCTTGAACTCGATGACTTCATTGCCGAGGCGCTCGGCCACCGGGATGAAGATTTCCTGCGTCTCGTTGCGCTTCTGGTACTCATGCTCGGACAGCTCGTTGAAGCGGGACAGGCGGGCTTTGCTCTTGGCCTGGCGCCCCTTCGGGTTCTGCCGCACCCATTCCAGTTCCTTCTGGATGGTCTTCTGGCGCGCCGATTCCTGCGCCTCTTCCTGCTTCAGGCGCGCTTCCTTCTGCTCCAGCCAGGAACTGTAGTTGCCCTTCCAGGGGATGCCGTGGCCGCGGTCGAGTTCGAGGATCCATTCCGCGGCGTTGTCGAGGAAGTAGCGGTCGTGGGTGATGCCGACCACGGTACCGGGGAAACGCTGCAGGAACTGCTCCAGCCATTCCACCGATTCCGCATCGAGGTGGTTGGTCGGCTCGTCCAGCAGCAGCATGTCCGGCTTGGACAGCAGCAGCTTGCACAGTGCGACGCGGCGCTTCTCGCCGCCGGACAGCACGCCGATCTTCGCATCCCACGGCGGCAGGCGCAGCGCGTCGGCCGCGACCTCCAGCTGCTGGTCGAGGTTGCCGCCGCCGGCGGTCGCGATCAGCGCTTCCAGGCGCGCCTGCTCCGCGGCCAGCGCATCGAAGTCGGCGTCCGGCTCGGCATACGCCGCATACACCGCGTCCAGCTTGGCCTGCGCCTCGGCCACTTCGCCCAGGCCGGATTCCACCGCCTGGCGCACCGTCATTTCCGGATCGAGCTGCGGCTCCTGCGGCAGGTAGCCGATGTTCAGCCCCGGCATCGGAACCGCTTCGCCTTCAATGTCCTTGTCGATCCCCGCCATGATCTTGAGCAGCGTGGACTTGCCCGAGCCGTTCAGGCCGAGCACGCCGATCTTGGCGCCGGGGAAGAAGGACAGCGAGATGTCTTTGAGGATCTGGCGCTTGGGCGGGACGATCTTGCCCACGCGGTTCATGGTGTACACGTATTGAGCCATAGGAATACTGAAATGAAGCGGATGAAAAGGAGAGTGTGCAAGGATACCCGATCGGGCCCGCACGTGGGCGTCCGCCGGGCCATCCACGCGGTCCTGGCATAGCCCTCCGGGAGTTAACATAGAGGCAATATAATCGCCCTACTTATGAAATGGTTTTTATTGATCTGCATCAACGTTTTTGCTGCTCTGCAGGAATACAGTGCCCCACGGTACTTACACAAGCCAACCTTCAAGGGGAAAACATGAAAAAAACCGCTATGATCCTCGCCCTCGCCGCCCTCGGCCTCGCCTCCCAGGCAATGGCCCAGCAAAGCCCGTGGCAAGTCCGTGCCCGCATCGTGAACATCGACCCGGCTGACAAGTCCGACCCGGTCGGCGGCGTCGGCGCGGCAAACCAGATCACGGTCAGCAACAAGACCATCCCGGAAGTCGACATTTCCTACTTCTTCACGCCGAACCTGGCCGCGGAACTGATCCTGACCTACCCGCAAAAGCACAAGGTCTACCTGTCCGGCACCAACATCGGCACCTTCAAGCACCTGCCGCCGACGCTGACGCTGCAGTACCACTTCACCCCGGCCGCGCAGATCAGCCCGTACGTCGGCGCCGGCGTGAACTTCACCCGTATCGGCAGCGTGAAGCTGCTCAACGGCCTGGGCGACCTGGAGAACAACAGCTTCGGCTTCGCGCTGCAAGCCGGCGTGGACTTCAAGCTCGACAAGAACTGGTCGATCAACCTCGACGTCAAGAAAGTGCAGATCCGCAGCGACGTGTTCGTCAGCGGCGCGAAGGTCAGCACGGTCAAGGTGGACCCGGTGCTGGTCGGCGTCGGCCTCGGCTATCGCTTCTGATCGCCGTTACGCTCCATACGGAAAAGCCGGTCTTCGGACCGGCTTTTTTATTGGAACGGCGCTGGAGGGCCGATAAGCGTCTGATCGCGCGCGGCTGCCGGCCCGGTAGCGGATTCCGCTACGCCGCCCCCTGCCTCGCCTTCCAGTTCCGCCACAAGCCTTCCATCGAATACACCGCGAGCGCGCTCCAGATCAGCGCGAATCCGGCCAGCCGGGCGCCGCCGAACGGTTCATGGTACAGCCACACGCCGAGCAAGAGTTGCAGCGACGGCCCGATGTACTGCAGCAGGCCGAGCAGCGACAGCGGGATGCGGCGCGCACCGGAAGCGAACAGCAGCAGCGGAATGGCGGTGATCGGGCCGGCCGCAGCCAGCAGCGCCTGGGTGCCGGGGGATGCATCAAGGAAGGCGTTGTGCCCGTCCAGCGTCTGCACCAGCAGATAGCCGAACGCCAGCGGAAACAGCAGCAGGGTCTCCAGCGCCAGGCCTTCCAGCGCGCCCAGCGCGGCGGTCTTGCGCAGCAGGCCGTACAGGCCGAAGGTCGTCGCCAGCAGCAGCGCGATCCAGGGCAGGCTGCCGCCCTGCCATGTGAGCCACAAGACGCCGGCCGCAGCCAGCGCAACCGCGGCCCACTGCAGCGGCCGCAGACGTTCGCGCAGGATCAGGTAGCCCAGCAGCACGTTGAACAGCGGATTGATGAAATAGCCGAGGCTGGAGTCCACCACATGGCCGTTGTTCACTGCCCAGATATAGATGAACCAGTTGCTCGACAAAAGGACCGCGCTGGCGGCAAAGCCGGCCAGCACCTTCGGCTTGCGCAGCACCTCGCCGAGCCACGCCCACTGCCGCCGCACCGCCAGCACGATCACCACGAACACCAGCGACCACACCATGCGGTGCAGCAGGATCTCCAGCGGCGGAACCGCCTGCAGCGACTTGAAGTACAGCGGAAAGATGCCCCACATCGCATAGGCGGTGGCGGCGTAGAGAACTCCGATATTCATGGCGGGTGGTGTCAGGCATGCGTGATTGCGCCGGTATTATCCCAGCAATTCCGCAGCCGCGCGGGCGGGGGCGCCGCGCGCGCTGGCAAGCTTTGCGCGAAGCGTTTATGATCGGCGTGCACCGATCTGCCCTAACATGCCATGACAACGCAATCGCCTCCCCTCCTCGACGCACTACGCAAGGCCGCCTGGGCCCAGTCGCTCAGCGCCGAACAGATGGCGCGCGTCGAAGCCGATGTCGCCGAACGCCTCGTTCCCGCCGGCGGCTATGCCTGCCGCAAGGGCGAGCCGGTCGAATACTGGGTCGGCGCGATCGACGGCCTGCTGAAGATGAGCAGCGTGTCTCCGCAGGGCAAGATCATCACCTTCACCGGCGTGCTCGGCGGCGCCTGGTTCGGCGAGGGTTCGCTGCTCAAGGACACGCCGCGCCAGTACGACGTGATCGCGCTGCGCGACACGCGCCTGGCGCTGATGCCGCGCGCGACCTTCCACTGGCTGCTGGACAACAGCATCGGCTTCAACCGCTTCGTGATGACCCTGCTCAACGAGCGCCTCGGCATGTTCATCTCGCTGGTCGAATACGACCGCATGCTCGACACCACCGCGCGCCTGGCGCGCTGCCTGGCGGCGCTGTTCAACCCGCACCTCAATCCCGGCATCAGTCCGCAACTGAAGATCTCGCAGGAAGAGATCGGCTACCTCGCGGGCGCCTCCCGCCAGCGCGTCAACGGCGCGCTGCGGGTGCTGGAAGAGGCCGGCCTGGTGCGTCTGGAATACGGCGGCATCACGGTGCTCGACCTCGACGGCCTGCGGCATTTCCAGGGATGAGCGCGCAGGGGCGGAATCTGTTTTCCCAGCAAGCGCGCTTCCGTCACGCGCAGGCGTGACGCCGCC
>Ga0196971_1000965_pt1 | contig 15306 bp, 14 predicted proteins | sample S1v_1013CmetaG_FD_148660 | JGI IMG/M metagenome (GOLD analysis project Ga0196971, IMG submission 148660) | Soil microbial communities from Anza Borrego desert, Southern California, United States - S1+v_10-13C | ecosystem: Environmental > Terrestrial > Soil > Desert | place: USA: California... | reverse complement strand
GAAGCAACAGCGCCTGCTGCTCTCGGTCCCCCGCCGCAAACGCGCCTGGTTCTCAGGGCTTTGGGCCCACGCCGCCGCTCCGCCCGTGATTCCAGGGCTCGCCACCGGCTAATGGACAATTTGGGTTTAATATGGCCGACACGAACAAGGATGACGCGCTCGACGCGCAGGAAATCACGGCGTATAACGAGAAAGCAAGCAAGAAGCGCTAAGCTTTCGGGCAGCAAGACGGCCGGGGCGTTACAACCCCGGCCGTCTTGTCTCAATCAGATCCTCCATAGTCACGGAACCTCGTTTGCGCCGAGCCGGTAAAAGGCCGGCACCATAATCCGGTTAATTCCAAGACTAAAGCCACAACTCGGCAGCGACAGCCTGATTCACCTCATTGATCAACACGTCGCCTTCCCAGCTTTCCCAGACCATGCCTCCCAGATTGAGCACCCGGACCGGGGAATGGCTCAGGTCATCCCGACCGATCCCAGTCTAAGCGCCAGATTCCGGAGTCCACGCTGGTCCGGCAGGTGCTGGCGGCCGAGGCCGGGGAAAGGCGACCGACGGCGGATTCGCCGAGCCCGATTCCGCTTTTCTGGCCACATTAACCCGTACGGCACCTTCCACTTGGCCCCGAACACCCGCTTGGCGATCGAAGCCGCCCGCTAGCGCGGTTGGTTGCCCGCCATGACAGGAGTGTCCATCTAATTCCTCCTTCCGTCCCAGTTGCATTTTTCAAAAGCTATCGACATCTTGCGTGTCGCCTTAGTCAAAAGCTTAGCAATCTAGTCAAGAAAGATATTGCAAAGCGACAACCAGTCTTTAGAATATGCATATACATGCACAAAGTACATCTGTCCTTTTGCGGTGGGATGTATAAGGTAATTGTCGACAAGTTGTGCGACTTTCACCCACTCTTAGAGGTAGTTGAGCGAGGGTTAAATGGCAGAACACGAATGGGACCGGGAACACGTGCGGGAAATTATCCGCGGCAATAAGGATAAGCCTGGCGCATTGTTGCCGATTCTGCACGGTATTCAGGACGCGCTAGGGTATGTTCCTCCGGATAGCGTGCCGCTGATCGCCGATGAATTGAATCTTTCACGGGCCGAAGTCCATGGCGTCATCAGCTTCTACCACTACTTCCGGGATACGCCACCGGGCAAACGCACTATCTACCTGTGCCGGGCCGAATCCTGCCAAGCGATGGGGTCCGAGGCTCTGGAGACCCATGCCAAGCGGCGCCTAGACATTGATTATCACGAAACGACCCGCGACCAGGCCTTCAGCCTGGAGCCCGTATATTGTCTCGGCAACTGCGCCTGCTCGCCATCGATCATGATCGATAAAGATATCTATGGCCGTGTGACGGCAGAAGCGTTCGACGACATTATTAAAAATATGCAGGTTATTGCGCAATGACGACGGTTTACGTTCCCCGAGACTCCGGCGCGCTATCCCTCGGCGCCGAGCAGATTGCCGCCGTCATCCGAACCGAGGCGGCCAAACGGAATATCCGTATCGATTTGGTTCGTAACGGTTCCCGCGGCATGTATTGGCTGGAACCCCTGATCGAAGTGGCTACCGACGGGGGCCGGATAGCCTATGGTCCGGTGCGCGTCCGTGACGTGGCCTCCTTGTACGACGCGGGCTTTCTGGAAGGCGGTTCGCATCCCCTGTGCCTTGGGCCGACCGAAGACATTCCTTATTTGAAAAATCAGGAGCGGCTGACCTTCGCGCGTGTCGGCATCACCGATCCGGGCAGCCTGGACGACTTCCGGGCCAACGGGGGCTATCGCGGCTTGCGCCGCGCTCTGGAGATGGCCCCCTCGGCCATCGTGGATGAAGTCACCCAATCTGGTCTGCGTGGCCGGGGCGGCGCGGCTTTCCCGACCGGCATCAAATGGCGCACCGTGTTGAACACGGAATCGGATCAGAAGTACATCGTCTGCAATGCCGACGAAGGCGACTCCGGCACCTTCTCGGATCGCATGATCATGGAAGGCGACCCCTTCGTCCTAATCGAAGGCATGACCATCGCGGGGCTCGCAGTTGGAGCGACGCAGGGTTATATCTATCTGCGCGTCGAATATCCCCACGCCCATCGTGCTCTGAACGAAGCCATCGAGGCAGCTTATCAGTCCGGTTACTTGGGCAGAGACATTCTAGGCAGCGGCAAGACGTTCGACCTCGAAGTCCGGCTAGGCGCAGGGGCTTATGTGTGCGGCGAGGAGACATCCCTCCTCGAGAGCCTCGAGGGCAAGCGCGGCCTAGTTCGGTTTAAGCCGCCGCTGCCGGCCATCGAAGGGCTGTTCGGGCGGCCGACCATCATCAACAACGTCATTTCGCTCGCCTCGGTGCCGATCATTCTCGACAAGGGCGGCGAGTACTACCGCGATTTTGGTATGGGGCGCTCACGCGGCACGCTGCCGATTCAGTTGGCGGGCAACCTCAAATATCCGGGGCTGATCGAAAAAGCTTTTGGCGTCACCTTGCGGGAAATTTTGTACGACTACGGCGGCGGTTCCGCCACCGGACGGCCGATTCGCGCAGTACAAGTCGGCGGGCCTTTGGGGGCTTACCTGCCGGAGTCCCAATTCGATACGCCGCTCGACTACGAGGCGTTTTCCGCCATCTGGGCGGTGCTCGGTCACGGCGGCGTGGTGGCTTTCGACGACACCATCGACATGGCCAAAATGGCCCGCTACGGCATGGAGTTCTGCGCCATCGAATCCTGCGGCAAGTGCACGCCCTGCCGGATCGGATCGACCCGTGGCGTCGAAGTGATCGACAAGATCATCCAAGGCGTCGACCGGGAAACGAATCTCAAACTCCTGCGGGATCTTTCCGACACCATGCGCAACGGATCGCTCTGTGCATTGGGCGGCATGACGCCTTACCCGGTTTTGAGCGCTCTCAATCATTTTCCCGAGGACTTCGGGGCTTCCATGGCAGAACAAGCTGCCTAGACGGTAGCGCACCCAATGCTTTGCGGTGCGCGCAGCGCACCCTACGACTCAGGAGTCATCCCATGGCATTACGCGATTACGATTTCGGCACACCCTCCGCGCAATCCGACAAGCTGGTTACTCTGGAAATCGACGGTTTCAGCGTGACCGTGCCCGAAGGCACTTCGGTCCTCCGAGCCGCGGCCAGCATCGGCATCCAGATCCCGAAGCTATGCGCCACCGATAGTCTGGAACCCTTCGGTTCCTGCCGTCTGTGCCTGGTGCAGATCGAGGGCGGGCGTGGGTTGCCGGCCTCCTGCACCACACCGGTGGCTGAAGGCATGAAGGTTTGTACCCAGAATGAGAGATTGGCCAACGTCCGCCGGGGCGTGATGGAGCTTTATATCTCCGACCATCCCCTGGATTGCCTGACCTGTTCTGCCAACGGCAACTGCGAATTGCAGGACATGGCCGGCGCCGTGGGTCTCCGCGAAGTTCGGTATGGCTACGAGGGCGAGAACCATCTGAAGGCGAAAAAGGACACCAGCAATCCGTATTTCGCCTTCGATCCTGCCAAGTGCATCGTATGCTCCCGCTGCGTGCGCGCCTGCGAAGAAGTGCAGGGCACCTTTGCCTTGACCTTGGACGGCCGGGGTTTCGATTCCAAAGTGTCGCCGGGCCAGAATCAGGCATTCATGGAGTCCGAATGCGTTTCTTGCGGCGCCTGCGTGCAGGCCTGCCCGACCGCGACCCTGATGGAAAAATCCGTCATCGAGAAAGGCCAGCCGGAGCACAGCGTCGTGACTACCTGCGCCTATTGCGGTGTGGGTTGTTCGTTCAAGGCGGAAATGAAGGGGGCCGAAGTGGTGCGCATGGTGCCCAATAAGAACGGCCACGCCAACCATGGCCATTCTTGCGTCAAAGGACGGTTCGCCTTCGGTTATGCCACCCACAAGGATCGTATTACGACCCCGATGATCCGGAAGAACATTCACGATCCATGGCAGGTCGTGTCCTGGGAAGAAGCGATCAGTTACGCTGCGTCCGAATTCAAGCGCATCCAGGCCAGGTACGGCCGCGATTCCGTGGGCGCCCTGACCTCCAGCCGTTGCACCAACGAGGAGACCTATCTGGTACAGAAGCTGGTTCGCGCGGCTTTCGGCAACAATAACGTCGACACTTGCGCCCGCGTCTGCCATTCGCCCACCGGCTATGGCCTCAAGCAGACCTTGGGCGAATCGGCGGGTACCCAGACCTTCGATTCGGTCATGAAGGCCGACGTCATCATGGTGATCGGCGCCAATCCCACCGACGGCCATCCAGTGTTCGGCTCGTTGATGAAACGCCGTATCCGCGAAGGCGCCAAGCTGATCGTGGCCGATCCGCGCGACATCGACCTGGTGAAGTCGGCGCATGTGAAGGCCGACTACCATTTGAAACTGCGCCCCGGTACCAATGTGGCGCTGATCAATGCACTGGCGCATGTGATCGTTACCGAAGGTCTGGCCAACGACGCTTTCGCCCTGGAGCGCTGCGAACCGGCCTCCTACGAGAAGTGGAAAGCCTTTGTCAGCGAAGAGCGCAATTCACCCGAAGCCACCGAATCCGTGACCGGTGTTCCAGCGGCGACGATGCGAGCCGCCGCTAGGCTCTACGCCACCGGCGGCAATGCGGCCATTTACTACGGCCTCGGCGTCACCGAGCACAGCCAGGGTTCCACCACGGTCATCGGCATCGCCAATCTCGCCATGGCCACCGGCAACGTCGGACGCGAAGGCGTGGGCGTGAACCCCTTGCGCGGCCAGAACAACGTGCAGGGCTCCTGCGACATGGGTTCGTTTCCACACGAGTTCCCCGGTTACCGCCATGTGTCCGACTTCGACACCCGTGCGCTGTTCGAATCGGCCTGGGGCGTGACTCTGGAGTCCGAGCCGGGACTACGCATTCCCAACATGTTCGGCGCCGCACTGGACGGCAGCTTCAAGGGGCTGTATTGCGAGGGCGAAGACATCGCCCAGTCCGACCCGGACACCCAGCATGTCCATGCTGCCCTGCGAGCGATGGAATGCGTGGTGGTTCAGGACCTGTTCCTGAACGAAACCGCAAAATTCGCCCACGTGTTTCTGCCGGGCGCATCGTTCATGGAAAAGAGCGGCACCTTCACCAATGCCGAACGGCGTATTTCGCCGGTAAGGAAAGTCATGCCGCCCCTGGCCGGTTACGAGGACTGGGAAGTGACCCAGTTGCTGTCGAATGCCTTGGGTTACCCCATGAACTACTCGCACCCGTCCGAGATCATGGACGAGATCGCGCGGCTGGTGCCGACTTTTACCGGCGTCAGCTTTGCCAAACTCGACGAACTCGGCAGCGTGCAGTGGCCGTGCAACGAGAAGGCACCGAACGGTACGCCGACCATGCACGTCGATCAATTCGTGCGCGGCAAAGGGCGCTTCATGCTGACGGAATACGTGCCGACCCAGGAGCGGACCAGCAGCCGTTACCCACTGATCCTGACCACCGGCCGTATCCTGTCCCAGTACAACGTGGGCGCGCAGACCCGCCGCACCATGAACTCGGTTTGGCATTCCGAGGACCGTCTGGAAATCCATCCGCACGATGCGGAACAACGCGGTATCAAGGACGGCGACTGGGTGGGGATCAAGAGCCGGTCCGGGGAAACCGTATTGAGAGCCACTCTCACGGAACGGGTGCAGCCGGGGGTGGTATATACCACTTTCCACTTTCCGGAATCGGGCGCCAACGTCATCACCACCGACAACTCCGATTGGGCGACCAATTGCCCGGAGTACAAGGTGACGGCGGTGCAGGTGACCAAGGTCACCGAGCCGTCGGAATGGCAGCGCCAGTACCAGCAGTTCTCGGAGGAACAGTTGGCGTTGCTGGAGCAGCGTTCGATCACCGACAGTTGAGAATACCGGATGGCCGTTGTCGCCTCCGAACTGGGATGGCCCAGTTATCAGATCAGTCCGGTCGAACGCTGGCGTGGCGATGAGCACGCCGACCAGGAAGACTGTATTGCCGAGGAAGTGCCGATTGCCCTCCTGTACAACGGAGAGCCTCACGCGGTCATGCTGGCGACCCCGTTGGACCTGGAAGATTTCGCTTTGGGGTTCAGCCTTACCGAAAATATCGTCGCTTCGCCGTGCGAGGTGTATTCGATCCGGGTCTACCTGCGCGCCGAGGGCATAGAGGTGCGTATGCGCATACCCGAGGCGCGTTGCGAAACGGCCGCGGACAAGGGCCGCAATCTCACCGGCCGCACCGGCTGTGGACTTTGCGGTGCGCGCACCCTCCAACAGGCCATACGCCGTCCGGCGCCGGTGGGGCAGGGGGTGCAAGTATCGTCGGATGAGTTGACTCAGGTGCTGGCTGAACTAACAGATCATCAACGGCTCAACCGCATTACGGGGGCGGTACACGCGGCAGCTTGGGTAGTGCCGGGACGGGGCATACAGTGGGTCCGCGAAGACATCGGCAGGCACAATGCCCTGGACAAGCTGATCGGTGCGCTCGCTCGGAGAGGCGCCGATTTGGGGGGCGGCTTCGTAGTCGTCACCAGCCGCGCCAGCTACGAGATGGTGCAGAAATGCGCGTCGGTCGGCATCACCTTTCTAGCCGCGATTTCCGCCCCTACCGGTCTCGCCGTGCGCTTGGCTAAAGATACCGGGGTCACGCTCATCGGTTTCGCCCGGGGCGACAAACACGTGGTTTACGCAAATCCGCAGCGTTTACTGCATAACGAAGCCTAATCATCAATTTCGCCGTCTTCAATCTTCCGAATACGAAAATCATGAATATTGAAAACCTGGTAAAAATGGCCAATGACATCGGCAATTTTTTCAACGCCGAGCCGGACCGTTCAGCCGCAGTCCACGGTATCGCCGACCATATCGTGAAATTCTGGGATCCCCGTATGCGGCAGGCCATCATCGCTCACAATCGGGAAGGCGGAATCGGTCTAAACGAACTTCCGAGAGCGGCCATTGCGGGACTGGGCAGTGAACTCGCATCGCTTCGGGAAGCGGGCGATGGCTGAGGGTTAGCGAATAACCTTGCGTTTAAGATAGCGGCTGTTTAGTCATTGGCATGCCGTGGTCAATGACGTTAGGATATAGCGAAACTTACATCTAACCAGGAAGGATCATGAACAAGGAACAGTTCTCGACGTTCATTTCGTCGCTCATGTTTATGTACTCGACAGAGCATGGTTCGTCAGCTTTCGCAGCTACCAATTCAAGCTCAACCGTATCCAGTTCGATATCATCCGTTTCCGTCGGGGGTTCGCATGCGCAGGCCGTGATTACTGGACAGCATGGAACAATCGCTCTTAATGGCGATCGGGTGGAGGTCAAGGATGGCAGGCTGACCTGGAACGGCGTGCCCCATGGGGTCGTGGGGAAAAATTCGGTCGTAAAGTACACCGTCAACGGAACCGTCAAAAAGCTGTTTGTCGATGGGGTTGAGAGACGGCCCGATCCCTGACGGCGGCGCTTTAATCCCATCCCGGTCCGTGGTTCTAGGCAAAATCCCTCTCTTGATGTGTCCCCAACATACTCGTCAATAGGCATAATAAGCCTTGCGAGTTCGTGATTGAGTTGAACAATCGAGGGATTATGTCCGCCATTCATCACGCATTGGTATTGAACCTACATCAGCCGCCCGGCAATCTCGACCACCTGCTTTCCGATCAGCCTTGGGAGGCTCGGGAGATTCTTTATGCCTACGATCGCATTCCGCGGTTTCTCTGGGGCTATGAAGATGTCGCGAGGGTCCATCTTTCGCTTTCCGGGACGCTGCTTGAAACCTTGTCGAATCCGGAATTTCAGGACCGCGTTTACGGTATTGTCGATTGCGGATCGCTAATCTGGCACCTCCAGAACGAGCGGATCATCGATATCCTCGGAACGGGTTATTACCATCCGGTTTTTCCGCTCATCCCCGAGGCGGACCGCAGCGAACATCTGGCGCGGTGGCAAAGCATCGCCGGACACCTGTTCTGGCGGAACACGTTTCAAGGCTTTTGGCCGCCCGAAATGGGATTCTCCATGGAGCTGATTCCACTGCTCCGAAAGTTCGGCTACCGCTATGTGATCGTCGACAGCGATCATGTGGAGCCGGTTACGCCGATGCAGTGGCACGAACTTCGCTATCGCCCCCATATCGCGCGATACAAAGGGGAGGAAATCATCGTCGTCGTGCGCGATCGCGAACTTTCAGATGCTCAGGAATCGGGCATGGACTATATCTGGTTCGTGAAGGAGTTGGCTCAACGAACGCAATGGTGCGATTTCGAGCCGCTGGTCACGACCTGCACGGACGGCGAAAACGGAGGCTGGTTCCGGAATACGACCAACGAGGTGAATTTCTGGGGTGCGTTCTATCGGAAGCTACTGGATGAAGCCCGCAAGAACAGTCTGATTCGGCCTGTTTTTATCAAGGATTATCTGGACCGTTTCGGCGCATACGGCGAGGTCACGGTAAGAACCGGCGCCTGGAATACCGGCTGGCACCACGGGCGGGATTTCATGCAATGGACCGGTTCCACGGCGCAGAAACACTCCTTGGCTCGATTGCAGGCCGTGAGTAAGGCAGTGCACGAAGCTCGGAATGGCGCCGCTGCGAATGGATTACCGGAAGCGGAAAAAGACGATCTTAATGACGCGTTCTGGCGCTTATTGCGGGCTGAAACAAGCTGTAACTTCTACTGGGGCGAAGACTGGGTGCACCGCTGCCATGTCGATTTGGACGAGGCCGAGGCTAGTTTGCAGCGTTATAAAACCGGCAATTCTTGAGATAAGGAAACCGGCTTGTTCCGAGGCAGCGTGCAGGCCGGGATCAGGCGGTAGCCATTCCCGGCCCACCAATATCTATTGCAATACCGTCGGCGCGTTGCTCGATGAAAGCGTCCGAGCATACGGACCGAATCCGCTGATCTCGGCCATTTGGCTCTCGATCCAATGTTCCGCTTGATGGTTGATTTCGCTGGAGTTCAGCGTCGTCGAATCGATCGGGGGACCGATGCGCACTTGCACGAGCCCTGGGAATTTCAGAAATCCGTTGCGCGTCCAGTATTCGCCGGCATTATGGGCAACGGGAACTACCGGACAGCCGACGCGATGGGCGAGTATTCCGCCGCTAGCGCCGTAACGTCCTTTTTGCCCCGGGGCGACCCGAGTTCCTTCGGGGAAAATGACGACCCAGCGGCCACTTTTCAATCTCTCTTCGCCATCTTTCAGAATCTGTTTCATGGCGGCGGATTTCGCTTGCCGGTCAATCGCGATCGGTTCCAGAGTCGCCATGGCCCAACCCCATACGGGGATACGGAGCAATTCCCGCTTCAAGATGAACACCAAGGGCGGGAAGATGGCTTGCAAAGCCAGCGTTTCCCAAGCCGATTGGTGTTTGCAGAGGATGATCCCGCTGCGCTCTGGGATATTCTCCAGCCCGTGCACTTCATACTTCAGGCCGCAGACGGTTTCGAGCATCCACATGTTGAATCTCACCCATAGATTGGCGAGGGCATAGCGGGTTTCGAACCGGAGCGGGTAGGCGGCCAGTAGCACCGGTCCCAACAGCAGAGTCGACAAGATTTGCCCGACAAAATACGCTGTCGAACGCAAACAGACGCTAATCAGCATTAAAAAGGATGTATTGGGCCGCTGCATAGAGATTTGGAAAGATAGGTAGGTCGAGATCGGGATGACGGGCTAGAGTTTTCATGCCTTTGCCGGTTTCTACCAAGATGGGTTGCGCCCCGGCCGCTTGCGCGGCCTGCAGGTCTCGGAAGGAGTCGCCAACGGCCGGCACGGTCTTCAGCTCGACCTTATGTTTTTCGGCAAAGGCGCGGAATAAACCCGGATTGGGTTTACGGCAGTCACAGGCGTCTTCGGGGCCGTGCGGGCAAAAGAAGATCTCCTCGATTCGGCCGCCCGCGGCCTCGACGGCTGTGCGCATCTTTCGGTGGATATTTTCCAAGGTGATCAAATCAAACAGCCCGCGGGCGACGCCGGATTGGTTTGTTAAGACCACGATGCGAAATCCTCCCCGGGTCAAAAGGGCTATCGCTTCGAGGCTGCCGGGGATGGGCACCCATTCGTCGGGCGATTTGATATAGGCGTAGGAGTCCTCGTTGACGACGCCGTCGCGGTCGAGAATGACGAATTTCGACATAATGCCTGACTGCTTATCCTTGGAGCTTGGAGATGTCGGCGATGTTCAGGAACAGTCCTTCGACTATTCCCAGGAGACCCAGCCGGTTACGCCGAAGCTCGGCATCCTCGGTCATCACCATGACGCTATCGAAGAAGGCATCGACCGTTTCGCGGAGCTGCGCCAGACGGCACAAGGCTCCCGTGTAGTCTCGTTCGTGCAGCAGCGGAAGAATATCTTCCTTGGCTTGCCGCGCCGCTTCCAGAAGATCCTTCTCTTTCGTTTCCGTTAACACGTGATCGTCGACGTTAGCGACGATTTCTTCTTCTGCTTTGCGCAGGATGTTGCGAATTCGTTTGTTGGCAGCGGAAAGGCTTTCTGCCGCAGAAAGTTGCCGGAATTCCCGCACCGCTTTCAAGCGCCGATCGAAGTCCGGCAATCGGGTAGGCTTGACCGCCAAAACGGCCTCGAACTCGTCGTGCCGAACGCCTCGTTCCAGGCAGTACCCGCGGAGCCTTTCGAGAATGAACTCATAAACGTTTCCGCGAACGCTTTCGGCGTCGAAAGCATGAGTGAACTGAGCCAGAGCGGAGTCCAGGAGTTCCGGAAGATCCAGATCCAACTCGGCTTCGAGCAATATGCGAATGGCGCCTAAAGCGGCGCGGCGCAAAGCATAGGGATCTTTGTCGCCAGTCGGGATGAGGCCGGCGCTGAAGATGCCGGTCAAGGTGTCGATCTTCTCGGCCAGGGCCAGCATCAGACCGGTGCCCGTTTGCGGCAAGGGACCGCCGGAAACTTTCGGCAAATACTGTTCCTCGATGGCGGCCGCGATCTCCTCGGGCTCTCCCTCGGCCAAGGCGTAGTAACGGCCCATGGTCCCCTGCAACTCGGGAAACTCGCCGACCATGAGGCTCAGCAAGTCGGCTTTGGCCAATAGAGCCGCGCGTTCGACCCAGGCGCTTTCCGTGTTCAGACGTTCGGCAATGACTACGGCAAGGCTTTTGATCCGGTCGGTCTTGTCGAGTAGCGATCCCAAAGTTTTTTGGAAGGTAATCTGAGCTAGGTCGGGGACACGACTTTCGAGCGTCTTCTTGCGGTCCTGATTCCAGAAGAACTCGGCATCGGAAAGGCGAGGGCGCACGACCCGTTCATTTCCGGCCCGAATAGTTTCCGGGGTATGGCTGTCCAGATTGCTGAACGTGATGAAATAAGGCAGTAGTCCCCCCTGCTTGTCTTTCAGCGGGAAATACTTCTGATTCGCCTGCATCGTGGTAATCAGCACTTCCGGCGGGAGGGACAGGTAACGGGCGTCGAATCCGCCCAGTATCGGAATCGGCCATTCGACAAGAGATGCAACTTCGTCCAGCAGATCGGCCTCAATATGGGCGCAACCGTTGATCGTGGCGGCGGTGGCTTCGGCCGATTCGCGGATTTTGGCCTTGCGAGCTTCGAAATCGGCGATGACAAACCCTTCGTCGAACAGCTTGTCGGCATAGTCGCCTGGCTCGTTCAAAACCAGGCCGTCCGGGTGGTGGAATCGATGGCCATAGGTCACACGGCCGGTCGGCACGCTCAGGATTTCGGCATCGATCACCTCGCTGCCGAACAGCAGCACGATCCAGTGCACCGGACGCACGAATTCGGCGGTGCCGGCCCCCCAGCGCATCCGTTTGGCGATGGGGAGAGCCGCAAGCGACTGGCGCAGAATGTCGGGGATCAAATTCTCGGTTCGGCCGCCTTTCACTTCCTGGCGAAAACCGATCCATGCGCCTTTGTCGGTTTCGAGGGTCGTAAGTTGTTCGAGCGCGGCTCCGCAGCTTTTCATGAAGCCTTCAAGGGCCTTAGAGGGTGACCCGTCCGCTTGATACGCGGCGTTGACCGCCGGGCCGCGCCTTTCGACGGTTTGATCGACTTGGGCCGTCGCCAAACCTTTTACCCATACCGCAAGCCGGCGCGGTGCCGCGTAGGGTACGATTTCCTCAAAGCCCAGCGCGGCTTTCGCAAGACCGCTCTCGACATTGGCTTTCAACGCTAGGCTCAGCGTTAGCAGGGACTTGGGCGGCAATTCCTCGGTGCCCAGTTCGAACAGAAGATCGCGCATTTCACTCATCGTCGGCACTCCTCGGGTTCAGCAGCGGAAACCCGAGCTTTTCCCGGCGCTGGTAGTAGGCTTCCGCGACGGATTTGGCCAAGTCGCGAACGCGGAGGATATAGCGCTGACGTTCGGTGACCGATATGGCCCGGCGCGCGTCCAGCAGGTTGAAGGAGTGCGAAGCTTTCAACACCATTTCGTAGGCGGGTAAGGGTAAATCCTGCGCGATCAGATTTTGGCACTCGCGCTCGTAAGTATCGAAGCAGCCGAACAAGAATTCGGTGTCGGCATGCTCGAAATTGAAGGCCGACATTTCCACCTCGTTCTGGTGGTAGACGTCGCCATAGGTAACCGGTCCATTCGGTCCGCGCGTCCAAACGAGATCGAACACGCTTTCGACACCTTGCAGGTACATGGCGATGCGTTCCAATCCGTAGGTGATTTCGCCGCTGACCGGGCGGCAGTCCAGCCCCCCGACCTGCTGGAAATAAGTGAACTGCGTGACCTCCATGCCGTTCAGCCAGACCTCCCAACCCAGGCCCCAGGCGCCCAAGGTCGGCGATTCCCAATTGTCCTCGACGAAGCGGACGTCGTGCTCGAGCAGGTCGAAGCCGAGAAAGCGGAGGGACCCAAGATACAGCTCCTGGATATCGGGCGGATTCGGTTTGAGAATGACCTGGAACTGGTAATAATGCTGGAGCCGGTTGGGGTTTTCGCCGTAACGGCCGTCGGTGGGGCGGCGGGAGGGTTGCACGTAGGCGGTATTCCAGGGTTCCGGGCCGATGGCCCGAAGGAATGTCGCGGGGTGGAAAGTGCCCGCCCCGACCTCCATGTCCAAAGGCTGCATAATGACGCAGCCCTGTGCCGCCCAGTACTCCTGCAGCGCCAGGATCAGTCCTTGGAAAGTGGAAACGTCACGTTTATCTATGGTTAGACTGGCCACAACGGTTTCGGATAGTTGATCAAAGTTGCGGATTATATCCCGAAATCGTGGCCGGACCGATTATCGACGTAGTGGCGGCCAGGTGCGGAAATGCATTGTGCTGTCGGAACGTCGGCGACAAAATACCGGTTAAGAGAAATTTAGTGAACCCATTCAAGAAGAGCTATGAAGATCACCGGTTTTAATCACGCCTCATTGATCGTAAGCGATTTGGACGCCTCTCGGCGATTCTTTGAGGGTATCCTCGGATTGATTCCCAGCGACAAGCGTCCGCCTTTGAGCTTCGATGGGATTTGGTACGAAATCGGCGAACAGCAGATACATCTGCTTCAGGTGCCGAACCCCGATGCGGGTGCGGAGCGGCCGGAACATGGCGGACGCGACCGCCATATCGCTTTGAACGTCGCGGATCTGGCAGCGATCAAACGTGATCTCGACCGCGCCGGAGTCCGCTATACCGTGAGTCAATCGGGCCGCCCGGCCTTGTTCTGCCGGGATCCGGACAATAATACCTTTGAGCTTATCGAACCACCGGTCTAAAAGGATGTGGGAAAAGCTACTGCGCGGCCTGATTGCGGCATCTTCGACAAGCTCAGGACAGGCTCGCGCTTCAACCGCTCGCGATGCGTTGCCGACACCCGCTAAGGTTTTTGTATTTATGGCGTTGAGTTGCTATGAAACCTATAGAAATAGTGGTTTTCGTATCTTTGGGTGTGGCGCTGCTCTTCGTGGCTGCTCTATTGTGGTCCGTGCGCGAGGGCGACGAGGACTGGAATGAGTTCAGCCAAGCGCACCACTGCGTAAGTCTTGCGGATACCGAGGGCCGCGACCGAGCCGGCTGGCGCTGCGATGACGGCAAGGTTTATTACCGGTGGCGTCAGCAGCGTTGATTGCGCTGAAAAGGCAGATCGGAGGGCCAGGAAGGCATATCCGCCGCGAGTTCGGGGGAAATGCGTTCGCGGTGACGGCTATAGAGGGTTAGTCCGGATAAACAAGGTACCAAATCCGGCTGATCTCCGTCAGGAAAACCACCAGCCACATTACGATGCTGATGCCGGCCGCGGCCGCCGCGATGTCCTTGATGACCTTTATCTTGAAGTTTTCCCGGTCTTCTACGAAATCGCAAAGCGCCTCTATGGTGGTGTTGAGCATCTCGACGATCAGCATCAGGCCGGTTACGACCATGACCAGAAGAAAGTCGATCCACTGGCGGAAATAAAAACATACCGAGAGGACGATCACGGACAGGACGACTTTATAGGCCACGCTGAAGTCGTAAAAAATGGCGTAGCGCAATCCCGACAGCCAGACCTTTATTTTCCGGATCGGAGAGTAGCCTGCTTCGCCGGTGTGGAGGAATTTGGGATGCATCCTCTTTAGAGCGCGTTCATATTCGCTTTGGTTCCGGAGCATACCCGCCGCAGGAATTTTACATAACCGACAATCATCGAGGCTCGTTTCATTCGCGCTGAGGTATCGACGGAGCAGCACGAATGCCTCCGTAAGCCGACTGCCTGAGCATGCGCCTTAACCTACTCGCAAGCCCGGTAGCGTTCACGAGGCGCCGAATCCTTATCCGGTTCCCGAGGAACTGAAAGGTTTATGAAAGGTTCGGACTATAGAATGGTTTCCCGACATGCTCGCGCCGGCGGAGATTAGGCCGCGAAGCGCTGACTCACGGATGGACTGTCGTGGCCGGCGTGGTTCGGTCTGACGGTAGCATGTCGGATATTCCCCTTCGCAATCGGAATTCGCTGACAGGGATAAACAGGATGAGACCCATTAACGAATTGATCGCTTTGACGCTGGAGCACACTTGTCCGGACCGATCAGGCGATGGAGTCACCTGAGGCCATCGCCGGCGGATGGCCGGCTTCCGCGGACAAGACCCGATGGAGCTCTGTGAGCTCATCAATCCGACATGAAGAGGCGCTGTCCTATGATACATAAGCATTTCCATTATTATTTGGGCCACCTGCGGAGCGACATTCCCGCGGGCATCGTGGTGTTCCTGGTCGCCTTGCCGCTGTGCCTTGGGATCGCCCTCGCCTCGGGCGCCCCGCTGTTCTCCGGGGTCATTGCCGGCATCGTCGGCGGGCTGGTGGTCGCCTGGGCCAGCGGGTCGCAGCTGAGCGTGAGCGGCCCGGCGGCGGGGCTCACGG
>Ga0196971_1000963_pt1 | contig 15316 bp, 16 predicted proteins | sample S1v_1013CmetaG_FD_148660 | JGI IMG/M metagenome (GOLD analysis project Ga0196971, IMG submission 148660) | Soil microbial communities from Anza Borrego desert, Southern California, United States - S1+v_10-13C | ecosystem: Environmental > Terrestrial > Soil > Desert | place: USA: California... | reverse complement strand
CCTGTATATGGGGTAAGATTATAGGGCGAGGTCATATCAGTTAACAGATAGTTTATGTAGCTTGACGAAGCGCTTCCCAAGCCACCACTTATATAGCTGGAACTTGATCTACGCATTGATTGGCCCACACCTTCCGCTTTCACTTCTTTACTTGTATTAGATGCAGTGACTCCTGCTGATTTCTGATTTTTCTTGGATGCGTTATTAGCAAGGCTAAGAATTGCCGCAGGATTTACTGCAACAGAAAATGTCCCGTCTCCTTCTGAGAAAGCATACCCAAGTGAGAATAAGCCTTTGAGGGCGCTAAGGCCAAACCCCTGTGTGAACCCAAACCCCTTATAGTTGTTGTATCTGACTGTGTTATAAGCGCTGACTCCAAGTATGCCTGAAAATATCTGCGCCCCTGACTGGAGAGTTCCCGCAACAGTCCAGTTCTTAGGTACTTCGTTATAATACTTTACCTCTCTGTCCTTGAAATCATCCGGTAAACCTCTTTTAGAACGACTTATAGATCCGGGGTTCAAACTCCAGCCGTAACCAACCCACGAAGCCTCCGATTCAGGACCGTCTCCACTATGATAGGATAATGATAGTGAATAGCCACCTCCGCTAGCTCCTGGAATCTCTAGGACCGGAATATTGTAAACAAACTGACCCGTGAATTCATTCACCATATTCGTAGTCGCAATCGGCTCAAAACTGGAGAAATCGGGACTAGCAGGTCCAGATGTCAAAGCGAAAGCAACAGCAGGAAATACAAGCTGAAATGCAAATGAGAAAATCAGAAAAGCAGCTAAGAATCTGGCCTTTCTAAAGCGTTCAATAAGCAGCATGCGTCTCCCGTTAGCAGGTCTTACCTGCTTTAAAAAAGCCAATAAATTCATACTTATATCTGTTTTACTTTCTAAAGATCTACAACAAATGTTTTGCTCATGCTTTTTTGAACCATTACCACGTTACATCAACGTTTTCAGCTTCAACAAGGTCTGTACCCGAAAAACTAAATTGTACTTTTCCTATTCCAAAAAAGGGATCATCATAAACAAAATCGTAGTCCACACCTTTTTTTAGAGTACCAACATCAAACGCAATCAGAAATCTTTTGGTATCAGATAGCTCATACATGTTCTCCGTAACAGCAATGAGCGGCTGATACTCCTGTTCCTCAAAAAACATTCTGATGTGGCTATCCATAAAGAAATTAGTAGTTATTGTTCTTTCTGTGTAATCTCTGTAATCCTCAACCCCTTCGTACATCACAGAAGATTTTTGACCTGCCTTTTCAACATTGTTATCGGGTTCAATCTCAAGCAAAAAAGTTGTCGCAAGCCGTTGTTTGCGTTTCACACTATCGCGATATCTTGCATTATTAAGACTTTCCTTTCCGAAATCCTTTAGTATGATATATCCTGACGGCTGAAACTTTACGGTTAACTTTACCCCACCAATTTTCTTATTTACGACACATCCATTTTCAGGTGCGTTTAACCATTCATTAAAGCTCTGTACATCATCAATCTTCTGGCAACTGCTAAGAGAGAGAAAGAGAACCACAATAAATAAATGCCATTTTTTAATTAAGCTCATAAAAGGCTATTGGCGTGTAACAGCTTCACTGCTACCCGTTGTTGGAAGCATTTTGAAATCTCTATTCAGTTCCTCAAGCAATTCCTTTGTAATATCAAATATTTCCTCACCATACAAAATACTGCCACTGCCTTCGGAACCTAATACAATGTCATAGCCCTCCTTCTTCGCATATTCTTCTATGACACTATTTAACTGCACCATAACCGCCTGCGTCATACTCTTCTCCTTCTCTGTTGCTTGCTTGCTGATAATCGAGGAGTAATTAGTAACCTCCTGTTTAAGCTTAGATAGTGACTCTTCCGTTTCTTTTCTTTCCTGGGGAGTTAATTGGTCTTTAGCTTCTTCAAACGCTTGCAACTGAGCCTCATACTTTCTTGCAAGAGTATCAATATTAGCCTGCCAGACTCCCGCCTGCTGTTTGAATTCAAGATGTGCTTGTTTCATTCCGTTATAGCCGTAGACCAACTCTATCGACCGGACAAATGCTACACGAGGTCTGGATTGATAGAAATAAAAAAGAACACAACAAACGGAAATTAAGACAATGCTGAAAATAGCAAACGACAACTTTAAAAAGCGTGAAGAGTAGGTCATAAGTTTTGAAGAAATAATAACAAGCTGTTGCTAATATTTGTAGAATTCTAAATAAAAATCAAATGTTTCATGTTCGCCATTTCACACGATTAATGTATTTCCTGATCACCAGGAGTTGAGTGAGAGCCTGGTAATTCATCTCAATTAAAAAATATCTCTTGGTGAGCGATGTAAGTCCTTCTAGGAACTATGCATCTATGGGAAGACATTTGCGTTAAAGCGCCTTCTGTTTATTCTGAGTTAGGAACATAAGTTTACAGGTTAGGTTATTGTTAACATATATCTTACTACAAAGAATAAACATAGATTTTAGAAAAACAAGGATATGTGGAAAAATCAAAAGTTATCAACAGACAGAACCCTACCAAGCATATAATTTTTTGGTCATGACCGATTTAAAATCACCAGTTAGAAGTGACATCTATTAATCAATGAATCACAGTGCCCATCTTAAACATTGGCAAATACATTGCTACTAAAATCACCCCCACTATTAATGCAAGTAGCAAGATCATGACAGGCTCAAGAATAGTCAACAAAATTCCCGACTGGTACTCTAATTTGCTTTCATATTGCCGGCTTAATTGTTTAAAAATCTGATCAAGTTGATTTACTTCCTCACCGATCTTAATCATAGTGATCATCGACTGATCAAAAAAAGTCTCTCTCGCCATACTTTTGTGAAAAAAACTGCCTCTAATTATTTCCTCTTGTATATTCAGAAGCGACTGCTGCAAGGGGAAAAACCTGATCATCTTTTGCGTCAATCCAATGCTATCAACAATATTGACCTTGGAGGATAATAAGAGGTCCATGGCTTGTGAAAACTGGGTCAGATAAACTGTATGTAGCATTTTCCCTAAAAATGGCAGACGTAATGCTGCTTCAGACACCGCTTTTCTGAAAACTGGGTCGTGTCGCCTGCTCAGGTACAGGACAACAGCAACGGAGACAATCAAGCCAAACACCAGAAGAACCCAGCCAAAGTTGCTTGAAACTGCAATTATAAATCGTGTTAGTCGAGGTAGTTCACCTCCAAATCGAAGTAAAGTATCTGCAAACATTGGAACTACAAACTTTAGCATAAATGTGATTGCGCATAAAGTTGTGATAAGCACTATAATCGGATAGCTAAGAGCGCTAACTACTTTCCGGCTTTGTGAGTTCTTTTTGAGATAGTATTCCTGCAACTTTTGAAATACCTCAGCTAGCTGTCCGGTATTCTCACCAATCATCACGCTATAGGAGTCAAAGTTGTTAAACTGCCTTGTTTCAATCATTGCTTCAGCCAAACCTTTCCCTGAAGACACGAGCTCAAGGATCTGAGTGTAAATTGGGAAAAGCCGACGATTCTTTTCACTACCTTGTATAGCAAGGACAAGCACTGTCTGAAGATCTACCCCTGCAGATAATAACATCGCCAGCTCCGCGAAGAATCTCTCCTTGTGCTTTCCATTTAGACCTTGAGTTAGACGAAGATCTTTGCTTAACAAAGCCATAATCCTGGCAACGATATTACGTCTGTTGGACGTCGATACTCTTTTTGAAACTGAAGAAGGCCTCTGAAGAGATTTAATATTCATATTGCGGAATTAGCTTCTGATAAATATAAACCAGCTCGGCACTACTGTACCTCTTAAGGAATTGCACCTGGCTTATAACTACAGGCTTTTCGATTTTAAAAAGAAAGCTTTCAACAATTTGAGCATCATGTAATCCTTCTACAAAGCCAAATCTAAGGTGAGAAATGTTGACGTTGAATGTATCCTGGGAGACGTTTGTCGACCTACATATTCTGCGATCAAACGAATACCGGATGGTGTCAGTTTGAGAAACAAACAAGAGTGTATTAGGCGTCTCCGATCTAATAAATGTAGCATCATCTATATCCTGACTCACCCGTTCTTTAAAAAGACCGACCTCAATAATACTGTTGTGCATAGTATAATACTGCCGCCACTCAACCTGGAGATTTCTATAAACCAAGTAAGCGGAACTAATCACAACCACTCCGAGAATCATTGCTAGTATCATCTCAAATAGTGTAAATCCTTTACAACGCCCATCAATACGCATAATTCATTATATCGAAATGTCAGTAAGATTTTATTAGCGGGATAGTGATTCGTTTCCCTTGGGTAATCACAACAATTTGGTTTTCCGAAATTGATTTAATTAAGAACTGGTCAAGAGACTGACCCACCTGTATGTTCTCAAATTTCTTTTTCCACTTGACAATTGCTGTCTTTGTTCTTCCTGAGGTGATCAGGCCACAATACTCCGGTAATACTAATGTCTCCTCCTGTATTTGCTGAACAATTGAAGGAGTCTCGTATGCGACCTTCACTGCAGTGTCAGTCAGAATGGAAAGAAAGGGATCCCTGGAATACGCTGACACAACGAATGTGTCAAGTCCTTCCAGTTCTGCACCATTAGTCAAAATTGGGACTTTACTAATCTCAGGAGTTGGAGCATCTATCCGGTCAAATATCTTGTAGATGATTGCACCCCATACAACAGAAGCAATTACAAGTAGTCCAACGGTCAAATGTTTTTTCTTCATCGTCAAAACGTTACCTGAAATCGAAAAACAGATCCAAAATTGCTCCAGTTACCTGCTCTATCGCGTGTCTTTAACTTCCAAAAATATGTTTCATTAATTACCAGCGGAGACAGAACATGCTGAGTATCTTCCTTAAGACCCGTGAATACCAAATCTTGAAAAAGCGAGTCAGCGGCAACAACAAGACTGTCTATAAAAGCATCTTCATCTCTTGACCAGACCAATCTGACGGAGTTTGTATCAGTACTGTTATCGGCAGGCAACAGAGGCACAGATGAAAAGGGGGAAGTAAAGTCAATGACCAAAAGTCTCGCGACAGAGAATTGAGTACTGGAAGCGTTATCCTCATTAATTGCTCTTACCTTCCATTTGTATGACCCCTCACCAAATGTGCGTGTTAGTTGATTTGTCTGTGTTAGAACTGTTTCATCTGAACTACCCAAAACATCAATGATGTTGATTTCATAACTAGTAGCGAAAGGAAATTCACTCCATTTGAACGAAATAGTTTCTGAATTAATGTAGTAGTTATCCTCTGGAGTATTAACATACAAGCTTTGACCCGAAAGATTACTGTTACTATCTACCGCGAACGAACGGGTTACGTACTCAGTATAACTTGAACCATTTTCCGCTCTGATTCGCCATTCGTACTTACCAGGTTGTAACTGAAGAGCTATCCGATTATACGTAATTGGAGTGTCTACAATAAATTTCTGAATGTTATCGAAACTGGGCGATACAATTTGCAACCGGTAAATTTTGGCTTGGGGAACTTCCTTCCACCAGAAGTTGACATCATAGTTCGCAGTCACAAAACTGTCTGTGGGGCTATTTATAATTATCCTTGCGCCTGTAATATCTTTTTCTAACAGATCATCACAACTCAGAATACCAGCAAGTATGACGATGCAAAAAAACAGTATTCTATTTTTTCTCATAATTTAGTTGTTTTACAAACACAGTGGCATAAAGCGCGTAAATATCCTGTCCGTCTTCCCTTTTCATTTCAAATAGAGCTGAGTTAATTGTGGTCCCACCATTATTCCTTTCAATCTCGGAGAGTAAACGAAGTAAGGTTTCATATCGACCTCTCAAAATCACCTTATTCGCTTCAACTCTATAGTTTCTTATGCCCAGATAATTCGACTGGTTTATCTCGACAACAGATATTTCATGTCCTTCACAATAATTATTAATAAAGTCAAGGAAAGGCGCGTCACTATGTTCACGTAAAGATTCACGGGAATATCCAATACCTTTGTGAGCAGAAGTGGCCAATGGTGTATGTCCTTTTGAAACCTCCACCTTCAGCTCATGATAGCTTTTTACAACACCAATTGTTCTACTTACATTGAAACGAAATGACAGAATAATAAGCAGCAAAAAGAAGAAAATCAATACCTTCCACCGCAGTTTAATACTCCATCTGTTCCAATACTTCATGACTTGGATTTCTTATAAACATTTATCTCAAACTGGCCTAGTGCATTTTGGTCATTCTGAACGTACTTTTTAATAATTACATCCAGCACCCAGGGCATTGCCTTAATCGTTCTTACCCATGTATTCAAATCGTTGCTGGTATAACAATGTCCTTCAACGTTGATCAGTCCCTCGTCAAAACGTGTAGTATCTCTTAGGCTGATACCCAGAGAAGGATGGATACTCAACTTAGTCAAATACATCTCGTCACTCAAAGAAGCTGTTAACTGATCTGCAAAAAATGCAACTGAGGTACTGCCAGAGATTCCAACCCGTTGCAATACCTCTTCCTCTTGAATTCGTTGCCTTTGGCTCTCCTCATAAGCAAGAATATGTTCTTTCCTGGTTTTATGATATCTATTAAGTGCATCGTACTTATCATCATATACTGAATACAATATCGTACTCACCGCTAAGAGTGAAAATAGTACCAGTAAACCTCCATAAAGAAAGATTCTGCTCTCTAGACGAAAAACGAATTCGTCAAATCTTTGCTTTACTATCGGAACCGAAGTTTCTGCTCTCGCTTTGGGATCACTTAAAAACCACAAGCCATAAGAAAAGGCCAATAAGAGTTCTGCAGAAATCTCTTCATTTTCAAGGCTAATCAGCCCTTTTGAGTCTCGACTTTGAGCGTCAGAATGAACTTGAAAGCTTGTGATCTCCTGTCCAACTGCAGTAAAAGCAATGTTCTCAAATGTTACTTCATATTTGTCGCCAGATGCTGAACTAAACCAAGGGTAGGTTATGAAAAGCGGGAAAAAACCTGTAGAAAATTTAATAATAGGATGGTCGATGGAACGAAGAGTTTCTAGGATTGCTGTTAAGTAGTGTTTTCGACCAAATGAAATTAGGCGCTGTTTGTCGTTTATCTGATATTCCTGAATTAAAAAGTCTTCTTCTGGTAAACCATCGAGAAAAGCAGGTCCTGACGCATTAAGATCTGTTGGTATCAACTTAAACAACAGCCTATCTGTATTGACGAGCACTATTACAGGGGTTGCCGGTTGATTGTTTATCCAGTCTCCAATCGCTTCCAAACTAGGTGATACTAAATGATCCTGGACTTTTGCATCGAACCCAGACTTCACGATAAGTACGCCTCGATATTCGATCGGATCAACATTATTTCTGTATTCCTTGATCTCTAGAACAACGAGTTTTCTCAAGGATTTGACCAGCCACTTAGTTCGATATTTATCAATTGCAACCATGACCGTATTAGTAAAAGACTGTCGGATGGATTAAGATTGCAAGCTTACTCTTCTTACTACTGTTTGACCTACTACTAAATATCCATTTCAAAACAGGTATTCTGGAAAGAACCGGGATACCTTGACCCGCACTATTATTACTTTTCTCTTCAAGTCCACCTAGTAAAATGACTTCATTATTTTTAACTCGCACTGAAGATTTAAAATTCCGCGTAAGTCGCCCATAAGGCCCATCTTTAGTGAACTGTTCAGTAAATGTAGATTGCTCAACACTTATGTCAAGAGTAATTTGTTCGTCACCTGACACAATGGGAGTAATAACCACGGAAAAATTCGCCTGAAGCTCCTTGAAAATTCTTGCATTTACAGTCGTTGTGCTTTGCGTGGTTATCACATTGGTTGTCTGTTCTGAATAATACCGGGTTTCCCCAATAGTCATTTCTGCTTCTTTACCATTCAAGGTAGACAACCGGGGCGTAGAGCGGATTTTCAAGTTTCCATTGTCCTCAGATGCTTTAAGAGAAATATAAAAACCTGGAGTGACCCTTCCGAGGTTCACCAAACCCGTTCCGTTAATGCCTTCTATAATATTGTTAATAGTATTGGCACTTAGCGTCATGTCTATACTAGGAAATACGCTGGTGTAGCTGGAGGTGGTCATCTTACTATCAATGCCGGCCATGATTCCTGTTGATACGCTATGAGACTTCCTGATATCTAAAATGATCAATTCGATATTTATAACAGGTACAACCTTGTCGATTTGTCGGAGAAAATTCTTTAGCTCGGAAACTGCGGGACCTGAACCAGCGATAATTAAGCTATTGAGATCCGCAAAAGGCAGGATTTCGAGACCTTTCTTTAGCTCTGCAGGAATTTGCTCTGTCAGCTTTGTCACTGTTCTATATTTCAATTGATAGACCTCAGCAGTTCTGATTTCCTCCAGCTTTCTTTCACCTATCAGATAAACTCCATTACTTGTTCTATAGGTATATTCTGACGCATTAAAAAGATACTTGAAGAACGTATTGATATCTAAACCTTCAGCCTTGAGATCAGTGACACCCTTAATGTCCGAAAAAATAAAATAACTGATATTTAGCTGCTGTGCCGCAGCTGCCAGAACATCTTTGATCGGAATACCATTCGCCCTTATAGACAAAATACTATCCTTATGATTGGTAACTAACTCTAGTCCTTGAGGTAGTGCTAATGATGAATTAGGCGTATTTACTTCCTTTTGATCAAACTCTTCGAGATAGAAATTGACGCTATCCTTCTTCCTGAACACTAAGCTGTTGCTATAGGCTAGCTCTTTAATAGCTTCTTCTATTGGCACCGATTGAATAAATCCACTTACATACCGATTTCTTAATGAATGAGGTATAATTATGTTTACTCCAGCCGACTCTGTTATTTTCTTTATTACGGAACTTAAAGTATCAGTTTGTAAATCGTAACTCAACAATTGTAGCTCAGGATTGTAATGTATATTATAAACTTTTGGTTCAGGTGGAGGTGGGAGGGCCGTTGGTGGAAAGTATTTCACAATGGAAATGATATTTCCAGTCAGAAAAACATCTAATGAATACTGGTCTGATAAGTAAACCAGAATGTCTATTATAGAAACGTTATTAAAATTAACGGCAACAGGATCGGTAAGAGTCACATCGATATCCAGGTTCAATTTGTTATTGACGCCAAGAGCCCTGATAAACTCATATAACGACACATCTGAAACTGAAAATGAAACCTTATTTTCTAATTGCGGTGTTTCCAAGACCGCATTTTCAAGTTGAACACGCAGACTTTCAGACCGGGTGCTATGTTGCGCGTATAGATTAAGATGGCACCAGAAAAAAAATAAACTGTAGAAAAGTATCAGCTTAATCCTCATTCCATTAATTGTTTAATATGATTGGGTAAACTTCCTCAAAGGAAGTGACTCCTGTCTCTAAAAGTTGAACGGCCCTATTTTTCAGGGTGCCAATCCGATTCTTTGCCATTTCGTCATCTATAGTTGGTCGATTATTCCTTATCGCATTACCTAAGATTGCATCAATCGGGATGACTTCATATAATGCTATTCTACCCGAGTAACCAGTGTAAAAACATTCGCTGCACCCAACCGCTTCAAAGAATTTTTTCCTACCCAAACTGAGTGCTTTCAAAATTTCGTGGTCTTGATCTGCCGCAATTCTTTTGCAATGAGCACATAGTCTTCGCACCAACCTTTGAGCCATTGTCATGTTGAGAGTATTGGCAAGCAAAAAGGTTGGAACACCCATATCTATTAATCTGGCGACAGTACCCCACGCGGAATTTGTGTGAATAGTTGAAAGTACTAGATGCCCGGTCAGAGCTGCCCGAATAGCCATCTGAGCTGTATCAGGATCACGAATCTCTCCAAGCATAATCACATCCGGATCCTGTCTTAAAAATGTTCGGATAGCACTGGAAAATGTGAGACCGATATTTTCCTTCAACTGGACTTGGTTCACCCCTTCCAATGTGTACTCTATAGGATCTTCAATTGTGAGGATATTGCTGTCTTCCTTGTTCAGTACTTTTAGAGCAGCATACAAAGTTGTGGTCTTGCCCGATCCGGTTGGTCCGCTGATCAGTATAATGCCGTTCGGTTTTTTCAAAACTGTAACAAAATCTTCGTATTGCTTGGGATCCAATCCTAGCTGATCCAATTTAATATGAGTTGCATCACTACTTAATAGTCTTAAGACTACCTTTTCGCCATGTAGTGTGGGCATCACCGAAACTCTTAAATCCACTCGCTCATTCTGCCCGTCAAAAAGGATTCTACCGTCCTGAGGAAGCCTTTTCTCTGCAATATCAAGTTTAGCCCTGATTTTAATTTTGTTGATAAAGGAGGCGTAATCTGCTCGTGGAATATGGTATCGCTCGAGCAACTTACCATCAATTCGAAACCGTATTCGACATACATCCGCATAAGACTCAATGTGAATATCGCTGCTCTCCAACTGCTTCGCCTCAACTATTATCTTGGCCAGAAAGTCATCTCCTCCTTCATGAATTATCTTAGGCCTCGACAGGTCGGTAGATCGGTTCGTCCTGTATAGTTTGTTTGTCAGGCCTTCGACAGTTTCAGGAGCTTCTGAAATGCATTTTATCACATATCCGGTTAGAACTTCAAGCTCTTGCTTTACTTGATCGGTGTTCACAGTTGAGTCTACCAGTAACGTTAGAACGTTGTTCTCTATTCCCTGTGGCACAGCTTTATATCGCGTTGCTAATTCGAGTGGCAGATGTTTGCTTATTTCAAGATAGGGCTTGTCCTTCATAAAAGACTTAGTACATCAGGTTTATTAATGGATTAAAGGAACTGAAGCCGCTTACAACGATAACAGCAATATGCAAGATAGCTACTACTCCAGCAAATGGTATTCTCACCATTCTTTTTCTAAATACATAATTTGAAACGACCCAAAAGCAAAGTGAGACTACTGAAGAGAACAATATAAAAAGAATATAGTTATACAGACTGTAAGAAAAGCAAAGAATCAGCAGCATTATTATATCCGCTAATCCAAAATACCTATTAAATATCCAATCTAGTCGGGATGTGCGTAAAAAGATGTAAAAATGTAAAAAACCTAAAAGAAATAAGAGAAATAAAATATTGATCGGGACGATTATTCTCAATAATTCAAAATCTCTGGCGTTGTAACCTATTACTCCAAAAAACAATAGAAGTAACGGAATAATATGTACAAACCTAAATTTGAAGTCCTGGTACAGTATTACAGCTGAACCAGAGGACATAATAAGAAAAAATATTAGCTGTATCAATCTTTAATTACTTCTTTCAAATTTTTCAATTCATCAATTTCCCATACGTTATAAACACCATCGCCGTCGAAATCAGTGACAGCAGTGGCCGTAGCTCTGAAAGATTTATTAGTAGCTTCTACTATAGAGACCCTGTAGTTCGCCTTTCCTCCGTTTTCCGTCGTGAGCTTTTCTTGCTCAAAGCCAATGTCACCTAGTTCAATTGAGTATTTTGAGTGCATAAAAAAATGTGACTTTTGAAGGTTATGCAGATGCTCAAGTTGAAGCTTTGCTTCAGTACTCTTGGCGCTACTGATCAACGGCATTAGGTTAGGGTATGCAATAAGTACCAGTATACCTACAATAACTAAGGCAACCAAAAGTTCGGTTAACGTAAAACCGGGCAGATATCCTCTTTTTGTTATAAATCTCACGGCAATTAATTTAAAAGCGATTAGATTAGAGCATTAAAAGATTGGTGAACAATGCAATGTATAGCATTTTATAAAAAAATCTTAGGCTTATTTATCCTCATAATCTTCCATTTGCATGCAATAGCTCAGGTAGAAAAAGGATACTCAAGCTCTAGAAAGGTACATTTAACTCCTCCTGGACGAAAAATAGAGGCCACGATAGACATCAAGTTAAACCCTGCTGCCGACCCAGATAAGGTATATTATTGGTTTGACAATATTTCCATTAAAAGAACTCAAGGAGGATTCGCTGGTTACCTCCTGGATGGAATTTTTACTGAGTTCACATATCCTGAAAATGTTCTGTTGACGAAAGGCAACTTTAAAAATGGTCTTAAAACTGGGATATGGTGTGAATGGAGTGACGCTGGGTTTTTAAAAAGCCGGGAGAAATGGAGAAAGGGCTTAAAAAATGGAAAGAGCGAAATTTTCAGTCAGGAAGGAATATTGGTGAGGATTGAAAAGTTCAGGCGTGGCTCGTTAGTTTATTCACGAGTAGTAAATGACAGCACAGCTAGTCCGGGATCTCGCATTTTAAAAGCACCAAAATATCTCTGGAACAAGACTAGGAATTTGTTCTCCTCAAAAAAATAATCTTGCGCCCAAACAAATTACATCTTAAAGGCTATACTTTGATGTATGCCATTCTTGTTATGGTGATTGTTTGTGCGGTCTCAATAAGTCTGCTCGGCTTCTTCAATACAGGTTCTTCATATTTTGACAGATTGCTTCAGAAAGAGAAATCAGACCAGTATTCCTGTAGTGGAATTAACTGGCTTGCATCTGATGATCTCAGCTTCGAAATGAGTTATGAGTTCAACTACCCGGACGGCTTATCATTGGTGACTGAAAAGAAAAGATGGGGAGGATATGACCTTTATCTTTCTACAGTTATCGCCGCGAATGGCGATACATTGTCATCAAGAAAAGCACTGATAGGCGCAAAAAAAGGACTTTACGATACTGCACTTTACATTAGGGATAATGAACAACCTGCTTATATCGCTGAAAATGTTAGAATTACGGGAAAATCATTTGTGCCACTAGGTAAGTTTTCTGCCTACGGCATTAACAGAGATCAACCCGTACAAGCTTTTGAAAGTACGGAAGACCTGGTTCCATTGAACAATGCAGAACCCGTACTCTCATGGCTCAACTCAATAATATCAGATGGAGGTATATTCACGTCAGGTAAGATATTTTCTTCAAACTTTTCATCTGATTTTGGAAACCCGTCAATGATAATATCCGGAGATACAGTCTCAATATCATGCAGATTGGAGGGTAACATTATAATATTAGCCGAAACCATTGTTGCTATGGAAGGTGCAACTCTATGGAATACAATTCTGATTGCAAAATCGATATACCTGCCGGAAGGGTTCACTGGCTCTCTACAGGCTTTCGCCACAGACACAATAAAGGTGGGCAAGTACTCTAAAATTAAACACCCTAGCATTCTATCGCTCTTACCAGAAATGAATAAAAAGGCAACGCGGAAAGACAAAATACATCCCTTCCTTTATGTTGGTGAATCCTCGTTAATTACTGCCGAGATAATTGCCTATGATGATAGAATTAACCGACAAAAAACGTCATTAATTGACGTCGGTTCAGGCTCAGTAGTGATGGGGGGAATCTATTCCACCGGAAATTTAAAAATGGAAGGGACGTGTATTGGCACAATTCATTGCAATAAATTCATAGGTACAGTAAATTTTAATCTTCAGGAGAACCTTCTGAAAAACATAAATATTAATATTGATTCTCTGCCATCCTTCTATTGCTTTAGTAACTTGTTTCCTGTAACAGGGGACAAGAAAATAATTGCGACTGTAAATTGAACACGAACCTGAAAAAATTGCCAGGCTACAGTATTTTAGAGGTGATTGTATCCACAATTATCATCTTAATATGTGTGCTGATCTTCTCGACGATGATCAATAGGCTGTTGTCTGTGAATCCAATTACGACCAAACTTCGAAACCTTTTGCAGATTTCTTCATATTATAATTGCGAATGGAATCAAGCGTCATCAGTCAACGGTCTTTTTGAAACCCCATACGAACAACAGGTGGAAATAAAAACGTTTATGTCCGAGAATAGGAAAGATTCTCTAACCCTGTACAAGTTAAGATACGTTGCTGAAACTTTTCATTTTAATTGCATCAGCGAAGAGGTTAACAGCGGCAGCAGCCAGTTACTTTATCACAAATAGTCTTCAATGCACAATGTGCGTCTTCACTGTTTTTCATTCAAAGTCGATATTTGTGTTTTCAGCAAACCAGGCACCTGAATTCGGATATTTGCTACCGGCGACCCGCCTATTCGATATTTATCAGGAGGTTCCGATATAACATGCCCCAGTGACATTCAGATATACTCACCCAGTTTGCATCACGCTCCACCTCACACTTTCCTCCAAAATCTCAGATCACCCTTCTCGCCGCTCCTTACCAGTTCAAAGCCCTTCGGTAGCTCTCCGGGCAGACTGTGGTAAGTAACTAATTTTGTTCCTGGAAGTGTTTTTGCAAGGGCCCCATACAAGATATTTACATAGTGGTCATACATCGCTTCTGAGTGCTCAATGTGGTTGTCTATTCGTCCGTTTTCATGAAGGTGCTCAAAGAACGAATTGAAGAAGTAAAAATGGTCGTACGCGAGCAGGTCTATGTCGGTGAAGTTCGCATGGACGAAGGTTACGTTCCCGATCTGTAGTTCCTTCTGCGCTTTCTGCGCGTGGTGTACCAGGTATTGCCGCTGCTCTACTCCAGTGAACTTTACGTTAGGGGCATAGTGTGCTGCGCTTAGGCAGAACTTCCCTACCCCACTTCCTATGTCCAGTACGCTGCTGTTATCGTTTCCGATAAAATCCATTGCTTCCCTGGCTATCCGTAATGGAGTCCAGTGCTGGCTCGCCAGCATACGCATGGCAGGCGGGTACACGGCGTTGAAGTGGTCGTCGCTTCTGTAGTATCTGTTGGGCGATGTCAAATGTGGGTCCATCATGTTTTCAGCCATAGTCGCATCAGGTGCTCTGTATTCCGGTTATAAAATTAGCACTAACATCTCCTGGTTATTGTACATTCTATCACTTTTTAAAGTGATATTTAATTATTCCCTTTCCATTACAATAGTTTTGCGGCTATGGCAGGCAAGAATGCAATAGTGAGTTTCTGCAGAATGAAGTGCCCCGCCTGCAGAACCGGTGAAGTTTTCAGCAACAGGTCGGTGTTTCCCTTATCGAAGTGCCTGGAGTTTACGGATGAATGCAAGTGCTGCGGTCAGCCCCTTAATGTTTCCACCAATAGTGGCGGCGGAATAAACTATGCGCTTACCATGCTGCTGTTCTTTTTAAATATATTCTGGTACTGGCCGCTATTTGGATTATCCTATAAGGATAACAGCTTTATCTATTTCCTGTTTACCAGCATCTCGGTTGTAGTACTTGTTCAGCCCTGGCTCATGAGATACTCCCGCATCATTTTCCTCTACTTCATTATCCGATACAAACCCGTGTAGATGCTCATTTCAATTGGCACAGTCTGCGGGCTTTCTCGTTACTTGCGTGCCCTACATTGTCTATAGTTCCC
>Ga0196971_1000962_pt1 | contig 15320 bp, 11 predicted proteins | sample S1v_1013CmetaG_FD_148660 | JGI IMG/M metagenome (GOLD analysis project Ga0196971, IMG submission 148660) | Soil microbial communities from Anza Borrego desert, Southern California, United States - S1+v_10-13C | ecosystem: Environmental > Terrestrial > Soil > Desert | place: USA: California... | reverse complement strand
CAGCCTGCCGCCGTTGTCGCCAATCATGGTGTTCATGCCTTCCGGCAGGGCGGCGATGACGTCGGCGAGATGCGCGGCCTTCGCCGCCGCCTCGACGCGCCGCATGTCCGGGCTCGCATCACCGTATGCGATGTTGGCGGCTACGGTATCGTCGAACAGGACCACGTTCTGGCTCACCATCGCGATCTGGGCGCGCAGGCTGGCGAGCGATACCGATTCGATCGGCTCGCCGTCGATGCGGATTTCGCCGCGCGTGACCGGATAGAAACCGGGCACGAGGTTGACCAGCGTGGATTTTCCGCCGCCCGACATGCCCACGAAGGCCACCGTCTCGCCCGGGCGGATGGCGAGGTTGATGCCGGTGAGCGCGGGCTGCTTCTGCCCGGGGTAGGTGAAATCGACATCGACGAATTCCAGCCTGCCGCTGGCCCGCCCGGGCAGCGGCTTGCCGCTTTTGCGCTCCGGTTCGGTATCGACCAGCGCGAACACGGCGTCGGCGGCGGCCAGGCCGCGCTGCAGCGGGCCGTTGACTTCGGCGAGGTGCTTGAGCGGCGTCAGCAGCATCAGCATCGCGGTGATGAAGGAGGCGAAGCTGCCGACCGTCGTCGTGCCTTCGTTGGCCTGGACCAGGGCGATCACGATCACCACCGAGACCGCGAACGCGGTCATGAGCTGGGTGACGGGCACCGTCATGGCGAAGGTGGTGGCCATGCGCATCGAATAGCTGCGCAGCGTACCGGCGCGCTGCTCGAAGCGCTTGCGCTCGTATTCCTGGCCGCCGAAGATCTTGATCACCTGCTGCGCGCGGGTCGTCTCTTCGATGACCTGCGTCATTTCGGCGTTGATAGTGAGGAAGTGCTGGTTGAGGCGGCGCAGGCGTTTGCCGGTGTAGCGCACCACCACGGCGATGAGCGGGATGAGCACCAGCGTGATCAGCGTGAGCGCGGGATTGAGCCAGAACAGATATCCGAGCAGGCCGGCCACGGTCAGCGTGTCGCGGATCATGGAGGTGAACACGTTGCGCATCATGTCGACGATCTGCTGCACTTCGAACATCATCGAGTTGATCACGCGGCCGACAGGCGACTGCGCATAGAAGCCGACCGGCACGTCGAGCAACCGCACGAACATCAGCTGGCGCAATTCGTTGAGCAGGCGGGTGGTCGCCCAGGCCAGCATGTAATTGGTCATGAAGGTGGAGAAACCGCGCAGCGCGAAGATGCCGATCACGAATCCGGGCACCAGCCACAGCGAAAAGCTGACTTTCCCGGTGAAGCCGTTGTCCAGCAACAGTTTCATCATGGCAGCCAGGGCAGGTTCGGTGCCGGCGGTGATGACCATGCCGAGCAGGGCCAGCAGCAAGCGCCCCTTGTACGGCACGACCATGCGGGACAGCCGTTTCAGATGCGGGGACAGCTTCATGGGATAAATCGTTGCATTGTCAGATGTGAAACCGGCAAGCCGGGAAAATGATGCTGGTCGTAGATTATAGAGGATGCCTCCCGCCCGGGCCTCCGGGAGGATGGAAACGATCAGGTATACTGCCCGGCAGTTTTCAGCCGCGTGCTTGCGCCCCTTCTGGCACTTTGCGGCATTCCATGCAAGGCTATCAACACATGCTGATCTCGGTCATCGTCACCACCTACAACCGTCCCGACGCGCTGTCGGCCGTCGTCCGCGCGCTGCTCGAGCAGGACGATCCGGATTTCGAGGTGATCATTGCCGACGACGGTTCGGGCCAGCCGACGCGGGACGCCCTTGCCGCTTTCCGCAACGCGCCGCATGCCCCCGGCCTGAAGCGCCTGGTGCATGCATGGCAACCCGACGACGGCTTCCGCGCCTCAGCCGCGCGCAATCTTGGCGTTCATGCATCGCGCGGCGAATATCTGGTCTTCCTCGACGGCGACTGCGTGCCGCGGCCGGATTACATCGCACGCCACCGCCTGCTGGCGGAAAAGGGATTCATGGTCTCCGGCAGCCGGGTGCTGTTGTCCGAACCGTTCACGAAAGAAGTGCTCGCGTCCGGCGACGCCATCCACAAGCGCGGCCTGTCGTACTGGCTGCGCCAGCGCCTCGCCGGCAATACCAACAAGGTCCTGCCTCTGCTGCACTTCCCCAACACCGGCATGCGCCACTACCGCGCGGTGAAGTGGAACCGCATCAAGAGCTGCAACCTGGCGATCTGGCGCGAGGACTATGCCGCGGTGGATGGTTTCGATGAAAGCTTCGTCGGCTGGGGGCATGAGGATGCAGACGTGGTGCTGCGCCTCGCGCGCCACGGCATCCGCCGCAAGGGCGGCGCCTTCTCCACCGAAGTCTTCCACCTCTGGCACCGCGAGAATACCCGCGCGACCGAATCGCAAAACCGCAAGCGCGTGGAGGATAGGATGAAAACCGGCGTCACGCGCGCCGACGCGGGCCTGTCCGCGCATCCCAAGGCGGAAGACCGGATCGAAGTGATTTGCTGAGCGGCGCTCAGCGCGCCATGGCCAATTCAAGGACCTGGTCCGCGATCCGGTCCCAGGTAAACGTCTTCGCAAACGTGAGGTTTGCCGCGCTCGTCGCTTCCCAGTAAGCGCGGTCCTCGAACTTCAGGATCTCCTGCTTCCAGGATGCCGCATCGAGGCGGGCGGCGTAGCGCGGGTGTTCATGCGCCCAGACTTCGATGCTGTCGAGCCGGTGGGTGATGACGGGAATGCCCGCCGCCATTCCTTCGAGGATGGTCAGGCCGAAGCTTTCCAGGTCGGTCGGATGGAGCAGCAGGAAGGCTTCGCGCAGCAGCCCGATCACCTCGTCCTGGCGCTTGCGCCCGTGCAAGATGATGCCGGGCGAGCGGTCGTGTTTCTCCCGCAAGCTCTCCATCAGGGGACCATCCCCCACTACGTCGAGCAGGTAGCCGCGTTCGGCCAGCCCGCTGGCGGCAAAGAAATCGGCCAGCCAGTCGATGTGCTTGCTCTTGTCCAGCCGTCCGACGAAGACGAGGCGGCGCGGCGAGGGGAACGACAAGGGGAACGGTGGGGGCGCCTCCGGAAAGAATGGCTCGTCCACGCCGAGCGGCAGCGATGCCACGTCGACCTTCCACTTGCGTTTCGCCCGCGGCGCGGCGCGGTAGCCGAAGAAAACCACGTCCCTTGCAGGCACGCGGCGGAAAAACCCGCGCATCGACACACCGGGCAGGAAATGCCGGAAGCGCGCACGCAGCTGCGGATACTGTTTCTCCAGCAGCAAGGCGTCGGCTTCATAGAAGGTGAGGATGTAATCGTATGCCGCGAGATCGATCCCGCTCCGGGCAAGCGAGCGGAAGAAGGTATGGCTCTCGATCTTGAAGCGGCTGGTCATCAGTACCCGCGAAAGCACCCGGTTCAGGCGCGCATCGCGGCCGCAGAACGGGATGGTGGCCAGCGTGAAGCCGTCGGCGGCGATGAGCGCCTTGCTGCCGTTGCCCGGGTCCCCGCTCAGCACCGTCAGGTCGACCTTGTCCTTCATGCGCCGCGCCAGCTGGCTGACGACAGTTTCCGTGCCGCCGATGTAGCAGGCGACGGTGGGGCTGATGAAAAGGACTTTCGGGCGCGCGCTCATTGCGCGACTGCCTTGCGCACCTGCAACTGCGGCGAGAACGCGAGCGCGCTGCGCAGCAGGCCGCCCTGCAGGCCGATGAACAGCATCAGCCAGGTATGGCTGACCGCGCCGCGGAACATGGTATTGGTGAAGCTGCCGACAATGCAGACAACGGCGAAGGCGAACACCACGCCGCCTTCGAGCGTGGCGCGGTTGCGCCAGCCGGTCAGGAACAGCGCCGCGTACATCCAGACCAGGGCGGCCAGTCCCGGCAGCCCGTAGCTGGATGCGTAATAGAGGAAGGCGTTGTGCGGTTCGACGAAACCCAGCCCTTCGCCGGTCTTCGGCGTGCTGTGCCAGACCTTGTTGAAGCCTTCCGGACCGGCGCCCAGCAAGGGATGTTCATGGATGATCGAGGCCGCGGTGCGCCACATCTGGTACCGGTAGCCAAGCGAGGTTTCGGTCACTTCGTTCTGGAACAGCCGGAAGTCGTTGACGGCCTCCCCGATGCGGTACTGCACGCGCGGCGACATGAGCAGGACGGCGACGGCGACCGTGGACACCACCACCACCTTGACCATGCTGGCGCGCGGAAAAATGTTGAAGAAGACAAAGGGGAGCAGCACCAGCACGGCGAGCATGCCGCTGCGGCCGTCGCCGGACAGCAGGCCGGCATAGAAGGCGGCCATGAGCACGAGATAGAGCCCGCGCACGCTGCGCCGCGTTTCATGCCGGAACAGGACCGACAGCAGCACGATGGCCATGGCCAGCAGCTGGGAGTACAGGATGTAGTTGCCGAGGGCCGAGGGTACCCACGGGAACCCGGCCCAGCCGGCCGCCAATGCCACCGCGTAGCAGAAGACGCAGAAGACGCCCGCCACGAACGCGCGCAGCCACGGCAGCACGGGATACGTCCCCGACACCAGGAAGACCCCGAACGCAAGCAGCCAGTAATACGACAGGCCGAGATGGGACAGGGCTGCCGCCTTGTCGCTGTGCACTGCGAATGACAGCAGCGGCAAGGCGGCGAGGATCAGCGCCGGTGCCGCCCAGGGGAAGCTGCGCCAGCGGCGCATGGCCTGTGCCGCGCCGCCCGAGGCGAAGAACAGGGCGAATGCCGCCGTCAGAGAGAGGAACAGCAGCGACTTGGAAATCGTCAGGAAAAAGAAGGCCGCGCAAAACGCTTTCTGCGCTGCGCTGCTGGATGGCACCGACTGCCCGTTGTTTTCGACCGATGTCATGAATTCTTGTACTCGTGTGAGGCCGGTCTTGATGCGTGAATCTGGAGGATCGGGAGGACGCGTCTGACTGCCAGTGCGGATTATAGCGGTCATGGAGATGGGGATTTGTCGGAAATTTGCAGTGTTAGTGTGCATCCTTTTCCCGGCGCCTCCGCAGCGGTGAAGGGAGCAGCCAACAAAAAAGGCAGGACGCAGCCTGCCTTTGCAAGGATGGCGACCGGCTTACTTGCTTTTTTCGGCCTTGTTCTCGGCCTTTTCAGCCTTCGCATCCGCAGCGGCAGCCGACTTCTCGGCCTTCGCCTCTGCTTTCTTCTTGCTAGCCTTTGCTTCCGCCTTGGCCTTGTCCTTCTCGGCCTTGGCATCCGCTTTCTCAGCCTTCTCATCCGCCTTGGCGGCATCCTTCGCGGCCTTCGAATCGGACTTGCTGTCCTTGTTCATGGTCGCGCCCGACGACTTGTCTGCAGGGGTTGCGGTGTGGGAGGCGGCAAAGGAGGGAGCGGCAAACACACTGGCAATCAACAGGGCAATCAGCTTCTTCATGGTAGACCCTTCGTGGCTGGTTGATCGATTCATCCATTAGTCCATCGGATACGCGTATACCAGTCTAGCCATGCTCGCCGGTCACCCCTTAACAAAAAATAAAAAGTTACACATTTCGCCGGTTCAACTTGCAGCTCAGAATTCATCCCAGTACGGCCGTGGGCCGAAGTGCTCCATGAGGAAATCGATGAAGGCGCGCACCTTGGGCTGCATGTAGCGGTTGGGCAAATAAGTGACGTACAGCGACATGCCCGGGTTGGCGACGGCGTCGGGCAGGATCACCTTCAGGCGGCCGTCCTTCAGGTAGTGGCTGAGCACATAGGTGGGGAACAGCACGACTCCCATGCCGCCGATGGCAAGCTGCAGCAGCGCCTCGGAATTGTTTACCCGGCAGCGGCCGCCCACATTCACCGCGACCTCCTTGTTCCCGACCATGTAGCGCCAGCCGTCACGGTTGGCCGGCATGCCGTGGTACATCAGGCAGTCGTGATCGACCAGGTCGCGCGGGGTCTGGGGCGTGCCGCGGCGTTCGAGGTATTCGGGCGAGGCGCAGGTCACCCAATGCAGCGGCGCGATCAGCCGGGCGACCATGGTCGGGGTGGGATGGTCGGTAATACGAATGGCGAGGTCGTACCCCTCATCCACGATGTCGAGGATGCGGTCGCTGGCGTTCAACTCGATCTCGACCTTGTCGTAACGCTGGAGGAAAGCCTGGATGGCCGGCGCCAGGTGCAGCGACGCAAAGATCACCGGCGAGGTGATGCGCAGCACGCCGCGCGGTTCGGCCTGCAGCTGCGTCACCGTTTCCGCCGCGGCGTCGATCTCCTGGGCGATGCGCGCGCAATGCTCATAGTAGGCGGCGCCGATCTCGGTCAGGCTCATCCGGCGCGTCGTCCGGTTCAGCAAACGCACGCCCAACGCACTCTCCAGCGTGCTGATCTGCTTGCTCACCAGGGATTTGGAGCTCTTCAACTCGTCGGCCGCCGCCGAGAAACTGCGCGTCTCCACGACTTTCGCGAAAGTCATCATCTCCGCCAGGTATTCCATGCGACCTCCATTGTCCATCCATGGAAACAATTTTATTCCATTTCATCGGATTGTAAATGTATGGGAACAAACCATAATGCAGCACATGGAGGCACCACAAGATCCTCCCGACTCGGAAAGAAGGAGCACATCATGCTAGCCAAAGTCCACAAGACGACTGCACATCTCGCGCACCACCACCGCGACGGCGCCATCTCCCGCACGGCGACGGAATTGAATCCGTCGGGCGACATCCTCGCCCTGCGCGCCGGCCAATACATGCGCCTGCCGCAAGCCCGCGGCTGGACGGTGCGCGCCATCGCCGGCACGGTCTGGATCACCCAGGACGGCGACATGCGCGACGTGGTGCTGGAAGCAGGGGATTGCATCGAGCTCGACCGCGACGCGCCGGCAATGTTTTCGCCGCTTGGCGATGTGCGCATCAGCCTGGTCCGAGACACCGGCCGCTGCACGAAGCCGCGCGAGGCGGCGGCAGTATCGGGTACGGCGCGTCCCGCCTTTGCCTAAGCGGGAGAAAATCATGTTCAATCTGCTTCCCATTCCGCTCGACTGGAATCTGCTGCAGCTGTTCCGCGCCCCTTCCACGCGCGAGGTCCACGACACCTGGCGCCTCAAGGACGGCACCCCAGTCATCCTGCGCGTCACACGTCCAGAGGACGGCGAACTGATCCAGGAACTGGTGCGCGGCCTGTCGGAGAAAACGCGTTACCAGCGCTTCTTCAGCCCGATTCACGAACTCTCGCCGCGCATGCTTGACCGCTTCACACGCAACGGCGGCACGGAAGCGATGACGCTGGTGGCGGTCGTACAGCAGGACGGCAGGGAAGTGGCCATCGCGATGGCGCAGTACGTCGCCGACCCCTATCCGGAGCGCTGCGATTTCGGCGTGGTGGTGGCGGACGACTGGCAGCGCAGCGGCCTGGGCAGGAAGCTGATCGAGTCGCTGATCTGCCTCGCCCGCGCCGCGGGTTTTGAACGAATCGAAGGCGATGTGCTGGTGGAAAACGTGCCTATCCATCGCCTGATGCACGCCCTCGGATTCCGCTTCGGGCCGCATCCGGACGGCGTGTATCTGAGCCGGGTAAAGAAGCGGCTGGCGGCGGAACCATGGAAGTGCACCCCGCTGACGGCACTGGTGCGCCAGCCTGCGCAGGCCAAGGCGATGGCGCGCTGCGAATAGCACAAAAGTTTCCTATCTGCTACTCTTTCTCCGTTTCGCCGGGTAACCGGCGGTCAAAGACATCAGGGAGGGAGAATGGCCGCAGATTTTGCAGTTCGCGCATTTGTTGTATTCGACGCGTTCAACGCGCCCGGCGGAACGGCACTGAGTGCCGCCGAGTTGAACGACGTGTATTCCTACATACGCGACCACAAGGCGCTCGGCCATAACACGATGTCACTGGCGTGGGGCGTCCCGATCGACCCGGCCAGCGGCTCGCGCGCAGCGGCCTTCGGCATGAACACCGTGCATGAAGCCAGCTTCGACGAGCTGCGGCTGATCGCCAATTACGCCAAATCGCTGGGCCTGGACATCATTCTCAAGCCCCATCCGCAAAGCGCGGTGCCGACGGGAACAAACGGCACCCTCCCCGACAATATCAACGCGCACTCCGTCAAGGCATTCCCGAGCTTCAGCGTCGCAACATTCCTCAAGGACTGGGCGGCGTACATGGGGCAGGTGTCATCTCTGGCGCAGGAGCTGGGCGCCAAGGAAATCGTGGTCGGGTCGGAGAACATGGGACTCGACACGCTCGCTTACCGTTCCCTCTGGCAGGACGTCATCACCGCCGCGCGCAGCAAGTACAGCGGGCTGATCTCGTACGACGCGCTCTATCCGCTCGAACGCGGCGGCGGGGTCGATACCGTCGGTTTCTGGGACCTGGTCGACATCATCGGCGTTTCCGCTTACTACCCTCTCACGAACAAGGACAATCCCACCTACGCAGACGTGCTGGCCGGCTGGTATGCCAACCATATCTATCCGAACGACACCGGGCCGACCGTCAATGTGGTCGCGAAGCTGCGCGCGCTTTCCGAACAGTATGGCAAGCCGGTGCAGTTCGAAGAGTTTGCGGCCCAATCCTTTCATGGCGTGGTGGCGAACCCCACCGGCGGCGGCCCGGCGAACAAGGTGCCGGACTTGCAGCAGCAGGCGTGGATGTATCAGTCGGTACTAGAGGCTTTCTCCGGCGACAATGCCGGGGGATGGTTCCGGGGGATCGTCGCGTGGGGCCAGTCGAATGTACCGGGGCAGGACGACCCGCGCTTCGAGGGCTACATATCGACCTTCGGGCAAACGAATTTCGACGTGCGCGGCAAGGAGGCCGCGAAAGTGCTCGCGGCGTCCTACGGCGCCACGAACCATCTCGCTTACGGTGACACCGGCTTCGTCGGCACGACACTCGACGACCGCATCGCGCTCTACGGCCGCGGCACCGACGCCTCGTCCAAGACCGACCAGGACCAGACTTTCTTCATGTCTGTCCGCCTGCTGGTATCCGGAACCATCGTCAACGGCCAGGCGCCGACGCTGCGCTATTTCGTCAATGGCGTCGATTACGGCACCCAGCAGCTGAGCACGGTACCGTCCGGCTATGTGGATGCTGCAGGCGTTCCCTGGTCCCAGCACCAGGAACTCTTGTTCAGGCTTCCCTCGACAACCGCCCTGGATCAAATCAAAGTTGTCCTTGAGAGCCCCGCCGCGGGCACAAGTGGCGTGAACTTCTACGTCAACGAGGCCTCCGTCAACAACATAGTCCTCAGCGACCTCGTGCAGGTACCGGGAAGCATCACGATCGGCGGCAAGGCCTGGAACGATGCATTCGCACAGCGAAGCATCGGCACGGCGGCCAACCCCTTGCACATCGATGGCGGCGATGGCACGGACACGGTATTCCTGCTGGGGCAAAAGTCGCAATACACGGGCAAGTCGCAGCAGGACGGCAGCGTAACGCTCATCGAGAACAGCGGCCTCGGGCAGAACGCCATCCTCAAGAACATCGAACTGCTCAAGTTCGCCGACGGTTCCAGCACCGCCGTGTCGCAGCTGATCACGACGCATGGCGCGGCGGGCAATCGCGCCGGGTCCCATATCACCAGGAATGCCGACGGCACGGTGACCTTCGTCGACAAGGACGGCAAGACATCGACCCTGAGCAATGTGGAAAAGATTACCTTTGCCGACATGACCGTGGACCTCACGATTCCCGCCAAGGCAAAGGCTGTCACGACCGCGCAGCTCGACTCGCTGGTCGAGCTGTACATCGCCTACTTCAACCGGGTTCCGGATGCCGAAGGGCTCGGCTACTGGCTGGGCGAACTGCAAGGCGGCAAGACCCTGGAACAGATCGGCGCTTCCTTCTACAACGCGGCGCTGCAATTCTCCATCCTGACCGGCTATTCGAGCACGATGACGAATGCGGACTTCGTGAAGGTCGTATACGCGAACGTGCTGGGCCGCAGCGGCGGCAGTGCCCCGCCGCAGGCGGACGTCGATTACTGGGCAGGCAATCTTGCCTCGGGAACGGATACGCGCGGCAGCCTGATCAAGACCATGCTTGGAGCAGCGCACAACTTCAAGGGACATGCAACCTGGGGCTGGGTTGCCGACCTGCTCGACAACAAGCTGGCGGTCGGCAAGACCTTCGCTGTCGGTTACGGGCTGACCTACCTGAACAGCGCGGACTCGGTTGCCAAGGGCATGGATATCGCGGCGGCAGTCAAGCCGGATGACACCGGCGCAGCGCTTGCGCTCATCGGAATCACCGATACGCCGATGCCGTACTGATCCGCCGCGGCGGATCAGTACTCGACCGTCGCGCCCTTCACCCCGAGCTTCTCGAACAGGGTCTGCTTCAGCCCGTCGGCCGGCGCGACGCGCCAGTCGTCGGCCAGGCGGATCTCGCAGCTGCCCACGCCCTCGTGCTCGTAGCGCATGGTCAGGGGCAGGCCGTTTTGGGAACGGTATGGCGCGAGGATGCTCTTCATCACCGCTGCATCCAGCCGCGTGCTCAGCGAGAACGCGAACTGCTTGCCGAACTGCACGCGCGCCATCGCGATATCCATCACCTTCTCGGCGGTGATGCGCACGCCGCCGTTGAAGCGGTCTTCCGTCACCTTGCCGAGCACGGCGAGGAATTCATCTTCCTTGAACAACTGCTTGTTGGATTCGAACAGCTCGCTGTACACCGTCACGTCCACGGTCGCGGTGCCGTCGTCCAGCGTGGCGATCGCCATCTTGCCCCGCTGCGTCATCTGCACCCGCACCGCGGTGATGATGCCGGCCAGGAGGCGGGCGTCGCGCGAGGGTTCCAGGGTGACCAGCTTGGTCTTGATGAACTTGCGCACTTCGCCTTCGTAGGCATTGAACAGGTGGCCGGACAGGTAGAATCCGAGCGCCAGCTTTTCCTCGGTGAGGCGCTGCTTGTCGCTCCACGGCTGCGCCTTCACGTATTCGGGCGGCGGATCCATGTCACTGTCGTCGCCGCCAAACAGGCTGACCTGGTTGGCGGAGGCTTCGGCCTGTTCCGCGCATTCCATTGCAAAGTTGACCGATGCGATCAGGATGCCGCGGTCCACGCCGAAGCAATCCATCGCCCCGGCGCGGATCAGCGCTTCGACGGTGCGGCGGTTGATCTGCTTCTTGTCCACGCGCTTGACGAAGTCGAACAGGTCCTTGAACGGCCCGCCCGATTGGCGCGCGGCGATGATGGCCTCAATCGCATTCTGGCCGGAGCCTTTCACGGCGCCCAGGCCGTAGCGGATCTGCATCGCCTTCTTGCCCGCCTCGCCCACCGGAATGAAACGGTAATCCGACTTGTTGATGTCCGGCGGCAGCATCTGCAGCTTGCAGACGTCGATCGCGTCTTCGACCAGGATCTTGATCTTGTCCGTGTCGTCCATGGCCAGCGACATGTTGGCTGCCATGAACGCGGCGGGATGGTGGGCCTTCAGGTAAGCGGTGTGGTAGGACAGCAGCGCATAGGCGGCGGCGTGCGACTTGTTGAAGCCGTAGCCCGCGAACTTCTCCATCAAGTCGAAGATCTCGTCAGCCTTTTCCTCGGACAAGCCGTTCTTGGCCGCACCCTCGCGGAACAGCAGGCGGTGCTGCGCCATCTCTTCCGGCTTCTTCTTGCCCATTGCGCGGCGCAGCAAGTCCGCGCCGCCGAGCGAGTAGCCGCCGATCACCTGCGCCATCTGCATCACCTGCTCCTGGTACACCATGATGCCGTAGGTCTCGGCCAGGATGCCCTCGGTACGCGGGTCGGGGTATTCGAATTTCTCGCCGTGCTTGCGTTTGCAGAAATCCGGGATCAGGTCCATCGGGCCGGGACGGTAGAGTGCCACCAGCGCGATGATGTCCTCGAAGCGGTCCGGACGCGCATCCTTGAGCATGCCCTGCATGCCGCGGCTTTCCAGCTGGAACACCGCGACCGTCCTGGCCTTGGTCAGCAGTTCGTAGGACGGCCTGTCGTTGAGCGGCAGCTTGGCGAGGTCGAAGTCCTTCATCGCCGGGTCGAGCATCTTGATGTAGTTCACCGCCCGGTCGAGGATGGTCAGCGTGGTCAGGCCAAGGAAGTCGAACTTCACCAGGCCGACCGCTTCCACGTCATCCTTGTCGTACTGCGACACCACGCCCGCATCGCCGCCCTGCGTGTACAGCGGGCAGAAGTCGGTCAGCTTGCCCGGTGCGATCAGCACGCCGCCGGCGTGCATGCCGATGCTGCGCGTGATGCCTTCGACCTGCTGCGCGAGGTCGAGCAGCTGCTTGACCTCTTCCTCGTTCTCCAGTCTTTCCTTGAGCAGCGGCTCTTCCTCGATCGCCTCGGCAATCGATACCTGCTTGCCCGGCTTGAACGGGATCAGCTTGGAAATGCCGTCGCAGAAGGTGTAGCTCATGTCGAGCACGCGGCCGACGTCGCGCACCGCGCCCTTCGCTGCCATCGTGCCGAAGGTGGCGATCTGCGACACCGCGTCGCGGCCGTAGCGGTCCTTCACGTACTGGATCACGCGGTCGCGGTTTTCCTGGCAGAAGTCGATATCGAAGTCAGGCATCGACACGCGCTCCGGATTCAGGAAGCGCTCGAACAGCAGGTTGTATTCCAGCGGATCGAGGTCGGTGATCTTGAGCGCGTAGGCCACCAGCGAGCCCGCGCCCGAGCCGCGGCCCGGGCCGACCGGCACGCCGTTGTTCTTGCCCCACTGGATGAAGTCCGCCACGATCAGGAAGTAGCCGGGGAAGCCCATCTTGATGATGGTGTCGGTCTCGAACTTGAGGCGTTCTTCATAGCGCGGACGGTTCTTCTCGCGCTTTTCCGGATCGGCAAAGAGCTGCACCAGGCGCTCCTCCAGGCCGGCCTTGGCCTGGTGCACGAGGAAGTCGTCGAGCGACATGCCGTCCGGCGTCGGGAAGAGCGGCAGCTTCGGCTTTCCGAGTTCGAGCTGCAGATTGCAGCGCTTGGCGATCTCCACCGAGTTCTGCAGCGCCGCCGGCATGTCGGCGAAGGCCTCGGCCATCTCCGCCTGCGTGCGGAAACACTGACTCTCGTTGAAGCGCTTCACGCGGCGCGGATTGGCGAGGATCTCGCCTTCCGCGATACAGGTGCGCGCCTCGTGCGCGATGAATTCCTCGCGCGTCAGGAACTGGATCGGGTGCGTCGCCACCACCGGCAGCTTCAGCTTCACCGCCAGCGCGACTGCCTGGCGGACATGGTTGTCCATGTTGGGCTGCCCGTAGCGCTGCACCTCGATGTAGAAATGATTCGGGAAGATCGACATCCAGCGCTCGGCGCACTTTTGCGCAAGCGCGGGATTGCCGTTGTCGATGGCCATGCCGATGTCGCCCGAATGCGCGCCGGACAAGGCGATCAGTTCACTCGCGGCGCCATTCTCCAGCCACTCGGGACGGATTTCCGCCCGCCCGCGGTGCACGTTTGTCAACCAGGCCTTGGTCAACAGCTCGCACAGCTGCAGGTAACCCTTGCGGCTCTTGCAGTACAACAACAGGCGCGACGGCTTGTCGCGGTCGTCATCGTTGGTGATCCAGACGTCGCAGCCGGCGATGGGCTTGACGCCCTTGCCGCGCGCGGCCTTGTAAAACTTGACCATGCCGAACAGGTTGGCAAGGTCGGTGATCGCCATCGCGGCCTGGCCATCCTTGGCGGCAGCCTTGACGGCGTCGTCGATGCGCACGAGGCCGTCGACGATGGAGTATTCGGAATGGAGGCGGAGATGGATGAATTGCGGCGCGGTCATCGCGCTATTTTACAGCGGCGGAGCCCTTCCCATTGGAAAGCTGCGCAGGCTGTTGCGATGTCCGATTCCGTCCGACACGATCGCGTATATAATGACGGCAAATCAAAGACTTAGCTAAAGTTTCCATGCAATCCAGCACCACCTACGTCAACATCGCCGCCTACAAATTCATCAGCTTCGACGACACCGTTGAAAAGCGTCCCGAATTCCGGGCGCTGTGCGAAGAACTCGGCCTGAAAGGCACCATCCTGCTCAGCCCGGAAGGCATCAACCTCTTCCTCGCCGGCCTGCGCGGCTCCATCGACCGCTTCCTCGCCTGGCTGCGCAGCGATGCGCGCTTCGCGGACATCGAAGTCAAGGAAAGCTATTCCGACCGCCAGCCCTTCACCAAGATGCTGGTCAAGCTCAAGCGCGAGATCATCACGATGAAGAATCCGCTGATCAAGCCGGAAGAAGGCCGCGCACCCGCCGTCGACGCCAAGACGCTCAAGCGCTGGCTCGACCAGGGGCACGACGACAGCGGCAAGCCGGTCGTGATGATGGACACCCGCAACGCCTTCGAAGTCGACGTCGGCACCTTCAGCAACACCATCGACTACCGCATCGAAAAATTCAGCGAATTTCCGGAAGTGGTGGAAAAGCACAAGGACGAACTCACCGGCAAGACCGTCGTCACCTTCTGCACCGGCGGCATCCGCTGCGAAAAAGCCGCGATCCACATGCAGAACGTCGGCTACGACAGCGTGTACCAGCTCGAAGGCGGCATCCTGAAATATTTCGAGGAAGTGGGCGGCGAGCACTACACCGGTGATTGCTTCGTGTTCGATTACCGGACGGCGCTCAACCCGAAGCTGGAAGCGACGGAAATGAAGCAATGCTTCGCATGCCGGGCGGTGGTGACGCCGCGGGAGCAGTTGTCGCCGTATTACATCCCGGGTGAATCGTGCCCGCATTGCAGGAAGGGCGTGCGGGAGTAGGTCCGCCGGTTCAGAGGCGCGGTGGGTTTCGCTACGCTCTACCCACCCTACCCTCCTCTATAAAGAACCGTAGGGTGGGTAGAGAGCAGCGAAACCCACCGCAGCACACAAAGAAAAGCCCCATGTCCACCTACCGCCGCAATTTCCTCCCCGGCGCCACCTACTTCTTCACCGTCACCCTCGCCGACCGCTCCAGCCCCCTCCTCACCGCCCACATCCCCCTCCTCCGCGCCGCATTCCGCTACACCCACGCCCGCCACCCCTTCAACATCGACGCCATCGTCGTGCTGCCGGAACACCTGCATACCGTCTGGACACTGCCCGGCGAAGACACCGACTACAGCACGCGCTGGCGCTTGATCAAGGGACACTTCTCCCGCCACCTTCCGGCAGACGAAGTCATCACACCGAGCCGCTCAGGCAAGGCCGAGCGCGGCATCTGGCAGCGGAGATACTGGGAACATACGATACGGGACGAGGGAGATTACGAACGGCACGTGGACTATATCCACTTCAACCCGGTCAAGCACGGACTTGTCGCGGCGGCGGGGGATTGGGAGTATTCGTCGTTCCACCGGTATGTGAAGCAGGGGCTTTTGCCGGCGGATTGGGGTGGACGGATGGATCGAGGGGCGGGGAGGTTTGGGGAGAGGGAATGAGGCACATGGTGGGTTTCGCTTCGCTCTACCCACCCTACGATTCT
>Ga0196971_1000960_pt1 | contig 15332 bp, 13 predicted proteins | sample S1v_1013CmetaG_FD_148660 | JGI IMG/M metagenome (GOLD analysis project Ga0196971, IMG submission 148660) | Soil microbial communities from Anza Borrego desert, Southern California, United States - S1+v_10-13C | ecosystem: Environmental > Terrestrial > Soil > Desert | place: USA: California... | reverse complement strand
CCATGGTTCATGCGGCCAAGGCTCTGGCACTGCTGGCGGCTGACCTATTGGCGGAGCCCGACCTGTTGGAGGCGGCGAAGCAGGAGTTCCGGCGGACCGTGCAGGGCGCCGGCTAAGGGTTCCGGCAGATACGAAGAAGGCGCTGGCCAACTGGCCGGCGCCTTCAGCTACTCCATTCCCCCGGAACCTCGCCCGCCGGCCTTCTCAGGTGCCGCACTCACACCCTCCGTGACCAACGGTCAAGCTGCTGTGTGCTCTGGCGGATGCGAAGCTCCGTGCCCACCAGCAGCAAGTCAGCAGGATCATCAGGCGACTCGAGGCGCCGGTACAGCCGCTCCACGGCCCGGGCGCCCATGGCTTCTCTAAAGCACCGAACGGTGGTGAGAGCGGGCGCCGACTGAGCTGCCCGGTCCAGGTCATCAAAACCAACCACGGAGACGTCTTCGGGTACCCGGAGGCCCATTTCGCCCAGTACTACGATCAGGTTCAGAGCGGTGGAGTCGTTGACGCAAACCCATGCCGATGGTATCGGCTGCAGGCCCTGCAACCGTTTTCGGAGAAAGCCAAGCTCCCAGGGTCCTTTGTCGGGATGATCAACCAGAATTGACCAGTCCTTGCAAACGCTGAGCCCGTGCTGTTCCATAGCTTGCCGGTAACCATACCACCGGTGATAGTAGCTTTCGGCCCAGCCATTGTTGCCAACGAAACCGATTTCGGAATGACCCACAGATATGAGGTGCGCTGTGACTGCTCGCATGCCCGCCAGGTTGTCCGCCATGACGCCATCGACGCCCAGATCGGGAATGTATCGATCCAAAATCACGACGCAGTGGCCTTTTTGCTGGAGCATTTGCACGTAGCCGGACGACAGGCCGGTGCACACAACGCCGTCAATCACAAGCCGCTCTAGGTTTGGCGGCATACAGAGCGAGGCTTCCTCTTCGCCGGAGATGATCTCCATAACCAGATTTGCTCCGCGGGACCGTACAGCTCGCTGTGCCCCAAGCATGACGCGCGGCCAGAACTCCCCATCGCTTGACATGCGATCGGGAAGCATGAAGAGCACCACGTCTTGCACAGACCTGGCCTTCTCACGCTGCCGCGCCGGGTAGCCCATCTGCTCTGCCGTAGTGGTGACCAGTTCACGGGTGGCTTCACTAATGCCGGGTTTTCCAGCCAACGCCCGAGAGACCGAAAACTGGGAAAGCCCTAGAGCATCAGCGATTTCCTGGAGTGTAACACGTTTCTTGCGAACCAACCTAATCACCATCCAGCGAATAACTTAGGTAAGATAGCCCAATATCCTCCTAATTAGCGCACGCGTCGCAACAAAATATTTTGCGTGAAATGCGACGGGGGCATAGAAGGAATCCTCAAAACACTGGCGAAATCCCATTATCGAAAACGATTTCGTTAAACCCGGTATGGGTCGTAAACAAAAAGTCCACATACATATCGCCCGGTCTCCAAGGATCCAAGCTTTCTAAGCCACATGAGGGGGTATCACGAAGCATGTTTACGCCTCGGAAACTGATCGCTGCGTTGCTGGCTCTGACCTTTGTGTTGGTCGTGGGCTGCACAACGAAGAAGAACGACACGCCGACCCCGGACACCCCGACCACGCCTTCGACGCCCGCCGCTACTGACGAGCTACCCCGCAAGGAAACCCTGTACAAGGGTGGTTTCCAGTGGGGACCGCCTGCCAACTTCAACCCCATCGGCCAGAACAGCGCTTGGCCTACTCAGGCCGAAATGATCCTGTATGAGCCCCTGTTTGCTTACAACATCGTCAAGGGCGCCGGCGATCCCATCATCGGCGAGAGCTTCAAGTGGAACGCCGACAACACCATGACCATCAAGCTCCGCAAGGAGCCCAAGTGGTCCGATGGCAAGCCCCTGACCGCCGACGACGTTGTGTGGACCTTCGAGTACTCCAAGAAGGAGTCCATCAACCACACGCCGTTCTGGACCTACGTTGAGAAGATGGAGAAGGTCAACGACCAGGAGATCAAGATCACCCTCAACCCGAAGAACCCCAACAAGGGCCTGGTCGAGCGGGACATCATGTTCGTTCGCATTATGCCCAAGCACATCTGGCAGCCCCTCGCAGACGCCGGCAAGAAGCTGAGCCAGGAGCTCAACATGAACCCGGTCGGCTCCGGCCCCTACAAGCTGAAGAGCCAGAACGACCAGAAGATCATCGTCGAGCGCGATGACAACTACTGGGGCAAGGGCGTCTTCGGCACCGTTGGCCCGAAGTACATCGTCCACCCGATTCTGAAGTCTAACGACGCCTTCAACCTGGCCCTGCAGAACGCCGAGATCGACTGGTCGCAGACATTCGCCCCGCAGATCTGGAAGATGTGGGAAGACCAGAAGCAGCCCGTCATCACCTGGTTCGACAAGGCCCCGTACCACATGCCCGCCTCGATCCCCATGGCGATCATTAACCTGAACAAGCCGGGCCTGAAGGACCCGCTCGTTCGTAAGGCTATTGCGTACTCCCTGGACACCGCGAAGGTCGCTGAAATCGCCTTCACGAAGTACTCGATCCCGGCGAAGGCCGGCCTGCTCATTCCCGAAGGCCTGCCCGAGTCCCCGATGTTCGACCAGAAGGACGTCGACGAGTTCGGCTGGAAGTACGATCCCGCTAAGGCGGTTCAGATCCTTGAGGGCCAGCTGAAGGCCAAGAAGGGCGCTGACGGCATCTACGTTCTGCCCGACGGCACCCGCCTCGGTCCCTGGAAGCTCACCGCCCCGTTCGGCTGGACCGACTGGAACTCCGCCCTGGAGATCCTGTCCCAGAGCGCGAAGGCTGTCGGTATCGACCTGAAGACCGACTTCCCCGAGCAGCCCGTTTGGAACGACGCCCGCAACACCGGCAACTTCGACATCATCATGGACAGCCCTGGCGGCGGTTACTCCCCGGCTCACCCGTGGGAACGCTTCCGTGCCGTGATGGACAGCCGCAACGTTCCCAAGATCGGTGAAGTTGCTTACTGGAACTACAACCGGTTCACCAACGCTGCGGTCCCCGGTCTGCTCGACAAGATCGCTGCGACCGCCGACGACAAGGAGAAGGCCGCTGCGTTCAAGGAGCTCAACAAGATCTTCATGCAGAACGTCCCGGCCATTCCGCTCATGTACCGCCCGTGGGAGTTCTATGAGGCCAACGAGAAGTTCTGGACCGGCTTCCCGACCGCGAAGAACCCGACCGCTCCGCCCCAGCACAACCATGCCGGCCGCGCGATCTACTTCAAGCTGAAGGCGAAGTAAGGTTCCAAAGACTCGGCTATCTGCGAACCGGGGAGCCACCCTGCGTGGCTCCCCATGTTCCGCACTCTCACCTTTCCGCTAAGGAGCAGTGGCACATGAGCTCTCACTTCCGGCGCTACCTCGCGCAGAAGGTGGTCTGGTATGCGCTGGCCTTCTTCCTGGCGCTTTCGCTGAACTTCTTCCTGCCACGGTTGATCCCCGGCAACCCCGCTTCGCAAATTGTGAGCGCGCTGGGTCAGCAGGGCATGGTCAGCAGCCAGGCAATGAAGAAGATGTACGAGCAGTACATGCAGGATTTTGGCCTGGACCAGCCACTTTACAAGCAGTACTTCCAGTACCTTGGAAACGTTGCTACCCTGGATTTGGGGACCTCTTTCATGCAGTTCCCGCGCCGGGTCAGCGACCTGATCGGGAAGGCCTTGCCGTACACCTTGGCGATTCAGATTCCGGGCATTATCGTAGGCTGGATTATCGGCAACCTACTGGGGGCCTACGCAGCCTATAAGGGCGGCAAGACCGACGCTGTCGCCTTTACCGGCTCGCTCTTCCTATCAAGCATTCCCTTCTACTGCTTCGCCATCATCCTGGTGTACACGTTAGCCGTGTACTTCAAGGTCTTCCCTGCGGCGGGCGCGTACAAGTTCGGTCTCATGCCATCGTGGACATTCCCGTTTGTGCAGGACTTCCTACGCCACTGGATCCTGCCGTTCTTGTCCATGGTCCTGATCATTATCGGCGGACAGGCAATTGGCATGCGCGAAATGGCCATTTACGAACTTGGCACTGACTATGTTAACTACGCCAAGGGCCTGGGCGTTCACGACCGCAAGGTCGTCGGCTACGTTTTCCGGAACGCTATGCTGCCCCAGGTGACCGGTCTGGCGCTTTCCTTTGGTACCATGATTGGCGGTCAGCTGATTGTGGAGTCGGTCTTCTCCTATCCCGGCGTAGGCAGCCTGCTGTTCACAGCCATTCGGCAGAACGACTACCCCATGATTCAGGGCGTGACGCTGATCATTACCGTCACCGTTCTGGCGGCCAACTTCCTGGTGGAGCTTCTCTATGGCATCATCGACCCGCGCATTCGCGCATCGCAGACGGGGGAGTTATAGGCCATGACGATCATTCGTACTTTCCTGCACTCCGGGCGGTTTGTCGCGGGATTTCTGATTCTGCTGGCCGTACTCATTTTCGGCATTCTCGGTCCCACCCTATCTTCCAAGGATCCCTTGGAAATGGCCGGATCGATCTACCAAAAGCCCGACGACAAGTTCTTGCTGGGCACCGACAATTTCGGCCGAGACGTGCTGACTGAGTTGAAATTCGGCACGCGCACCTCGTTGACGGTGGGTCTACTGGGCGGCGTGATGGCCACGGCAATTGGCCTGTCCGTTGGCACGTTGGCCGGCTTCCGCGGCGGTTGGGTGGAAGAGCTCCTCATGGGGCTGACAAACGTGCTGATTACCATTCCCACCATTGTCATATTGATTCTGCTCTCTGTCGCCATTACCGTTCGGTCGGCCTGGGTCATGAGCCTGATCATCGGTGTGACGGCATGGCCCTGGACGGCTCGCGCCGTGCGGGCCCAGACCTCTTCGCTGCGCACCCGCCCGCACCTGGACATCGCCCGTCTGTCGGGCTCCAGCGGATTCGCCATGGCGATCATCGACGTGCTCCCCTACATGGCGTCGTACGTTTTCATGGCGCTGATTCTGCAGGTGTCGAGCGCCATTCTGAGCGAAGCCACGCTAAGCATGTTGGGCCTGGGCCCGACCAACACCATCTCGTTGGGCGTTATGCTGAACTGGGCTCTGCTCTGGGAATCGGTGCGTACGGGCGCCTGGTGGGCCTTCCTGCCCCCCGTGGTGATGCTCTCCGTGACCTCTTTTGCCCTCCTGGCCATGAACTCCGGCATGGACGAGATCTTCAATCCCCGCCTTCGGCGGCGCTAGGAAGTGGGCAACAACATGGAACTACTTACGTTGGCGGACGTCAAAGCCTACTACCGCACCCCTTCCGGCCAGATCGTCCGAGCCGTGGACGGTGTCACGCTGTCGATCAATGAAGGGGAAGTGCTGGGCATTGCAGGTGAGTCTGGCTGCGGCAAGACCACGCTGGCCCAGGTGCTCGCCCTGAATATGCAGCCCCCGCTCTATCTGGCCGGCGGCGAGGTGCTGGCCGATGGGGTCGATGTGCAGAAGCTGCCCCCTGAGGTCAAGCGTCGGGAGTATCGCGGCAAGTACATCTCCGTGGTGCCCCAGGGCGCCATGAGCGCGCTGAACCCGTCGCTCCGCATTCGCCAGTTCGTTGCGGACCTTATGCGGGAGCACTACTCCGACCTGACCAAGCGAGACGCCCTGGATCGGGCGGAGCAGCGCCTGCGGGCCCTGGACCTGCCCGTTCGGGTGTTGGATGCCTACCCCCACCAGTTGAGCGGCGGCATGAAGCAGCGCACGGTCATTGCCATCTCGACCCTGCTGGACCCCAAGGTGCTGATCTGCGACGAGCCCACCTCGGCGCTGGACGTCTCCTCCCAGCGGAGCGTGCTGGAACTGCTGCGCTGGCTGATGAAGGAGAAGATCATTCGGAGCTGCGTTTTCGTCACCCACGAACTCCCCCTGCTCTACCAGATCGCCGACCGTGTGGCTGTCATGTATGCGGGTCGCATTGCCGAAGTGGGTGGGGCGGAAGAGATCATCTTCCGGCCGCAGCACCCGTACTCGACCGCGCTGGTTGGCGCCGTCTTGGTGCCCGAGAAGGGCATGAAGGAACGGCGCGTGGAAGGCATTCCCGGCGCACCGCCCGACCTGCGCACACCGCCGACAGGCTGCCGGTTTGCTGCTCGCTGCCGCTTCGTGGACGAGCAGTGCAAGGCTGACCCGGTCGAGCGCACCTCAGGCACCAGACAGGTCTGGTGCTGGAAGCCAGGAGCGTCAGCATGAGCGAAACACTGATTCAGGTACAGAATCTGTCCCGCCTGTTCGGCCACGGGAAAGGCGCAGTGGCGGCCGTTAACGATGTGAGCTTTACCATTCGCCGCGGCCAGGTCATCTCGCTGGTAGGCGAGAGCGGCAGCGGCAAGACCACCGTCGCCCGCATGCTTCTCCGGTTGCTCGAGCCCACTTCGGGCAGGATTCTGGTCGAGGGGCATGATGTGACCTCCAAGAAGAACCGCGAGTCGCACCTGGCCTACTGGCGCAAGGTGCAGGCCGTGTTCCAGGATCCATACGCCTCGTTCAACGCCTACTTCAGCATTCACACCTGTCTGGAGCGCTCGCTCGGCATTCTGGAGAAGCCCCTCTCCCGCGACGAAAAGATGGCGACCATGCGCCATTCGCTGGAGATGGTAGGCCTGAACCCGAATGAGACGCTGCACAAGAAGCCGTTTGAGCTCTCTGGCGGTCAGCGGCAGCGGGTCATGATCGCCCGCGCGCTCATGGTGAAGCCGTCATTCCTGGTGGCCGACGAACCCACGTCGGGCATTGACGCTTCGACCCGCGCTTCGGTGCTGAACACGCTGCTGGACATCAACAAGAAGCTGGGCATGACGATCATGTTCATCACCCACGACCTGGGCCTGGCCTACTACACTAGCGAAGAAATCCTTGTCATGAGCAAGGGCAAGCTGGTGGAAGCCGGCCTCGCCGAACAGGTGGTTATGGACCCGCAGCACGAGTACACGCAGCGCCTGCTGGCGGACGTGCCCCGGCTGCACTCCCGTCCAACTGCATAGATGCTCAGGGCTCGCCCTTGGAAGGGGGCGAGCCCTGTTGTACGATAGTGGTAACCTCAGCCACACGGAGTGGACACGCGATGCAAACAGCGCTGCTGACGACCAAGCTGTACATGCCGCCCGCCCGCCCCGGCCTCGTGGCCCGGCCCCGGTTGACAGCGCGCCTGACAGAGGGTTTGCAGCGGCCGCTAACGCTGATATCGGCACCCGCCGGATTCGGCAAGACGACGGTGGTCAGCGAGTGGCGAGACTCGCCGCAGGGGCAGGATTTCGCGCTGGCGTGGCTGTCGCTGGATGAGCAGGACAACGAGCCCAGCCGCTTCTGGGGCTACGTGGTAGCGGCTCTGCGCACACTTCCGATCGTGCCGCCGGACCTGGGCGCCGCTACGCTGCGCGTCCTGGAGTCGCCGGCTGCGGTGCCCCCTGAGCAGCTGTTGGCCCCCCTGATCAACGAGGTGAACGCGCTGGCGGCCCGGCCGTTCGTGCTGGTGCTCGACGATTTGCATGTGGTTGAGTCGCCGGCGGTCCACGGTGCGCTTACTTTCCTGGTAGAGCATCTGCCTCAGGCGATGCACTTGGTGCTGCTCACTCGAGCTGACCCGCCTTGGCCCCTGGCCCGGCTGCGGGCCAACCGGCAGCTGGTTGAGCTGAGGGCCGCCGACTTGCGGTTCACCCCGGAGGAAGCGGCGCTAATGCTGAGGCAGGACACCGGTCTCGACTTCGCCCCTGCTGACCTGAGGGCACTGGACCGGCGCACCGAAGGTTGGGCGGCGGCCCTGCAGATGGTGGCGCTGTCCCTGTCGCTGGAAGAGTGTGGCGACCCCCACGCCTTTGTGCAAGCGTTCACTGGCGACAATCAATACATCGCCGACTACTTGGCCGAAGAGGTTCTGGCCCGCCTCCCTGAGGAGCTGCAGCGGTTTCTGCTCGACACTTGCGTGCTGGAGCGGTTCTGCGCCGGCCTGTGCGAGGCGGTGACCGGAGCTGACGGGGGCGTGGGGCCTGGCAGCGGCAACGCTGGCCTGACTAGCGGCTCCGGTGGCGCAGCCGCAGCCGACTTGCTCGCTCGAGTGGAGCGGGCGAACCTGTTCCTCGTCCCCCTGGACCGGGAGCGGCGCTGGTACCGTTACCACCACCTCTTCGCCGACTTGCTCCGAGCCCGTCTTCACCGGACTGGGATCGATTACATCGCTGCCCGGCACGAGCGGGCGGCCCGCTGGTACGAGCAAAACGGCTTCGCCATGGATGCGGCTGCTCACGCCATAGCAGCCGGCAACCATGACCTGGCGGCCCACCTGGTGGAAGCCCACGCCCATGGCTGGTGGGCGCTGGCCCAGCCGAGCTTCGTAAAGCTGGTCACCACGCTCCCGGCCGAAGTGATGCGCCGCCGGCCCCGCATTCGGGTGTTCCAGGCGTGGATGGGCATCATCACCGGCAACCTGGCCCAGACGGCCTCCTTGCTGGACGGCTACCTCCTGGAAGAGGCCGACGCCCCCACCGCCGCCTTTGTCTCCCTGATGCGCCAGTACTTGCGGCTGATGAACGATCAGCCCTACCAGCTTACCGAGGCCGACGTCGCCGCCACCGGCTCCATTCCTGAAGATGCGGTGGCCATGCGCAATTCGGCGGATGTGGTGCTGGCCCACCTGCTCTACGCTGGCGGCGAGCTGGACCGGGCCGCAGCCGTGCTGCGCGAGACGGCCCAGCGCGAGATTGCCCGCCACTCCACCAACGCCATCCCGATTGTGGTCTCGTGGCTGACCCGCATCTACGTGGTGCAGGGGCGGGCGAAAGAGGCGGAGCAGGTGACCCGGCGCTACCAGCAGGTCATGACGGAGCGCGGCGCTAACCGCTTCTTCTGCCACGGCAACGCCAACGCTGCCCTGGCGTGGGCACTGCTCATGCAGGGCGACCTGGCACAGGCCGAGAGCGAAGCCCTGGCGGGTGTAGCGGCCAACGAGGCGTGGGGCCTCCCAGGGGGAGTTCACTTGGCCTACACTGCCTACGCCAGGGTGCTGGTCGCCCGGGGCAAGCCGCAAGAAGCCCTGCAGGCGCTGGATCGTGCCGGTGAGCTGACCCGGGGGCGGGGTAAGACGGGGGAGATGGTCGCGGGGCAGGCTGCCATTCGCGTGAGAGCCTGGCTGGACCTCGGCGACCTGGCCGCCGCCACCCGCTGGGTGGCCGAGCGTGGACTGAGCCCGAGCGACGAGCTTTCGTTCCGGCGGGAGCTGGAGCATATTACGCTGTCTCGGGTGCTGCTGGCCCAGGGCCGGGCAGACGAGGCGGCGGGGCTGCTGGCCAGACTGGCCGAAGCCGCACGCGCCGGAGGGCGTGCCGGCCATCTGGCTGACATTCGAGCCCTCATGGGCCAGGCGCCGACCCCGTCGGCGGCGCACAGGACGCCCCAGGCCGGCCTCATCGAGCCGTTGAGCAGCCGGGAGCTGGATGTTCTGCTCCTGCTCGCGGCCGGGCACTCCAACCAGGAGATTGCCGATCGGCTGATCGTGGCGGTTGGCACCGTGAAGACCCACGTCCACAATATCTACGGCAAGCTGGGCGCCGTGAGTCGTACGCAGGCCATTGCCCGGGCACATGAACTCAACCTGCTGCCGTAAGATAAACCCTCCGTTCTATCCTTTGATAGATCACGACACCCCCCGTTTATCGGCATGATGAACCAGCACTCATGCTGAAAGGGGGGCGAACCAAATGGGGTTCTTCCGAGATGCGCGCAAAGACGGGACACAGGGATGGTAGTAACTGCCATTCCCTGTGTCCCTGCGTCTACCTGGCCTCATCCGGGCAGGTGAGCGCTTCTCAACGCGGAGCCCATGTTGGCCGCCGATCCGTGAGGAGTTGCACCCCACTTTGTCCTTCCCTCTGGTAGGAAACGAGTGCACTTGGACCAAGAAAAAAGGAGATGTCGAACCCTGAGCAAGATCGTCAAAGGCATTTCACTGAGCGTCGTCCTGGGTCTCCTGATGGCTGTGCTGGTTTCACCCGCGTTCGCTGCAGAAGAAGTCCGTGTCCGGGTCCGTGGTAGCGGCTCAGAAAAGTATGTCACCGTCTCAAATGTGGTGGACCAGAAGCCGGAAATGAATCTGCTCGTAGCCAACGCCCCCGCCACCGTAACCTTCCTTGGGGAAAACCTGGCCATGGAGCGGATCACGTTCTTTGCCACGGGAGGGATCAAGGATGGCGAGCTTCAGCTCGACGGCGACGGCGAGCCGGTCACCTTTGATGTAAAGAAGTATACCAATCCCGGAGAGACCGAGGTACTCGACGCGCTGGTCGCACCGCCCGAAGATATTCCGGTGTACGTGACTGGCAACTACGCGACACTGAGCAAGCCCGGGTATTATGTCGTGGCGGCCGCACCGGAAGCAGTTGCTCCCACTTTCTTCTACATCCAGGTGACTGCCCAAGCCGGTGGTGAAACGCCTGCCACGCCCAAGCCGGCCGCCGTCACCGCTGCGCCGACCTCGGCAAAGGTCCTGGTCGACGGGAGGGCCGTATCGTTTGACGCCTACCTCATCAACGGCAACAACTACTTCAAGCTGCGTGACCTTGCCATGGTCGTCAGCAGCTCGGAGAAGGAGTTCGAGGTCGCCTGGGATGGCGAGAAGAACGCCATTAACCTTCTGACCGGCCAGGCTTATACGTCGGTCGGTGGTGAACTCGCCCTGTCTGGGAAGTCCGAGTCTCAAACCGCAGCGCTTACTGATTCGAAGATCTACGTGAACGGCAAGGAAATTCAGCTCACTGCCTACAAGATCGGTGGGAACAACTACTTTAAGCTTAGGGATGTCGCCAAGGCGATTGGTTTCGGTGTGACCTGGGATCCGAACACCAGCACCATTGGCATTGACACGAAGTCTCCCTACACCGAGTAACCCTATCATGAGTTCGGGACGAATCTGTACGGTCTCCCTATAGGAGTGAACCACTTGACATTGCAGCAGGTCGTGAACCGAACCAGCCCCCCGGCCCCCTGGAGCGAAGGTGACAATATCCCCTGGGACGACCCGGGTTTCAGCCGGCGGATGCTGAAAGAACACCTGTCGCAGTCCCATGACGCGGCCAGCCGTCGCTTTCCCATCATCGATGGGCACGTAAGCTGGATCCACGCCGAGTTGCTCCAGAGTGTTCCCTCCCGGGTTCTTGACCTCGGGTGCGGCCCCGGACTGTATGCCAACCGCCTTTCCATGGCAGGGCACAACTGCACCGGCATCGACTTCTCACCCGCGTCCATAGCCCACGCCCAGGAGACCGCAGCACCGACCGCAACCTTCATCCAGGGCGACCTGAGGAAGACTGCTTTTGGTGACAACCAGAACCTGATCATGCTGATCTATGGCGAGTTCAACGTCTTCCGTCCCGCCGACGCGAAAGAGATCCTGCGGCGTGCGACCCTGGCCCTTGCTCCGGGCGGGCACCTACTCCTCGAGGTATCCACCCACGCCGCCGTTAAGGCGATGGGAACCGCTGGCGCCGCTTGGTACTCAGCGCGCGCCGGCCTGTGGTCCGACCGCCCTAATCTGTGTCTGGAGGAGTCTTTCTGGGACGAGTCGGCCCAGGCCGCAACGACTCGATACTACGTCATAGATGCCGAGTCAGCAGACGTACAACGCTGGTCATCCACCTATCAGGCATATACCGATGAAGCCTACCGTTCTTTGCTTGCAGAGGCTGGGTTTACCCGGATCACTCTGCGGGAAGGGCTCGGCGGCGCATCGCCGCAGGAAGGGTTCATCTCCATCGTAGCTGCGCGGGACTGACCGACACTGATTCCTGCCGCGGCGGCACGCTCGACCGATGCGTAGGCTGTCCACGATCACCGGGAGCTGGACCGGGAAGTTGGCATGGACCAGAAGGTCATCGCCCGGGCGCGTGGACTCAACCTGCTGCCGTAAAGGTAAACCAAACGTTCTATCCTTCGATAGATCACGGCATCCCCAGTTTAGCGGCATGATGGACTCAGACACCATGCTGAAAGGGGATCCAACGACATGCCAGTCGCCAGTGGCTCCAGCAACCTTACTCTTGTGATTCTCGGGCTCCTGAACGCCGGTATCGTGGCTGCCGTGCTCACGGGTACCCGGCTCCCGCTCCTCAAGACCGATCGGGCCGCATTTATCGCCGTCTTCGTACTGGGTATGGCCATGTGCTCCATTGGCATGCGGGTGGGCAAATTCTCCTGGACCAGCTGGTCCATGATCTTCGGCGCCGTTGTGGGCACGGCCCTTCTGGCCTTCAGCCTGTCCGTCATGTTCGGCGTGAAGCAGCCCCACATTGCCAACGATCGGGTGGCCGTGCTGGTGCTGGCCGGCGGCATGGGCTTCAAGGTCCTGGTGGACGTGGTGCGCCACCTCGTGGCCTAGCGAGCCGCCACATGGGTACGACGGCCTGGTATGCGATCCGCATAAGAGGACGACTGAGCAGCGACTGGTCTGTCTGGTTCGACGGCATGACCTGCACTAGCGTGGAGAACGGTGACACGCTGCTGGCCGGACCCGTGGCCGACCAGGCGGCCCTATACGGCTTACTGGCCCGCATTCGCAACCTGAACTTGACCCTGCTCTCCGTTGAACGAGTCCGCGAGAACGAAGTGTAGAAACGCGAAGCGAGCGTGCCAGGCCGGCACGCTCGCTTTTTCTGCACCGATTTACTTGCGGACGACCTTGCGGAGGCGAATCCGCCGCCTCTGGTGGGTCACATCGATCGGAATGACAGCGGGAATGGCGTCGCCGGCCGTCACGATGATGATGCCCTGCCCGGGCTGGCTGCCGGCCGTGAACAGGCCCTTGGCCTTGTCGAACGTGCCAATGCCGCCCTTGACCTCCACCGAGTAATCGGCGTCGGGAATGACCTTGCCGTCCTTATCCTTCACAACGATGGTGACGGGCGTCGACGTTCCGGCGGCCACGTACGCATCGCGGGCACTGGCCGACACCGAAGCCGGAATGGCGGCATCCAGAGCAGCCTTGCGGGTAATGGCAGCCGTTTTGGAGACCTTGTTGCCGGCCGCGTCAACCGCCGTGACCGTGACCTCGTTCGCGCCGACCTTCAGGGGGACCGTGGCCTGCCATACGCCGGAGGCGGGCACCTTCTGGGGCTGCGAGTTCACCCACAGCAGCGTGGCATCCTTTGCGCTTCCCGAGAGCTTAACCTCCGTGGCTTCAGTCTCCTTGTCGTAAGCATCGATCTCCAAGCCCGGCGGGATGGGATCGACATAGGTGGTGTAGAACGTCTTGCCGTTCGGGAGCTTGTAGCCGTAGAACGCCTGGTCGAACAAGAAGAAGACCATGCCCCGGGTGGCGTTGTCGTTCTGGACCGAGACGATCAGCGCCTTATCCTCGGCCGAAATGAGACCAATCTCCACGGCCTTGTCAAGGAAGTTGGCTGGCCAAGTCTTGCCGGGATCGGCTTTGACACCCAGGAACTTCATAAGGAAGGCCACAGCCTGGGCCGGGGTCACCTTGCCGTCCGGGTTGAACGTACCATCGGCCATCCCAATGGCATCTCCGGATTTCTCGACCAGGGCCTTAGCCATGGCGATGTTGCCGCTCGCCCAGTGGGTAGCGGTATCCGGGAACGCAGCAGCGCCCCGCATAAAGGCCGCCTCGGCTTCCCTGCCAAAGGCCCGCACGATGATGGTGACCAACTGAGCACGGGTGATTTCGGCCCCAAGGGCCATGTCGACGGTGCCGTCATCCCGCAGCGTTCCGGTGACCAACTTTAGTTTCGCCATACGCTCCGCAGCGGTCTGGCCGTACGTCGGGTCATAGGCTGCGAACACACCGGTACTACTGACGACAATAGCAAGTCCCACAAGCACCGCCAAAGCTCGCTTAGTCAACCGCATAGGCCTACCTCCCGCAATAACTCCTTGGTAGCGATGGGTGAATGGTCCCATAGAATAGGATTAGTTCATTGTAGGCATGGCCATTTCCAAAAGTAAAGGGACCCATGTCCCAATATTGGTTGGGAAAGGGAGAAAGACAAGCCCCTGCGCCACCCTGCGGCGCCGGGGGTTATCTTTTTGCCTCAGAGCATAGACATCAGGAGATAGTGGGTCAAGGAGTTGACGGCCATGCAGGTGTCCGGCGAACTTACGTTTCAAGGCCCCCGCGAGCAGGTGTGGGCCTTACTCAATAACCCCGACGTGCTGGCCCGGTGTACACCGGGCTGTGAGCAATTGCTCCCGGTGGGGCCTGACCAGTACTCGGCGCGGGTCTCCATCGGGCTGGCGGCCGTAAAGGGCCGGTACGAAGGCACCCTGGCCGTACAGGACAAGCAGGAGCCTTCGCTCATGACCCTGCGCATCGACATGAAGGGAACCACGGGCTTTGTGCAGGTGAACGGGCGCATGGCGCTGGTCGAAGCCGGGGCGGACGTCACCCGGGTCCAATATGACTGGGACGTGCAGGTGGGCGGGCCCATCTCCATGGTGGGGCAGCGTGTCCTGGGCGGCGTGGCCAAGTGGATCATTGGCGAGTTCTTTGGCACGGCTCAGAACGAGCTGACCGCCCGGCAGGGGGGAGGGGCATCCGTTGAAACCCGCACCGTTTGAGTACCACGACCCGACCACGCTGGACCAGGTACTGACCCTGCTGGCCCGCCACGGGGACGAGGCGAAGCTGCTGGCCGGGGGACAGAGCCTGGTGCCCATGCTGAACATGCGGCTGGCCCGGCCTACCGTGCTGATCGACCTCAACCGGGTCGACGGTCTGGCTTACATACGCGAAGAGGCCGGCGTTCTGGCCATTGGCGCCATGACCCGCCATGCCGAGATTGAGGAATCTGCGCTGGTCGCGGCCCGGCAGCCACTGCTGGCTGAAGCGATGAGGCAGGTGGGCCACATCCAGATACGCAACCGGGGGACCATCGGGGGGAGCCTGGCCCACGCAGACCCTTCGGCCGAACTCCCGGCGGTGATGCTGGCGCTCGACGCATCCCTTGTGGCGGCCGGGCCTTCGGGGCGCCGGGACATTGCGGCTGTGGACTTCTTCATAATGTACTACACGACAGCGCTGGAGCCCGGCGAACTGGTCGTGGAAGTGAGAGTGCCGGTCGCGGCGCCCACCGGGTATGGGTGGTCTTTCGAGGAAGTAGCACGGCGGCACGGCGACTTCGCCCTTGCGGGCGTGGCCTGTGCGCTCACAGTTGACAGCGCCGGACGGGTCGCAGAGTGCGGGTTGGGGCTCACCGGTGTGGGGATGACGCCTGTACGCGCGGGGGGAGCGGAGGGACTCGTCTGCGGCAGGTCCGGAGGCCCCGTGGTGTGGGCCGCCGCCGGGGACGCTGTGCGGAATGCCGTGGA
>Ga0196971_1000959_pt1 | contig 15340 bp, 13 predicted proteins | sample S1v_1013CmetaG_FD_148660 | JGI IMG/M metagenome (GOLD analysis project Ga0196971, IMG submission 148660) | Soil microbial communities from Anza Borrego desert, Southern California, United States - S1+v_10-13C | ecosystem: Environmental > Terrestrial > Soil > Desert | place: USA: California... | reverse complement strand
GCCGGGTCGGGCAAGACTACACTCGTAGGCGAGTGGCTGGCCGCATGCCCCCAGCCTGCCGCCTGGCTCTCGCTGGATCAAAGCGAAAACGATCCTGCGTCGTTCTGGCGGCACCTGCTCGCGGCCGTCCGCCGGGTCTGGCCGGACTTCGGGCAAGACGTACTGGATCTGTTCCAGTCGCCACAACCGCCGGCTCTCGCGGGAGTAGTCGGCGTCATCGTGGGCGAGTTGGCTGGCATGGATGGCAGATTGACGCTTGTCCTGGATGACTATCACACCATTACGGTCGATTCCGTTCACGCCGGGCTGGCGACGCTGTTGGAGTCACTGTCCCCGCAACTTCGCGTGGTGATGCTGACCCGCTCCGACCCGCCCCTGCCGCTGGCGCGCATGCGGGCCCGCGACCAGTTGACTGAGATTCGCGCTGCCGACCTCCGCTTCACACCCCTTGAGGCGGCAGCGTTCCTGCGCGACTGCATGCGCCTTGACCTGCAAGACCAGCAGGTGCAGGCCCTGGCTGCCCGCACGGAAGGTTGGATCGCCGGGCTCCAGCTCGCGGCCCTGGCGGTGCAGGGCGCTGAACGCCCACAGGAGTTCGTGGACAGATTCGCCGGCAGCCACCGCTTCATCCTGGACTACCTGACGGACGAAGTGCTCAGCCGCCTGCCGCCCGACCGGCTCCGGTTTCTGCTGGAGACATCCGTGTTGGACCGCCTGAGCGGCCCCTTGTGCGACGCCCTGACCGGCGATGAGGGCGGGAAGGCGATCCTGGAGCAACTGGACCAGCAAAATCTCTTCCTGGTTCCACTGGACGACCGGCGCTGCTGGTATCGGTATCACCATCTCTTCCGGGACGTGCTCCGTGCCCGGCTGGCCCCCGACCGGGCGTCCGAACTGCAGCTGAGGGCTGCTGGGTGGTTTGAACAACAGGGGCTGGACGCTGAGGCAATTCCCTACGCGCTGGCGGCCGGCGATCCCGAGGGCGCCGCACGGCTCATCGAGCGGAGCGCCTGGGGGGACCTGCTGCTCTACGGCGACCTCCGCACGCTGATGGGCTATCTGGCCCAGTTGCCCGAGCCGATCGTCACCGGACGCCCGTGGCTCATGATGTACCAAGCCTGGTCACGGCTGTACCGGGGGGACTCGGCGGAAGCCGAACGTCTGGCAGATGCTGCCGCCGAAGAAGCCCCGGCAACGGCTGACGCGACCCATCTGCTCGGGAACGCAGCGGCGGTCCACGCCCTCAGTGCGATGACGAAAGGTGAGTTTTCCTGCGCCGTGGACTCCGGGCGTCAGGCGCTGCAACTGCTGGCGCCCGCCGATTGGGGGATGCGGGGCATCGTGGAGATGGTCCTGGCCAGCTGCAGCTACATGACCGGCGACCTGGATGGTGCCGAGCGGGCTTACAGCATGGCCGAGCAATGGGCCCGTGAATTCGGCAACGTCTCCCTGGGGCTCACCGCCCTGGCCCACGCAGACGTACTGGTAGCACGGGGACGGCTGCATGAGGCGGCTGAGCGGCTGCGGCAGGCCCTGCGCGGGGCCGATGAGCACCGCAGGCGGCACATGGGCGCCAGTGGACTGGCACTGATCGGGCTCGGCCGAGTGCTGCGGGAGCAAGGGAATCTGGCAGAGGCGGAGCGGTACCTGCTGGAAGGGCTGGGGCTTGCCTGGTTCACTCCGGACGTGCCCGTACACGCCTACGTCAGCCTCGCAAGGCTCCAGGGCGCCCGCGGTGACTTCCCAGCCCTCCGGCGCAGCCTGGAAGAGGCCACGGCGGCCGGCTCTCGCCGCGAAGTGGGTGTGGCCGCTCACATGGACCTGGTAAGCTGCGTGGTACAGTGGTGTTTGGCGCAGGGAGACGTGGCCACGGCTGCCGCCTGGGTGGAGCAGCGCCTCCCCTCCGTGGAACCGGCAGTGGCATGGGTATACGAGCAGGAGCAGATCATCCGGGCGCGACTGTTGCTGGCAGAGAGCCGGGCGCCGGAGGCCAGGGAGGCGCTGTCCCGTCAGGCAGCGACGGCCCGCGCGGGCGGGCGCACAGGGAACTGGCTGGCTGCCACCGCGCTTGGAGCGCTGGCGGCCGAGTCTGCCGGCGACCGGACGGCCGCCCTGGACCTGTTGGCCGATGCGCTTGCGGCGGCGGAACCCGAGGGCTATGTCCGCATCTTCCTGGATGAAGGACCGGCCATGGTCAGGCTGCTGGGGGCCTGTGGCCACCGCTACGCATCCCGGCTGCTCGGGGGCACAGCCGTACCGCTCCGGACCGTGGAGCAGCACCTGGTCGAACCGCTGACGGACCGGGAACGGGAGGTGCTGGGGCTGGTCGCCGGGGGTCTGACGAACCCGGAAATCGGGGCACGGCTCTATATCTCTGAGGGGACGGTGAAGCGGCACATCTCCAACATTTTTGCGAAGCTGGGAGTCAACCACCGGACGCAGGCGCTGGTGCGGGCACGTGAGATAGGGCTGCTATAGAGTTGTAAGTGGCCGGGGCACGCAAAGATGTGACCCCGGCTACAACTTTGGTGCGATCCAGCTACAACCCTGGGGCGGCTAGACTGGGCATGACAACTTCCAGGCGATCACGCCGGAAGCTGCAGTTCGCCAGCTCAAGCAACAAGGGCAGGACAGAGTGTACATAGGAGGTACCTTCTCATGCATGTCAACTGGTTCTGGGTTCTGCTGCTGACGATCCTGGTTATTGCGGTGGTGACGCTCGGGAGCATGGCGTGCTCCTCTGCCAACTTCAGCCCCTTCGCACACAAGTGGGACCACGTCTACAACGGCAGCTTCACCTCGGGGGCTGTCGACCTCAACCTGACCACCGGCAACGGCAGCATTACCTGCCGCACTTGGAGCGGTCCTGGCTACAAACTGGTCGTGCACACGCGGGCGCTCGGCATAAGCGAGGCTCGGGCCCGACGCCTGGCGGCCGAGCTGATCAGCGTGGAGCACGGCGACGGCAGCATCAAGGTCAACGACGGGGGTGGCTGGTTCCCAAAGGCGACGGCCAGCATTGAGCTGTACCTGCCTGCCGGCCCGGAGTATCACCTGCAGGCCAAGACCGGCAACGGCGCCGTCAAACTGGAGGGCGGCAGCTACGCCACTGCCCGGGTGCATACCGGCAACGGTGCCCTCGAAGGTACGGCGGTGATTGGCGAACTGGAGGCAAAGGCCGGCAACGGTTCGATCCGCATGGCGGCCGCCGGCTCCGGCCGCTGGACACTAACCACGTCAAATGGTGTGATCAGCGTCGACACAGCCAATCTAGGCGAGACCGGCATCATGGTCGATGCCGAAACCACCAACGGCAAGATCCTGATGGACATCGGCGGCCAGCGCATGGAGCAGAAGGGTGGTTCCGGCCACGCGCCGCTGCGGATGAGCACCAGCGGCTACGAGCAGGCGCGCCAGCAACTCTCCATTCAGGCCCGCACCAACCTGGGCAAGATTAACGTTCTGCCCAGTCCCTGAATGATATCCCTGGCGCGGGGGCGGACGCTGCCCTGCTGGTGCTGCCGCACCGCTGCTGTTCCTGGCAGGCGCCCTGGTGACCGCAGGCTCCCCCGGTGCCCGGGGGAGCCTGACGTAGTGGGACGAAAAGTCAGGCGTGCATAGGCATCCGGCGCATGGAAGGTGCGCCGGATTTCGTTGTCGAACGACTGTCCAGACCGTCAAGCCACTTACCGGGACGGAAGAGGGCGATGCTGTGAATGACCATACGCCGTTGTTGGCGACCAAGCTTTTTATACCTGCCCCAAGGGTCCGCCGCGTTGTCCGGGACCGGTTGCTCGAGCGTCTGGAGGCCGGGAAACACCGCCCTCTGACGTTGATCGCCGCACCAGCCGGATCGGGCAAGACCACACTCGTAAGCGAGTGGCTGGCCGCATGCCCTCAGCCTGCCGCCTGGCTCTCGCTGGATCAAAGCGAAAACGATCCTGCGTCGTTCTGGCGGCACCTGCTCGCGGCCATCCGCCGGGTCTGGCCGGACTTCGGGCAAGACGTACTGGATCTGTTCCAGTCGCCACAGCCGCCGGCTCTGGCGGAAGTAGCCGGCCTCATCGTGGGCGAGTTCGCCGGCATGGATGGCAGCTTGACGCTCGTGCTGGACGACTATCACGCCATTACGATCGATTCCGTTCACGCCGGGCTGGCGACGCTGTTGGAGTCACTGCTCCCGCAACTGCGCGTGGTGATGCTGACCCGCTCCGACCCGTCCCTGCCGCTGGCGCGCATGCGGGCCCGCGACCAGTTGACTGAGATTCGCGCTGCCGACCTCCGCTTCACACCCCTTGAGGCGGCAGCGTTCCTGCGCGACTGCATGGGCCTTGACCTGCAAGACCAGCAGGTGCAGGCCCTGGCTGCCCGCACAGAAGGCTGGATCGCCGGGCTCCAGTTGGCAGCCCTGGCGGTGCAGGGCACTGAACGCCCACAGGAGTTCGTGGACAGATTCTCCGGCAGCCACCGCTTCGTCCTGGACTACCTGACGGACGAAGTGCTCAGCCGCCTGCCGCCCGACCGGCTCCGGTTTCTGCTGGAGACAGCCATATTGGACCGCCTGAGCGGCCCCCTGTGCGATACTCTCACCGGCGATGAGGGCGGGCAGGCGATCCTCGAGCAACTGGACCGGCAGAATCTCTTCCTGGTTCCACTGGACGATCGGCGCTGCTGGTATCGGTATCACCATCTCTTCCGGGACGTGCTCCGTGCCCGGCTGGCCCCCGACCGGGTGGCCGAACTGCAGCTCAGGGCCGCTGGTTGGTTCGAACAGCAGGGGCTGGCAGCCGAGGCCATCCCCTACGCGCTGGCGGCAGGCGACCCCGAGCGCGCTGCACAAGTGATTGAGCAGAGCGCCGCAGACGAGCTGTTTCACCGCGGGGAGATCGCCACGCTGCAGGACTACCTGGCCCAACTACCCCAGGCAGTCGTAGCCGACCACCCCTGGCTGATCATCCACCAAGCCTGGACAAAGGCGCTACTGGGAAACCCGGCGGAAGCCAGCCGTTTGGCGGATGCCGCTGCACGACAGGCGCCGGGCATGGCCAACGGGGATCATCTGCTCGGACAGGTCGCGGCGGTCCACGCCTATCGGGCCTTATTGACTGGTGAGTTTCCCCGTGCTGTCGCCTGCGGGCGTGAAGCGATGCAGCTGTTGGCGCCCTCGGACTGGGGGGTTCGTGGCACCGTGGCCTTCACCCTGGCCTCCTGCAGCCACATGACCGGCGACCTGGATGAGGCCGGCCGGTTGTGCCTCTTGGCCGAGCAGGCAAGCCGTGAATGCGGCAACATCTCCGGTGTTTTGGCGCTGGTGGCGCACGCCGAGGTGCTGGCCGCCCGCGGCAGGCTGCATGAGGCTTCGGAGCGGCTGCGGATGGCTCTGCGCTGGGCCGACGAGCACAGCGGCCGGCGAACTCACGTGAGCAGCCCCGTGCTCTCCGGGCTTGGTGAAGTGCTGCGGGAGCTGGGGGATCTGGCCGAGGCCGAAAGGTGCCTGCAAGAGGCGCTGGCGCGGTGGCGGGGCGGGTACGCCCCTAAAGGGATCGCACGCGCATACGTCAGCCTGGCGCGGCTCCAGGGCGCCCGCGGCGACTTCCCGGCCCTTCGGCGCAGTCTGGACGCAGCCATAGCGCACATGTCCCGCGTCCAGGTGGGGGTGGGCGCTCAACTGGCGCTGTCGGCCTGTGCTGTGCAGTGGTATCTGGCGCAGGGAGACGTGGCAACGGCTGCCGCCTGGGTGGAGCAGCGCCTCCCCTCCGTGGAACCGGCTGCGGCATGGGTGTACGAGCAGGAGCAGATCGTCCGGGCGCGGCTGCTGCTGGCGCAGGGCCGGGCGCCGGAGGCCAGGCAGGCGCTGTCCCGGCAGGCAGCGACGGCCCGTGCGGGCGGCCGCACAGGGAACTGGCTGGCGGCCACGGTTCTGGAGGCTCTGGCCGCCGATGCCGCCGGCGACCGCGCGGCGGCCGTGAACCTTCTGAACAATGCGCTTGCGGCGGCGGAGCCCGAGGGCTATGTGCGGATCTTCATGGATGAAGGACCGGCCATGGTCAGGTTGCTGGAGGCCTGTGGCCACCGCTACGCATCCCGGCTGCTCGGGGGTACAGCCGTGCCGCCCCGGACCGTGGAGCAGCACCTGGTTGAACCGCTGACGGACCGGGAACGGGAGGTGCTGGGGCTGATCGCCGGGGGTCTGACGAACTCGGAAATCGGGGCACGGCTTTATATCTCGGAGGGAACGGTCAAGCGGCACATCTCCAACATTTTTGGGAAGCTGGGGGTCAACCACCGGACGCAGGCGCTGGTGCGGGCACGGGAGTTGGGGCTGCTATAGGGTTGTAGGCAGCCGGGGCTTGCACAGATGTGACCCCGGCTACAACTTTTGTCAGATCCGGCTACAACCCCGCGGCGGATAGACTGGGCATGACTCAACTCGATAGGGAGGAATTGCCCATGTTCGGTCATCCCCTGCATCCGATTGCTGTCCACTTACCCATTGCGCTGCTCATCGGCGGCGTCCTCATCGACGTCGCATCTGTGTGGCGTATCGCCTGGCGAAATGCCGGCTTTACTCACTTGGTGTTCGGTACTGTCGGAGTGCTGGTCGCGTTGCTGACCGGCATCGGTGATGCCTACTCCGTTCCTGCCGGAGGGGCGGACGCCTTGCTCCAGTGCCACACCAATTCTGCCATCCTGGCGACTCTCGTCTTCGGGCTGATGGCTGCCGGCCGCACTTACTTCCGCCTCCGCCACAAGCGGTCGGGCGCCGCAGGCGACCCGGAAGCAACCGTACCGGCAGGCCGGGGGGCCGTCTACTTCGCCCTCGCCGCTGCCGGCGTGGCCCTGATCGTGGTCACCGGCTACACGGGGGGCGAGCTGGTCTACGGACAGGGCGTGGGCACCATCGCCGGGAGGTAGCGCCATGGCAGAGCGAGAGCCCTTGCGTAGGGAGATCCTCCGTCTGGCGTGGCCGGTGATTGGCGAACAGGTGCTGGTCATGCTGTCCGGCATGATCAACGCGGCGCTGGCCGGTCACCTGGGTACCGTTGCTACGGCCGCCGTCGGATTCACGCAGCCGCCTCAGTGGTTCATGTCCGGCCTGTTCATGGGGCTGGGTGTCGGTGTGAACGCCCTGGTGGCGCGATTGCAGGGCGGCGGCGACCATGAGCGCATTCCGCCGGCTACCCGGACCGTCTTCTGGCTCGGGCTCATCCTCGCCCTGGCGACTGGTGCGGCGGTCTTTGCGGCAGCGCCCTGGGCCATCCGGGCGGCCGGGGCCAGGCCGGAGGTGGTGCCGCTTGGTGCCCAGCTTCTGCGGCTGATGGTGCCAGGCATGGTTGCCGCCTACTGGATGATGACGATGACCGCCGCCCTCCGGGCGACCGGCGACACCCGCACCTCGCTGGTGATCAACATCGGCGTGAATGTCCTGAATGCCGGGCTGGCCTACGGCCTCATCTACGGAGCGTTCGGCCTGCCGCCACTTGGCATTTCCGGGGCGGGCCACGCGACAAGTTGCGCCAGGATCCTGGGGGCCGCAGCCCTGCTGGTGATCCTCTGCCGCCGGAAGTCCGGCGCCCGACTCAACTGGCAGAATCTGTTTCGCATGGATTGGGACATGGTGTTGCGGATCTTCCGGGTCGGCTCCGTCGCTTCGGCGGAGAGGATGCTGAGTACTGTGATCTTCATCGTGTATGCTGCCATGATCAACGGTCTGGGCACCGTGGTGGCTGCAGCGCAGAACATCACCGTGGCCGCCGAGAGCGTCTCCTGGACGCTGGGCTTGGGCTTCTCAATGGCGACGGCGGCCCTGACAGGCCAACGCCTGGGCGCCAATCGCCCCGACGAGGCCGAAGTCGTCTCCCGAGAAGCGGCGAAGATGAGCATGATCCTCCTCGGAGCGGTCGGGCTGCTCTTCATCGCCTGGCCGGGGCCGTATCTGGCAATCTTCACGAACGATCCGTCACTGCTGGAGCTGGGCACCGCTGCTCTGCGGATTGCCGGCTTCACGGAGGTGTTCACCGCACTGGTCTACACGCTGAACGGCGCCTTGTCGGGCGCGGGCGACACCAGGCCGCTGTTCGTGATTTCGACGGTGGGCATCAGCGTCAGGCTCTTGCTTGCGACCGTCTTCATCAAGGTTTTCGGTTGGGGGCTGGCAGGGGCCTGGCTCGCCGCCGGAATCGACTGGGTCGTCAAGTCAGGGATGATTTACAGCCGGTTCCAAACTCAGGCATGGAAAACGCTGAAAGTATAGGCGGGGTGATATCGTGAAGGTCCTCGGGATCATCGGCAGCCCACGTCCGGGCGGCAACTCCGACGTCGTGGTCAGTGAGGTGCTTCGGGGAGCAGAGAGCCAGGGCGCTGAGGTGGAAAAGGTCTATTTGAACGACCTCAATATCCGGGGCTGCCAGGCCTGTGACGTGTGCAAGCACGGCAGCGGGTATGTCGGCTGCATTCAGGACGATGACATGTTCGATCTGTACGAGAAGCTAATCGCCGCTGACGCCATTGTGATTGGCTGCCCCATCTACTGTTTCGGTCCGTCGGCTCAAGCGAAGGCCTTCGTTGACCGGTGGTACGCTCTGGATTACTACGAGAACGGCCAGCGCATCTGCAAGCTAAGCGGCAAGAAGTTGGTGCTGGCTCTGGTCTACGGCGATCCCAATGTGTTTACCGCCGGGGCGGCAAACGCCTTCGCAATGTTTCGCGATGAAGCGGCGTGGTGCGGGGTGACCATCACTGCCGTGGTGTACGGCTCAGCGGATAAGCCAGGAGAGATCCGGGAGAACCGCCGGGTGATGACCGACGCCTGTCAGGCGGGTCAGCGTCTGGCGTCAAACCGCTAGAGCCGTGGCGTTCTGTCAGCTCGCCAGGACGGACCGAATCGGCGGAGCCGAACGGGCATAGACATGTGGCACGTCCCTCATGGGACGTGCCACTTAGCTTGTCTGGAGGTGTACCATGAGAGGCCGGATTTCCGCCCTGGTCTGGGCAGCGGCAGCTGTCCTGCTGACGCTGTCGCTTGTGCTGTTTCCCGACACGGCACTCGAAGCCGCGAAAGACGGGATGAACCTGTTCCTGAATGTGGTCCTCCCGTCCCTACTGCCGTTCTTCATCCTATCCGAGATCATGCTGGGGCTTGGCGTGGTGCACTTCATCGGCGTCTTGTTCGAGCCCCTCATGCGCCCGCTCTTCAACGTACCGGGCGAGGGAGCCTTCGTGCTCAGCATGGGCCTGGCAGCTGGTTATCCCATGGATGCGGTGATTACTGCCCGATTCCGTAAGGGCGAGTTGTGCACCCGCTCGGAGGGGGAACGCATGCTTGCTTTCTCCAACACCGCTGATCCGGTGTTAACTCTGTTAACGGTGAGAACGCCTGTGGCCATTTCCGGGCCGCAGGCGTCCTAGCCTCATTTATGATGTGTGGACGAAAAGTCAGGCGTGCTCAAGCATCCGGCGCAGTGAAGGTGCGCCGGATTTCTTTATCTAGGGGATTGTCCGAACCGTCAAACTGGGTCCGCCGGGTTGTCCGGGACCGGTTGCTCGAGCGTCTGGTGGCCGGGAAAACCGGCGATGAGGGCGGGCAGGCGATTCTGGAGCAACTGGACCAGCAGAATCTCTTCCTGATTCCGCTGGACGGTCGTCGCTGCTGGTATCGGTATCACCATCTCTTCCGGGACGTGCTCCGTGCCCGGCTGGCCCCCGACCGGGCGGCCGAACTGCAGCTCAGAGCCGCACGTCTGATTGGAACAGGGGCCGCCTTGGAGCGGTTCTTTCACGGGGAGTTCCCCACGGTTTTGAACTACCTGGCCCAACTACCCCAGGCGGTCGTAGCCGAACGCCCCTGGCCGAAGCGCTGACGGACCGGGAGCGGGAAGTGCTGAGGCTGATCGCCGGGGGCCTGACGAACCCCGAAATCGGGGCGCGGCTCTATATCTCGGAGGCCACGGTGAAGCGGAGTCTGCAGCATCTATGGGATGCTGGGAATCAGCCACCGGACACAGGCGCTCGTGCGGACACGCAAGTTAGGGTTGCTATAGAGTTGTAGGTAGCCGGGGCATGCAGAGATGCACCCCCGGCTACAACTTTTGTGCGATTCGCATACAACTCTGGGGCCGCTAGACTGAGCATGGCACATGTCCCATTGTATCCGGAACCGACCATAAGGAGGCGGCCTATTTGAAGCTCCATTCAGCCCCCGGCCTCGCCGACATCTACTACGAGAAGGACATCCAAGCAATCCGAATCGAATGGTTCTCGATGTTCAGCGCCGATAACACATTTCGCGACGTCATATGCAAGTCAATAGAGCTTGCGAAGCAGAGGAACATCCAAATCGTCATTGGCGATCAGCGGGCGGCTGTCGGTACTTCGAAGCCCGCTGACGTAGAGTGGTTCGCAAACGAACTCATGCCTCTTGCCGTGCAGTCAGGCATCCGGTACTTTACCAGCATCATGCCCCAGAGCGCCCTTTCCAAGCTAAACAGCAAGCGGATCATAGATAAGGCGGAGGGACAGGCCATGATTCACAGCTTCGGGAGCATGGAAGAAGTGCGCGAATGGGTCAAGACCCAGGCAACGAAGAAGTAGGCTTCCCCGCTGTTATCCGGACTGCTTCTTGAGTCGTTGCGAAGGGGTATCCGTACCGGGTACCTCTTCGTCCTTTTGTGGATGCTTGGTTCGGCGCGGATCAGAATCGGCGACGAATGGACTTAGCTTGGTGAGGTGCGGTGAATGCGTAGTACTCGAGGTCTCGTACTGACATCCTTGTTGATGGTTCCCTACATCCTGCTCTGTGCTGTGGGCGCTTTCTTCTTTGCCCGCAACGAGGGCGTTACCGCTGACGGCCTAAGGACCATAGGTGCTGTCGCAGCGCTGGGCGCCCTGGCCCTGAGCGCGGGAAGCGCCTTCATGTTGCGTCGCGGCTACTTTCTCCCCCTGCGTTCGCTGACATTGGATGTTAGACGTGCCGCTGGCGGCGACCTCGCAGCGGCTGAGTTGCATTTCAAGTGCGGCGGAGAGCTGTTCGAGCTAGGAGAAGAGATCGGAGTTTTGCTGCAGCGGTACCGGGAAGAAGTTAGCCCGATTCGTGAGGCGGTGAGGTCAGCAAGTCGCTCGGCCATGGATGTTTGCGGAAAGCTGCAGGAGGCCTCCGAGCTGATCCCTGTGCTGGTCGGAGCGCTTCGTGAAGTCACCGACAGTGTTTCGGAGCAGGCTCAAGGAGCACGGACGGTAACCGCAACAGTCACACAGGTCTACGGCGGATTGTCGCAGATATCGTCAGGCGCCGGTGAGTTGACCAGCAGCGCCCTGACCGTCACACAAGCTATGGACGAGATGGGCAGCTCGGTTGAGGACGCTGACCGCAAGGCCCGCAACTTGGCTGTCGCCGTATCTGAAGCGGAGCGGACCGCGGTAGAGGGACTGTCTGTGGTCGAAGCCACGATCTCTGGAATGGTCGTGGTTCAGGAGAGCGTCATGGCTGCAGTCGATCGCCTCTCTGACCTACGCCATTTGTCCAACAAGATTGGCGAGATCACCCAGGCTATTACCGGCATCGCCGAACAGACCAATCTCTTGGCCCTAAACGCTGCAATTGAGGCCGCCCGAGCTGGAGCAAACGGTAGGGGCTTTGCCGTTGTAGCAGATGAAATCCGCAAGCTGTCGGAGCGCAGCCAAGCTTCGGCACGGCAGATTTCGGAACTTATACCGCGTGTGCAGGAGAAGGTTGAGCAGGCGGCCCAGGCCGTTCAGTTGAGCGCTGCTGAGGCCGACCGCGGGGCGACGCGCTCGGCAAGCGCCATCGATGCGCTTCGGGCCATAATGAGCGCCATCCAGAAGACGCCACAGGACGTTGAGGCCATTACGGCTGTCACGAATCGGGTGCTCTCACTTAGTAAGGCCGTCCTTCAATCGGCGTCATCTGTCTCCGCAGTCGCGGAAGAAAACTCTGCCGCTACCGAAGAGATCTCCGCCTCGGCAGAGGTTGTAACCCGCGCCGTGGAACGGCAGGTCGCCCTCACGATGCAGAATGAGGCCTCCATATGTGTCGTTTTTGAAGGGCTGTCGGGGATCACTGCGCCCATCGAACGGTCATCTGCGATGCTTCGTGACGTGGCTCAGCGGCTCGAGCCCCCGACGGACGCAGGCTGCGCAGCCGCTGTCGCCAATCCGTCTCCGCTGCAGTAACGTACTATCCGGATTGTCAGGGATCGCTCCGCGGGGTCACCGCCGGACCGCCAGATGAATGTCGCTCAGAAAAGGGTCCCACCCGTACGGAGCCTGCTGAAAAACTCCCGTCAACCTTCATAGGTTGATGGGAGTCTTTTTGGCACAACGTGGTTTTGGCGTTGCGGTCGAAGTAATAAGCGAAATCGCACACCGGGGTGGTTACAGTGATGGAACGGCAAGGGGATCAACAGTCAACACTGATGATAGTCGACCTGGACCAGCACGTGTATGATGACGCCGGCAACCGGGTTCGCACCACTGATCCCCTGAACCATGTCACACGCTACGACTACGATGCGGCAAACCGCCTGACAGCTGTGGAGCTGCCGGCAGGCGGGATGTATGAGTACCGGTACAACCCGGCCGGCCGGATGACCAGGATTATTGATCCCAATAACCATGAAGTGGACATGGATCACGACGCCTTGGGACGCGAAACCAACGGCGTGTCGGCCACTACAACCTACGATTACGACAAAGTCGGTAACCGGCGGACCATGAAGGACCCGGACCAGTATGGTGGACGGCGGCGGCGAGACCAAGTTCACCTTTGACAACGCCGGGCGGCTCGCGACGGTCACGACACCCGACCTGAAGACGCTGACCGATTGGTTACGACGCCGCAGGCAATGTCTCGAGCGTGACCGACTACCGTGGGCTTGCGACCACTCGGATCTATGACAGGCGCAACCGGCTGGAGAGGCTCACGACACCCGAAGGTGTCACGACCTATACCCACAATGGGGCGAACCAGTGGCTGACGGTGACCTACCCCGGCGGCGTCAAGCAGGAAGCGAGCTATGACACTGCCAGCAGGCTGACGGGGGTGGTCAACCACAAGTCCGACGGTACCGTACTGTCCAGCTTCACGTACGGGCTCGACGACATGGGGCAGAAGATCAGCGTCACCGACGACGTTGGAACCACCCAGTATCGGTACGACGCCAACAACCGGCTCGATCTGGTGACGGAGCCCAGCGGCAGGACCACCGAGTACACGTACGACGGCGCCGGCAACCGACTGACGCAGACGGTAACGCCGCCCGGAGGACCTGCCGAAGTGACGTCGTATCGGTATGACGGAGCGAACCGGCTGGAACTGGTGACGACACCGGATGCTACGACCGTCAGCTACACATTCGATGCTCGGGGACACCTGGCAGGCGACGGGACCAACTCCTATGAGTACGATGGTCTGAACCGCCTGATCGCCGTGAAGCAGGGCGGCGCTACGGTAGCCACCTATGGCTACAACGGGGATGGACTCCGCACCCAGAAGGCAGTCGGCGCCGACATCACGCGGTACTACTACGACCGAGACCGGGTGCTTAACGAGGGCGACGGGGCGACGGTCACGACCAGCAACACGTGGGGTCTGGGCCTGATCCGCCGGGAGAAGGCGGACGAAGAGGCAGGGTACTACCTGTTCAACGGGCACGGCGACGTGGTCGGGGTAGCTGACACGACCGGGTCCATGCTGGCGACGTATCGGTACGACGCCTTTGGTGGGCCGGAGTCGTTTACAGGTACGTTCGACAACCCGTTCCGGTACACGGCGGAGCCGTGGGATGCGGAGACTGGGTCCATCTACCTCCGGGCCCGCTACTACAACCCGAGTCTGGGACGGTTCACCACGCAGGATACCGAAGAACCTCCCGACTTTTGTCGAGAGGTTCTGATGGCGTGCCCGTACGTTTGTTTGGTACAATCTGGATGGTGGCCGCCTCCGCAGAGGGAGGTGGTAACACTCATGAAGTTCACAGTCGAAGTCACGCTCGAAGAACTCCTGGCTGCCTTGCTCTTCACTGCCGCCGCCATCAAGTTCTTCTCGAACTAACATAGGCTCCAGACTCCATCCCTTGATGTAGCAATCCAAAGTGGGGGCGGTCGCCATTATTGTGAGTATGCCCTGACCGAGAGCTTCTTAACGGCAGGATACGTACAAAGGTGATCCATGGCAGCCCTGGACGCAGAATCTGTATGCGTATGTCGGCAATAACCCCGTCAACTACGTTGACCCTACAGGGCACCGAGCAGAGTACTCCGACTATGTGGGTGGCCTCTGCGCAGGGTCCTACTCGATGTGCGGTGCTCATGAGCCCATGTCTATCGGCGAGGCGTTACTCACAGCCCTGGCCGTCCCGGCCACCGCGGCGATAGCCGCCGGAGCGGCGGTTGCAGCCCCGGCGATTGCCGTTGCCGCCACGGGCATGTTCCTACGCGATCCCATCGGGACAACAGAGGTGCTAGTTGACCTCGCTGACCTTATGTGGAGCCAGACTACAGCTGGAGGAAATGGTAGAGCCGCTGCACCTGCTGGCGCGGGGGGCTGCGGTGCCGAAGGGATGGCTGAGCCAGGCGGTGGGAGTCCCACACACTCGGGTCCTTGATGGTGGACGTCCAGCGGCTGCGGGAGCCGTGGCTGACGGCTCAGTATCTGGTGGGCTACACGGTGGGCCGCAAGAAGTAGGCACAGCAGGAACACCTGAGCGAGTGGCCCGGACCGTCGAAGTGAGGCGGTCCGAATCGACGGGGTCGAGCGGGCATAAACATGTTGGCACGTCCCTCATGGGACGTGCCACTGAGCTTGTCTGGAGGTGCCCCATGAGAGGCCGGATCTCCGCTCTTGTATGGGCAACAACGGCTGTGTTGTTGACCCTGTCCCTGGTGCTGTTCCCTGACACCGCGCTCGAAGCAGCAAAAGATGGCATGAACCTGTTCCTGAACGTGGTTTTCCCGTCCCTACTGCCGTTCTTTATCCTCTCGGAGATCATGCTAGGCCTTGGAGTCGTGCACTTCATCGGCGTGCTATTTGAACCGCTAATGCGCCCCCTCTTCAACACCCCGGGCGAAGGCGCCTTCGTCTTGAGCATGGGCCTGGCCGCCGGCTACCCGATGGACGCCGTCATAACCGCGAGGTTCCGTAAACAAGGTCTATGTACACAATATGAGGGCGAGAGAATGTTAGCATACTCAAATACCGCTGATCCGGTGTTACCTCTTGTTAGCGCCGACGCTATCTGGCGATCGCCATCGATCATATGTACAGGAATGTTTTTGGTCGGGAGGGAATTCTCTGGAATCCCTCTCGTTTCTGTTTGAGGGAAAT
>Ga0196971_1000958_pt1 | contig 15357 bp, 12 predicted proteins | sample S1v_1013CmetaG_FD_148660 | JGI IMG/M metagenome (GOLD analysis project Ga0196971, IMG submission 148660) | Soil microbial communities from Anza Borrego desert, Southern California, United States - S1+v_10-13C | ecosystem: Environmental > Terrestrial > Soil > Desert | place: USA: California... | reverse complement strand
TTCGTTCCTTCTGTTTGCCTCGGATTCAAAAGACTTCCAAGCATAATCCAACATAGCGTCAGATCTATCCCAAATCTGATTAAGCTGATTGACTGACAAGTCGACCATATTTTTAACATCAGTTGTTGCAGCTTCATGAGCTTGTTGATCTTCATTGAGTTGAACTTCCTGTCTCCATTTAGCATTTGCAACACCTATATTGTACTGCATTTCCTTATAGAATTTCTCACGAGAATCGGCCATAGTGGACGAGAACTTCTGAGCATCAAGGTTCTGACCAGAGTTGTACTGATTGATCTGAGTGTTCAGTTCATCATAGAACTTATCCATCTCATTCTGATTTTCAGCAGTGAACAATCTTTGAGCATTGGTAGCCTTAGCATCCTCAAGAATACTCTGAACACGAGCTTGGTTGTTGATAACTTTAGCCTGTTGTTCATTGTCTAGATTCTTCATATCCATGTCGAGAAATGCCTTAGCATTCTGAATAGCTGCTGCCATTCTATTATCAACATTGGTCTGTTCAAACTTGGCAATCGTGTTAGCTGCGTTAATCGTAGCCTGTTGCTTGTTACTCAGGTTCTGGAGAGTGAGTGTCTGGAAGAACTGAGCGTCTGCCTGAGCAATCGGAATGGATGCTTCCAGTAGAGCCTGAGACATAGCCGCAGTAGCAGCAGAACCAGTCATACCCTTGAAAGCCATAATCTTGGAGACATTACGAGCAGTACCAGCAGCCCAAGCGGGAATCTTAGGTTCACCAGTATTCGGATCAACAAACTGACCAGAGAGAATTTCTAACTGACCCTGAAGAGTAGCCTTGGAGTCAGTATAGTTACCTTCACCCAACTGTTGAGCCAGAAGCTTACCAGCCGAAGTAGAGGTATCGATAATGTTGGTGAAGTCCTGAGCAGCATATTTCTGGAGTGCCTTACCGACTTCGTTGACAGAACCGTCTGCATTGACACCAGTGGCAATACCTTTGATATCAGCCTGAGCAGCCTCAACAACAGCCTGAGAAGATACCTGACCCTGAGCACCAGTCATATCCTGCTGGGCAACATCCTGTTGAGTCTGCTGGGCTTGATAAGTAGCTGTGTCTTTGTCTTGAACATTAACGACATTCTGATTCTGAACACCATTAGAATTTGCATTCATCTGGTAGTTAGGATCATTAGGGTCCATAGACCCCTTATCCATCATGTTCTGAACATCACCTTGCTTAGTCAAATGATCTGAAGCAAGCATAGACTCATTTTGAGGAGTAGAAGGGTCATCATGTCTGAAACCCTTAGAAGGGTCAGTAACTAGCTGTCCAGCGTAATCGACGACATTAATGGCATTAGGGTTCTTACCGGGATTACCGGGAACCACTTGAGTACCATCTCCAGTTACGGGATCAGTGATCGGGTCAACAGGCTTATTTGGTTTGTCGGGCTTATTAGGGTCTTTAGGTTTATCTTTATCCTTGTCCTTATCTTTATCACCACCAGTATCAACACCAGGGTTCACATAAGGATCAGGCTTTGGATTCTTGGGGTCTTTATCTTTATCCTTACCCCCATTCCCACCATTGTTATTACCACCCTTGTCTTTGTCTTTTTTATCGTCTTTGTTATTCTTATTGTCGTTTTTATTATTATTACCGCTATTGGAATAGTTAAAGACAGTGCCATTGCCACCAGTGTTACCGGTATTATAAACAGCGGCTTGGGGATTATTATTTCCCTTATTACCACCGCCGTTATTATTACCGCCTTTGTTTTTATCGTCGTTCTTATTACCCATTTCTAATCCTTACTTAGTAAATCTGCCAATAAGAGCTTTACCACCATCGACAATAAATAATGCTGAGACGATACCAGCCGCCCATTCATAATAGGGAGAAGGAAGGGCATTGACTGTCCAACCTAAGAACGGAAAGGCGCTAACCCAAAGGAGAGCAGCCCAATAAACACCGAGTGGGATGACAAAGAAAAGCTGGAACCACCAAGTTCTACCGACAAGAAGAGCAGCCTGAGCATTAATCCAAGTTTTGGTTACTTCAGCTTTAATCTCTTCCTTCTTGGTTTCATCATCGATACCGTGTTCGATAGTATTCAAGATTTTATCAAGAGAACCACCAGTGAAGGTTGAGATAACCCAACCTCCTAATTTAAATAACCAACCGATACCAATCATCTCAGTGCTCCTAGAATAGCTTTAATTAGGTCCCACAACGTCATAGGAGCGTTTTCTACAGGTTTAGGTGTCGGAGGAGTATCAACATTTACCGAAGGCACTGTAGGAACGATTATAGAGGTTTGTACTACATCCGTAGTATATCCTGCTTTCTTCAAATCAGCCTCATATTCAAGGGCCAATTTAGCAATCTCTACTGCCTTATCGACACCATTGATTACTCTACGTGCATTCTGGTATTCTTTCATATCTTCAACATCAGACTCATCAACATCGTCGATATAATCGAAGACACTCTTACCAGTGAACCAACCCTCAAGAGAACCTACAACAAGAATTTCAGCAGAGTTCTCAGGTTCCATGACTGCATCAGGGTTCTTGATAAAATCTTTCCCGAGCTTTACGGAAGCCTTCTTATAATTAGCCTCCCAAGTCAACTGAACGAAGCCTCTACCATACCAGGGGAAATAACGGAGATTCTTTTTTCTCCAATCTTCAGACAACCAGAAAGCTTCCTTCACGGGTTTCATGGTCTTAGCAGTTTCCCAATAGGCAGTTGCCAGAATATAGGCCAATCGATTAAGACTGACCTTTCTTTCCTGAGCTTTCTTGATGATAAGCTGAGTATAACCTAGATTTAAGTTCATCTTTAGCTCCAATAAGAGTCGTTTTTATAATCTTCAGGGACTGGATTCATTGCCTTCAGTGCCCATGATTTCTGATAAAGGTTTGAGACAAAGGCTGCTGCCATAGACCACAGTTGAATTACTTCATCTGGAGATAGTTCATGATCTACATTGTTACCATCCCTGAAGACAGTTACGTGATTGTTGTTTCCTTGTCCCTTTCGGAGAGAAGCAGCAAAAGCTAGATCAGAGAGATTATCTTTGGTCTGTTGATCACCAGTAAGAACGATGTCCTTACCATTCACAGTGAAAGTAGACCCTGTAAGAACTCTCTTGGCTCTTTCCTCATTAACACTAATTTCATGACCTCTGTGGAGTTCACTATCTTTCTGTGCTTCATAGGTATTTTCTTCTTCCTGAGAAGCGAAGGTAGGACCAAGGGAGTATTTCCAGTACCACTTGCCGTTGATTTCTTCTACACCGTCCCTGTAGGAATGTTGCCACCACTTACCCGTAGGCTGTGGTCCTTCTAGGATGACGTCTCCCCCATGAGTCTCGATGAACGCAAGGGGGATAACACCATTGGCAAAGCTAGTCTTCTTGTAAAGACGTTTGAACTCTCGTTCGTTTAGGATTTCTCCTGTTTCTCTAATTCTGATATCCATTTGATAATCCTTACTTTAAGCGATTGCCCAGTAGAAATAATTTTGTCCTGAATTCACAAATGTATTAATTTGAAATCCTGTGGCAGTTAAATCTACATAATCATCAGTAGTAGTTTCGGCGGTAGTAACATTAAATCTTAAATGAGCATCATTTCCTGCCACGATTCCTCTGGTCGTATCGTGTACCCAAGAATCTGATCCACTACCAATAGTAACAGACTTAAAAAAAATAAATCTAGGGACAAATCCACAATCTATTGTTTCAGTTGATCCAGTACCAGTATAAGTACCAATAGTAGAAACACCCGGAACAGAAGAAAATAAATAGGCTATATAATTTGTACTACTAGCGTTCACAACTGCATTAGTTCCAAGAGAGAATACAGTATCAGTTGGAGCAGTACTATTCCAATAGGTCGAATCAGTAGTGCCACCAGAACTACTACTTAGAGGCGCGTAAGCAGTTGCACTTCCAAAGTAAAATACAGTAGCAGCGGCACCCGCTCCTAAAGATTTAATAATTATTAATTGAGGAGTTGCACCCAAATTATGAGAAATAGTCCTGTTCGCACCAGTTCCAGTGTAAGAAACTATATCAAAGAAGCCTCTTGCTTGTTTGAAGAAGTAATTGATATAGGTTGCAGCACTAGTATTAAGAACAGCATCCGTACTCATAGTAATACCATCCATATTAAAGGATGTGATTCTATCAGTATCAGTTGTTGCGACAGTTGTAGATACAGAAGTAAACTGAGAAGCAGTACCCCTCACCGTGTCTTGCCAATTCCAAGTCTGAGTAGAACTTCTTTGTTTGGTAATAACAAGATCAGGTCTTTGAGTAATCGAAAGACCAGAGATGGTTCTTGTGGCACCAGTACCAGTAGAAGCATTAATTGCGAATACTTTAGTGGCATCTTCAGGAGTTCTCATATTGCCCTTACGGATAGCCATGTAGATGTATGTATGAGTATTTGAGTTTACATCTGTTGATACAGTATTTATTGCGAAACCTGTTGCAGTAGGGTTGATATAGCTGATTCCAGAACTATCAGCAGAAGTAGTATTTGGAAATTGGGCACTATCGTTGTTGACAGTTAATCCTCTGGTAGTATCAAAAACAAGCCAATTGCCAGTACCACCAGTAGCTCTTTTAATCATAACATATTGAGGTTCCCAACCAAGAGTAACAGTAGGTCCTGTAGAAGAACCATTACCAGTATAAGAACCACACTGGATAATACCTTCATCAGAAGTATCATGTGCGAATAAATATGCAATATAACTACTACCTGTTAAATTAGTATAATCGTCATCTTTTACACTAAATCCAGTTGAAGTAGGGGCGATCCCGGCCCAATAATCGTTTGCTTGGACGATTGTCGTGCTCTCTAATGCAACAAAAACATCTTTACTTGAGGGTAGACCTCTATGATAAACCAACCAACTTCCTACACCACCAGATATTCTTTTTACAATTATCATTCCAGGTTGAATACCAAGACCGTGGGAAATTGTTCGACCATAAACTGAATCTCCATTCCATGTTACTATATCGAAGAACAGTGGTCTTTCAACAAAAGTCCAAGCAATATATCTAGCACTGCTGGCATTCAGTCGAGTAGCAGTAGCTGCGATTGAGAAACCAGTAGAACTAAGAGTTACTGAGTTGGCTAACGCTGTTGAAGCAGTATTCTGATGAGTTTCTAAATAGTTGTTAGCTCCACGAACAGTATCATATAGAGTATGACCGAAACCAGAGTCTGATGTTCTCTTGATCCAAACTAATCCACCATCGGTCGTAGTATCCATTTCGGTAGTAACAGTCTGTGCTGCACCATTACCAACATAACTATATGCAGAGAAAACATCTTCTACGTAAAGGACATCACCATTGACCGGAGTAATTCCATCATATGCAAACATTTAGTTATCCTTACAAGTAAAGTTGACCAATAACACGACCATACCAATAAGTGCCATCAGAAGTGAATGCGAAAAGATCAGCCTTGGAAGCCGTAGCGGTAATCGTAGGAGCAGTGTCAGAAGGCCATTCGACAGTAGCATCCCAAGTGACAGTTCTATTACCAGTTCCATCTTGTTTGAGAATCATCAAGAATGATTTACCAGCAGTAGCCGTGGGCCAAGACGAAGGAGTCCAGTCACCCGTCAATGTAGGAATCTGAACCGTACCATTTGCAAGATCAACAGCAGCATTAGTAGAAGTGTTGAAAGCATAAGACTCTTCAGTATAACCATTGTTAAAAACAGCAGCTTCAAGAGTTTTGTTGGTTAACGTCTGCGAATCGCTCGTACCTACAACCGTACCTGATGGTGCCGTCTTACCAGCCCAAGTGTCAAGGTCCGCATCGTAAGCCTGTACATGAGTACCAATGGTTAGACCAAGAGAAGCACGAGCAGTTGCTGCACTCTCTACCGTCCAAGTGGTTCCATTACCAACGATGAAATTACCATCAGTAACAGCAAGACCAGCAATGGTAGCTAACTCGGAATCATAGGCTTGTACGTCTGTACCAATGACGAGTTCTAAAGCAGTTCTACCCGCAGAAGCATCAGAAAGAGCAGCGAGAGTTCTACCAAAGGTCGTGAAGGTAGCTAGAGAAGCTGTACCCGAACCAGTGAAATAAGGAAGTCGATCTGCTGCGGAAGTCAATCCAGCAATTGCTGCAAGCTCTGCGTCGTACGCTTGGACATGAGTTCCAATTACAAGACCAAGGTTAGTTCTTGCACCGGAGGCATCCGAAGCACCTGTACCACCATCTGCAACCGCAAGATCAGTACCACCTGTCCAAGTACCACCATTGATGGTTGGGGAGGTCAACGTCTTGTTAGTCAGAGTCTGAGTATCAGTAGTTCCAACGACAGTTCCAGTAGGAGCAGTCTTTCCTGCCCACGTGGTTAGGTCAGCATCATATGCCTGAACGTTGGTTCCGATGACAAGCTCAAGAGTTGTACGGGCAGCAGAAGCATCTGCGTCATCCACCAGAGAACGACCAAAGGAAGTAAAGGTGGCGAGAGAGGCAGTACCAGAGCCGGTAAAGTATGGGAGTCTGTCAGCAGCGGAAGTAAGTCCTGCCAGAGCAGCCAACTCAGCGTCATAAGCTTGCACGTGAGTACCAATAACCAATCCGAGATTAGTCCTAGCACCTGAAGCATCAGAGGCTCCAGTACCACCGTCAGCGACAGCTAAGTCAGTAATACCAGAGATTGTACCACCAGTGATCGTGGGAGTATTAATCGCAGGACTAGTTAACGTCTTATTGGTTAGTGTTTGAGTACCCGTCAGAGTGACAAATGATGCGAGAGTAGTAAGACCAGTACCACCATTAGCTACAGGAAGAGTACCAGAAACAGAAGTGGTCAGATTGATTTTAGGGGAGTTGCCCGTAGTACCATCATGAGTATGCCCCGTAACAGCACCAAAGGCAGTCTGGAGTGCATCAAATTCATCGTTAAGAGGTTGTGCTTCAATAATCTCACCGTCAACGATTTCAGCAGTAGATTGTCTAGTATAGCCACTCATTTATCTTTTCCCTTGTGGAGTAAATTCAAAAACAATGCCTTGAATAGTTTGTGGAGAGTTAGTACCTGAAGTAGTGAATGTCACTCTGATTGATTTGAAAGAACCATTAACTTTGTATTCAAGAATGGGATAAACATCCCCTGATCCATAAGTAGCAGTACCGTATAAGTCATCAGTGCCATAGATACTTAGAACACTAGAGTTAATATCTTCTGTGAATGTGTTCGGTTCAAGGCTTTGAGGTTTATTCCAATCGAAAGTAAAATCGGCACTGAGAGTAAAGATATCTTCAAACTGAGTGAAGACATTCATTTTCCGTACCATCTTTCTGGCTAAGAAGTCGCCGAAAGTTAAGAATGGGGTTGAATATCTAGAGTAGACTGATCCACCATTAAAGGTATTGCCAGACTCTTGTTTATAGACACAACCATCATAATCACCATGAAGAATTGTTTCTTGGTCATTGTAGTAGCCAGAGATAACACAAGATACTCGGATACCTTGGAGTTTGGAATATTCCATATTACTTGAGTCTTGTGATCCACGAAGACCGCCAATAACACCAACACCTGAAGCTTCTTCACTAGCATCTGAGACAAAGAATCTAAACTGAGACTTCTTCTTGATGACAACTGAATTCAAGTAAGTGAGGTCGTATTCTTCCTGTAGTTCATTAATATACTTCTGAATCTGTTTTGAAATAGAAGCTAGATTAACGTCACCGATCTTAGCAGTACCAGAGATTGTTCTGATACCATCCTGAGCAAGGAAAAGAATATCACCGTTCAATTCGATAACAGAATCAGAAGCAATACATCCAATGTTCTTAGCAACATCTTTGATTACGAAGTCTGTTCCATCCAAAGTGATATAACGGATATTTTCTTGACCGAGTACATAGAGATAGTCACGGAAAGTTTTTAACTGTTTAACAGGGAAGCCAGCAACAATTTGTCCTCCCCCTGCACCAGAAGTCCAATTAAAAATATCTTCAGGGGCACTATTAGCGATAACACCGGGATAATCAGGATCACCAGCAATGAATACTGTATTGCGGAATACTTCGATGTATGATGGTTTGTTGATGATCATAGGACCACCGGGATCAGAAGAAGTACCAACACCAGTGTCAGTATATTCGTACCAATCAGTCCCATCGTAGACTACGAGAGAGTTCACACCATCAACGAAGGCAATATATTCTTGAGCGCCGAAGGTAACAAGAGCATGTCTGATCTTGATGACACCAGTAGAGTCAAGAGTGAAACCGGGAGCGAATGCTACCCAACCAGAGGTTTCATCATAATAATAATACTTATAGGTTGCGGAGGCAGTTTGTTTTCTAGCTGCGATGATTGTATCTTGATAAATGAAAATACCAAGAATTCTTCCCTCGGCATTAGCTGAGTCTACTTCACCGTAATCTACGTCAAAATATTCATAACCATCAATTCTTTTGTAACCACCATAAAGACCAACTTCATAGTTGATCAGTTCAGAGGCTGCACCGGGAGCATTAGCATCGAGGAACAAATGATTCTGAGTTGTGTCAAGACCACCTTGGCATACAACAGTGTATGAAGATACATTATCAGGCATCAGTCAATATCTCCAATACTCCATCTACCAGAGCCTACCCCACCGCCGTAGTTAACGACTCTGGAACGAATTCCATCTTGTTTAGGCATAAGGTTACGTCTCATTTTAGCAAGACTTCTCTTGGCCTCATTAGACCAATATCCAGCCTGTTCTGTATTATCTTTGAACATATAAAAGTGTTTCAAGGCGTAGTTAATAATCACATAGTCGAATCTTTCAGGGATACCTGTTTCATCATCGTGATCTTCAAATTCTGGATAGACTGCATTGTAATCAAACAGGACAGTATATGCGACCGAAGGACTCGGAGAAACTCCAAAGCCTAAATAATCATTGGCAGTAGCACCCTGAGTCAAGAAGACATATCGAGGTATTCCAACACCAGTAGTAGAAGAATCTTCATCAGTTGCCCTGAGATATTTCTTCCATTCATCATGTGAAATGAATTCAAGAGGAGTAGTACTCACTCCTAAAACGGTACTCCCCTGAATTCGAAATGAATTCCAATCGACTGAACTTACTTCATCACCAGCCGAAGAAGGGAGAGCATACTGTTCTTGTCCCACAGTTAGGAGTTGAGAACCTGATCTGTAACGAAAAGGCCAAGTAGTTTCTTCTGAATAGATTTCCTGAATGGCAGCCCTGATACAATCTTTTGCGCTAGCCTGAGTACTTGTAGCCGTTGCAAAATTAGATTGAGTGAGTTCTGTGTCATTTAATCTTCGGAGCAATAGATTGGTAAGTTCAAGATAAGTCGACATTTAGAATCCTAGCTTAACTTTTAAGTATTGAACAAAGGCATCTGCAAAGTATAGTACGATGGAACCAATAACACTGAGAACCGTCAAGGCTCCTACAGCAGTTGATTTCCATGTGAGAAGTTGTGTTTTAATTTCTTTTACATCTGTCTCCATTTGGGAAACAGTTTCGTTTAATTGGGTAACTTGGGTTTCAAGAGCTCCAATTTTAAAATGTATATCATCCATTGTTGACTCCTGAGCTATGAAAAAGGGGCACCACCTTGTGGCAGCACCCCTTAAGTTAATTAGCTCTGAAGAGCAGCAATACCCGGATTCTTGGTCGGGGAGACATCAGCAAGCATTGCCCACACCCAAATCGAACCACCCGTAAGAGTATTCGTCTGAGTAGCAATGAGGATGTCCAACGTATCAGCAGTGGAACCGATAATCACCGGCTCATTAACACCAATAGTTGCACCGATTGCACCAACAGAAGCGCCGTCGAAATCAAATCCGTCGAGGATGTTGTCAACGTCTCCACCGGTAACACCGATATCGAGAGTAACATCAGTCGAGGTGCCGGTCATCGCAGTGACAACCTGAACACCACCACCCAAGAGTACAGTGTACGCCGGGAGGTCGAGAGCCTGAATTACGTCAGCCTGAGCAAGGGCAGAACCCTTAGCCGTAACGGCATCAGCAAAGTCGATAACCTTACCGATGATGTACGGAGTACGTACAGCGCCAGAGCGAGCAGGGGCACCCTTGGAAGGATTACCCGCACGATTAGCGAGATCAATAGTAGCCATATGTATTTCTCCTTAGTTAGAATTAGGCAACGTTCGCGTTGTAAGCAACACGGAAGAGAGCCTGAGGACGCAGAATCTTACGACCATACATATGAAGACCACGAACCACGTCACCGAAGGTATTCGGCGAACGGAACGATTCCGTCTTGTTGATCTTTTCAGCCGTAGCAACAGCAGACTTCTGACCAGCGACAATAAAGCCGTAGTTGGCCGAAGAACCATTCGTGTCGCCCGTAGCCGGACCAGTACCGAAAGTCGGCAGGTTGTTGGACTTGTAAACATCGAAACCACGAATGGTGTTCGAAACGAGCTTACCATTGTCCAGAGCCTCAGACTTCTGATAGTCATGGTTCATGAACTTCGAGTTTTCATCCATCAGGAGTTCGAGGAACACCGGAGAGACAACAACCCAACGACCATCCTGGTCAACGTTCTGTTCGTCCATGAGACGATTGATACGATTGAGGACAGCAAGCGGGGTAACGTCGTACGTACCGGCAACACCGATAGCAACCGAATCGGAGGCAGAACCACCCGAAACAAACGAGTTACGAGCAAGCTTGTTAGCCGACAGAAGTTCGTCAGTGTCAGCCGTGGACTCAGCTCTCGTACCAGCCGAAAGCGAAGAACGAACCGAGTAGGCTGCCGTGTCATCGTCGTAGTCATAACCGGACATATAGGCGAGCATGTTCTTATCGTAAGAATCAGCAAGCTTATAAGCTGCACGGTTCGAAGCCATGGACTCCCAGTTGACATGGGACATCTTCTTTTCAATGTCGTCAACGATGAAGTTGAAGCTCTTAGCCTTGTCGATGATCAGGGTGAACGACTCGTCGCTCAGGTCCTGAGGGGTGAGCTGAGTACCACGAGCGTAATCGCTAACGTTGATTTCAGGCTCCTTGATGATCACAACCGAGTCACCGAAGTTGGCGATCTCACCGAAGTAATCGTTATTGCAGAGGTCCTTAGCAACAGACTTTTTACGGAACTGCTTCTGGACGGTCTTCGAGTAAATAGTCGGGGACCATACACCGCCCTGTAACTGGTTATAACCAGGTGCGCTTGGAAAAGCCATATTATATTCTCCTTAGATATATTAATTTGATTTGTTGTTTAGATCAGATTAATACTTCATCTAAAGGGCTGTTTTCTTATTGGGTATCCTATAAAGGGGCCGAGAGAACAGGTAGTCTTTAATTGTATTGTATCTGTAGTCAGACAATTAAGGATTAACTGGCACCACCAGAAAGATCTAACTTAATTTTACGTCTACGATGAGCGTCCATAATCTTATCCTCGTTGGCATCCCACCACTTTGGATCTCTCTGGGTTTCTCTTTCGATTTGAGATTCCGAGAATTCAAAACCATCTTCAAGTTCATCATTCACGGAAGGTTTATTTTTTATCTTAACGGATTTAGCTGCACTACGGAATTCATCTTCATCTCTGACACCATCAGACGACTTAGTAATTCCAAGTTCAGACTTATAACGATCAATAACAAAGGATGCTGCTTTAACATCAAAACTATTGTAGATCGTTTCACGAGCTAGTTTGGGTTGATCAGCAAGCCAGTTGTGGAACTCTTGATCAGAGAGAATCGATTCACAATCAGGGTGCTTTTCTTTAAGTCTCAAGAGAGCTTTTTCTTTTTCAGACTTTGCTTTCTCCCGTCGGAGATCGGCAGTTGCTGAATCGACAGCTTTCTTGATCCACGCGTCTAGGACATCAGCGAATTCAGGGTAAGTTTCCTTCCACTCGTTGATCTCTTCTTGGGTCTTCGGTGGCTTGATCGCTCCGGTACGAATACCCTCAAGTTCTCTGAGTAGTTGAGTCTTCTCTCTTTCGAGACGATCTTTTTCCTGCTGTTGATGTCTACGAAGTTCTGCATAACGAGACTTCCAATCGACTTCTTCATCTTTAGGTTTTTCCACCACCGTCTTCGGGGTAACTACTTCACCATCAGATTCATCGATAACCTGTCGATCTAAAAGTTCACGTTCAAATTCTGCATCTTCTTCGAGTTCACGTTGGTTTACATATTTTGGCATATTTTCTCCTTGGGGCCTCAAGTGGTCTTTGTCCGGGTAACTAATAGTCCGGCAACAAAGAGGTATCGGGTGGCCAAATGAGCCCTAGGAGAAAATCCCCTAGCAAGCTCGTGTTGATATTAATAAAGACCCGGACTAAAGCCGGTAGTATCAACCGTAGGACCACGACCGGGATCGTATCCAGTGGCTGTATTCGTAGGAGCACTAGGCTTGGTTGGGAACGAGTTCGCTCCGTATGCACCAGCAGCACTACCTGTATTAAATCCTAATCCTGTACCAACACCAGAGGGTGTAGCAGAGGATCCGAAAATATTCCCCATCAAACCTTTTGAGGCTGCAATCATTTTAGACATGAAGCCTTGCTGTTCAGGGAATTGATTGTTAAACGTACCAATGGCAGCTTTCTTTTCCTCAGCATTTGCTTCAGTTAAGAGTCCCATCATTTCACGTTTTCTAGCTTCTTCGGGGGTATAAGCTGTTCTGTTGTTAGGACCCACGCCATCAAAGTCTACGGGTGCTACAGAAGTCTTACCACTCGGGGCTGTTACTTTACCCTCGCCGATATAGCCATTTGTATCAATTGCGGTTCCTAAGGCTCTCTGACCCGGTTGAGTTGAAAAACCAAGAGCAGTCCTTTGTTCAGAAACTGCTGCTTGATTCTTCGCATTCCATCCGAGATTAGTAGCCGTACCGAGTAGACCAAGAGGACCTGGAACAAATCCCGCGAGTCCCATGATTCCCGGCTTATCAGTATAACCGTAATTATTCTTTTCTTTAGTTGTTTCTACAGCCTTGGAAACAGCAGTTTCACTTTTCTTATCTGCATTACCAGTGACGATATCCGTGTTGGTTGGATTGTCTCTAGTCTCCTGTCTAGGAGTACTCGCAGTAGTTGGCTGCACTGGCTGTTGTACAACTTGATAACCTTTAGGGTTAGGGATTGGTTTACCAGTCTTAGCATCTACGAAGACAGTTTGAAGGGTGCCGTCTGGAGCCATCACTTGTTTCTGAATGGCGTAAGGTTTCTTAATGAAGCCCATATCCATATTGAGATCAGGTTTAGTATCCATCATCGCCCTCTACATCTGCATCCACAAATCCACCTGAGGTAGAAGTACCTGTAGTACCTGTCGTACTAGTTGTTCCTGAATCACCACCATCAGTTGCATTAGCTGTACCCGGACCTTCACCAGAGGGTCCTGAACTTACACCAGTGGAAACACCAGTAGTGCTAGAACCTTCACCTGCGGAAGTCGGACTAGAAGCTGCCGTCTGAGACTCTACTGAATCAGCAAAACCAATAGCAGGGGCAGAGTTGGCAATATCATTAGCTGCGCTAAGCATTCCAGTGTTTTCATTCTCATACAGACCATTGATACGACCTGTTTGAGTCTGAGCACTCTGAGCACTAATCTCTGCTGCTGCAGGATCTACTGAGACATAATCACCAAAGCCAAGGGCCTGATTGTTAGTAGTTCCAAAACCAGTAACAGCATCACCATATACACCTGCAGGACTTGCAGCGAAATCACCAGACATTCTTGAATCAAGAGACGTTGGATCATCGTAAGTCATACGAGATGCAGGAGTGGATATAGACCCGTCACTTAATCCTTCATCAGGAGTGTAAACCTGACCACCGATATCAATAGCTGAAGGAAGACCTCTGGTAGCTACCTCAGTAACTCCCGGATCAATACTCGGAGGAGTTCCGGCAATCTGATTACCTTGCTGAATAGCAAAACCATTATCCATAGAAACTTGGTTGTTGATGGTAGCAGTTGGATCAACCACCGTGCCGTTGAACGTACCAATTTCAGCCGGAGCTTCTTCTACGATTCGTTGGGGTGCAACGTAGTCCCTCTGGGCCGTAACACCTTTAGCGAAACCATCCATTGAATTAGTCGGAGCGACATAATCTCTTTGAGCGGTAACACCAGTTGCCATATCATTGACACCAGTGAGATCGATCTGAGGTTGATTATTAACTAGATCATATCCTGCCGGATAAGCAAAACTCTGTTTGAAGTTCTGGTTAATCTGTCCGGTAGCTGCCATATCAGATTGTTCGTCTGTTAGTGGAGCTTGATACTTAGCCATCTTACTTGTGTATTCAGGGAGAGTACCGAACTTATGACTACCAATTTCCTGTACGTCTTGCATGTCATCTGACCAAGCAGGATTGACATAGGGAGCATGATAACTAGTAAATCCAAGATTAGAGTTAGGATCTTCCAGATAGTCCTTGACAACTTTATTGAATTCTTCAGCACGAAGAGAATAGTTCGTATTAGCGATGTTAGCCATTTTCTCGTTATTCCAAGTAGAATACTGAGAAGGGGCAGTAATTGCATCTATAGCAGTCTTATTAGGACCATTGGCAATATCTCTATTTTCAATAGTAGAGAGAATACCACGAGCTTCGGCAATACCTTCAGGAGTGCTTAGATCAATGTTACCGGGGAGTTCACCAGCAAGGGTTCTAGCAGCTTTGTCGATAGTGGCTTCATCCCAATTTCCTCTTTCAGAAAGAGTCTGGTTTACTTCACTATGAGGAGTGCCGTCGAGAGCACTGAAATTATCACCATTAGAGTACTGAAAATCAGTTTCAGAGATACTAGTTGGAAAAGCATTGGACCTAGTATTAGAAGCTACTTCAGCTTGGAAGTCTCTTTCTGCAATACCAGTCGGATTGAACTTACCGTCTACCTGATAGTCTTTATCCTTTGCAGGATCGTTATAACCATAGGTGTCGGAATAAGTATTATCCGTCGTATCACCTTGCTCTTCATTAGGATTTGTAAACCCTTGAACAGGACCAACTGGAGCCTTAGAAGCAAAAGATGCAGGAGCATCAGCCCTTACACCGTAGCTAGTAACTCCACCTTGGCTTCTGATAATAGCACGACCTTTTCTGTCGTAACCAATGATCTCTGCCTGTACAGCTGGGGCATCCTTACCGCCCTTAGGTTTCTTACCTTTACCATAGCCAATGTTAGCATCTTTGAGAATGTCATCAAGGCTAGTCTGTGCAGTCCAGATATCCTTACGTTCACCATAGGGGTTCTGAACTACTCGACCAGTATCCATGTCGATAAACTGGACACCTACAGTACCATCTTCATTACGAACAAGTTGACGAGTAATA
>Ga0196971_1000957_pt1 | contig 15375 bp, 14 predicted proteins | sample S1v_1013CmetaG_FD_148660 | JGI IMG/M metagenome (GOLD analysis project Ga0196971, IMG submission 148660) | Soil microbial communities from Anza Borrego desert, Southern California, United States - S1+v_10-13C | ecosystem: Environmental > Terrestrial > Soil > Desert | place: USA: California... | reverse complement strand
CCTAGCACCGCCGGACGGTCGTTCGGATCGAACGCACCGCCGTCCCCACGCAGCAGGACACGGCGGGCCAGCGAATAGCCGTTGGAGTGGAGCCCGCTGGAGCCCAGGGCCACCAGCGCGTCACCGGGGGCGACGCGGTCACCGGTGATGATCCGATCCCGGTTGACAATGCCCACGGCGAAGCCCGCCATGTCGTACTCACCGGGGGCATACATGCCCGGCAGTTCCGCCGTCTCGCCGCCAATCAGCGCGCACCCGGCCAGCAGGCAGCCGTCGGCTACCCCCTTGACCACTTGCTCGAGAACCACGAGATCCTTGGAACCCACCCCGATATAGTCAAGGAAGAAGAGCGGCTCCGCACCCTGGCAGAGGATGTCGTTGACACACATGGCCACAAGGTCCTGGCCCACCGTATCATGCCGGCCGCTCGAGAACGCCAGCTTGAGCTTTGTTCCCACGCCGTCGGTGCCGCTCACCAGAACGGGGTCGGGGTACTTCTTAAGGTCCGGGGCGAAGAAGCCGCCAAAGGCGCCAATGTTGGCCAGCATGCCCGGCCGGGCCGTGCGGGCCGTGTGGGCCGCGATGCGCTCCACCAACTGGTAATGCCTCTCGCGATTCACGCCGGCATCCGCGTAAGTCAAGGGTTTCTCAGTCATCGCCCTCACCGCCCTCCAGGGAGAACTTGCCGACGCCCTTCAAAATGGGCACCGGGTACTCGGCGTTGAAGCAGGCCAGGCAGAAGCCCCGCCCCGTATCCACCGGCACCCCCACCGACCTCACCATGCCGTCGGTTGACAGGTAGTACAGGCTGTCAGCGCCTACGTAATCCCGAATCTCGTCAACGGTGCGCCCCACAGCCACCAGATCGGCTACCCGGCTGGTGTCAATGCCGTAGTGGCAGGCGTTCGTGTAGGGCGGCGAGGAGATGCGCATGTGCACTTCCCTGGCCCCCGCCTCCCGCAGCAGCGCAACCAGGTGCTTGGACGTAGTGCCCCGCACGATGGAGTCATCCACCAGCACCACCCGCTTGCCTTCGATCACCTTGCGAAGCGGATTCAGCTTCAGCTTCAGGGCAGTCTCCCGCCGCATCTGCGACGGCAGAATGAACGTGCGGGCGATGTAGCGGTTCTTGATCAGCCCAACTTCGTAGGGAATGCCACTCGCCTCGGCGTAGCCGGTGGCGGCCGAAATGGAGCTGTCCGGCACGCCCATGACGATGTCGGCGTCGCAGGGGGCCTCGCGGGCCAGTTGCCGCCCCATCTCCTTGCGGACGGCGTGCATGTTGACGCCCTCCAGCTGCGTGTCAGGGCGGGCGAAGTAGATGAACTCAAACATGCAGGGCCGGCTCTTGCCCTCGGTCTTCAGAATCTGCTTGGAGCGAATGGTGCCGCCGCCGTTGATGGTAATCATCTCGCCCGGCGCCACTTCGCGCACGAACTCGGCGCCCACCGTATCAAACGCGCACGACTCCGAAGCCAGCACCCAGGCATCGCCCAGACGCCCTAACTGCAGGGGCCGTATGCCGTGGGGATCGCGAATGCCGATCAGCTTGTCTTTCGCCAGAATGAGCAGGGCGTAACCGCCGTGCACCTGGTTCATGGCGTGGGCCACGCTCTCCTCCAACGTCTCCTTGCGGGCCCGCACGATCAGGTGGGCCAGCACTTCGGTATCCACGGTGGTGGAGAAGATGGAGCCCTCGTCTTCCAGCCGGGCCCGAATGGGGTCCGCATCCACCAGGTTGCCATTATGCGCCAGCGCCAGCCCGCCCTTGCGGCTCTGAATGACGATGGGCTGGGCGTTCCCCAGGTTGGACGAGCCCGTGGTCGAGTAGCGCACATGCCCGATGGCGATGTGCCCCTTCAGCTTTTCCAGGCGGGCCGGCTGGTTGAAGACGTCGGTCACCAGGCCCATGCCCTTGTGCACTTCCAGATCCTTGCCGTCGGAGGTAACAATACCGGCGCTCTCCTGGCCCCGGTGCTGCAGGGCGATCAGCCCGTGGTGGGCGACCTGCGCAGCTTCTGTGTGGCCGTACACGCCGAAGACACCGCACTCATCCACCGGACCCTTGTCCGGGTGGGTGGCCAGATTCCACTTGTAGGGTCGCAACGCCAGTTCCAGGTCGCGGGTCACGCGCCCATCCACTGGGTGATCGCCTCCTTATATGCCTTTGCGAGGTCGTCCACAGCCAGGTCGATGAGCGTCTGGCGCCGGAACACGTACGTGGACTCGTGGCCCGGAGCCAGCGCCGCCAGCTCGAACCGGTCATTGCCGGTCACGTCGCCAATCAGACGGAAGGGCACGCCGTGGGCGATCATGATGGCCCGCAGGCGCAGCACGTCTTCCCGCCCGATGGTCAGCAGTACGCGGGACTGGCTCTCACCGAAGAGGCAGGAGTCGATGCGGCCAGCCGTCACGAAGATGTTGGCCTGGCAGCCGCGGGCGTCGGGATTGGCCGCGATGGACATTTCGGCCAGGGCCACCGCCACGCCACCTTCCGCCACGTCGTGGGCCGCCGTGACGATGCCCGCGTGGATGGCTTCCAGCACGGCCGCCTGCAGCTTCTTCTCGGCCTCGAGGTTCAGGGCCGGGGCGTCGCCCGCCACCACGCCGTGGATCACCTTGGCGTACTCGGAGCCGCCCAGCTCATCCTTCGTCTCGCCGAGGAGCACAATCACGTCGCCGTGGTTCTTGAAGCCTGGTGTGGTCGCCAGCTCCACGTTCTCATGAATGGCCAGCATGCCGATGGTCGGCGTCGGGTAAATGGCCTCGCCCACCGTCTCGTTGTACAGCGAGACATTGCCGCCCGTCACGGGCGTGCCCAGGGCTTCGCAGGCCTCGGCCATGCCGTCGACGGACTGGTCGAAGGTCCAGAAGATCTCCGGCTTCTCCGGGTTTCCGAAGTTCAGGTTGTTGGTGATGGCCACGGGCTTGGCACCGGTCACCACGCAGTTGCGGGCCGCCTCAGCCACGGCGATGGCCGTGCCCCGCCGCGGGTTGAGGTAGACGTACCGGGCGTTGCAATCCGTCTTGACGGCGATGCCCAGCTGCCCGGTGCTCTCGCCGGGAACGTTGGCCGCCCCGCCGGAGACGCCATGCACGCCCGCCTTGCCCGAGCCCCGCAGCCGCAGCACGGCCGCATCGGCGCCGGGAGCCACCACGGTGCCCAGCAGCACCATGTGGTCGTACTGGCGGTAGATCCATTCCTTCGACCCGATGTTGGGCGAGTTCAGCAGCTTGAGCAGGGTCCCGCTATAATCGGTCGGCAGGGACAAGGTCTCGAAGTCAAAGGCATGCAGCACGGCCAGGTAGGCCGGCTCCGCTTTCGCCGGGTGGTAGAGGGGCGCCTCGTCGGCCAGCGCATGGGCCGGAACGTTGGCCACGATCTTGCCGTTGTCCAGAACCCGCAGCATCCCATCGTCGGTAACCTGGCCGATGACAGCCGACAGCAGGCCCCACTTCTTGAAGATGGCCTCCACTTCGGGCTCGCGGCCCTTCTGGACGCAGACCAGCATGCGCTCCTGCGACTCGGAGAGCAGGAACTCCCAGGGCTCCATGCCCTCTTCCCGCTGGGGCACCTTGCGCACGTCAAACTCCAGGCCCACGTCGCCACGGGCAGCCATCTCCGACGACGAGGAGATCAGGCCCGCCGCGCCCATATCCTGAATGCCGACCACCGCATCGGTCTCGAACAGCTCAAGGCAAGCCTCGAGCAGCAGCTTCTCCATAAACGGGTCGCCCACCTGAACGGAGGGCCGCTTGTCTTCGGCCGTCTCGCTGAACTCGGCCGAAGCCAGCAGCGAGGCGCCATGGATGCCGTCCCGACCCGTTCGGGCACCGACCACCATGATCGGGTTGCCCGGGCCCTTGGCGATGCCCTTGCGGATCTTGTTGGGCTCCAGAATGCCCACGCACATGGCGTTGACCAGGCAGTTGCCCTTGTAGGAATCGTCGAAGTAGACCTCGCCCGCCACCGTGGGAATGCCCATGCAGTTGCCGTAGTGGCCGATGCCGCTCACGACGCCGCTCAGCAGGTGCCGCTGCTTGGGGTCACTCAGCTCGCCGAAGCGCAGTGAGTCCAGAATGGCGATGGGCCGGGCGCCCATGGTAAAGACGTCCCGCAGAATGCCGCCCACGCCCGTGGCGGCGCCCTGGAAAGGCTCCACGTAGCTGGGGTGGTTGTGGGACTCAATCTTGAAGGCGATGGCCAGGTCATCGGTCACCTTAATGACGCCGGCGTTCTCGCCGGGGCCCTGGAGTACGTGCTCGCCCTTGGTGGGCAGCTTCTTCAGGGTGGACCGGGAGTGCTTATAGGAGCAGTGCTCGGACCACATGACGCCGAACATCTGCAGTTCTACATGGTTGGGTTCGCGGCCGAGAATTTCACAGACGTGGCGGTACTCGGACTCCTTCAGGCCAACCTGGGTCCAGACCGCATCCAAGTTATTAGACACGTTCGGCCCTCCCGGTCAAGTAATTCACCATGGAAGTAAAGACGAAGCGGCCCTGTTCGGAGCCGAGAATGGCCTCGCAGGCCCGCTCCGGGTGAGGCATCATGCCCATGACGTTGCCCTGCCGGTTCATGATGCCCGCGATGTTCTCCGCCGAGCCGTTGGGGCAGGTCTCCGGCGTCACGTCGCCTTCCGGCGTGCAATAACGGAACAGCACCTGGCCGTTCCGGTTCAGGTCTGCAAGCGTCTCGGCGTCAGCAAAGTAGTTGCCCTCGCCGTGGTTGACGGGAATCTTCAGCACCTGGCCCTCCGTGCAGTCGCCCGTAAAGGCCGTGCCGGCCCGCTCCACCAGCAGGTGGGACCAGCTGCAGCGGAACTGAAGGTGGGCGTTGCGCTGCAGGGCGCCGGGGAGCAAGCCCGCCTCGCAGAGAATCTGAAAGCCATTACAAATACCCAGGACCAGCCGGCCCTGGGCTGCATATTCCGCCACGGCTTCCATAACGGGCGAGAAGCGCGCGATGGCCCCTGTGCGCAGGTAGTCGCCGTACGAGAAGCCGCCGGCGATGGCAATAGCGTCGAACTGCGACAAATCGCGCTCCTGGTGCCATACATACTGGGCATCTACCCCGATGGTCTCCTTCAGGGCATGGTAGGTGTCCATTTCGCAATTGGTGCCCGGGAAGACCACTACGCCGAAGCGCACCTACTTCACCCCCGTTCTGGCCGCGGTCTCCGTGGCCCCGACCGCCTTCACAAGCCGGTCGTCTGAAGGGGCCACGGCAAACGTGAACGTCTCCATAATGGGGTTGGTGAGGATCTTCTGGCCCAACTCCTGCACGGTGGCCTTTGCCTGCTCTTCGCCCTCGGCCTCGACCCACAGCTCAATATACTTGCCGATGCGCACCTGCGGAACGTTGCCATACCCAAGTGCCTTCACGGCGCCTTCCACGGCGCTGCCCTGCGGATCCAATACGCCCTTCTTCAAGCTCACCTTGACTTCGGCCTTAAACAGCATGTGTAGGCCCTCCTTGCTTTACTTAAGAACGGCCGCGAGGCGCTCCAGGGCGTCTTCGTAACGGGCCGTGGTCTCGGCGATGAGCGACTCGGGGAGCGAGGGGGCCGGCGGCTGCTTGTTCCAGCCAATGGACTCCACAAAGTCCCGAATGGGCTGCTTGTCCAGGCTGTCAATGGGCTTGCCCGGTTCATAGCGGTCGGCAGGCCAGTAACGGCTGGAATCGGGCGTAAAGATCTCGTCAATACAGATGATCTCGTCGCCTACGAAGCCGAACTCAAACTTGGTGTCGGCCAGAATAATGCCAACTTCGGCCGCCTTGGCGGCTGCGTACTTGTACAGGTCGATGGAGGTCCGCTTGAGGAACTCGGTGGTCTCGGCGCCGTAGATGGCCCGCACCCGGCCCTCGTCCACGTTCTCGTCGTGCCCCACATCATTCTTGAGGGCCGGCGTGAAGATGGGCTCGGGCAGCCTGTCGTTCATCTTGAGCCCGGCGGGCAGGCCGATGCCGCAGACCGAGCTGCTCTCCTTGTACTCTTTCCAGCCGGAGCCAGCCAGGTAGCCCCGCACCACGCACTCCACGTCGATGCGCTTGGTCTTGCGCACCACCATGGACCGGCCTTCCAGCAGGGGCACGGCGTCGGCCGGCAGCCCCAGGGTGTTCACGTCCGTGGTCACGAGGTGGTTGCGCACAATGCGCTGCGTGGCGTGGAACCAGAGGACGGAGAGCTGGGTCAGCACCCGCCCCTTGCCGGGAATGCCCTGCGGGAAAACCACATCGAACGCCGAGAGCCGGTCCGTGGCCACCAAAAGCAGGCGGTCGTCGGGCAGGGCGAACATCTCGCGCACCTTACCCTTATGCAGCAGCGGTAGGCCCAGATCCGGGCAATCCAGAAGCACCGTCACGTCAGGTCCCCCTCCATTAAGAAAGGTACGTAATGAGCGTACCGTAGTCAGTTGAGCCAAGGTCGCAAGTCAGGGGGTTGGGCACCTCAAGGACGCACTCCCCCGATGGGCAGATGCCAAAGGACAAGCTCAGCTCCCATTCCTTGATACCGGCCTGCCCCAGGTAGGGCCGCAGGCTCCGGGCCAGGTGCAGGGCCGTGTCCTCCATCACATCGAGCCGGGCCCTCTTCACCCCGGTCAGCTCGTCGCGGGCGTGGCTCTCGCCATCATCCGTTACAAAGCGAACGCTCGCTTGGTTCACCGTGCTGTGTGCCCGCACGGTCAACGGCAGCGGCTCCATGCGCTGGACAAGCAACTCGCACTTGCCGAAGTGGCGCACAAAGTTGGAGTGCAGGGCGTGCCGCTTCACCACCCCGTGAAGCTTCTCCGCCAGGTGGCAAGCCTTTTCGTCCTTCCACTCCATGATGGCCAGGTCCACATCGTTGGTTGCGTATACGGAGCAGCCGTTGTTACTGAACAGAAGGTCCCCTTTTAGCAGCTCGAATTCCATTTTTCTCCGCCCTCCCTTGGTTGGGCGGTGGCCTTTCGCGCGGGAGAATTTACCGCGGATTACGCGGATTTAACGGATTACGCGGATTCTGTCGTCGACTCTCGGACTAAAACAACAATAATATTTCTATTTTAATCCGCGTTTGTCCGGAAATCCGCGTAATCCGTTTAATCCGCGGTAAATTGTTCCCAATCGCTCAGACCACCCGCATCACCAAATAGGCTGCACCAAGGCCGAGAATTGCAGCCACTACGGGCCGCAACAACGCGAGCCGGCCACGGCGGGGGAGAACCAGCGTAAGGACTACGGTCACCGCAAAGCCCGCCAGCGCACCGACGATAATCCCCATATTGGAGCCCACTTTAGATCAACCCCAGACGCTTAAAGATCACATCCACCCGCTTCAGATGCCGGGTCACGTCAAAGGCCTCATCCAACTCGGCGGGCGAGAGGAGCGACTGTACCGTGGGAGCCTGCTCCAGGAGCGTGCGCAGGTGCGTTCCCTCGGCCCAGGCCTGCATCGCCTTTTCCTGTACCACAGCGTAAGCCTGCTCCCGGCTGAGCCCCTTCTCCACCAGCGCCAACAGCACGTTGCCGGAAGAGGTCAGCCCCAGCGACATATCCATCGACCGCTTCATGTTCTGCGGGTAGACATTCAGGTTGTCGATCACCCAGGTCATCTTGCTGATCAGGTAGTCCGCCAGAATCGTGGAGTCCGGCAGCACCACCCGCTCCGCCGACGAGTGGGAGATGTCCCGCTCGTGCCAGAGCGTCACGTCTTCCAGACCCACCAGGGCGTTGCCCCGCAGAATGCGGGAGAGGCCCGAAATCTGTTCCAGCGTGACCGGGTTCCGCTTGTGCGGCATGGCGCTGGAGCCCTTCTGCCCCTTCGAGAACGGCTCCTCCACTTCACGGGTCTCCGTCTTCTGCAGGAGCCGCAGCTCCACAGCAAGGTTGTCCAGCGTGGAGCCCAGAATGGCCAGCGTGGTCAGCAGCTGTGCATGGCGGTCCCGCTGCAGCACCTGGGTCGAGATCTCAGCCACGCCCAGGCCCATGCGCAGGCAGACGAACTCTTCCACAAAGGGGTCAATGTTGCCGAAGTTGCCAACGGCGCCAGACATCTTGCCCACGGCGATCATCTGGCGGGCCTGCTCCAGCCGTACCGCGTCCCGCTTGAGCTGGGCGTAGAAGACGGCCAGTTTCAGCCCGAAGCTCGTCGGCTCGGCGTGCACCCCGTGGGTCCGGCCCATGACCGGCGTCAGCTTGTGCTCCAGCGCCTTCTTGCCGACAGCCACAATCAGCCCGTCGAGCCCCTTCTGAATCTGCTGCACAGCCTCGTTCAGCACGGCCGACAACGCCGTGTCGACGACATCCGTCGATGTGAGGCCGTAATGGATGTAGCGCGCCGATGGGTGGTTCACCCGCTCGGCGCAAGCCGTGGTAAAAGCGATCACGTCGTGGCGGGTGGTCGCCTCGATCTCTTCCACCCGGCGAACGAAGTCAGCGTCGACCTTGAACGTCCGCTGCTTCAGCTCGGCCACCTCGCCGGCGGGAAGGGCGCCCAACTGCGCCCAGGCCTCGCAGGCCAGGATCTCTACCTCGAGCCACTTCTGAAAGCGGTTCTCGTTGGACCAGAGTCGGGACATATGGGGGCGTGTATAACGTCCAATCATGTAGTCTATCTCTCCTTGATTTACCCCTGCGCCGAACGGGTGTAGGCTTCCCGAGCCTTCCGCTCCAGTTCCGTCTTGTGCTGCACCATCTTCTGGCGGAACTCGGGGCGCCCCACGCCCAGAATTGCCACCGCCAGGTAGGCGGCGTTCCTGGCCCCGTCAATCGCGACGGTGGCCACGGGGACGCCGGGCGGCATCTGCACGATGGAGTAGAGTGCGTCGACACCTTCCAGCGGACTGCTGCCCTTTAGCGGTACCCCGATGACGGGCAGCGGCGTGGAGGCAGCCACAACTCCGGGCAAGGCTGCAGCCATGCCGGCGCCGGCAATGATCACCTCAAGCCCCCGGTCCGCTGCGCCCGACGCCCACTCATGCACCAGCGTGGGCGCCCGGTGCGCACTGGCCACCACCAATTCGTAGGCCACGCCGAACTGCTCCAGCACTTCGGCCGCTTCCTTCATCTTCGTAAGGTCGCTCTCACTTCCGCAAGTCATGCCAACCAGAACCATATTTCCCATCCGCTCCCTCGCAAAGAGAATGCAAAGGGGGCCCGGGGTTCACCCGAGCCCCCGCCTTACAGTGTGCTGCAAGGTCTAGAGTTCCTAGTGTGCGTAGAAGTAGTACAGGAAGAACGCCGTGAGCACGTACATCATCCAGTGAACCTTCGCCGCCTTGCCGGTGAGCACGTTCAGCAGCACGTAGCTGGTGAAGCCGATGGCCAGGCCGGTGGCGATGGAGAAGGTGAAGGGCATCATCAGGGCCGTGATAATGGCCGGGAGAGCCACGGTGAAGTCGTTCAGGTCGATCTCCAGCAAGGGGGTGGCCATCAGGATACCGACGATGATGAGGGCCGGGGCGGTGGCAGCGCCGGGAACGGCGAGGAAGATGGGCGAGAAGAAGGCGGCGAGAATGAAGAACAGGGCCACGAAGACGGCGGTGAGGCCGGTGCGGCCGCCAGCGGCGATGCCCGCAGCGCTCTCAACGTACGACGTGGTGTTCGAGGTGCCGACCAGCGAGCCGATGATGGTGCCGCAGGAGTCGGCCACGAGCGCCCGGCTGCCGCCCTTGAGCGTGCCGTCCTTCTCAAGCAGGCCGGCCTTGCCGGCGACGCCTACAAAGGTGCCGATGGTGTCGAAGAGGTCCGCAAAGAACATGGAGAAGATCACGGTGATCATGGCGGGGACCAGGGCGGCCATGATGTCGAGCTTGAAAGCGATGGGGGCCAGCGAAGGCGGCATGGCCATGATGGCCTCAGGCAGCTTCGTCACGCCGAAGGGGACGCCCAGCACGGTGGTGACAGCGATGCCGATGAGGATGGCGCCGGGGATCTTCCTGGCAACCAGGGCGCCGGTGATAAGTAGGCCGACCATGGCCAGCAGGGGACCGGCGGTCTTGAGGCTGCCGAGGGCCACGAGGGTGGGCTCGCTGGCGATGACCACGCCGGCGTTCTTCAGGCCGATGAGGAGGATGAAGAAGCCGATACCGGCGGACACAGCGTGCTTCAGGGAGGTCGGGATGGCCTTGATCATGATCTCACGCAGGCCAGTCAGGGTAACGATAAGGGCGAGAATACCGGAGATGAAGACTGCGCCGAGGGCGGTCTGCCAGGGAAGACCCATGGCGCCGCAGAGAACGTACGCGAAGAAAGCGTTCAGGCCCATGCCCGGAGCAAGCGCCATCGGCCAGTTGGCCCAGAGGCCCATGACCAGCGTGGAGACGGTGGCGGCGATGATCGTAGCGGTAATGAGGGCGCCACGGTCCATGCCGGCGGCTTCGAGGGTGATGGGGTTGACGATGATGATGTAGGCCATGGTAACGAAGGTGGTCAGGCCGGCGATAAACTCGGTGCGGACGCTGGTACCGTTCTGGGCGAGCTTGAAGAACCGAGCCAGGAACCCGATCGACTCCTGAGTCTGAACCTTCTGGTTCGCTGCCACGACGGAGGCCTCCTTGGGAGAAAAGAGATATGAGAGCTGCCGCGGTGCCGGGCCGAATCCGATAGCTGTGGATGTAAGTATGCCCCGCCCGGAAAAAAGACGGGACGGGTAGACTCCACTCAGACCTGTGAGTGAAACCTACCCGCCCGGGCTTTTCTCCCATCGGTGTAACCGGGCTGCCAACCCGGCCTGTGCCGCTCGGTCGCTGCCGGCCCGGCGCAGTGCCGAACCGCGGAACCCTAGGCACACTTTCCTCTGTAGCCCGCAGACCACATCCCCAATGTAAGCTTTACCAGCCCGAGTGTCAACCCGCAACCCGAACTTTTTCTGGGTCGCGAGCAAAATCGTTCGGAGTTTCAGGGCGTACGAGGCTTGTAGGGCGTCTCCGGGAGCTCTGCACCGATCTGGCGGCTCCATTCTACGAACTCTTCCAGAACATCGGCATCGAGATACTTCGACGCATTGATAACGTGCCCCAGGAAGAAGGACAAGCTGCGGCGCATTTCTGCCAGCACTTGCTCCCTGGGAGTGTTTCCGCCCCATGGCAGTCCGCGGACCTGCTGGTGGTACAGGTGAGCCCGCGTGGCAAAGTAGCCCGCGTCGTGGGTGAGCTGGGCCGCCAGGTCGAGCAGTTGCTCTTCCTTAGGGAGCCCGTCGAGGCCGGTATTGCCCGGAGCACCTGTGGTCTGGAACGCCACCAATTCGCCCCACTGAATCCCGTCGTACTTGCCGGTCATCGCTGCGCACCTCTTGCTGCGAATATTCGACCACCTATTGTGTCGGACGCCTGATGGGAGGGGCGCCAGCCCCGGCCCGAGACAGGACCTAGATGCGACCCCGGTACCGATCCTCCAGCCGCCGGTTGTGCTCGTCAGCCCCGTCCACGTTGGCACTTATGTAGACGGGCGGCTCTTCGCCCGCCTCCCGGATCAGGCGGATGATCTCCGCCGTCAGCGCCTGGGCGATCAGGGCCCCCGTAGCCGAAGAGACGGCGCAGACCGCTGCCTGCATGCCAGGCACCGTCAGCACGGCATCCCCGTAGGGTGCCCCGTTGTCGATCACCACATCTGCCAGCTCATAGACCTTCTTTCCCGACGGATGCCGCGACGTGACCGCTGACGCGTGGTCCAGCGACGTCACGGCGATTAGCGGATGGCTGTGGTGGGTCACCCGCAGGGCCAGTTCCACAGGGCAGCCGTTGCGCCCCGAGTTGGATGCGATCAGGAACACATCTTCCGGCTTGACCGGAAAGGTCGAGAGCAGGAGGCGCGCCGTGTCGGGACTCCGCTCCAGGTCCAGCAGTTCCAGCCCCCTCTTGCCGGGTGGGGCCACCTCTTCCAGCCCGAAGACGTGCATGGGCACCAGCCCCCCGGCCCGCCCGCTCAGCTCCATGCCGAAGGCCCGGGAGTGCCCTGCCCCGAAGATGTGAACCACGCCTCCGCTCAGAATCGCCCGGGCGCAGATGCGGGCAGCTTCCCGAATGGGCGGACCCTGGGTGATCTGCACCTTCGCGATCGATGCCGCTGCCGCCGCCCAGTACCGCTCGGCAGTCGGCTCGCCCTCGGGCGGGTCCACCGCGGCGATGAACCGCTTGATCTCAGACTTCGCGCCCATAAGGCCGGCGCTGGCTACCAAGAGGGCTGCCCCGCCCTGCCTGGCAGCGCGGGCCGAAGCGGAGCCCTTGCAGACCCGCTCCGCCACAATGGGCTGCTCCACCGCCCTGGCCAGCTCACTCACCAGGGCCAGGTCCGGGTCGTCGCCCCGCGGGGCGGCTGCGACCAGATCAGCCCCATAGGCGGCCGCCCGCTGGCCCTCGGCCACGTTGGTGACCACGGCCAGCACAGGACGCTTCAGCCCTGTCTTGATGCCCTCAATCAGCTGGGCCAGAATTCCTGGCACCGCATGGGCCTCGGCCGACGCATCGAGCGCGATGACATCGGCCCCCGCCTCCACCAACGCCCGGGCGGAAGCCAGCGTGGGCGTCACTACCCGCTGGCCGCGGCCATCTTCCTGGGTCCACGAGCCGATCACGGGCAGTGACGCCGCCCGCTTGGCCGCAGCCACCTGCTCCGGCGAGAAGACGCGCAAAGCGGTGGCACCGTACTGCTGCGCTGCCACCGCCACGTCTGCCGCGTCATCGCCGGCGGCCACAATCAACCTGCCTGGCTTGATCTCAAACATATTCTCTGCCCCCTGCCGCCCCATCGTATCGCTACGAATGTTTCGGCAAAACTCGGAAACGTTCCTCCATCATCTAGTTCACCATTCGCTCCCGCCGCCGGTTCCCCTCGTAGGGTACCAGGACGCCGTCATGCAGTGTGAACAGACGGGACGTAATCGGGTAGCTGTGGGACTCAAAGTCTTCCCGCACCCGGTCAGCCATTTCGTTGAGCAGGTCTGTGTTGGTGTCGCCGAACATGACCATGTAGTCGCGGTGGGGAATGGCAATGATCGGATGGCCCGCCATCAGCGCCGCCCCATGAACCAGATCCCGCGTGAGCAGAATGCGGCTGGCGTCGTACCCGTCGAAGGCCTCCCACACCAGGGTCAGACGGTCGCCCCGACCAATGCGGTGGGGCGGGTCAATCTCCCGGGTGAGCGCCGCCAGGTTCTCCAGAGCCGCCGCCAGGAGGTCGGTGTTTGTGATGCCCCACTCATCGCGTACGGAACTGTGAATATAGGCATAGCGCTCCGACTCATCAAACACGAAGGCAATGCCGAGACCGCCCACAAAGTCCACCGAGGCCAGTTCCCGGTCCTGCATACGGCAATAGTCCAGCAGGCTCGGCGGAACCACCTGGGGCATGATCCTCGACCGGTTCTCCAGGAAGGTACCCTGAACGGCAGCCGGCTCCTGGTAGACCACCGCAGAGAGGAAAGAGCCCACCACCTCGTCCCGCTCCAGGGGCGAGTCGCAGTAGCTCTGATATAGCTGAACCAGCGAAACCGTGCGGCTACGCCCTGGCTCAGCCTCTACGACCAGCATGAAAGTGCCCATGCTCTTGACCCGGAGGTCGGGGCGCTCCCGCCGGACCCGCGAGACGACCATTCGGCTGAACTCCGCCCCGCTGAGCAGCGCCTTCGCCATGTTGCCTGCACGCTCCCTCGAATTCGGTAATGCTTCTCACTCAGTCACAAGTACTCATTAGCTATTACGAATCTTGGCGAACAGAGTTCGCGGTACCGCGCACAAAATGCGAACACCCCCGGTTTTGCCGACCGGGGGTGTGCCGATTTCAGGGGGTCACGTAGCTCAGGAAGATCTCTTCAAGACTCTGGCCGAAGACCTGGATCCCGGTGACTCCCGGCAACTGCCGCAGGGCTTGCTCCAGGATGGCCCCGTCGCCTCTGGCATAGAGCAGCCACCCGGCCGGCTCCTTCAGGGCCCGCCTGACGCCCGGCACTGCCAGCAGCGCCGCTTCGGGCACCAGTCCGGCCACCCGAACGCGCTTCTCCACCGTCTTGAGGTCATCCACAGTGCCGGTCAGGGCCACCTGGCCCGCCCGCAGAATGGTGACCTGGTCGGCCAGGCGTTCAATCTGGTGCAGGTCGTGACTGGAGAGAATTACCGTGCGCCCCGCCTCCATGCTGTCGGCCAGCAGCACCTGCATGTACTGATGTCGGTTGACGGGGTCAAGGCCCAGCGTGGGCTCATCGAGAATCAGCAGTTCGGGGTTGCCGCCCATGACCAGGGTCAGGGCCAGCTGAGATCTCATGCCCGTCGACATCTGCCGCACCATCTGGTTGGCGGGCAGGCCGAACATGTCCAGGTAGCGCTGCACCAGCTTCTGATCCCACCGGGGATGCAGGCCGCGGCACATGGCAAAGAGCTCACGGGCCGTCATCCGCTCAAAGAGGGCCGGCCCCTGGGCCACGTATCCGAGCCGCGTCTTCAGCGACAGGGGCGGATATCCCGGCCCCATGGGCGTCCCGAGAACCGTCCCGGTGCCGCCGTCGGGCCAGATCATCCCCATGAGGCAGCGCAGGAGTGTGGTCTTCCCGGCGCCGTTGGGCCCCAGCACGGCATAGAAGGAGCCGGTGGGAACGGTCAGGTCCACGCCCCCCAGGGCCACCTTGCTGCCGTAGCGCTTGGTCAGCCCTTCCAGGCGAATCGCCAGATCAGTCACCGGATCGCCTCCTCTCTGCCACTGCCAGCCTGTCGCGCAGAACCGCCAACGCCTGATCGGAGCTGATTCGGAGCCGGTATGCGTCAGCCACCAGTCTGTCCGCTGCCTCGGCGAACTGCCGGAGCCGCTCGGCCTCCGAAACAGTATTGTCGCGGTCCGCAACAAACGAGCCCTTGCCTCGCGGTGTTTCGATAACGCCGTCCCGCTCCAGCTCTTGATAGGCCTTGGCGATGGTGTTCGGGTTGACCGCCAGCTCAACAGCCAGATCGCGGACAGAGGGCAGCTTGTCGCCTGCCCTCAACACGCCCGATGCCACAGCCTGACGCACCTGATCCGCCAGCTGGCGGTAGATGGGCGTGCCGCTGGATGGGTCGATGTGATACCACACGGGCCGCCCCTCCTCCCGCCAACCAGTTTACACCGTAATCTGCTTGCGCTGGAACAGCCAGATCGCAACAGCCAGGAAGAGCAGGGAACCACCGCCGAGAATGGCCATATCCCCCCAGGGCACTTCACCCTTCATGACGATGGCGGCGACGTCGTGCAGCGAGAATGGGAGCACGTCCCGGAGGCTCTTGAGAGCACCAGTGGCGTCGCCGGTCGCCATGTGGAAGAGGTTGAGGCCCAGCCCGATGCCCAGCATAGCGCCCGTACCACGCCCGTAGTCGTCAATCAGCACGCTTGCCGCCAGCATGAGGCTGCCGACAAACAGGAACAGCAGG
>Ga0196971_1000954_pt1 | contig 15419 bp, 26 predicted proteins | sample S1v_1013CmetaG_FD_148660 | JGI IMG/M metagenome (GOLD analysis project Ga0196971, IMG submission 148660) | Soil microbial communities from Anza Borrego desert, Southern California, United States - S1+v_10-13C | ecosystem: Environmental > Terrestrial > Soil > Desert | place: USA: California... | reverse complement strand
CTCCCCTGCCCCTGCTGGCGGTCGGGGACACGGAGGATACGGCGAATGGCTGAGCGTCCCTACACCGTCGCCAGTCTGGCCGATCGCTGGCAGTGCAGCCCCCAGCATGTACGCAACCTGATCGACGACGGGGCCTTGCGCGCCTTCCGGATCGGGAAGTTAATTCGAATCCCTGTTGATGCCGTGTCGGAGTACGAGGAATGTCAGGACGAGGCGACCGAAGCCCCCGGATCGTCAGCTACCGCGGCAAGTGGTGCGTTCAGTTTTGGGACGGCCCCGAAAGGCGCCGCGTCTCCCTCGGCAACCTCGATGCGACAGCCGCGCATCTTGAGGAAGCAAAACGGGCGTTCCGTGATTTTGCGAAACAGCTAGCCGCGCCAGTAGGCAACACCTGCCAGGACATCTACGACGCCTACATCAAGGACAAGGCCGCCAGCGAGAAGCCCCTGGTGGCCGAGCAGCGGGTCAAGGACGCCTGGAAGGCCCTCAAGTGGCACTTCGCCCCCCTGATGCCCGAGCAGATCAGCCGGGATACCTGCCGCGAGTACATCAGGGCTCGCCGGGCCGAAGGTCGACAGGACGGGACGATCCGCAAGGAACTTGCCGTGCTCCGGGCCTGCCTCAACTGGAACGATCCGAAGTGTCCCGCCGTGTGGGAGTTCCCCTCCTCGCCCCCTGCCAAAGACCGCTGGCTGACGCGCGACCAGTTCCAGGCGCTCCTGGACGCCGCGAAGGACACCCATCACCTGACGGTGTTCCTGCACGTCGCGCTCGCCACAGGCGCCCGCAAGGAAGCCATCTTCCAACTCCAGTGGGACACCCATATCCAGTTCGAGCGCGGGCAGATCTTCCTCGGCTTCAAGCGCGGCGGCAAGAAGCGCGCGACCGTCCCCATGACGGACACCCTGCGCGCCGTGCTGCAGGACGCGAAGAAGCTCGCCACCACTGACTATGTGGTCGAGTTCGCCAAGGGGCCGGTGAAGGCGGTGCGGACCAGCCTGGAGAAGGCGGCCGAGCGCGCAGGGCTCTATGAAGACGACGCGCAGGGCAACCGGAAGGTATGGGTCAGCCCGCACGTCCTGCGCCACACCGCGGGCGTCTGGATGGCCGAGGCCGGCGTGCCGCTCGAGCAGATCTGCGACTTCCTCGGGCACTCGGACATCAGCGTGACGAAGCGCGTCTATGCCCGCTACCAGCCCGAGCACATGCGGCAGGCGCGGGCCGCGCTGGACGTTGGCGCGATCAAGGTCGTTGACTGACTGCGCTGTTGACACAGTACGCTGATAGCGTACACTACCCCTTATGATCGGAAGCGACCTTAAGGCATGGCGGCAACGCCTGGGGCTCTCTCAGCCCCGGGCGGCCGAGCTGCTGAAGACGCCGGTTGCGACGTATCGCGGCTGGGAGCAGGACCGGCGCTCGATCCCGGGCGTAGTCGCCGCGGCGGTCGAGTGTATCGAGCAAGCTGAGAAACAGTGCACGGCGGTTCAGATGAACCACGAGAGTGGAACTTAGGGCGAACATGGTGGGCTTCCTGGGCCAAGCGGGCCAAGGCGGTTCACGCGATATCAACAGGTTGGCGTACGGGCACAGTCTTCGGGAGGCAGGGGCCGGAGGTTCGAATCCTCTCTCTCCGACCAGCGAGGACGCGGGTTTCCGAACCCGCAGGACAGTGCCCGGCGGTTCATCTGAACCAGCCGGGCATTTTCTTTTCCGCCCGGATTGCCAGCCTCGACGGAGGTTGGCATGGGTACGGAACACGGCATCCCCTCATGGACAGCCGATAGTTTCTGGCTCCGGGTCCAGAAGGGCCCCCGCGATCAATGCTGGCCTTGGACCGGCGCGAAGGGGTCGAACGGTTACGGCCGGGTGAAGGTCCGGGGACGGCTCATGTCGCCCCATCGCGTCGCCTATGAACTGACCCATGGGCCGATCCCCGCCGGCAAGGGCTATCACGGCACGGTCGTGATGCACTCCTGCGACCGCGGCGACTGCTGCAACCCCGCCCACCTCTCGCTCGGCACGCAACGCGAGAACATGCGCGATTGCCGGGACAAGGGGCGCCTCAACACGGGTCGCGCGTCATGACGCTTCGCGCGTCCTCTGCTGCGGGAAAAGACGGGGGTTTCCCTCAGTTTCCCGCAGCCACCCGTCCCCCCATCGTTCCCCAAGGCATCCCCATGTTGATCGGCTACGCTCGCGTCTCGACCGACGACCAAAAGCTTGACCTCCAGCTCGACGCCCTCGCGAAGGCCGGCGTCGAGGCCGATCAGGTCTACCGCGACAAGCTGAGCGGGGCACGGTCCGACCGCCCGGAGCTGGAGCACGCCATCAAGGCGCTTCGCCCCGGCGACACCCTCGTGGTGTGGCGCCTGGACAGGCTCGGCCGGAACCTCAAAGACCTCATCGAGATGATCGAGCGCATCGAGAAGACCGGCGCCGGCTTCAGGTCGCTGTCCGAGGCGATGGACACCACCACGCCTGGCGGCCGGCTGATCTTCCACATGATGGGCGCCCTGGCGGAGTTCGAGCGGAACCTGATCCGTGAGCGGACTGTGGCCGGGCTCAAGGCTGCACGCCTCCGCGGCAAGGTCGGAGGGCGCCCGAAGAAGCTGGATGCCAAGAAGCTCCGCGCCGCCGTCCACCTCCTGACCAAGACCGAGATGCCGGTGGCCGAGATCTGCGAGCAGATCGGCGTGAGCGTCACGACGCTGTACCGGCGCATCCCCGGCGGCAAAGCCGCGGTGCTCGAGCGGCGCGGAGATCTCGACCCCGAGCGGCTGCTGGCCGAGGCCGGCATCGCCGCATGACGCAACCGCCCGTTTTCAGGAAGAGCACCAATGGATGACGAAGAACGCTACGGCTTCGGCGGAAAGAAGCCCACCCCCGCCAACCCGGAAGCCGAAAAGTTGGCCGCTGCCATCCTGGCGGTGATCGACACCGAAAGCAGACTGGCCGACGCCATTGATCGCGTACCGTCCTACACGGGCCAGTGGCGGGACGAAGACTACTACGCCCGTGAACAGGAGGAGCGGAACCGCGCGGTTGATGCGCTCTACGATCTGCTGCGACCTCGCCAATAACCCGCCCCAACCGCCCGTTATTGGGATGCGTGACTCACATATCCGTTGACACCGTTCCGTGAGTCACGCATCATGGGGACATCAGCACACGAGGACGCGATGCCCCCGAAGCCGAAAGGAGACCGCCCGATGACCGCCGCCGAACGTCAGGCCAAGCGCCGCGCAGCCATTTCCGATCTGATCGCCGCCGCCGAGAGCGCGGCTGATTGGATGTGCGAAGCGCACGAGGGCACAGACCAGTGGGAGCGCGGCCAGGAGTTGCGCGCGGCCCTGAAGAAGATGCGGGGCCGGTGATGGAGCGCCGCCGCGGCAGGGACCGGGCAGAGCTGGAGGCCGAACAGGACGGCCGCACGGTCTGGCGCATCTGGCTGCGCCCCGGCGGTTGCTACCATGTCACGACGGAACCCGGCAGCGAGGCTCTGCGCGTGGTGACCGGCGCACGTCGCCAACCGGCCGCGGCAGGCGTCGTCGCAAGGTACGATGCGCGCTTTCGGGGCGCCATCGACGCGGCGCTCTCCCAATAACCCGCGTCTTTCCCAGTAACGTCGGGAAGTCGAGGTTATGGCGGCGGCTCTGGCCCTGGGCTTTCCCGAAACTCATTCCCGTTCACCGTCCCGATTGACTCCCCCGGTTTACGGGTTTCGGGACACTGGAGGTTTTGAAAGTGGACGAACACATCCGCACTCTCATGCAGGCCCTGATCGCACACATCGACCGCGAGACCTGCACTCACGAAGAGACGCATCGCGGCGGCGCCATCTGGACGATCTGCGACGGCTGCGGCGCGAAGTGGGCCGACGACGAGGGCGGCTACAAGCCCTACGAGGAGCCGGCCTATGTCGCCGAGGCCCGTAGGCTGCTGGCCGGCACCGTCTGACCAGAAAGGAAGGACCCCGGCATGCCTCGCACCGAAGCCCAGACCCGCCTCATGGCGCTCAAGGACGCAGCCAAGGGCGAGCTATGGGTCGATCCGGATTGGACTGACGCTCCGGTGATCCTCGGGATGGTGCCACGCCTGATGGTCGAGACGGGCCAGCGCGATCCCGCCGCTCCGAAGGCGCGGCACTACCGCCTCACTGAGGCTGGCCGCGCCGAACTCGCTCGGCTGAGCAAATAGGAAGGAGGACGCCCCATGGTCATGATCGACGGGTTTCGGGACACAGGAGGATTTGCAATGCGAACACACGAGTTGAAGACCTGGCCGGAGTTCTTCCGGGAGGTGGTCGAGGGGCGCAAGCCGTTCGAGGTTCGGGAGGATGACCGCGGCTATGCGGTCGGCGACCGGCTGGTGCTGATCGAGTGGGATCCGGCGGAGCCGTCCCCGTTCGAGAAGACCGGCCGCAAGGTCGAGAAGATCGTGACGTACAAGATGCCGGGCGGGCGCTTCGGGATCGACGCGCGCTATTGCGTGCTCGGCCTGGGCGAGCCGTAAAGGAAGGTGCCTGTGTGATGCAGGCACCTTTGCAGAAAGGAACCGGCCATGACCGAAGCACAACGCACCGCCCTTGCCCGCGTCGCCGCTCATTCGGGCTGGGTCCATGCCAAGCGGATCACCGAGTATCGCGGTGTCAACGTCTCCACTCTCCGCGCGCTGGTCGCCCGCGGCGCGCTGGAGAGCCGAGAGGCGGAAGGCTATCCGGGCTTTGCCGTCCGTGCGCCGCGCGTCGCCGAGCAATAAGGAACCGAGCCATGACCCGTTCCAAGGAGCTGCAACAGACGCTCGCCTTTAAGGGCACCCGCCAGCGGCCGAAGCGGAAGACGCACCGAAGGTTCTGGATTGCGGCGGCCGTGATCCATGTCGGCTTCGCGGCGATCGACAGGAAGATGCACGACCGCCGGGGCGCGGCCGAGCACTTGGCCGAGGCCGCCTACTGCCGGGCCGTCGCCAGAGCCTACCCGCGGACCCTGGCCATGCCGCGCCCCGGTGCACCCCGATAAGGAACCCGCCATGCCCAAGGCGAAGATGAGCCGCCGCCCCCTGACGCGCGTCCGGTGCCCGATCTGCGGCCAGGAGGTTGCATCCCGCGTCCCGCGCGGGGGCGACGGCTCGGCACGGCATCCTGTCCTGCACAACGGCCAGGACGGCAAGCCGTGCGACGGCCGGTATCACGACGTTCTGCACGATGCCGTTGTCGCCAGCGGCTGGTCATAAAGGAACCGGCCATGGACCGCCAGGAGGCCATCGACGCCTTCTTCTGGAAGCACGGACCGTGCTGCGCCGGCTGCGACTGGTGGCGCCACCTGAACAGCGTGGCCGGTGAATGCACGAGGTCCGCGCCGGTCTCGTCCGGCGACCGCGTCGCAATGCTCGGCATCGAGGGCGCATCCCTGGACCCCGGCGCCGGGCACGTCATGACGCCGCGCGACCATCGCTGTGGCGACTTCCGGGACACCTTCGACTGGTCAACCCTGCCGCTGCCCTATCTCAGGCGCATCGGCGCCCGCCCATAAAGGAACCGCCATGTCCGACATAGCCAAGACGCTCCGCCAGTGGAGCCACCACGGGCAAGCCTCCTTCATGGCCGCCGACCTGAAAGCCGGCGCGGTCGAGATCGAGCGGCTACGCAAGGCGCTTACGACGATCTCCGAGGAGAGCACCGACGAAGGTGCGCGGGAACACGCGCTCTGCGCGCTTGAGCAATAAGGAACCTGAACGATGATGAATAACAGTGAACAGGCGGCGTGGGTGTTGCTGTCCGGTTATTACTACGCCGAGCCGCCAAAACGAGTGCAGGAGATGCCCGAGATGAAGGGCGTAGCGGCCATGATCGACCATTGGAAAGGTGGCTGCACCGATTATGACGCATTGGTGGCCTACGGTGAGCGCGAGCTTGGGAACACCGTGATGGCGCAGCACATCGCCTCCAGGCTCATCCCATAAAGGAAGTCTATCGGCGCGCATTTGCCGCGATCCTCTACTATCTGCGCTGCGAGGCGATCTCGGACCCTTCCCCGTCGATCGCACGCTTGAGGTCTGCCGACGGCATCCAGCATCGTCCTTGTCGCGTCAATTGCTCGTGGCGCGGATGCCGGCAGGGAAGGTCGCAGCGGCCCCACAGGGACGGCCGGTCACAGTCCGACCGGAGCTTGCTCGCCGCTGCGATCTGCTAGACTGGAGAGCCATGCGCTACCTGCTCGCCGCCCTGCTCCTAATCTCCGCCCCTGCCCTGGCAGGAGAGAGGTATCCCGGCCCCTACCGCCTCGAGGTGATCGATGCCGTGGACGGCGACACCATCCGGGCCAGGGTGCAGGTATGGCCCGGCATGATGGCCGAGGGGTTGATCCGGATAGACGGGATCGACACGCCCGAGCTGCGGGGGAAGTGCGAGGCCGAGAAGCAGGCCGCAGCGGCAGCCCGTGACTACCTGCGGGGCATGCTCACAGGCGAGCCGCTGGTCTACGATGTCCGACCGGACAAATACGGCGGGCGGTATCTGGCCCGGGTGGTCACAGCGCAGGGGATAGACGTAGCCAGGAGCATGATCGCTGTGGGGCTGGCGAGGCCGTACAGCGGAGGCAAGCGGGAGGGGTGGTGCCCGTAGATCACTCGGGCTTCGGCCTGTTCGCCACCCGCCACACGCCGTAGGTCGTGACGGCCCAGGCGATGAGCGCGCCGACGTGGCGGGTGGTGGGCTCCGACCAGCCAAGGAGATAGCCGAGGCTTTCGGTCGGGAAAGGCGAGATCTCCGGCGATGCCGTGATGATCGCGGCAGCGGCGCCGACGCCGGCAGCCACGGCCTTTGCGTTGGGGCCGACCTTTTCCGCTACGGCATTGACGATCGCGGGGACGGCGCTGGCGAAGATGGCAGCAATGGGAAGGGCCATATCACACCTCTGCGGTTGCGTAGGAAAGGGCGACCCGGAGTGCTTCCGCAGCGCGGCGGCTCCACCCGAGGCCGAACGTGTCGAAGGTCGAGAGGCCCGCGTACCGGACCAGCCGGCGGGCCGTGTACTCCGTCAGCAACTCGGGCAGGTTCGCCCGGCTCACTGCAGCCAGGGTCTTGGGCCCGATCTGCCCATCCACCCTCACGCTGGCGGACTGCTGGAGAAGCCGGGCCGCGGCGCCGATGCCGCAGTTCACGGCCGTGTCGAAGTGGATGAGGGCGAGCGGTGCGGGAAGCGCCTCGCAGCACGCCGGCTCCCAATACCGCGCCTTGTAGATCGCCAGCGCCTCGTTGCGGTGCAGCGCCTTCACGTCCTCGGCGGTGACCGGACGGCCGCGCCAGCTTTCCAGCGTGGCCCTGGTGATGCCCAGGTTCGTCGCCCCACCGGGGTCCTTGGCATGGTTCACGTACCCGCCTTCATGGGCGAGGACGAAGTCAATCGCCCGCAGGAACCGTTGGTCCATCGGCATCACCGTGAGATAGGCGTAGCGGGAATGGTGGGAGGGCGCTTCGTCGGCGGGGGAGAAGCCTTCCCGGGGGTAGCGGCCGTTGCCGGTCCACCAGACAAGCTCGTCAGGCGGCACGCTTGCCGAACCGATGCTCGAGCGAGCGCCAGGACCGATGCGCGGCCATGTGCACGCGCCCGTCATGGATCTCCAGCTCTACCGCGCCGTAGCTGTAGCCAGTCGGAAGCCCCTCGGCGTAGTCCGGCAAGTAGTCCTCGGGCATCGACGTGCCGAGGTTCGTGACGGTGATCGCCTCGTTGTAGCCGTGCTTCGCGCGGAGGATGTGGTTGTAGCGATGGGTGTGGCCGAACACGGTGCACCGGACGGACTCGTTCGCCACGGTGTTCTCAACCTGCTTCCCCCCGAGAGGGCGGGCCATCACCGAGCGGGGCACGTGGGTGAACGCCACGCCGCCGAGCAGGGTCCAGTGGCCGAACCGCTGCCAGGTCCAGCCGTGCTGTTCGAACATGCCGGTCAACGGCCCCGTCAGCATGTTCACCGAGGCGGGGTTGCGGTCCTCGTAGGCCCAGGCGCGGGCTTCATGGTTGCCAAGGGTGACGTGCTTGCGCGGCCGGTAGTCGGCGGGCAACTCGGCCTCGAACGCCGCCAGCGCCTCCCAGCCGCTGGCGAGATCCTGTTCGAAGCTCGGCTTTGCCTTGCCCCTGTAGGTCTCTTCCCGGGTGTGCGAGCACAGGCTATGCAGGTCGAGGAAGTCCCCGATGTGAACGATCACGTCGAACCGCTCGGCCGCCGCGAACTTGCCCAGGAGGGCGAAGCGGGACTTGTCCGGAAGCCCGGGATGGTCGTGGCTGTCCCCGATGGCGAGGACGCGGAGGAGCGTCCGGGATGGTGGGTGGATCACCCGGTATTTCGGGGCTTCCTTGGGCCCGATGTCCGGAGCCGCGGGCCTGTAGGTCTCCGCGATCTGCGCCGGCTGTGCGCCGCCGGACTGCCGCATCATCGCCCGCTGATACCTGCCCTGGAAGGTCGTGCGAGCTATCCCGAGTTCCCGGGCCGCCGCGTTCTGCCCGATCCGGTCGACCAGGGCGACAAGCTCAGCGTCGGTCATCACTCGCCCGCCGGAACGCGGGACGTGCGCAGGACAGCATCAAGCCGTCCATCGATCCGCTGGAGCCAGCCCCTCACGTCGTGAAGGGCCTGCCCCTGCTTGGCGAGTTCCGCCATCATGTCCTTGATCTCGCTGGCCAGTTCAGCGAAGGCGTCGGAGTGGGTTCGCTTCCACTCCTCCAGCGCCTCGATCCGGGAATTGACCCGGGACGCCTGCCATGCGGCTCTCAGGGCGAAGACCAGAAAGGCTCCTGCTTGCGCAACGATGGCAAGCAGAAGGGCTGGCGTGAGCCAGGGGGCAGCGTCCATGGGATGTGTCTCCTCGGGGGCTAGGAGGCGGTGGAAAACAGGGCCGCGGATTACACACGCGACGGGCTGGACTCACCCCCATGTGATAGGGGTAGACTCAGCGGAGGTTGTGGGGAGGCCCGAGTGTTCGCATCAATCGTCCAGTGCGCCATCGCCACGGTGATCGGCTGCGCGCTCTTCACGCAGACCGTTGGCGAGTACCCGACGACAAGGCTGCTGATCTCCCTCGTCGGCGGCGTCGGCGGGAACTGGCTCCTGATGCGCCTCTATGTGCTCGCGCGCTACGGACGGGGTGCGAAGATGAGCATGGAGCCCTAACGACCGAGGAGCGCCGGAACGGCCTGGTTGATCTGCGTGCCCAGGATGCCGGCGGCCGAGCCCGGACGGAGCCCGAGTGCCTTGGCGATCTCGTTGTTGAGGTACGCCTGCCCGGCCGGCGAGTTGTAGGCCATCTGGACCGCACGGGGACCGAAGGCCGTCGCCGCGGCACCCGCCGCCATGGACAGCGGATCGCCACCGGAACCGTAGGCGGCGGCAAGAGCACCTGGGCTGCCGCCCTGCATGAGCTGCATGAGCGCCGTCCGCTGAGACGTGCCCGAGTTCGGCACGTTGTCCCGCACGAAGGCCGTGCCGATCCGCGCCAGTTCGTTGAGTTGCCCCCTGCCCTGCGCGTAGCCGCTGGGGTCCTGGGCGCGGATGGCGGCGCTCAGTTGGGTCGGGGGGATGTCGCCTGCGGTGGCCGCTGCGGTCGAGTTGGTCATGGCCCGCTCGATCGCCTTGAATGCCCCGTACTGTGCCCGGAGATCGTCCCATTCCGGCTTCACGCCTTCGGGCAGCGCACGGGCCGCGGCGTCGTCCAGGGCGTCCCGAAGCCCCCGCGTGGCGCTCGCAAACTCGGGGTCGCTGCTGCGGTAGGACTTCGCCAGCCGGGACAGGGTCGAGCGGGTCTTCTGGTACACCTCGCCCGAGAGGGTGCCGTTGGTGTCCAGCACGTCCTTCACGACCTTGTCGAAGATCGGCTTCTTGAGCGCGTCCAGATTGTCGCCATAGGTCGAGACCACGCCCTGGAGATCCCCGAGGAACTGATCGTCCAGGGAAACCGTGGTCGCCTTCGTCAGCTTCGTGAACTCCCGGCCGAACCTGTCCCGGGCGGCGGACAGCACCTCGGGCGCGGCGTTGTCAGCCTCCATGCCGGCGCGACGGAGCACGGCGGAGTTGAATGCCGATTGCTGGCTGGCCGCGACCTTCGCCTGTGGACCGGAGGTGAAGGGGAGATCCCCGAACACGCTTTCGAGCGTCTTGAGCGGCTTGCTGCCGGTCTTCTGCGCGGGGGTGAGCGGGACGCCCTCCCGCGCCGCCACCTCGGCAAGCCGGGCCTCCTCGCCGGTCAGGCGAGAGCGGACGGGGGAGACGGCGCGTCCTCCGGTAGCGGCGATCAACGGGACCGCCAAGGCAGCGGCGGCGCCCAACAGCGGATTGTCCGTCACCTCGCCCACGGCTCCACCGGCAGCGCCGGAGGCGGCCTGCATAACGGGCTGCGCCGTGAGCGCCTGGGCGGATCGCTGGACGAGCGAGCCCGCGGGGGCCGCCTTGGACACCAGCGCCCCGGGGATCAGCGTCTTGGCCGCATCACCCACACCGCGACCGGCGCCATAGACCAGTTCGTCCGCGGTTGTCTGCTCGCCCTTCAGCGCGTCGGGGAACATCGCCGTGAGCGGCGCGGACACAGCCCGGCCAGCGGCGTTGAAGCCCTCCTTCAGCGTGTCCGAGTAGAAGCCGGGAGGCGTCGAGGGAAGCCCCGCCTGGCGGAACAGCCACGCGGCAGCATCCGGGAGAGACCCCACCCCCTCGAGCACGCTGTCCGTCAGTCCGCGGCTGGCGAGCTCCGCCTTGCGCAGGGTGCCCGCGGCGGCGTCCCGGAAGCCCGGCGGGGGGGGCTCGATCTGCCGCACCGGAGCGGGCTCGGCCGGCTTGATTGGGTTCTCCTGGAGGAACCGCTTGACGGCCCGGTCCATCACGTCGTCGGGCGTCTCGTCGGGGAACTCCAGGACGACCCCGTTGGGGAGCTGGGCGCGCTTCATTGGATGCGGTTCCCCTCTGCGTCGAAGCGGATGATCCCCGATCCTGCCGGGGCCGGGTTGGCGTTCGGCGGAGCGGAGGTGGGCGTCCGGGTCAGGGCCTCGAACTCCGCGAAGTACTGCCGGAGCCCGTCGAGCTTCTGCTTGACCGTCGCCTCGTTGTCCCACGGCTTGGGCAGGTAGCGGTTGAGGAGCTTGTTCGTCTCCTCGGCCGTGGCCGCGGCGCCCGTTTCGATGCGGAGACGATTGCCGATGGCGTTCTCGATCAGGTTCCGGATCTGCGAGCCCTCCGAACCCGGAATGCCGCTCCACATGGAGGCGATGGCGGTGCGGTTGATCGACTTGCCATCGGGGCCGAGGACCACACTCCGCACCCCGTCGACCGCCTTGACGCCCTCCTTTACCAGGGCGACGCGCGCCGCGGCTTCGGCCGACAGAGGCTTTTCCTCCGGCTTGACCGGGGCGCGGAGGGACTGGAGCCCGGGCGCCCCGGCGGCACCCATCACGGGCTGGACGGCCCCGGGGTCCTGCGGGACCGGAGAGCCGGCGGGCACTGTCGGGGAGCCGCCGGCCGCCGGGACCTGGAACGGCGTAAGGAAATCCATCTGGCCGTTCGGCCCCGTCACGGTCTTGCCGGCGAGCCATGCCGCGGCCTGCTCCTGGGTCATCCTGCCCGTGCGGATGAGATAGTCCACCGCGCGAGACTCGGCGGAGTTGCCGAAGGCCGGCTCCGGATCCTTGGGCGCCTGGAAGATCGGCCGCATCGTCGTGGCGTCCAGGACCGTGTTCCCGACCGTGATGATGTTGTCCTTCGGGCTCTTCGGCTTGTAGGCGAACTCCATCGCCTTCTCGGGATTGAGACGGACGAAGGCGGCCCACTGCTGGGGGTCCTGCCCCGGCGGCGGGTTCGATGCCGCCTGCTGGATGAACTGCTCCTGGCGCTGGAGCTTGGCGGTCTCGGTCGCGTTCTTGGAGAGCGAGCCGTAGAGGTTCAGGCCGGCTTCCGGGCTGACCTCGAACGCGGCGCCGAGCAATGCCCTCTGCTCCGGAGCCATGCCCAGCAGCGGGGATGCCGCGGCGTTGGCCTGCGTGGGGCCGATGGTGCCGGTCTGCTGCGTCGCCGCGCCGATGCCGCCGCCCGAGAAGACCTGGCCAAGCTTCTCCTGCGCCTTGCGCTTGCGCTCCCGCTCCTGCCGCTGGTCCATCATCTGCGACATGCCGAGCACCTTCTGGAGCCCGGAGCCGGACTGCTGGCCGGAGAACAGATTGCCGATCTCCATGAGTGCTGTCGCCAGGAACTCCCGGTTGCCCAGGAGGGCGCCCTCGTCCTTGGGCTGGTCCAGCCAGCCTTGGATTCCGCCGAGCAGAGCCATCACGCAGCCTCCCGATTGAGCGTGTCGAGGGTCTTGGCGAAGACGAAGGCGTGCAGCACCCCGGTGCGGTCCACCTCGTCGTGGTCGGTGAACCGAACCCCGTTCGCGTGGATCTCGTGACCCGTGCAGGAGAAGGAGTGCAGGACCGGCACGGCCTCGATGGGCGCGGCGATCGCGCTCTCGCGGACGCGGATCCAGCGCCCGTCTTCGTGCACGCCGTGGGAGCCGGTGACCTTGACGCCGAGGTAATCGAACCAGTCCTCGCCGGAGCCGTCGCCCGTGGTGACGGCGTAGACCCGGCCGCCCTTCGTCTCGTCGCCTACTTCGATCTCGGAGATTGGCTTGGTCGAGCCGTCCGCCATCTCCACGGGGGTGTCGGGGGAGAAGCAGAACGCCAGCAGCGCAGCGGCACCGAGCGACGTGCCGGCGCCGAGAAGCTGCCCGGTCCGGTCCGCTCCCGGCTGGTTCTGCGGCAGGGCTCCATTGAGCGGGATCTGCCGAAGCTGCACCTGATCCGCCGGGTAGCCGATCTGGCGCATGAACTCCTGATATTCCGCGTCGAGCTTGGCCTGATCGACCGTATGCCCGAGCGAGCCCGCGCCAAGGAGCGCCTGTGCCCCGCCAAGCGCCTGCTGCTGCTGCTGGAGCCCGAGATTGCCCAGGAGGCTGGCGGAGGACAGCCCGAGGTTGGCATTCGCGAAGGCGGCATCGCGGTTGCCCGTGGCGGCTGCGTACTCGCGCGAGATGTCGCCCACCGCGGCGTTCTGCGCCTGGCCGAAGTTAGCCTGGTTCAGCCCCGCCGTGGTCCGCGCGACCGTGTCGAGATAGTTCCTGTCGTTCTCGGTCTCCGCAAGGGTGCCCTGCGAGCCGAACGCCCCCGCGCCCGCCATCCGCGCCAGGGTCTTGTTCTGGACGATGTCGTTCTGGCGCCCGAGGTCGGCCAGGGTCGTGTCGATGACGTTCTGGGTGTACGGGTTGAGATACGGGCTGAGGTCCGTATCCGCCAGGGACCGGACGGAGATCGGCGCGGCGGTGGGCGAGGGCATGCCCGAGAACTGGCCCGCGGAAAGCTGCTGGTTGAACGCCGCGCGCTTGGCGGGGTCCGCGTCGAGGTATTGCGCGAACTGCCCGCCCGCGGCCTCGCCCTGGTAGCCGAACATGCGGGCCACCTGATTGCGCTGGTCCTGGCCGAGGCTGTCCCATTGCCCGGCGATTGGCGTGGGTGTCGCGCCCATGCCGCCGACCATCGAGACGGCCTGGTTGATCGCGCCGGAGCCCGCGCCCGTGGCGTTGCGGAACAGCCCGAGGGCGCTCTGCTGGTCCGGGTTGAACTCCGCGACCCGCTGGCCGGTGTAAGCCTGGAACGGCGTATCCGCCGCCGCGTTGGCGAACTCCACGTTCGCCGAGATCGCATCCCGGATCTCGCGGGGCATTGAAGACCCGCCGCCGCCGCCACTGCCATACACGGCGCCGCTGCTCGCGTCCCGCGGTGCGCCGGGGAACATCACTGCCCGCATCTCAGATCTCCCTTTCCAGCACGACGGCCGACCGCCGGTAGTCCTTCAGCACCCGTTCCCATCCAGGTCGCCCGGTGCCCCGCGCCCGAGTGCAGCCGGCGGCCCTGCCCCACGCCTCGATGTGCGGCTTCATGCCCATCAGCTCTTCGAGGTCCCCGCCGATCAGCCAGAAGTGCAGGACCCACATGCGGGGATAGGGGATGATCTCCGTCACCACGGCCGCCCGCCTGCCGGGCCAGAACTGGTACTGCCCCTGTCCGCGCTCGATCAGGTCCCGCACGTCGTCCAGAGTGTGCGTGCCCTCGGCGCGCTCCAGCGCCGCCGCGAGCCAAGGGCTGCAGCGTTCCCAGTCCTCCGCGAAGCTCATCGCTTCTGCCCGGTCTCGATCATGTCCACCCGGGGGGCGCCCAGCCGCATGAAGCAGGGCGCCGCCGAGCCCGCGAAGGACATGGCGATTTCCCGTGCCGTGATGCGGGTGTCCGTCTTCTCCGTGGTGGTCGTCACCGTGTACGGCCCGACCGTGCGCTCTGTGGCTCTCGGGTTGTTCCGCCCGGTCAGGGTCATGGCGAAAGCGCCCTGCTGATCCTCCACGTCGTGATGGACCGCGCGGATCGCCATCAGCCGATCGCCATCGCCTATGTCCACGAACGCCCCGTCAAGACTCCAGGAGAACAGCCCGCCGTCGTCGGATTTCCCGCGCTCATGGAAGTAGATGGCGCCCTCGCTGGTCACGCCGATGGGATACTCGAACGCCTTCGCGTCGATGAACGCCGTCCGGTCGAAGCGCCCGCAGGTCCAGTGACCTTCGGAATAGTTGTAGACCACGTACCGGGACACCTCGGTTCCGTCCCGCTGGTCGGGGTAGAACCACCAGACCTCGGAGAAGGCCGTGATGGTGGCGCAGAACACCTTGTCGCCCTGCGCCGCGGCGATGTTCTCGACCACGTCCCGGCGAAGCGAGCACTCGATGATCTGCGGGGCGCCACCCTGCCAGGTGAAGAACTGCCCGTTGGGAGCGAGCCAGAAGGCCGCACCGCCCACCACGGCGACCGCATTCGGCCCGATCAGCCCGCAGTTCTCGCCCAGCGTGGCGAAGCTGAAGACCAGCGGGGGGTCACCGACATAGCGCATGCCGAACAGGTGCGTGTCGGACCAGATCAGGTTGACGCCGCGGGATGCCAGCCCCCGGACCAGCCGGGAGCCGCCGGCAAGGACGCGCTGACCCGCGCTGTTGCTGCTCGCCGGGGTCCAGGTCGTGTTGTTCTGGATGTGCGACCAGCGCACGCACATGGGATCCGCGTCACCGTCGAGGTTGGTGCAGCCCAGGGCTACCAACTGCCTTTCGGGCGTGACGAAGATCGCGTTTGCGACCGCGGGCGCGTTGCTGACGACCTCGGCCCGGTCCGTGGTGCCGAGCTGCCATTCGTAGATCCCGCCGCCGCGGTAGTTGGCGACGAGGTATTCGCCCCAGTTATCGAGGCTCCAGGTGCGCAGGAACACGTCACCCGTGGAGGCCGCGCCGTAGGTCCCCGAGCCATACCCGCCGGTGCCGTAGCCGGCACCGCCGAGGCCGTCCACCAGCCCGTTGGGGATGCGGTACT
>Ga0196971_1000953_pt1 | contig 15431 bp, 15 predicted proteins | sample S1v_1013CmetaG_FD_148660 | JGI IMG/M metagenome (GOLD analysis project Ga0196971, IMG submission 148660) | Soil microbial communities from Anza Borrego desert, Southern California, United States - S1+v_10-13C | ecosystem: Environmental > Terrestrial > Soil > Desert | place: USA: California... | reverse complement strand
TGAAGCCGAGCGCGCGGTAGAGCTTTTGCGCTTCGTGCATGGTGACGAGCGTGTCGAGGCGCATTTCGCGATAACCTGCGGCGCGGGCGGCTTCGATGATGGCGAGCGCGAGCTGTTTGCCGAGGCCTTGGGCCCTCCCCGCCGGCGCGACGTAGAGACGCTTCATTTCGCAGATGCCTGGCTGATCGAGTGAGCGCATGGCGACGCAGCCGAGCGCTGCGCCGCTTGCGTCGCGCGCGATGAGGAGCGCGCCGGTTGGTGGTGCGTATTTGCCGGGGAGCGACGCGAGTTCGGCGTCGAAGTTTTGGTAGCCGAGATCGATAGGGAGCGAGGCGGCGTAGGCGCGGAAGAGTGAGGTGATGGCGGGGAGATCGGTGGGGAGTTGCGCGGCTACGATCAACATTCGCTCCGTCGTTCCTCTCCCGCATTTGCGGGAGAGGTTAGGTGAGGGTGCGGCGCGGTACGTTGCGTTTTCGCGCAGCACTTATCACGCACGGCCAGTACTCCACCTACGCACTGTTAAGCCGCGACGAACATCGTGTCCGTCATCTTCTCGCTTCGATACGAGGCTATGCTCCCTCACAACTCCCTATGGCGCGTGGCACCGCGTATTAGTCTGCTCGTCTTGACGATATCCGCGACATACAAGCACGCTGCCGCGTGATAGCGGCGGTAGTGATCGAAGGACAAAATAAGCTTGTCCCCGATTGCCAATCCCAGCCATGGGCAAGCCGTCGCGAACCGAGCATCAACAACGCCAAACTTATGGACAATCAAGTTCCTAACTTGAGACAACTCTAGCAGGTCACGGCGCTGTTGATCGTCTATAACCCGCGACAAGCCGACAGCGTCAAGCAGGCACTCAAATCTACCGACACCTCTCTTTAAAGTGGCATTCGAGTTGCGCTCCAGTTCAAGGACAATCTCCCCGCAAACGTCGGTCTCCGATGATGCAAGCAATGCAGCGGCCGGAAGACGCACTTTCGTGAACGCTTCGCCTTTCAAGAGATCCGGAAATGCCTGAATGTACGCCGCAACAAACCGCGGCACGCTCGCATCCAGGGCCGACCAAATCGCCACAACTGCGTGGCGGATGAGCAACTGAAAACCACCTTCTCGCTCGCGCTTTGCTAACGCTTCAAGTTGCTGTGCCGCCTCTATAGATTCGTCATCCCTGTTGAGGACCCGAGTGAGTTTCTCCAAGCCCTGCATGTTGCTTATTGAGCGCATGCACAGCAAGAGAACTTGGTTATTCTCTTCTGTAAAATCAGCAAAAGAACGAAGTGCCGCCTCGTAAGGCGGTTGGGGGATATCAGTACTTTCCATCACAACGGAATGTTGTCGTGCTTCTTCCAGGGGTTCTCTAGTTTTTTGTTCTTCAGCGTGCCGAGCGCGCGGATGATGCGTTTCCTCGTTTCGCGGGGCATGATGACGTCGTCGACGTAGCCGAGCGAAGCCGCGACGAACGGGTTGGCGAAGCGGTCGGAATATTCCTTGGTGCGGGCGGCGATTTTTTGCGCGTCGCCGATGTCGGCGCGGAAGATGATTTCGACAGCGCCCTTGGCGCCCATCACCGCGATCTCGGCGCTCGGCCAGGCGTAGTTCACGTCGCCGCGCAGATGCTTGGAGCTCATGACGTCGTAGGCGCCGCCATAGGCTTTGCGCGTGATCACGGTGACTTTCGGCACCGTGGCTTCGCCGTAGGCGAACAGGAGCTTGGCGCCATGCTTGATCAGGCCGCCCAGCTCCTGGCGCGTGCCGGGCAGGAAGCCCGGCACGTCGACGAAGGTGACGATCGGGATGTTGAAGGCGTCGCAGAAGCGCACGAAGCGCGCGGCCTTGCGGGAGGCGTCGATGTCCAAGACGCCGGCGAGCACCATGGGCTGGTTGGCGACGATGCCGACGGTGGCGCCGTCGAGGCGGACGAAGCCGGTCAGGATGTTCTTGCCGAACTCGGCGCCGATCTCGAAGAAATCGCCTTCGTCGGCGACCTTCTCGACCAGCTCCTTCATATCGTAGGGCTTGTTCGGATTGTCGGGGATGAGGCGATCGAGCGAGGTTTCCTCGCGCGTCACGTCATCGAAGTGCGGGCGCGTCGGCGGCTTTTCGCGGTTGGAGAGCGGCAGGAAATCTATGAGGCGGCGCATTTGAGTCAGCGTCTCGAAATCGTTCTCGTAGGCGCCGTCGACGACGCCGGATTTTGCCGCGTGTACGCGCGCGCCGCCGAGTTCTTCGTGGGTGACGATTTCGTTCGTCACCGTTTTCACGACCTCGGGGCCGGTGACGTACATGTAGGACGTATCCTTCACCATGAAGATGAAGTCGGTCATCGCCGGGCTGTACACATCGCCGCCCGCGCACGGGCCCATGATGACGCTGATCTGCGGGATGACGCCGCTGGCCAGGATGTTGCGCTGGAAGATGTCGGCATAACCGGCGAGAGATTCGACGCCCTCCTGGATGCGCGCGCCGCCGGCGTCGAAAATGCCGACGATCGGCGCGCCGTTCTTCATCGCCGCGTCCTGCACTTTGACGATCTTGGCTGCGTGCGCGCCGGAGAGCGAGCCGCCGAACACGGTAAAGTCCTTGGAGAAGACGTAAACGAGACGGCCGTTGATCGTGCCCCAGCCGGTGACGACGCCGTCGCCGGGGATTTTGGTTTTCTCCATGCCGAATTCGTGGCTGCGGTGTTCGACGAACATGTCGAACTCTTCGAAGCTGCCTTCGTCGAGCAGCAGCTCGATGCGCTCGCGCGCAGTGAGCTTGCCCTTGGCGTGCTGGGCCGCATGGCGCTTCTCGCCCCCGCCGGCGCGCGCGGCCGCGCGCTTGGCTTCGAGAGCGGCGATGATGTCTTTCATTGCGATTGTCCCAGATTGAACGTCAGCGAATTCATGAACGATTCCACCATCGCGAGTTCAGCATCAGTCGCAGGCAAACGCACACCGCAACTGACGGTGTAGAATCGGAACTCACTATCCTGAATGACGATGAAGTTGCGGCCATACGAGCGCATAGGCTCATTTCCTGGTGGCTGCTGATACTCAAATACGATCGATGAAACTTGGATACCCGCCTGCAATTCATTGGAATATGAAACGACGCGCCTCGCGAGGGTTGGAAACCCGTCCATCATTTCCTCGTCGTCGGCTCCAGCGATGGCCGCGTTGCCCTGCGCCTGCGACGCGGCAGGCGGTACAGGCCTCCACTCTCCCGTCACGGCACAAGCCCTAAAGGGCTCAGCGGGTCGGGCGGAAATCGTAATCATCGCATTTGGCAGACTGGCCGGTGACGCGGTGTGCTCCCACCCTTCTGGCAAGGTCAGCACGAAGTCGCCTTTGGGAGACGACCAGAGCGTTCCTGATGCTGAGACGCTCAGAGGAAGAAGAGCGACGACCGCAAGCGTGGCCGTCCAAAGCAGACCCTTTTGCGATAAATATTGCCTCGCGTCCTCGGCCAACTTAGCGCGCTTGGCTTCCAATGCCGCAATAATGTCTTTCATGGATTGGTCCGCATCGAATGGAGAGAGTTCATTGCGGGCCGGCGTGGATGCGCAAGGAGTTAAGTACGGCGTCGATTTCGGCCGCCTTCGCCGGGGCCAAGTCCGGCGGCCGGAAGCATGAAATGGTCGTGCGCATGACGCCGCCCGCTGCCGGCGTGTAGAAGATCGAGGCGCGCAGCGGATTTCCGTTCGGCGCCAAGGCGTGAACGTCAGCGACGCTGACCCCATCCACCTCGCGGTGCGTCACCACCGGCGCACGAATCTGCAGGCGGGTGAGAATCGCGCAGGCTTGTACGATATCGATCTCGCCGCCGCGCGCACGCACATCGCTTTGCACCTCGGCGCTCGGCTCGATCACCTCTTCCGCCAAGCATGCCCGCACTTCATGCTCCGGCGGGGCGACAAACGGCACAGCGATCAGCACCGGCCCGCCCTGCGGCAAGCCTTCGCCGTAGGCCCATCCCACACTTTGCAGGTCGAGCGACCAAGCGCCCGTTGGGTCGGTCCAACGCGCCGTTTGTGCGGCGGCAGAAGCGGCCAACACCAAAACCGCCATAGCGGCATAGGAAATCACGCGTCTCATTTGCTGCCCCTTCGGATGACCATCCGCCGCTGCGTGCCGCAGACTAGAGCGCTTCGCCCTGTCCGCAACCGCTCGCGAGGGCTAATGCCGCGCCTTGACGCGCGGGTCGTTGGGCCAGCGTTGGGCGGCTTCGGCGTGGGCGGCTTCGGCTTCTTTTTTGCGGCCGAGTTTTTCGAGAGCGGCGGCGCGGGTCAGCAGCACTTGCGCGCCGACGCCGCCGCGGCCGATCAGGGCGTCGACACCCAAGAGCGCATCCTGAGCGCGGCCGAGGCCGAGCTGGGCGGCGGCGAGGCTGTGTGCGGCGCCCATGTGTTCGGGGCGGAGCGCGAGCGCCTCTTCGGCGGCCTTCAATGCTTCGGCGTGCTTGCCTTGCGCGCGCAAGGCGCACGAGAGCGTGTCCCAGGCTTCGCCGCTCGGCTCGGTCTGCGCCGCTTGGCGCGCGGCGGTCTCGGCTTCGGCGTGGCGGCCGGCCTGGTAGAGCGCGCTGGCGTAGGTGAGCCTGAGGCCGGGCCATGCGGCGTCGATGCGCAATGCTTCGGCGTAGCTCTCGGCTGCGGGACCGTGCGCGCCGCCGGCCTGATAGATGTGGCCGAGGGCGATGCGATGGCGCAGCGAACCCGGTTCGTCATTGATGGCGCTGCGCATGAGCTGCTCTGCTTCGGCGAAGCGGCTCTGCGCGCCGCGGATGGCGCCGAGGATGTGACGCGCTTCGGCCGGGGCGCCGGCGATGTCCGGCCACGCTGCGGTGATCGCGCGCTCGCCGGCGGCGGTATCGCCGCGGGCCAGTGCTTGCTCGGCGGCGCTCAGGATTTCGTTGCTGTCCATCTTGGCTCCATGTTTCGGGTCAGACCGGTACGGCGTCGAACGGCGCGGTCAAGCGCTCGCCTGCGCTGAAGGGAATTGTGCCGTGCCACATATAGGACGGGAACAGAACGAGGCGGCCTTCCCTGGGCTGCACGGTCTTTTCCACCGTGCAGCCGGGCGTCGGCCAGCGCGGTTCGCCGAACTTGATCCAGCCCTGCTGGCCCTCGCCCTCTTCCACCACCGGCGGCAGCGACACGTAATAGGCCGAACTGATCCAGCCGGCGGGATGGACGTGGTTGATGTGGAAGCCGTTGGCTTTGAGCTTCACTGACCAGGCGCCGGAAAGCCTGAACTTGCCCGTGTTGCGCCCGCTCCAGGGATGGTTCGGATCGGGTGGGCCCATCGCGCTCATGTAAGCGTGGATCGGTTCGGCGAGCGCGGCGAGATAAGCTTTGATGATCGGGTCATCGACGTAGAGCAGACTGCGCGAGGTTTGCGAGCCGCCGCGCAGCGACTGATCGAGCGGATGCGCTTCGAGCACGTGCAGCTTGGCCAGGCTTGCGGCCAGCGCCTGGTTGAACGCGCGCATGTCGGCAAAGCCGTTGGGCGGCGCCAGATCGTAGGGACGCACCATGCGGTCGTAGTCGCAGAGTTCGTGGTAGCGCGGATGGCCGAGTTGGCGCAGCGCCATGGTCTCGTAGCAAATCCATTCCTGGTTTAGCGGCTCGTTGCGGCGCGCGGGTTCGATCTCCTTCAGCGCTTCGTCGCCGCGCCCAAGCCGCAGCAGCGCACACGCAAGATTGGCGCGGATCCCGCTAAAATGCGGCGCGCGTTGCGCGGCTTTCTGCAGCAGCGCCAATCCCTCGCCCGTGCGATCGATCTCGTCGAGCAGCACGCCTAACGAGGCGAGCAAGCCGACATCGTCGGGCTGGCGCGAGAGACCCTCGCGCAGAATCTCTTCCGAGCGCGTTTTGAAGTCGGCGCGGCGGAGCAGATCGGCGCACATGATGCGCAACTGCGTATTGTCGGGCTGGCGCCCGACAGCGGCCTCGAAGTCACGGGTGAAGCGCTCCGCTTCGCCGCGCATCCAGCGCGCGTTGGCGAGCGCATTTTGCAGTGTCGCGTCCTGGGGCCATCGCTGGGCGCCGTCGGCAAACACCCGTTCGGCTTCGTCTGCGCGGGCGAGGTTGAACAGCGCCGTGCCGCGGTTGACGACAAGCGCCGGCGCCCGGACGCCTCGGCTTTCGAGACCATCGAGCGTCGAAATCGCCTCTTCGTTGCGGCCCAGCCGAGCGAGCGTCGTCGCGCGGGCGTGCGCGGCGGCGGTATGGGCCGGATCGGCGCGCAGAGCGGCCTCGGCGGCCTCGAGCGCGTCTTCCAGCTTGTCCTCAGCGCGAAGAATGCGGGACAGCAATTCCCAATGATCGGCCGTGGCTTCTCGCGCGATCAAAGCACGCGCGGCGCGTTCGGCCTCAGTCAGCGCGCCGGCGGCAAAAGCACTACGCGCGTAGCCAACGAGGGCGCGCGGGAAGTTGGCATCGAGCCGCTGAACTTCCTGGTACGACGCCATCGCGTGCTGATGTGCGCCGGCGCTCGCGAGCAGTTCCGCCAAGGCAAAGTGATGCTGCGGCGACTGCGGCTCAAGCTGGATAGCGCGGCGGAAGTAACGCTCGCTCTCGGGAATGCGTTTTTGCATCCGCCGGATTGCGCCGAGCAGATGCAACGCCGAGGCCGGCGCTTTCGATGTGTCCGCCCATAGGGTCGCCAGCGCCCGCTCCGCCGCGAGAGGCTCGCCTGCCTTCAACAGACGCTCCGCTTCGCGAAGCACCGCGTCAGGATTCATCGCAGCACCTGGAAATAACGTTCGAGTGCGGCGAGATCGCCTTGAATACGATTCAGCCGTTGCCGCGCTTCAGCGTCTTCGCCCCAACGCTCCAAGCTCCACAAATCATCGAGCGCCGCCGCTTCGAAGGCGCGTTTCGCATCGATCGCGCCGTGCAGGAGCGCAAAGCCGAGCATCGCCGAGCCGCTGACGCCAACGCCGTGGGCCAGTCCCGTCAGCTGGAAGTCATCGAGCGCGGCAGCCTTCTCCCGTATGGCGCCCGCGAGCGCGGGATCGGCGGGCGCAGCGATGACGCCATGCACGATCTGCGGCGCCGCGCCGAGCGCTTCCCGGGCCCAATGCAGCACAGGCGCCCAGATTTCGTCCTGCCGCGCGGCCAGCGCTTGCGGCGACTCCGCGCGATGGCAGAGCAGATCGGTTTCAGCGTGCTTAACGACGTGAGTCACAAGATCGTCGCGCCGGCCAGGCGTCGCGTCCACCGCAGCGAACGCGAGTTGGGTGAGCGGCATGGTCGCGGGGCGAATGTGTTCGCTCTGCGCGTTCCATTCAGCCGTGATCGCTTGTGCAAGCGCGGCCGTGGGCGCAGCGAACACCGCGCCATGCGGCGTACGCAGCCGGCGCTGATCGAGCATCACGCCTGCGCCGTCCGCGGCGACAGCGGCGGCAGTGTAGAAGCGGCGGGTTGGTTCTGACGTCAAAGCGGTCTCTGATCTTGCGTGCGCTTTGTAGCCCATCGCCTGCCCCGCTGCACGCTGGCGCTGCGTCACAGGCTCAGCTCGGGAGGATTATGAACTCGGCGGTGAGCCGCTCCGCGCCTTCGACCGCGATGACGCCGCGCCAAAAATAGGACGGAAACAAAAGCAGACGCCCGACCTTGGGCTCGACCACTCGTTCCGCCTCACAGCCGGACGGCGGCCGGTTCGGCTCCCCGAATTTGAGCCAGCCGGCGCGCGGGTCGCGCGGCTTTTCCTCGGGCAGAACCGAGGCGATGTAGACGCCACTGATCCAGCCCGTGTCATGCACATGATTGATGTCGCAGCCGCCTTTCGTGAGGCGGATCGACCAGAGGTTAGCGAACCTGTGCCGGGACGTGCGGCGACGCGTGAGAGATTCCGCTTCGGCGGGCAGCCGGGCGACATAGTCGCGCACGTGCGGATCGACGGCCGATAGGAATGTTTTGATCAGCGGATCGGATATTGTCAGCAGATTACGGCTGGTGCGGCTGTAGTCAGGGCGGGGCTGATCCAGCGGGTGCGCGCTCTGCCGATGCTGCGTGCGCAAGAGGTCAGCGAGCGCGGCGTTGAAGCTCTCCGGCGTGAAGAAGCCCTGTGGCGCGGCGATGTCGTAACTTTTGATCAGCCGATCATAATCGCAGATGCGTTTGTAGGCGCTGTCACCCAATAGACGGAGCGCCGTGGACTCGCAGGCGATCAGATATTGTTCATCCGGCTCCTCGACTCGCAGCTCGCGCGCCAGCGTCAGCGCGTCGCGCGCTTGGCCGGCACGCATCATCACCGAGAGCAGATTGCGCCGCGCCGATCGCGATTCCGGCGCCGCCGCGACGACGCTGCGCAAGACTTCGAGCCCTTCCGCCGAGCGATCCATCTCGTCCAGCACGATACCCTTAGCGCTGACAAGAGCAGGCGAGCTGGGCGCAAACCGCAACGCGTCCTCCAGCACCGCGAGCGCCTTTTCCAAATGCCCGCCGCGATGAAGCGCGTCCGCCGCCGCCAGGCGGAGCGCAAGATCGCTCGGCCGGCGCCAAAGCACCTCTTCTTCGATCAGCTGTGCGCATTTATCGCCTTCACCACGCAGCCAGCGCATGCGCGCCAGCGCGCCGTGCAAAGTCGTCGAGCCGGGCCACATTTGCACGGCCTGCTCGCCGACCTGTTTGGCCTCGCTCTTGCGTCCGGCGCCGTAGAGACCGCGCATCAGGTGAAGCGCGAGATCGGGCGTGTCGAGATCGCGCTTGGCCAGGCGCTCGTAGATGTCCAGCGCCTCGATATTGCGCCCGACCCGCTCAAGCGCAACGGCGTGGTTGTAGCGTAGTCCGCGCAGGCGCGGCGCAGACTTGAGCGCCGCCTCTGCCGAAACCAGCGCATCATCGTGGCGCTCGAGCGCACGCTGCGCTTGGCCGAGCAGCGTCCACGACTCCGCGCAGGGGTCCGCCGCCACATAGGCGCGCGCCTCGCGCTCGGCGTCTTGTAAATTATTAGCGGCGATCAGGCAGCGGACCATGTTCGCGCGCACGGTCGCGGCCTCGGGCGCGAGCGCGAGCGCTGCGCGATAAACGCGCATCGCTTCGGTGAACTCACCGCGTGACTGCAGCACGACGCCGAGGTCGTTGTAATAGGCGCCGTTGCTTAGCGCGTGCGCGACAGCGCTGCGGAAATAGCGCTCGGCCTCGCCCAGTTGGTTCTGCGCCTTCTTGATCAGCCCCATGAGATGGAGCGATGGCGCATCCGTCCGCAAATCGCTCAGCACCGGAGATAGAACCCGCTCGGCGCCTTCCGCGTCGCCCTGACCCAGCAGCTCGCGGCTGGCGTTGGCGATAGCGGCGGCCGCGGGCGACGTCATCGCGTTCCTGCGAATGGCGCGAACGGATCGCGCGCCTCGCGCTCGTCGAAGCCGAGGACGTCGAAGGCGCGTTTGATGTGCGGCGGCAACGCGGCGGTGACGTTGAGTTCGCCGCCCGAAGGATGCGGCAAGCGCAGCGCACGCGCGTGCAGCAGCAATGTGCCGGAGAGATCGTTCAACGGCGGCCTGTCGCATTTGTATTTCGGATCGCCGGCGATGGCGTGGCCCATCTCGGCCATATGGAAGCGCAATTGGTGGGTGCGTCCGGTGACGGGACGCAGCGCAACCCAGGCGGCGTGCTGCGCCGCTTCGGAAATGATGGCGTACTGGGTGACGGCGTGAACGGCGCCGTCGTCGGACTGCACCGCGCGCACCATCATCTCGCGATCAGCATCGTGGACGCCCGGCGCCTTGCGCATCCAGCTGCGTAGCTCGCCAACTTTCGGACGCGGCGCTCCGATCACGATGGCCCAGTAGATTTTGTCGGTGTCGCGATCGCGGAAAGCTTCGCCGAGAAACGCTGCAGCGCGGGGATGGCGAGCGATGACGAGGCAGCCGGAGGTGTCGCGGTCGAGGCGGTGGACGAGCTTCGGCTTTTTGTCGGCGTCGAACTTCAGGCCATCGAGCATGCCGTCGATGTGGCGCGTGGTTTTCGGGCCGCCTTGCACGGCGATGCCGTGCGGTTTGTTCAGCACGATGACGTCGTCGTCGCGATGGATGACGAGCGAGCGGATGAAGTCCTCATCCTTTTTCGGCAGCGCGCCTGGATCGGGCCGCTGCGCCGGGTCCGGCAACGGCGGAATGCGCACGCTCTGGCCGGGCGAGACGCGGTCGGACGCCTTCACGCGCGCGCCATCGACGCGCACCTGACCGGTGCGGATGAGCTTTTCCACCTGGCCCTGTGAGAGCTGCGGATAGCGGCGGCGGAGCCAGCGGTCGATCCGCGCCACGCCGTCGTCCGCACTCACTTCGACGGTCTCAACCGACCTCATACGCGCCCCAAACCCAAACCGACCCAACACGCGCCCACACTGAGGACGACGGTGGCCAGCATATAAACAACGCCAATGCCGGGTTGATGCTGCATCAACCGCACCGTCTCCAGCGAAAACGCCGAAAACGTGGTGAAGCCGCCGAGCACACCAACGCCGAGGGCCAGGCGGAGGCTCTCATCGGCTGGGCCAAGACGGGCGGCAAGGACGCCCATGGCGAGGCAGCCGATGACGTTGACGATCAGCGTGCCCCACGGAAAAGCGAGCCCGAATAGCTTGGCGGCGCCCACGCCGACGCCATACCGCGCAACGGCGCCGATCGCGCCGCCCGCCGCCACCAATAGCACCTGCATCACCCCGCGGCGCTGATCCGCGCGCGGACGTTCATAGATATGCCGCGTGCGTCGTAGGCGTTCGGGTCATCGGGCTTGGGCCCTTCGCCAAGCCGGATTTCCAAAGTCGCTGAGCGTGCGACTTGGCGTTGGCCGCCGAGCGGAAGATTGATGCCGACGCCGACGCTGCCGCCGCTGCGGCTGCCCCAGCTGCCGCCGCCGACGCCAATGCCGACGCTGGGGCCAGTCTGCCGCGTCGACGGTTCGTCCAGCGTGCGGCGATCGACCCAGAACCAGTCGCGGCCGCTCTGCAGCGTGAGATCGGCGGCGCGGAGCAGCGCGTAATCTTGCAGCAGCGCCGGATCGGCGCCGCTTGGGGCGCGGAAAGTGACGAAGTAGCGGTTCGACTCGATCTGGGTTTCGGAATAGCCAGCCGCGCCCTGCCCGGAGGCTGGCGCGTAGCTGGGCGGCGTAGACGCGCAGGCGGCGAGCGCTGCCGTTGCGGCGATAATGATCAGACCTCGGAGCATGGGCGTGGACCTCGCTGGAATCCCTCGGGGGCTATCTTAGCAGGTATCTCCGCCCGGCGTCGCCTCAAGGCCGAGTGACTTGAGGCACGCCGCGAAATCGGCCGGCGGCGGAGCCTCGAAGCGGCGGCGGCCTCCCTCTGGCAGTGGGACGTCGAGGGCGGCGGCGTGGAGCATGAGCCGCGGGATGCGGATTCCGGCGAGATCGAACAGGCCGCCATATTTGGCGTCGCCGGCGATAGGCCTGCCGATGGCGGCTAGGTGAGCCCGCAACTGGTGCATACGACCAGTTTCGGGCGCGAGTTCGACCAGGGCGGCCGCGTCGCTCGCGGCGCAGGCCCGATAGCCCGTCAGCGCAGTTTGAGCGCCGGTCTCGCCCGGTCGCGCGATCTCCATCACATCGAGGCCTTTGCGTGAGGACTTCTTAAGCGGCAAATCGATCGCGCCGGCTTCGGGCGCGGGTGCGCCGCCGCAGACGATGGCGAGATAAGTCTTCTTCACGTCGCGGCCGGCGAAGGCTTCGGAAAAGAACGCGGCGGCGGGCTTCGTGCGCGCGGCGATGATGATTCCGGAGGTGTCGCGATCTAGCCGATGGACGAGGTGCGGGCGCTTGCCGTTGGACTTGGCGAAGGCGGCGAGCAAGTCCTCCAGACTCCGCTGCACGCCGGACCCGCCCTGCACGGCGAGGCCGGAGGGTTTGTTGAAGGCAAGCAGTTGCGCATCCTCATGGATAAGCATCGAGCGCACGTATGCTGCATCGTCTGCTGAGAGTGCTCGTTGAACGCGCTGGTTCACGAGCCACTTTCCGCGCGCAATTTCGCCCAGTGCTCCAGGCGCTCCTTGATCGCGCCCTCGCGGCCGCGGCCTTCGGGATCGTAGAAGCGGCGGCGGGCCATGCCGTCGGGAAAATAGTTCTGACCGGAGAAGCCGCCTTGCGCGTCGTGGTCGTACGCGTAGCCGGAGCCGTAGCCGAGATCCTTCATCAGCTTGGTTGGCGCGTTGCGGATGTGCATGGGCGGGCCGAGGGCACCGGTCTCGCGGGCGGCTGTTTTGGCTTGTTTCCAGGCGACGTAGGCGGCGTTGGATTTCGGCGCGGTGGCGAGATGGATGACGGCCTGCGCGAGATGTAGCTCCGCTTCTGGCGGGCCGATGAAGTGGACGGCGTCCTTGGCGGCGTTGCAGATCAGCAGCGCGGTGGGATCGGCTAGGCCGACATCTTCAGCGGCGGCGCGGACGAGGCGGCGGGCGATGAAGAGCAAGTCTTCACCGCCGTCGATCATGCGCGCGAGCCAATAGAGCGCCGCGTCTGGATCGGAGCCGCGGATGCTTTTGTGCAGCGCGGAGATGAGATTGTAGTGCTCTTCGCGGTCCTTGTCGTAGGCGGGCGCGCGTTTCTGCAGGAGTTCGCCAAGCGCTTTGGCGTCGAGCGGTTGGGCGACGTTCAGCGCAAATAGCTCTTCGCTGAGCGTGAGCAGATAGCGGCCATCGCCGTCGGCGAGATTGGTGAGGGCGATGCGGGCGCCGTCGGTCAACGGCAGCTTGCGATCGAGCAGCGCCTCGGCGCGCTGGAGCAGCTGATCGAGCGCGGCGTCGTCGAGGCGCTTGAGTACGAACACTTGTGCACGGGAGAGCAAAGCGGCGTTGATCTCGAAGCTTGGGTTTTCCGTGGTGGCGCCGACGAGGGTGACGACGCCCTGCTCCACGTACGGCAAGAAGCCATCCTGCTGGGCGCGGTTGAAGCGATGGATTTCATCCACGAACAGCAACGTGGCCTTGCCGCTGGCGCGGCGGCCGCGGGCGGTTTCGAACGCCTTCTTCAGATCGGCGACGCCGGAGAAGACGGCGCTGATCTGCTGGAATTCGTGGCCGGTCTCTTCCGCTAGAAGGCGCGCGATCGTCGTCTTGCCGACGCCGGGCGGCCCCCAGAGGACCATCGAGGCCAAGCGCTTCTGTGACACCATCCTGCCGATCGGGCCCTCGGGCTTCAGGAGGTGGTCCTGGCCAACCACCTCATCGAGCTTGCGCGGGCGCAGGCGCTCTGCCAGTGGCGTGGGCGCGCCCTGGTCCAGACCTGCGGCTTCGAACAAATCGCTCATGGCGTATAGATAGCTGTCCCGAGGGAGAGAAACGATGGCTGAAGCAAGCTCCGCCATACCGGTTGGCCTCTATCCGTACCTTACCGTCAAAGGCGGCAAGGCCGCGCTTGAGTTCTACACCCGCGCCTTCGGCGCGGCCGAGGAATTCAGGAACTATGGGCAGGACGGCGAGCGCATCATGCATGCGCGCTTTCGCGTCAATGGCGCGGCCATCCTCTTGTCGGACGACTTCCCGGAATTTCGCGGCGGCGGCGAGACGCCCGCCCCGACCGGCGTCACCATTCACCTCGAAGTCGACGACGCCGATCGCTGGTGGAAGCGGGCTGTCGACGCAGGCGCGACCGTGAAGATGGAATTGGCCGATCAGTTTTGGGGCGACCGGTACGGTCAACTCCAGGATCCGTTCGGCCATTCCTGGTCGATCGGCGCGCCGGTTAAGAAATAGCGCGGCCTAGAAGCGAAGGTCCGCGCGTTGGCCGTTGCGATCGACGCTGATCACGCCTGTCGTCGCGCCTGACAATGCGCGTTGAAGCTGGGCGGCGTCGCGCACGGGCCGGCCGTTGACGGCGTAGATGATGTCGCCCGGACGAAGAATGCGTGCCGCGGGGGCGCGCCGATCGATGTTCTGGATGATGACGCCGGACTTGAACGGGTCCAGGCCTGCCGCTTCGGCAGTCGCCGGCGTCATGGTGACGACCTGCACGCCGGCGAGCGCGTTGCGGCCGGTGAGCAGATGCGGATCGGGCGCGCCGCCCGGCGGCGCTTCGGCCACCGCGGTGACGGTGAGCTGACGGCCGCCGCGCAGCACTGTCAGCGGCACTTGCGAGCCTGGACGTTGTGTCGCGAATTGGTAGCGCACCGCAGTGTCGTCGCGCACTTCGACGCCGCCCACAGAGAGAATGATGTCGTTCACGCGCAAGCCGGCGCGTTCACCGGCCGAGCGCGGGTAAAGCTCGCCCACCAGCACGCCTTCAGGCCGCGGCAGGTTGAGCGAGCGCGCGAGTTCGGCGTTCACCGTCTGCAAACGCGCGCCAAGCCAGGGGCGGATTACCGTGCTGCCGCCTGAGACAGCGGACTCAACGACACGGCGCACCATCTCCGCCGGAATAGCGAAGCCGACGCCGTTGGAGCCGCCGCTTTCGGAGGCGATGGCGCTGTTGATGCCGATGAGACGGCCGTCCATGTTGACCAGCGCGCCGCCGGAATTGCCGCGATTGATGGCGGCGTCGGTCTGGATGAAGAAGGCGTAGTCACTGATGCCGACTTCGGTGCGCGCCAGGGCCGAGATGATGCCGCTAGTCACCGTTTGCTGCAGGCCGAACGGATTGCCGATGGCGAGCACCAGATCGCCGACTTCCGCATCCTGGGTGTTCGCGAATTGCAACGTCGGCAGGCGTTCATTGCCGGCGTTGATGCGCAGTACGGCAAGATCGACGCGGGGATCGGCCAGCACCAGCTCGGCGTCGAACTCGCGGCGATCCGCCAGCACGACTTTGAGCGATTGCGCGCCTTCGATAACGTGGTTGTTGGTGACGATGATGCCGTTCTCGCGAACGATGACGCCGGAGCCGAGCGATTGCTCCATGCGCGGGCCGCTGAAGCGGCCGAAGAACGGATCGCGCGACATCGAGCGCACGACACGCTGGGCGTAGACATTGACCACCGCCGGCCCAGCGCGCGCAGCGACGGGGGCGAATGATAGTTGCATCTCGGCGCGATTGGCGGGCGCCGTTCGCGTCTGTGCAATCGCGTTCAGCGGCGCGCATGCAAAACCGGCGCACAGCACGGCGACCGCCGCGCGGCGGAATGGAACCTGAAGCATCACGAGCGCACCCTCGATTTGAAACCCTGCTTGGGCGGATCATGCGCCTTGAGCGGGCAGAAACATGGCGCCCCCGCCGTTTAACCCCGCGCCGCGACCAAGACGGCCGCAAACGCGCCAAGCAGCGAACGCCAATGCTCGGCCAGCCGCATCTGGGTCGCCGCGAGCGGGAAGCCGTGGCGGGCGGCGTGGGCCTGTGGGATCGCGTCCCAACCGCGGTGTTCGACGGTGACGCGGGTTTCATCGCCGGCGGGTTCGAAGCGGACTTCGACGTGCGTTCGCTGATCGGGCGCGAAATTGGCTTGGCGCCAAGAGAACGCGAGCAGCTCCCCAGGCGACCAGGCTGTGACGCGGCC
>Ga0196971_1000952_pt1 | contig 15447 bp, 13 predicted proteins | sample S1v_1013CmetaG_FD_148660 | JGI IMG/M metagenome (GOLD analysis project Ga0196971, IMG submission 148660) | Soil microbial communities from Anza Borrego desert, Southern California, United States - S1+v_10-13C | ecosystem: Environmental > Terrestrial > Soil > Desert | place: USA: California... | reverse complement strand
CAGACGGAATTGAACAGCCATGATTTCCATTGATCCACCTATACCGGCCATACCTCCTGCCAGGAACATCGATAAAATACTGTTGGTTTTTAGATTCATACCTGCGTACTGCCCGGCAGTAGCATTCAGGCCAATAACTCTCATCTCATATCCTCTGGTTGTGCGCCACATAAAGAAATAGTAAAAAAGCAGCGCAAGTATCACTATAAAGATTCCTGCATGAAGACGGCTGCCATCCATCAATTGTGGGTATCTTGCGCTTGCGAGGATCTGCCTGGATTGCGGATAGGAACCTGCTTCTACATCCTTCATAGGTCCTGTAACAAAAAAGCTTATGATGTTGATCGCAATATAGTTAAGCATAATGGTAGTAATCAATTCACTGGCACCAAACCGTGTTTTCAGTATGCCTACAAGCATACCGTAGATTGCCCCTCCCAGAAAGCCCGCAGCTATGGCAAGAGGAAGATGAACAGCCATAGGGAGACCTGCAAGTGTAGTCCCAACCACTGTACCGGTAAGGGCGCCTGCATAAAGCTGTCCCTCAGCCCCAAGGTTTATTATTCCGCAGCGCTTTGCAATAGCATAGCTGAGGCCTGTAAATATAAGAGGGCTGGCCTTGACTAGCGTTTCACCGATAGCATTGGCATTGCCGAAGGAACCTTTTATCAATGCCCTATAAGCATCAGTCGGGCTGAAGCCCAGTGCTGAGATAATTATGCCGCCGCCCAGCAGTGCCATTATAATAGAGATCAGTGGATAGTAACTGCTTTTAAAGAGCGACGCTGCTTTTTGTCGTATACTATTTACCGCCATAACTCCCCTCCTAAAGAATTTTTTGTAAGAGAATTCCCTAAATAAAACTTTATCGGAACCATTGAAAGTCCCGACAAAGTTTTATTATTAAAATAACAGATATTTATTTATGCGAATATTAGTTCAAATTGATTGTGATTTTGCCTGCAGCCAGGTCATTATAAATAACCTTCAGCTTCTCACGTACATCATTCGGAACATCCTTAGCGGCGTCAAACCACTCTGTGAGGAATATAACTCCTTCAGCTGCCCCCATTTTTACAACTTCCTTGCCGAGTTTGCCTGCCAGGAAGTTCTTGTAAGCAGTTTCATAAGCAATTGAGGTATCTTTACCTATATTGATAGCCATTGACTTCGGAGCATTCTTCTCCTGGCCTACACTGGAACCGACAGTCTTGGCTGAAGCACTTTCTTCAGCGGCCTGCAGTACTCCAAGGCTGGCTGCATTACACATAGGAGAAACAACGTCAGCACCTGATTCAATTATTGCTTTTGCAGTTTCCTTAGCCTGGTTTACATTGTCCATGTTGCCGATCAGAGTAGCGTTTACCTTAACACTTTCATCAATGTATTTAGCACCCTGCTCAAAGCCTTTCCTTCCGTTGATGATTGGCGGTATTTCTGAACCTCCGACAAAGCCGACACTTCTGGTTTTGCTCATAAGTGCTGCGGCCGTGCCCATTAAAAAGCCCTGCTGCTCATCTGCAATCTGCAGTGCAACCAGGTTATCCCCGTGGGATGCCTTTCCGTTAATCAATATAAACTGTGTGTCGGGATACTGTGGAGCATATTGTGCTCCAATATCTTCATAGCTGTTGGTGCTCAGGAATACCACATCATAGCCTTCGGAGCCATATGTATTGATGCTGTCTGCAAGGGAGGAAACAGGAACATTTTCTTGATAGGATATTTCTGCACCAAGAGCTTCGATTTTCTTAAGTCCGTTGTATGCTGTTGCATTCCAGGACATGTCGCTTATTGGTCCTGAAAGAATGACAGATACCTTCATCTTCTTGGTTTCTGGAGCTGCAGGTTCTTCTGAAGTGTTAGCGGCTGGAGCGGGTTCTGTTTTGCTGCACCCTAATGCTAGAGTTACTACCATTGTTAGAGCTAATACCAGTAATAATACTTTCTTAAATCCCTCTTTCATACAATCCCTCCACATTTTTATATTTTATATTACCAGCGGTCAGCATTCACTTCCATGAATCATTCTGACCGCTTGCAAACACAAAGGTAACTGGAGATACAGATATGCCTGTAGGTTGTGGTTTTTTTTGTTAGAACCGGTGTATGGGGATTATCCAAGTGCATGTTTTTATTTACATTTTATTGACTAGTCAATAAAAACTAATTAATAATTATTATAACAGGATAATTCATCATGAGTCAATAATAATTGGTCTATGCACATGGGGTTTACAAAAAGTAAAAAGCCGTAAGATTTCCTTACCGCTTTTTAATCCAGGAATAAATAAATATTTCAGAATGAGCCAGCATTTATATACCAAAATACACTTATTGCCTGCAACGCTTCACAAATTTGCCCCAGCCGGACTGGCCTACGAAATTGCCTTCTTCATACACCAATTTGCCGCGCGAAAAGGTCATGAAAGGATATCCGGTCATTTCACAGCCTTCCCATATGGTGTAATCAACATCTGAATGCATTTTATCCTTAGTTACAGTAAATCTCTTTTCCGGGTCGTATATTACTATATCTGCATCGCTGCCTACCGCTATGGTTCCTTTTTGCGGCGCACATCCGAAAATTTTCGCTACATTGGTCGAGCAGACCTCTACTGCTTTATTGAAGGAAATATGACCTTTGTTTGCCGCGCTTAACATGTACGGATACATGTTCTCAACCCCCATGCAGCCATTGGGGATCTTGGTGAAGTCATCCTTGCCCCAATCCTTTTCATAGGTCATAAATGGGCAATGGTCGGTAGCTACCGTTGAAATATCCCCTCTCTTAAGGCCTTCCCATAATGCCTTTTGGCTTTCCTCCCCCTTCATAGGAGGTGAGCATACAAAATATCTTCCATCCTCTCTTTTGTACACTTCCCTGGTAAAATTCAGATAATGGGGGCAGGTCTCAGCATATATTTCAAAACCCTTATCCCTGGCTTTTGTTACTTCATCCAGCCCTTCACTGCTTGCCAGGTGCACTATGTACAAGGGTGCATCAAAGGTTTTTGCAAGATAAACTATTCTCCTTACCGCATCGACCTCCACGAATTCGGGGCGGCTTTCATAATGATACCATGCAGAGGTCTTGCCCTGTGACAGCAGCTTCTTTATCCTGCTGTCGATCAGATAGGGATTTTCTGCATGTACTGCAACCAGAACACCTGTCTCTTTTGACCTCTCCAGTGCGGCGGCAATTACTCCGTCATCTACCATCATTCCCTTATATACCATATAAAGCTTAAAGCTTGGAACGCCAAACTCAGCAGAGTCCTTGAACTCGCGAAGGACTTCCTCGGTCAGGTCGGTAATCGCAACATGAAAGGAATAATCGACACAAGCCTGGGGTTCAATGATTTTGAGCCTGTCTTTTACTGTTTTCACAAGTCCCATACCTTTTTCCTGAGTAGCAAAATCTATTACCATCGTAGTACCTCCGCAGGCTGCGGCACGGGTACCGGCTTCATAGCTGTCTGCTGAAACAGTCCCCGCTACAGGCAGTTCAAGATGTACATGGGCGTCTATGGCACCCGGCAGCACTAATTTACCTTCAGCATCAACAACCATACTGCCTTCCAAATCTATATCCCTGGAAATCATCACGATTTTTCCGTCTTTCACGGCAATATCGGCCTTATATGACTCCGATGCAGTAATGATCATCCCATTCTTTATTACCAGATCCATAATTCCACTCATAAAAAACACGTCCCCTTATCATATTTTCTTTAAGTGATCCTCCGCCTCACCTAATATGATACCATACTTGTCCGGCACATACACCGTAGAATTTACAGTTTATCGCAAATACAATATGCTGTTACATAAATTGACATAGAAGCGGAAAAGTGGTATTCTTTATACGAATTAGTTGCGCCCGCAACCATACCACTGGAGGAGGTATTTTTATGGAATCCCTTATAAAATATATCGGAAGAACCTGGCGCTGTGCGGTTTTGTACAGGAATGACAAGCTTGCACATGAAGGGCTGAACGGCTATCAGCATACCTATATCCTGAAGATCTGCCAGAATCCCGGGATTTCACAGGAACAACTTGCACTTATGATATATGTCAACAAAAGCAATGTTGCACGGCAGCTTGCTTCTCTGGAGCAAAACGGCTTCATAACCAGGAGGTCCAGCGAGAAGGATAAGCGGGTCATGCAGGTCTTCCCCACCCAAAAAGCCCTTGATGTCTACCCAAAAGTGCGTAAGCTTTTACTGGAATGGAATGCCTGCCTCACTGAAGATTTCACTGAAGAAGAACGCAATCAGCTGTATTCACTGATGGAACGTGTGATGAACAAAGCCATCTCACAGGTAGAGAAGGATGATAAGAAAGAAGAAAAATCATGCGGAGAATCTTAGTCTATTTAAAACCTCATATTCCCAGAATGATATTGGGACTAATAATAAAATTCACCGGCACCATCATGGACCTGCTGCTTCCATGGATTTTAGCATACACAATTGATGAAATTGTTCCGATGCGGAATGTACGGCTCATTCTGATATGGGGCATTGTCATGATTTTTTGCTCTGTAGTTGCACTGGTTACAAACATAATAGCAAACCGTATGGCATCCAAAGTTGCAAAAGCTGCAACTGAAGCAATCCGCTATGATCTGTTTGCAAAAATATCTTACCTTTCCTGCCGTCAGGTTGATGATTTTACAGTTTCCTCGTTAGAATCAAGGCTGACCTCCGACACTTATAACATTCACCAGCTGCTCGGGAGGATGCAGCGTTTAGGCGTACGTGCACCTATTCTGCTGCTGGGAGGTATTTTCGTCACGCTTGCACTGGAGCCGGTGCTGTCACTGGTTCTGATCCTTATCCTGCCCTTTATAGGACTGCTTGTCTACCTTGTCTCCAAAAAAGGTATCCCCCTCTATACCGGTCTTCAGCAGGCAGTTGACGCCCTGGTCCGGACTGTACGTGAAAACATTGCCGGCATCCGTGTGATAAAAGCACTGTCAAAAACAGAATATGAAAAACAGCGTTTTTCCGGTGTAAATGCTGAGGTTGCAGAAAGGGAGAAAAAAGCCGGTATCACAATGGCCATAACAAATCCGATGATGAACCTGCTCTTAAATATGGGGCTTACCCTTGTAGTTATTGTGGGTGCATACCGGGTGAATTCCGGCTTGACTCAGCCTGGGAAAATCATCGCGTTTCTTACATACTTCACCATCATACTAAATGCCATGCTTTCCATCACCCGCATGTTTGTCATGTATTCCAAAGGAAGTGCATCCGCCGACAGAATATGCCAGGTGCTGGATACCCCTGAGGGTTTGAAGCTGGAGCCGGAAAATCACGTGGACGATGGGTATCACATTACCTTTGACCATGTGTCCTTTTCCTACCATAAGGATAAAAGCAGCATTGAAGACATAAGCTTTACACTTAAACAAGGAGAAACCCTCGGAATCATAGGACCTACCGGAAGCGGGAAAAGTACGCTGATCCGCCTGCTGCTGCGTTTGTATGACACAGACAAAGGCGAAATCCGTATTTGTGGGGATGATATCCGAAGCATTCCTCCAAAAGAGCTTCACACTAAATTCGGGATCGTGTTTCAAAATGATGTTCTGTTTGCCGACACTATTGCAGCAAATATTGATTTCGGCCGCGGATTAAGCCGGGAGCAAATAAGCGCAGCTGCAGAACATGCTCAGGCCAAGGAATTCATTGACTCTTTGCAGGATGGCTATGAACACATGCTGGCTATTAAAAGCTCCAATCTGAGCGGCGGACAAAAGCAGCGGCTTCTTATTTCGCGGGCTTTGGCTGCACAGCCGGAGATCCTTATCCTGGATGATTCCTCCAGTGCACTGGATTACAAAACGGATTCCCTGCTGCGCAAAGCTCTGGCACATAATTTCAGGGAAATTACAACCATTGTTATCGCACAGCGCATAAGCTCCATTATGCATGCCGACCATATCCTTGTGCTGGAAGATGGCAAAGCCCTGGGTTACGGCACCCATGAACAACTGCTGCAAAGCTGCGGAAGCTACCGGGAAATCAGCCTGTCACAACTGGGAGGTGGAGGTAATGAATAAAATAGGAGGATCTCAGGAAAAACCAAGGAGCAGCAAAAAAACTCTTATACGCTTATGGAGTTATCTGTATCAATATAAATGGACAGTATTTCTGGCTCTGCTGCTTTCGTTTCTCAGCAATCTCCTGGTACTGGTAGGACCCATGCTCTCCGGCTATGCCATTGACGCCATTGGACCCGGCAAAGGGCAGGTGCAGTTCCGTGTTGTATTTTACAATTGCTTCCTGATGATCATATTCTATCTGCTTTCCTCCCTGCTGTCCTACATCCTTTCGGTTCTGATGATCCATCTCAGCCAGAAGGTAGTATTTAAAATGCGCAACGATGTATTCGACAAGCTGGCGGATTTGCCGGTGCGATATTTTGACAGCCATCAGACCGGTGATATAATAAGCCGTATTTCCTACGACATAGATACTATCAATGCATCCCTGTCCACCGACCTGCTGCAGATATGCACCAGTGTTATTACTGTTGCCGGCTCACTTGCAATGATGCTTTTCCTTTCCCCTGTCCTTGTACTGGTATTTGCCGTCACTATCCCTATTTCGTTTCTGCTGACCAGGTATATGACAGGAAAGGTGCGCCCGCTGTTCCGCAAGCGGTCCGTCAGCCTGGGAGAACTGAACGGCTTTGTGGAAGAAATTATCTCCGGTCAGAAGACAATTAAAGTGTATAATCAGGAGGAGCATATTATCGACCGCTTTGATACGAAAAACAAGGAAGCGGTGACTGCTTACTATAATGCTGATTACTACGGCAGTATGACAGGTCCCTCCGTCAATTTCATAAACAACCTGTCCCTTGCACTCATCAGCGTATTTGGAGCGCTGCTTTACCTGTTCAACCTTCTGACCCTCGGAAACCTTTCGTCTTTTGTGCTTTATTCCCGTAAATTCTCCGGTCCGATAAACGAAGCAGCCAATATTTTAAGTGAACTGCAGTCCACTTTTGCAGCGGCGGAAAGGATTTTCCGTCTTATTGACGAACAGCCTGAGCCGATAGATGTGGAAAATGCCGAGGTTTTGAACGATGTGCAGGGCAGCGTTAAAATTGAGAATGTTGATTTCGGCTACACCCCGGAAAAAACAGTAATCCGGGATCTCAGTCTGAATGCGGAGGAAGGCAGCCTCGTTGCCATCGTAGGTCCGACAGGAGCAGGAAAGACTACGGTTATCAACCTGCTCATGCGGTTTTATGATCCAAACAGCGGTAAGCTTTTTATTGATAACAGGGATATTCAGAAGGTCACAAGAAAAAGCCTCCGCCTGTCCTATGCCATGGTTTTGCAGGATACCTGGCTGTTTCACGGAACAGTATTTGAAAACATCGCTTACGGCAAAAAGGATGCGACAATGGACGAGGTGGTCTCTGCGGCAAAAGCAGCCAAAATCCACAATTATATTATGCAGCTGCCGGAAGGCTACGATACCGTCCTTAATGACGAGGGCATGAATATCTCCCAGGGACAGAAACAGCTGCTCACCATCGCAAGAGCCATGCTGCTGGATTCCAAAATACTGATACTTGATGAAGCCACCTCCAATGTGGATACCCGTACTGAGCTGCAGATTCAGGGCGCTATGCGCAGACTGATGCAGAGCAAGACCTGCTTCATAATAGCCCACCGCCTGTCTACCATTCAAAATGCCGACGTCATACTGGTAGTGCATGACGGAAGGATCGTAGAGCAGGGAAATCACCATGAACTTTTGAAACGCAATAGTGTTTATGCAGAGCTTTATAATGCACAGTTTCAATAATCCGGTAAACCACCTTTAGTACCATGTACCATGGCGTCCCGCCAGCTGTCACCAGCTTTCCTCAATATGCATTTAACGGGAGATATACAAAAAAATTTGATAACACTAAGAATAATGCTAAAAAAGTTAGTTGACAGCATCTGTATTAGCTGGTATCATAAGTTTTAATATTATTTCGGCATAATGCCAATAGCCTTAGAAAAGGGGATTTTTCACATGCTGGATATGATAATGAATTTGTTCACAGTTATCATTAATAGCGTAGTCGTCAATGCTGTGCTAGGTCTAGTTATTAACGGGATTCCGGTAGTACTGCTAAGCTTGCTGCTGGGTCTCGTACTAATGATTAGTGTCAACAGCATTGTTTTGCTTGTGAAAAACTCCATATTGTCAAAGGCGATGATTGGGATAAAAGGCAGAGTGACATTCTTTAAAGGACTTGAAGTCAGTATAGACTGACAGGATTCACTTGCTTAAGTACCTGAGAGCTGCAAGCTTGTATGAAAGCTTGGCCGGTCAACACCTGGAGTTGGCCGTTAGTGAAAATTAAAAATGGGTGGTAGCACAAGGACTTCTCGCCCCAGTGGGTTGAGAGGTTCTTTTATTTATAAGAGCTATAGCGAAAAGGAGGATTCATATGAAGTATTCAGGTGCAGAGCTTACTATTAAGCTGCTGGAAAAATGGGGAATTGAATATATCGCAGGCATACCGGGAGGAGCTAACCTGCCGCTATATAATGCATTATACGGAAGCTCCATACGGCATATATTGGCCAGACACGAGCAGGGAGCCGGCTTCATTGCGCACGGTATGGCAAGATCTACAGGTAAGGCGGCAGTCTGTTTTGCCACTTCAGGACCGGGAGCTACCAATACGATAACTGCAGTAGCCGATGCCAAGCTTGATTCGGTTCCTATAGTATTTATCACAGGACAGGTACCTTTATCCCTTATTGGCACGGATGCTTTTCAGGAGGTAGATACTTACGGGCTGACCTTGCCTGTTACAAAGCATAATTTTCTTGTACATTCAGCCAGGGAATTGCTGGAGGTCATACCCGAGGCATTCAGGATCGCTGTTTCCGGCCGCCCGGGGCCTGTGGTAGTCGATATTCCCAAGGATGTACAAACGGAAATAATTGAGATAGACGAGCTTCCGGGGCCCGTCGTTAATCCGGCTGATTCCCGGATAAGTGTAAGTGACGCGGCCAGGATAGCAAGAATCATTAATGAAGCCAGGCGCCCCCTGATGCTTGTCGGAGGTGGGGTTATCAACTCCAATGCCCAGGAGCTGTTATTGAAGCTTATGAAAAAGAATTCCATCCCCGCAGCCTCTACTCTTATGGGGTTGGGGTGCATCCCGCAGGATAGTCCTCTCTATTTGGGAATGCTTGGTATGCACGGTGCCCGGTATACGAATTATATAATCAATGAGGCCGATCTGGTCCTGGCTTTTGGAGTACGTTTTGACGACAGGGCTACAGGGAAGATAAAGGGCTTTTGCCCTAATGCCACCATTGTCCATATAGATATTGATGAATCAGAAATAGATAAGGTAAAAAGAACTAATATTTCTGTTACAGGAGATATTGGCCAGGTGGTATGCGAAATGCTGCCCTACATCAATCGTGACAGCCGTCCTGAGTGGGTGGGTTATGTCGAAGGTATGAAACTGGAGTATCCTGTGGAGCAGCCTGAGGATAAAGGTCCATACCATCCCTTCACATTTATCAGAAAGATCGGGGAAATGCTTGATGAGAACACTATCATCACGACAGATGTGGGGCAGCATCAGATGTGGGTTGCTCAGGCCTATCCCTTCAAAAAACCACGTACACTGCTGACCTCAGGCGGCCTTGGAACCATGGGGATAGGCTTGCCTGCAGCAATTGGAGCTGCAATTGCCCATCCCGGCAAGCGTATAGTCTGCTTTACCGGGGACGGGTCCATCCTGATGAACCTTCAGGAGCTTGCGACCCTTGCAGATCTGAACCTTAATGTGACTGTTCTCATAATGAACAACAAACATCTGGGTCTGGTCAGACAGCTGCAGGAATTATTCTATGATAAACACTATATTGCTACAAAGTTCATAACTAATCCTGATTTTGCAAAAATTGCCGAAGGCTTTGGGATAAGAAGCTATGACCTTGAAGGTACAGAAGATCCGGCTGAACTACTGAAAAAAGTCTTCAGTGAGCCGGGGCCCTGTGTCGTAAATGTCCCTATTGCTCCGGAAGAGCAGGTCACTCCCATGGTTCCCCCAGGAGCTGCAAATAATGAAATGATCGGAGGCTGTTATGATGACGCAGACATATAATATTGTTATAGAGCTTACTGTCAACAACCACCCCGGGGTAATGTCCCATATCACCGGCCTGTTTTCCCGGAGGGCTTTCAACCTGGAGGGTATACTATGCGGAAGGATCGGGGATGGTTCGACCAGCAAAATCTATCTGCTGGTAAACAAGGATGACCGCCTTGACCAGATAATCAAGCAGGTCAATAAGCTGTATGATGTGCTTGATTTCAAGCTTCATGAGGATTATAACAGCACATTGTTTGAGAGGGTCCATGAAGTGATCGTAAAGGAGCCGTCATAGAAAAAAACAGGAGTATCCTCCTGTTCAGACTGATGACAAGACAACGAAGTAAGTATATTCATAAACACTTGCATATAGGCAATAGATTTGTATATCGACTCACACAATATAAGCCTTTGGACAGAATCAGGGCTCGATACGCAGAAAAATCCTAACGCACATAAACCCTGCATCCGTGCAGGTATGTGCTGGATTTACATCACGTAAATCCCACGGATTTTTCTGTGTATCTTCACCCTATTCTGTAAACCAAAGACTTATAAGTGTTCGCTGATATACAAATCTATTGCTTCCTCAGCATTGATTCTTGCCCTCACTCGAGCAAAAATTTCATCATGTGTATAGCTTACATCAGATAGATCCGCCTCTTTATCAGCTTCATCAAGCTTTAGTTCTGTATCATCCATCAAAAAGTAGCTATTCACTATCTGATTGATCATTTATATGCTTTAAACCATATACCTCCGGTTCCGTCGTAGCTTCTGCCGAATGCAATCTTTGGGTTCATATCATCTACACCGACTATGAATACAGCCCATCCCTCATTGGATGATCCCTTATAAAGGTCTGACTCCAGTTTCGGTTCCGGGGTTACCACTCCGATGGTTGTATCGTATACGCGGCCTTCCGTCGATACGAGGTTGAACAAAGTGTTGTTGAGGTCGAGGGCTTTACCGTCAGGTATATCCAGTAGTTTAAAGTTAATCTTTGCCAATATATATTCATGACCCTCCGGTGCCGGTGAATTGAACTTATTCTCCGCCAGTAACATCTTCCAGGCTTCATCACCGCGGACAACATTTTTTACTGTTACCTCGGCAGTATATGTGTCTATAAAATCCGAATAACTGATGGTCAAAGGCTTATTAAGCTCAGCGGGGTTTGAGATTGAAGACTGCGAAGTAGGCTTGGGACCGAATTCGAGTGTCTTAGCTGAATCATTGACGTTAAAGCTGATACCAAGAGCATCACACGCCTGTTTTGCCGGTATATAGTACTCCCCGTTAATTGTAACTGCCGGTCTTCCAAGTGTTACCCTTGCACCGAAAAATGTAATGGAATATAAAGACTCAATGGCTGTGAGACTGACTGCGGCATATACTATTGTTATGCTTAGCATAACTCCGATTATTAAACCACTTACGAACTTTTTCATAGACATACCTCCTTACGGTTGTTACTAAATTATACCATGAATGTATTTCTGGTGCCAGTGCATCAGCTTATGATGTCTTCAAAAAAAGCACTTACCGAAAAGGTAAGTTTTTGATATGCTTAACTTTAATGACTGCTCCAGTACTTTTCTCCGCCACGATGTCTTCCTCGGCTTCAGTAGTCTTTACCGGAGCCTTTTCGGAAACCGTATCCGTATTCAACACGTCACTGCTTGCCTTCAACGTCCCGTTGCAGCCTGCAACCAATATCATAGCCAGTATCATAGCCAATATCGATTTTCGCATTTTGCTTCTCCTCCCTGAACATTTTTATGCTAAGATATTAGCTTAAATTCACTTTTTTGGTATATTGTGTATAATAACTAATAATACTCTAACACAAAAACGTCAAGAGAAATATCCCGGTTTTTTCATAATTTCAATCAAGGTTTTTTAATATATCATGGTAACGCATAGTACCCAGGTCGCTTGGCTCCCCCTTTTTGCAGAAAGCAAGTCCGGCTAATTTCCTATTAAGCCGCTCCACTACAATCCTACCGTCCACCAATTTGGATTCCAAAATCCCAAGCGCATCCAGAAATCGCTTATCCCTCTTTGCGCTGTCGTAGAAAGAGAGAACGTATACATAAACAAAAAGGTTGTAATTGGCAAAGGGATATTCAACCTGCATGAACAGAGTACCGATGCCATAATGACAAGGACCAAGAGGCTTGCGGGTTGTCCAATGCTCAAGCAGGAATTCCACGGCTCTGTCAAGGGCTTGTTCTTTATTGGGTAAACTTGTAAATCGAAAAGCATTCAGAGCTGTCAACGTTGGACCGGGATTTGAAAAATCTGTTTCCGGGCCTCTCCCGAAACTAAATTTATTACAACGCCAGCCGCCGTCACTATGCTGAATTTTTAAAAGGTGGTCAAAGGTTCTCTGAAGCCTTAAGTCGGAAGCATATCCTAAATGGCAAAGAACGTTGGCGGCATTAATGGTATGACAGGGATATATTGCGCCTTGCGGGGACAACTTAAACCGCCCGTCTTCCCTCCATGAACTTAAAAACAGGTCGGCAACCTTCATTAACAAAGGATCAGAAGGCTCCATACCCAATTCCAACAGCATATACGCACAATTAAGGGCAGAAAATGGGCTTCCCTTACATAGGTGTTTATCGGCAGTAGTCCAATAATCAGTGCCGTTGTCATAACGTTTTGTCAGTATCGCATCAACGTCAGATTGATATTGTTTTGCTATAGCCATTGTTATCCAACCTCCTTACTTTGTCGGCTGTTTTCCCATTTTAATTCTATCATAATATACACAAACATTTGATGCATCGTGAGAATATCTCGTTCCGTGATGGCCTTATTTCCAAGCAGCGTGAACATGAAATCATACGCCTTCGCTTGTCCGGCAGCTTCAGCTGCTGTTTAATATAATACTTTTGTTCCATCGGTTACGGTAAGAGGCGCATCCTTCATAACCTTTGCCTCAAACACCTGGGTGTCGGGTTTTTCATAATGTGTAATGCTTTCTGCATTGTCGATAAACACCGGCAATTTAAGTCCGGTCCTTTTATTGATGAAAGCAGATATCTCCAGTCCGGCTCTGATCGTCTCGGATGTGCTTATCTGGCTATATTCTCTGCCTTTATAAAGTATTTCAAAACAATCCCGCAGTTCGTTTGTTGACTGGTTCAAGCGCTGCAGCCTTATTGAAACATTTTTCAGGCTTCTTCGCACGGACTCATATTGCAGATCAGCTTTTATCACATTATACTGGGATACTGCAGTAATTGCCCGGTTGATCTTATACCTTCCCGCACAAAGCTTATCCATCTGTTCCCTGGTTGTATCCAGCATATTTCTGCTTTCCTGCAGAAATCTTGCATTTGAATTGATGACCTGATTGTGGAGCAGCACTTCCTCATAGGTTGCACGCAATTGCTTTATTTCCTGCTCTATCAAAGATAATTCTTCCTGTATCGCCTTGGATTCATTATGTTTCTCTCTTGCAGCATCAATCCTCTGAAGTAGATCTTTTTCTTCATTTTCCAGCCTCTGTATATGGTTCAGGATATCATTTTCAAGCGATCTGGCCTTTTCCATGATTCTTTGCAATTCTTCCTCCGGCACAGGCTGTTTACAGGTCGGACAGAATTTTTGCTGCTGGCCTTGAAAAGCCCCTTTTTGATTTTTAAGATTTTTTATTTCCTGTCTGACCGACAGAAGCTTGTCTTCCAGATAACCGATCGAAACACTTTGCGCCGACAGCTTTATAAGATTTACTTTTCTTTCTTCCAGGGAATCCAGCTTTCTTTTTATTTCCGATTCATCGATCAGATCCCCAAGCTTTATGCCTTTTATCTTTTCTTCCGCAAGACTCTGCATTCCCTGAAACCGTTTTATCTCATCCTCAACCATTTTTAACTCGGACCTTTTTTGTTTTAGAAATACATTGGAATCAAATTCTTCATTCTCAGGAAGATATGGCCGGAGTTCATCCTCGACCTTGTTCATTATATTAACATGGGATGGAAACGGTATAACTCCCATTAAAAGTTCTTTAGCGACTTTGGAGACTAATCTGTGAAAATATCCTATCATGAATGTTGAAAGAAATAGTTCGGGACTCCCGATAAAGGTCATAAGCTCTTCCTCTTTTACAGGAATATCATCGAGATAAATAACATGATTCGATCCGTGCATTTCCCTTCTTAATAAGTGGGTTTTACCGCCGTTATCTGTGAAGGCTACCTCAACAACTGCCGTACGGCTTTCATCATTTCTTAATATATAATCCGCAGTAATGCCTGTTGAACTGCGTCCTGTAAAAACCCAGCTCAGCGCATCGCCAATAGTGGTTTTACCCACAAAATTTTCACCCTGTATTTTGGTAAAGTCAAAGAACTCGAACTGCCTGGTTTCTGTTTCAGGCACATTCTTAAAGCCTGACATTTTTATATTCTGTATAAACATATGTACTACCCCCTGTAATGCTCCAGATCATACTGAATTATCTTTAAGCTTGGATTTTCAAGCTCTGATGACTATTTGAACGACCTTATAGCTTTACTTCTCCAGTCATCAAATACATTATTCGATAAATGCTTCCATTATCCTCCATCAATTGTATAATATTATTTCCATTTTCGCTGCATAAATATCAACATTTTTAAACGGATGTATAAACAAACCTTTTGCGCAGCTGTGCTGCAAGCTCTAGCGGATGAAACTGATCTCTTTCAGCTGCGATCCATTGAAACAGCCCATCCATTTCTGCCTGTATGTGTTTTGGTTCCAACAATGGATACTGGGAACCGCTGATAACCACATCCGTGTCACGGTATTTTCCGGCATGCTCGCTTTCTATACTCTATAAAACATTTGATGCATCGTGAGAATATCCCGTTCTGTGATGGTCCTGGCTTTTGTAAAGCTTTGTATGAGGCTTGGGCTATACCAGAAGGAACTTTTAGTAGTAGACGGTTCTAAGTTCAGGGCAGTCAATAGCAAAGACAACACCTACAATGCTGAAATTCTGGAAAGAAAGCTCAACCAAACCTGAAGATATACAAAAGTGCATAAAGGCAGGTGTTCTCCCCAGTTGCTATGAGAATACTGCTATAGAAGTGGAATTACAGGAGCAATCGGAAGTGAGCTGCTTTACCTTAAATGATAATTGTACAGTAACCTGCCCTATGGGACAAATACTCTCAAAAACAAAAATGCGTGGTAATAATACGATATATGGCAATAAAGATGCATGCCGCCAGTGCCCAAACAGGTGTACCAGCGGAACTAATCCCAAAACCGTAAGTTTTGGCCCTGATACAAAGTTTA
>Ga0196971_1000951_pt1 | contig 15450 bp, 15 predicted proteins | sample S1v_1013CmetaG_FD_148660 | JGI IMG/M metagenome (GOLD analysis project Ga0196971, IMG submission 148660) | Soil microbial communities from Anza Borrego desert, Southern California, United States - S1+v_10-13C | ecosystem: Environmental > Terrestrial > Soil > Desert | place: USA: California... | reverse complement strand
GGCCACCCGCTGGTTCGATTCCGATTCGCAGGCCAGAACCAGCTTGGCTCGCAGGACCAGCGCCGCAGGCAGACTGCGCGAGCGCACCAGTGCCTCCAGTTGTTCGCGTTCAGCGGGTGTGATGACCAGTTCGGCTTTCGGGCGGCCGTTTTTCATTGGGTATCTCCTCAAATCTAAAGACACCCAGAAATTAAGCAAGATTTATGCTACGTATTAATGGGACAGGACACTAGGACAAAGGCGACAGGATAATAATTCGATGATTTTCTTATGAACTGGCGCAAGCTTCGCGACGAGATGGCATCCGCCGCCCAGCGAGCAACACCTCAATCACGAGGGCATACCTCACGCGCCGCGCCGGCATGCTCCGCATCGCTGGGCGGCACCGATCAAACGCTGTAGGAATGGCGGGAAAACATGACATCAGAGCATTTTTCGCCGACGCGTAGCGGGATTCTTTTTTAGGCCCGGAGAGTCTCCAAAAGCCCGACTCACGCAACGACTTCGCAAAAAGCTTGTCCGTATTCTTTATGGAGAGCAAACGACGAAGGTCTTTCGCCAACCGCATACAGAGAAATATTCTCGCGGGACTCGTCGTCCTTACACCCATTCTGCTGACCTGGCTGGTTTTCGACTTCATCCTCGCAAAGCTGATCGCCTTCGGAAGACCTTGGATACCAGCCTTATACAAAGCCATTTACACGTTTTCTCCCAAGCTGGCCGACTGGATGATTGACGGGTGGATCGATTCGGTGATTGCCGCGCTGATCACGCTGTTCTTGCTCTTTTTGCTCGGGTGGCTGACGAGCCGGGTGATCGGGCGACAGATACTGATCGGGTTTGAGCTGCTGCTGGAAAGAATCCCGGTGCTGAAAGCCATCTACGGCTCCACCAAACGACTGCTTTCGGCCTTTCAAACTCAACCGGAGCAGATCCAGCGGGTGGTGCTGATCAGCTACCCCACCGACAAAATGCGGGCCGTGGCCTTTGTGACCCGCATCGTCCGGGATGCCGACAGCGGCGAAGAGTTGGCGGTCGTTTATATACCCCACGCTCCGAATCTGGCTTCCGGTCGTATGGAAATTGTCCCGCTTTCGCAGGTAACGCCCACCGACTGGACCGTGGAAGAAGGGATGCAATTCGTCATCTCGTGCGGAACGAGCACTCGCGAGCATCTCAACTATTCGGACGCACACCAGAGCGTACAACGTGATAGCGAAGTACCGGCGAAGGAACCCTCCGCCAAATCGGGATGACATTAAGGCTCCCGAAGTTGTCAAAGATTCCATGCGGGAAATCCGCGGGCTTTTTGAACACCTCAACCGGGATTACCGACAGGCTAACCATGGCGTGAGCGCATCCTCGCCATATTGTCCACTGCTCTGGTCAGGCCTGCCGAATGGAGAATCGACATGGGAAAACGAGGAGCTTTGCGCCTGGGGCGCGTCGCGGGCGTCGAAGTCTTTGTCGACTGGAGCCTGCTTATCATCTTCTCTCTCATCACCTTAAGTCTTGGGGCCGGCCTATTCCCGGCTTGGCACCCGGACTGGGAGCCGCTGCTGATCTGGAGTACCGCCATTGCCGCGGCATTGCTGTTCTTCGGTTCCGTGCTCCTGCACGAGCTTTCGCACGCCGTGGTCGGGCGCGCCAACGGCATTCCGATTCCGCGCATCACCTTGTTCATGTTCGGCGGAATGGCGCATATGGAGAACGAACCGCCGTCCTGGCGCGCTGAGTTGTACATGGCGGCGGTGGGACCGATAACCAGTCTCGTCCTCGGCTTCATTTTCCTTGGACTGGCCAAACTCGTCATCGGCCCCATCGAGATCGATCCGGACAACCCTCAACGATCCTTTGCCGATCTGGGACCTATGGTCAGCCTGCTGATGTGGCTCGGTCCGATCAATATCCTGCTCGGCCTGTTCAATCTGTTGCCGGGCTTTCCGCTTGACGGCGGACGGATTCTCCGCGCCGCACTGTGGGGCATGACCGGCGACTTGCTGACCGCCACGCGCCGGGCCTCCGCGGCCGGACAAGGGTTTGCCTGGGTATTGATGGCGTCGGGCTTCCTCATGATTCTGGGATTGCGCGTACCGGTGTTCGGGGCCGGCTTCATCAATGGCCTGTGGATTGCGCTCATCGGCTGGTTTCTCAACAATGCGGCGGTCATGAGCTATCGCCAATTGCTCATCCGGGAGTGGCTCCAAAACGTGCCGGTGGTGTCCCTCATGCACACGCAATTCATGCGCGTGGAACCCCGGATGTCGCTTCAAAGGCTGGTGGACGAACACCTGATGCCGAGCGGACAGCGTACCTTTCCGGTCGAAGACAACGGCCGGTTTGTCGGGATGGTCAGTCTGAGCGATCTGCCGAAGCGTGCGCAAGACGCCTGGCGCACCTCGACCGTCGGCGACATCATGACGCCGGCTCAGGAACTGGTCTCCCTTTCACCCAAGCAGGATGCCGTGGAGGCGCTGATGCTCCTCGGCCGGCGCGACGTCAATCAGCTACCGATTGTCCAGAACGGAGAACTGCTCGGATTGGTCCGGCGGGAGGACATTTTGAAATGGCTGTCGCTTCATGCCGGTACGGCGTTTACCAAAAATAACCGAGTCATTTCGAAGCCCTTTCCTTAAACCGAGGCCGGCTCCCAACGGTATCGTGCTCACATCGGAAGTTATCGCTCGCGGAGCGATTTCGCTCCAAGCCGGTAGCCGAGACTGTGGTAATACCCTTTCAGCAGCAGAGGCGCGGAGATGGTCGTGAAGGCGATCACGATGATCAACGCGGCATAGATTTCGTTGTCGAGAATATTCGAGGTTCGTCCCAATTCGGCAAAGATAAGACCCACTTCGCCGCGGGGCACCATCGCGAGTCCGACCGCGAAACGCGTGGCCCAACGCTCGTTTATGAAAAGGGCGCTGATCAGCTTGCCCGCTAGCGCGACGCCGATCAGGGACAGGGAAAACGCCCAAATGAAGGGCGAGGTCCAGTCGATGGTTCGGAGATTCAGCGACAGCCCCACCGTCACGAAAAAGATCGGCACGAACAGATAAATGATGGGGCGCATCTGATTGTCGATGCGCTCGGCGAAATCGGAACCGGCATGCAAAGCCACACCGAACGGCAGAAAAAATCGCCGGGAAAGGGCGAGCCCCGCCGCGAAGCCTCCCAGAAGCTCGGGAGCGCCGATTTTGTGAGACAGCCAGGCGAAAAAAAGCACCAGGGATACGATAGTCGTGGGAATCAGCCCCGGCATTTGGCTGACCTCGTCGAAGCGCCTGATCACCAGCGAGATGAGCTTGGCGCAGACCGGAGCCAGCAGGAAAAATACGGCGATGAACAACAGAACCCGACCGGCATTCACGTAACTGATGCCGCCGCCGATGGAAAACTCGTAGAGAATCGCGAGCAGCACCACGCCGAGAATGTCGTCGATGACGGCGGCGCCCAGCACCAGTTGAGCTTCGTGGGAATGCCTTTGCCGCAAATCGGTCAACACCCGTATGGTGATGCCGATGCTGGTGGCGGTCAGCGTCCCGCCGATAAAGAGTGATTCGAGCAGCGGACGCTCAAAGATCTGATAGCTCACGAGAAAGCCAAATATAAATGGCCAGACGAACCCGCTGACCGCCACGATCGAAGCCTTGAAACCGGCTCGTACCAATTGGCGGATGTCGGTTTCGAGGCCTGCCTCGAACAACAGCAGAATGATGCCGATTTCGGCCAGCATACGGATGGTTTGGCCCGGTTCCAGCCAACCCAGCGCCGTGGGCCCCAGAACGACCCCGGCCAATAGCTCTCCGACCACCGGAGGTACCCGCACGACCGACGCCAGTTCGGCGAAAAATCGCGCACTCAAAAGAATGATCAGAAGGTTCAGAAAGAACCCGTGTACCTCGTATTCCATGGCGTGTGTTCCCGACGTTAAGCTTCAACGAACTCGAATGAGCCGAACGTTCAAAAGTCGGCGAGTCGCCGGCCTGCTGCTTTTGATCAGCCGTGTGCGCCACTCTTCGCTCCCATTCACATCTCGGAATCCTTTTCTAAGTCTTCCATCTCCCTTCGAGCCGTAGTTTGAAATCCACCCCCCTGACTTCATCTCCCCGGGTTCTCCTTCATCCTCGATTTCCGATTCCGTAATCTCCTCTACCCCGTTGAGCGAGATATACTTCGTTATTCCGCCGAGTTGAAGCTCCAAAAAATTGCCGTGGATACGTACTTTTTCGGTGGTCTTGTATTGCGAGTTCTTGCCTTGTCTCTGGGATATAGCGATTTTATACATGCTCAATTCTCCGCTCCTCACCGTTGAAGCTTATTAATGATCCCGTTCCAGCAATATGGAAAAAAGCATTGGCGGTCAAGCGCCGCTTGGGACCGAGCATTGCAGGTCGGGTTTTATCTAATGTCTCGTAGAGTCCGCCTTCGCTTCGGTCGATGCCGTTGCGAACCATCTGATGATCCACCGCTCGCCGAGTTGTGATCACGCCAAGCCAGCACTCTACAGAACTAATATCAAAAAAGATCGTGGTCATGTGGTTGAAACCCCGCCCGGTTGCCTATATCTGGCATAACCGCTTCTTGCGGCAACTGTTCTCCAGCATGCTGGATCTAGTGCCTGTTGTAGCGGTCATCCTGTTCTTTCAAATCCTGGTGATTCAGCAGCCCATTCCCGAAGCCGGACGGTTCGTCTCGGGCATGCTGTTGGTTGTGCTGGGCCTAACCTTCTTCGTACAGGGCTTGAATTTAGGGTTGTTCCCGCTCGGCGAAAGCATGGCTCACGCCTTCGCTCGCAAGGGCAGCGTGCTTTGGTTGCTGGTGTTTGCCTTCGCCCTGGGCTTCGGAACCACCGTGGCCGAACCCGCCCTCATCGCCGTTGCCGATGAAGCCGCCCGCATCGCCGAGGAAGGCGGCGCCATCGCAGCGTCGGACGAGTCTCGGAAATCCTATGCCCTTGGTCTACGCATCGCCGTCGCGCTCTCGGTGGGATTCGCCGTGGTGATCGGGGTGATCCGCATCGTCCGCGGCTGGCCGCTTCCCTATGTGATCATCGCCGGTTACATCGGCGTGGTGATCATGACCGCTTTCGCGCCGCGGGAAATTATAGGCATCGCCTACGACTCCGGCGGCGTCACCACCTCGACCATCACCGTGCCCCTGGTGACCGCGCTCGGAGTGGGACTCTCGTCCTCCATCCGAGGCCGCAACCCCATGATCGACGGCTTCGGACTGATTGCCTTCGCCTCTTTGATGCCAATGATCTTCGTCATGGGATACGGGATGATCTTATGAGCGACTGGCTGCGCGAATTCGGGAATGTGCTGCTGGAGACTCTGCGTGCCGTAACTCCGATCGTGATGATGTTGGTGCTCTTTCAGGTTCTGGTCATACGCAAGCCCCTTCCCAATCCGCGCCGGATTCTCGTTGGATTCGTCTACGTTCTTTTGGGTGTCGCGCTATTCCTCGAGGGGCTGAAAATGGCGCTATTTCCCGTCGGCGACCTGATGGCCAAACAACTGACGGCGCCGGAGTTTCTCGGCGCCGCGCACCACGCCGGTAGCGTCCATTGGCATACCTATATCTGGGTCTATCTTTTTGCCGGAAGCATCGGGTTCGCCACGACCCTCGCCGAACCCGCACTGATCGCGGTCGCACTCAAGGCCGCCGAGGTTTCGGCTGGCGCTATCAATCCTTGGGGGCTGCGCCTGGCTGTCGCCTGCGGCGCAGCCTTCGGGCTGGCTCTGGGCACGTTCCGCATCGTTACCGGCACCGACCTTTATCTCTATATCGTCACGGGCTATGTTGTAGTGGTTATTCAAACCGCGCTCGCCCCCAGGATGATCGTGGGACTCGCCTACGACTCCGGGGGCGTGACCACGTCGACTGTTACCGTGCCCATCGTTACCGCGCTGGGCCTGGGTTTGGCTTCCGCCGTCCCCGGCCGCAATCCTCTAGCGGACGGCTTCGGCTTGATTGCGTTCACCTGCCTGTTCCCTATAATCAGCGTGCTCGGTTATGCCCAGATCGCCGCGTGGCAAACCCGGCGGAATCGGCAAACCGACAACCACGACTAAGGTAACATTATATGCGCTTCAAACTGATCATCGCCTTCGTGGAAGACGATAAAACCGATCTCATCCTGAAAACCGCGCGCGAACACGGCGCCACCGGCGCCACTGTGATCAGCAACGCCCGCGGCGAAGGGCTCAAGCAGTCGAAAACTTTTTTTGGACTGAACCTGGAAGTCCAGCGGGACGTAGTGTTGTTCCTGGTGGAGGAACACCTGACCCGAGCCATCTTGGAGGCCGTCGGCCGTGCGGGCAAGTTCGACGACAAGCCGGGCACCGGCATCGCGCTTCAGGTCGATGTGGAAGATGCCGTGGGCGTCATGCATCAGGTGCAACAGCTAACCAGTATCGTCGAGGAGGAAATTTGATGGACAAGAAACCCATTATCCGGGTGCGGGACGTGATGAAGACCGATTTCGGAACGATCGACGGCATCGCCACCATCAGCGATGCCTTAAAAAAGATGAAATCCATGAAGACCTCCGTATTGGTGGTCAACAAGCGCCACGACGACGACGAATACGGTTTGATCACCGCGGGGGACATCGCACGGCACGTGCTGGCGAAAGACCGGGCGCCGGACCGGGTCAACGTCTACGAAATCATGAGCAAGCCGGTGATTTCGGTGCACCCGGACATGGATATCCGCTACTGCTCCCGGCTGTTCGCGAACCATAACCTGGTGCGCGCCCCGGTACTGGACGGCCGGAACGTCGTGGGCATGATAAGCCCCAACACGCTTGTACTGGATGGTCTGTACCAGATCGTTTAGGGCGCATCTTCGTCCCGCGTGTCGAAACTTATCCGCGTGCTTATAAGAACCAAAGCGGAAAACGCCCAGCTGTCGGTAATCCGGGCGAAACCCGTAGCAATCTGCGTCGCGCGCCACCGCACCCGCTACCTATGCCTCTCGGTAATAGGCTGAGGACCATCTTCGCCCGAGCCACGTAGATCCTTGAGCGGGCCGAAAGATGGGTGAATTCCATCTGAACCGGCCTAGCAATCCGGCAAATCCGAATTTTCACTACAGGCCATCATCATGCCCATGGTTTCGGAGCTATCGTTAATCGCGTCGGCGTACCTGGCGGGCCTTGTCGCCAGTCACCTGCGGCTCCCCCCGCTCGTGGGCTATCTCGGAGCAGGTTATGCGCTTTCCTACTTCGGCATACCGGCGAATGGCGTCATTTCGCAAATCGCGGAGCTCGGAATCGAATTGCTGCTGTTCACCGTGGGCTTGAAGCTGCGGCTTACGGGCTTGATCGGCCGCGAAATCCTGGGCGTTGGCGGCCTCCACATCCTTCTGGTTGCAGGCGCCACGGGTTTGGGATTCCTGTTGCTTGACCGGCAGATCACCGGCGGGCTGCTGTTGGGAACCAGCCTCGCTTTTTCCAGCACCGTGCTCGCGGTCAAGGTGCTGGAGGACAACGGCGAACTTTCTACGCTGCATGGCCGTATCACGCTGGGCATTCTGATCCTTCAGGATATCGTCGCCGTGGGACTCCTGGCCCTCGCGGACAATCATCAGCAACCGACTCTCTGGGCAAGCCTTCTGCTGCTGTTTCCGTTCTTCAGGCCTCTTGCGTTTTATCTGTTCAAAATCAGCGGAACGGACGAGCTTAGATTGCTCCTCGGGCTCCTCCTGGCGCTTGCCGGTGGCGCCATGGCAGACACCATGGGCGTTTCAGCAGATCTCGGCGCCTTGTGGATGGGGTCCTTGCTCGCCGGGCATCCCGACGCCAAAGCCTTGTCCGATAAACTGTGGGGACTGAAGGAGTCGTTTTTGGTCGCATTCTTCCTGGCCATCGGCCTGGCCGGCGTTCCAACCTCCGAGGAGTTTCTCTGGGCACTCCGTTTAATCGCGCTGCTGCCGCTAAAGGGATTGCTGTTTTTCCTGCTCTTCATCGTGGTCGGCCTTCGCGCCCGCACCGCTTTCATCAGCTCTCTGGCGCTGACCACCTATAGCGAATTCGCATTGATCACGTCGCAGGTCATCGCCGAAGCCGGGCTTCTGTCCGCCGAATGGATTACCATCATGGGCGTGGCCGTAGCATTTTCCTTGGCGCTCGCCGCTCCGCTCAACCTGTTTTCCCACCGGCTCTTCGCGCATCTGGAACCCATGCTGGTCAAGCTCGAGCGCGGTCGCCGGCATCCGGACCGGACCCCTACCAGCATCGGGATCGCCGAATGGCTGATTCTCGGCATGGGCCGAACCGGAAGCGCGGCTTATCGCACGCTGGAGAGCCAGGGCTACCCGGTAGTGGGGCTGGATGCCGACCCGTCGCGCGTCGAGGCGCAGCGTGACCAGGGGCGGCGCGTGCTTTACGGCGATGCGGAAGATCCCGAGTTATGGGAGGGTTTGCACACCGCGGGGCTAAAAGGGATCATTTTGGCTATGCCCGAGTTCGAGGCACGGCATGCCGCCGTGAAATACCTGCGGTCCCGCGGGTTCCGAGGGGTGATCGGCACGACCAGCTTTCGCTCGAACGAAGATCCACTATTGAGCGAAGCCGGCGCCAACGTGATTTTTCACCCCATGACGGAAGCCGGCGAGCGGTTGGCCCAACGCATGCTGGAAGCGCTCGGAACTCCTAAACCGACACTTTACCGCGCCGCCGAATCCACGAAGAATCTCGAAACAAGGACATCGTCCTGATCGCCCTGACCGAGTAGGGCCAGGACAAAGGACAGACGCCGGTCGAACGCGACCGGCCTCACGGATGACCAAGTCAGCTTACGCGTATAGCAGCACTTTTCTGAGGCACCCATACACTCATCGGATACGAAATATGAAAGTTATCCACTGTCAAGACTTGACAGAATCTTGAACTCGATGCGGCCATGTACAGCCCGGCCGTAAATTGTTCATTCATCATTTCGTAACAACACAGACTCTCTAAATCAATCACTTACGATTCGTCCAACCCAAATATCGAAGGCTGAAAAAAACCTGACCAGGCTAACTCAAAGCCCGGTGGCATCGGATACCGCCGGTTTCATCCCCACACTTATCCACAAAGTTGTCCACGGAAATTGTGGATAGTCGGAGGGGGTCGTTTAGCCCGTCTCAGCCCAGGCTTCCCCGAGGCGCAGAATCCGTAATGGCCTGCGATCAGTCGATCTCGGCGTCCCCGGGCTGCAACAGAACATGAGCGGGTAAAGCAGTAGTTGAAAAATCAAAACGCGTGGTAGTCTCAGTATCGCGTTTGTAATTACAGCGGAAGGAGTCAGCAGCATGGATTCACATCCCGGAACAGCAATAGCGCATCGCTTTTTTGCCGGCACGGGCCATAGCTATGACATGGTCGTCAAGCTCTGCACCCTGGGTTTCGACCTTTGGTGGAAACAAAGGATTTTGGGCGCGATTCCTCCGGAAGCCTCACATATTGTCGATCAAGCCTGCGGGACCGGCATTTTGACCTTCAAGATCGCCAGCCGCTTTCCTTCTAGCCGAGTCACGGGCGTGGAACTCCGGGAAGAGTATCTGAATATCGCCAGGGAAAAGGCACGTGCGCTAAGACTCAAGAATGTCGAGTTTATTCTAGGAAGAGCTGAAGATGTCCGGGTCGACGGCCTTGTGGACTGCATTACGTCCTCTTATCTGGCCAAATACGCGGAACTGGGAAGCCTAATCCGAAACGCCAAGGCCATGCTACGCCCTGGCGGGGTTCTCGTGATGCACGACTTCACCTATCCCGGCGGCCCCATATTCGCTCGACTGTGGGAGTTTTACTTCACGATCCTTCAAGCCGCGGGACCCGCGTTTTTCCCGGAATGGCGAACGGTTTTCGACGAGCTGCCCGGATTTCTCAAGCAAACCGCATGGCTGAACGAACTCCCTGAGACATTACAAGAAAACGGCTTCATCTCCGCGAATGTCGAATCCCTGACATGGGGAGCTTCGGCTATGGTCACTGCCACGAAATCCAAGCGCTGAAATCCCCTGCCCCGGCCATACCCGGATCATGCTCACGCCGTAGGTTTACAAGCGGCCGCTAAGTTCCGTTGAACATCTCGATAAGATCCCGAGGAGCCGCGTGGATCATCGCTCCCTGACGGGAATCGGGCACGAGCCCCGCGACTTCGAGATGAGCCAATTCGAGGCGCCGCGCCATCTCTTGCTCCATCGCCACCCGCACCTCTTCAAAGCCTGTCAACAAGGCCCGTGGCAACACGGAGCGCTCTCGTTTCAACATAGGCGTGATCGAGGGTTGCAGATCCTTGCCGAAACGAGCCAGTGCCGGCGCAAGAGCAGCAATCTCCCGAGCATCGATGACTCCGCTCGACAGGTGATGCCTGACCTCCTGGAGATCATCGGCGATCTGATACGCTTCGCCAATCAACAGGCCATAGCGATAAAATGCGTCCCGGACATCCCGCTCCGCACCGGCCGCAATGGCGCCCAATTCACAGGCGACACCGAATAGCACGCCGGTCTTAAGATCGATTATCGCGTCATAGAAGGACTCGGGCACGGCATCGGACCCGAGATGACGGGCCAGTTCCGAAGGATCGATAGGCTCCTGGAATGCGCCCTTTGAGATTCGGGCAATAGCACGCGACGCCGCTAAGCCGTCATCCCGGCTCAGGTCGCTCATCATCTCAATGGCGGACGCAAAGATGACATCGCCCAAAAGCACCGCTTTTCGCGCCCCCGCCAAGGTCCACGCGGCGGGTCTACCCCGTCTGGCTCGATCTTGATCCACGAAATCGTCGTGGATCAGCGTGGCTCCGTGAATGAGCTCGACCGCCACGGATCTCGGAACAGCAGGTTGCAAGTTCCCGCCCAGGCTTTCATTCACCAGGCACACGAGGGAGCCTCTGATCATTTTCCCTCCTCGGAAGGAGTCTTTCAGCGCCTCGTCGGGGCGAGCGTGCAGGTCTTTAAAGAGCCCCTGCAAAGTCTGCCCAATGGCATCGTCAAGGATCGGCCTGAGCCTGATGCAGTAGTCTTGGAATCCTTTCACGCCCTTAGTCCTTCTCATAAACGGCCAAACCGCAAGCGGGCGATGAGCCCATGTCCAGCGGACGATCTCCGCTTGGGAAACCATATCACAACTGGGTTTATAAACGACCTCTTAACCGAACAGGCGAAACAGCAGCAATCCCACACCCAGCATAATGACCCCGAGGCTGATGCTCTTGAGAATCGCCTCGTACTGGGTCATCAAGGACACATCGGTCTCGCCGAGACTGGAGCCGCGTTGCTTGAGAACCTTGTATGGCCGCGAAGCCTTAATCTCAACCAGGCTGAAAAGGGCCATGGACAAGGCCACCGGGAGTACGGCGACGGAAAGGGTATTCGTTTGAATCATGTATCCCGCCAAAACCGGCAGGAATCCCCAGGAAAAGGCAAACCATCCATCGTTGTGATAGCGCCCGCCGAACCATTCCAGGTTGTAGGCAAAGACGAAAAATCCCTCGAGAAGAGCGATGAAGAGCAGGTTCGGCACAAAACGCACCATATAGTAGGCCGCGATAAGGTAAGCCGCCGTCAGCGAGCATCCGGCTATAAACCACAGTTGCCGTTTGCCGAAAACGTCGCCCCAGGGCTTTTTCGCCTTGCTGCCCAAGGCATCCAGCGCATGGGCACCGACGCCTAGACCTAAGAAATAAATGAAGCCAATGGCTGCCACCCGGTCCCAATGGAGATTACGGGCGAACATGGACCCCATTACGGAAAAGGATATGACCATCGCCGTGTAAGGGAGAAAGAGAAGACCGACCGCTCTCCTGAATCTCGCAGATCCGAATTGCGGCACAAACCATTCGGATCCTCTGTCCGGCTTCACTGGGTCATCGGGCGCCAATGCGTATTCTCCATACAGGTTCGGGTATAAAAGTCCCTGGCACTTCGAGTGCCATCTGATATTAGCCTGTTCAAGCTCGATTCCGAAATCTTCCGCCGGCTCGCCCCCATAGACCTTTATCGCAAGAGAGGCGTGGATATCACTTGCCGCAAACGCGGAGCAGAGAGATACTTCATTTCGGAAAATTTCGTCGGCTTTTTTGGCTTCCCAGAAACTCTAAGAAGAAGGCATCGACTTAACTTCCTGTCGTGCCGGTATGCTATTCGCCACGGATGGAGCTTGATCGTTATGAAACAGGGAATCTCGTTTCGGTCTTGGATGACGCTTGGCGTCTTGGCTATGGTTTTCTCGGGATCCGCTGCCGATGATACCGTCCCCGCCCCCCTTCCCCGTCATTATCCGGATACGGCGCAGGAGCAGAGTAACGCCCCCTTTATCGAACCGATAGGATTGCAGGATGCGGTGCAATTCTGGCGGCAGGTCTTTGGCGTGTGGCGTCTAAACCAGTTTGCACTTCATGACAACGTTCATTTGGGTGTTGTCTACGACGTCATTGAGCTGCCGGATGCCGAGGGTGAAGGTCTGACGCCTGAGCATCGGGCCTCCGTGGAAAAGCAGGTCCGCGCCCTTGAAGATGAGCTTCGTGAGTTGGAAGATCGGGTGCGGCTCGGCGCCGGCTTGAGCGATATCCAGAAACGCCTGCTTGATCTCCTGACCACTCACGCCGGCGAGGATGCGGTATACGGAGCAAGTACGCGGGTGCGCAGTCAGCGCGGTCTGCGGGAGCGTTTTCTAAAGGGGCTTGAAGTCAGTGGCCGTTATGATCGCCTGTTCCGCCAGGTGTTCCGGGAGGCCGACCTGCCCGAGGATCTCGCCTATCTTCCACATGTCGAATCTTCCTTTGTAAATCACGTGCATTCCTCGGCGGGAGCCGCCGGGATGTGGCAATTCATGCGCGCGACAGCCCGCCACTGCCTGCATGTGAGCCGGGCGGTCGATGAGCGCTTCGACCCCGTGTTCGCCGCACGCGGCGCCGCGCGCTACCTCGCCCATGCCTATGAGGTACTCGGCGACTGGGGACTGGCGATCACCTCATATAACCATGGCGTGACCGGCATGGCACGCGCCAAAAATCAGTTCGGGGCAGACTTCGTGCGGATCGTCCGCCACTATCAAGGGCCTACCTTCGGTTTTGCGTCACGGAATTTTTATACCGAGTTTCTCGCCGTGCGGTCGATCGTCCAGAATCTGACGGCTTATTTTCCCGAGGGCGTAGCGTTCCACACGCCCCTCAACCATGACCTCGTCCGTCTAACCAGCGCCCTACCGGTAAGCCACTTGGCCCGGATGCACGACCTCGACCGCGACACAATCGCTGAGCTCAACCCGGCCTGGACGTCGGCGGCCATCAAGGGGCGCACCTTGCTCCCCGCGGGCATCGATGTCTGGCTCCCTCACGGCGTCTTGGCCCGGGCCTCGGGCGCGTCAGCCTACGTGCAACCCGTGATATTGGCCGGCGATGACTCTCTGCACGATCCGTCGTTGCAATCGGGTAAGATCAATGGGCGTATCGTCACCGCCGGGCTGATCGACGTCAGCGACGATTCGGTGGATTTGCGGTCGCATTTGTTCGTCGCGCAAGCGCCCATCTCGGCAGAGGACATCGTGGAGGCGCCCGGACCGAGAAAAGCCGTGGCGCAGAAGACCAACCGGAAATCCAAGCACCAACTGAAACGAAAGGTGCGGCTACACGTGGTTCGCCACGGCGAGTCGCCACATCTGATTGCCACGAAATACGGCGTTCGACTTCGTAAGTTACTGATGTTGAATGCAATAACGCAGCGGACGGTGCTTCGCCCCGGCCAACGACTGCGCATTCCGATCTAATCCGGCTGACGTTTACTTGGTTCGGATGATTTTTCAGCCGCTTTGGCTAACTGCGAGGGTTGACTCCGTCACCGCGCGCCCTGCCGGCGGCGGGTCTCCAAATGCGACAGAAATCGCAAATGGTCTTCTCCGGCGACGAGATGGATAAACGGGAGATCGATCAGCTGCGCCAATTCCCGTCTTAGCATCGTCGCACCGGTCAAGTTGATCTCGCGAATCCCCCCTTGGCGTCGAGTCCGGCATAACCGAACCTCGACGGTTTTTTGATCAAGCCGTGGTTTGAAAGGCCAGCGGTACTGAGTTGTCGCCTCGGAAATCCTCCCTATCAAATAAGCCGCACTAGAAGTAGAAACAGATTTTGTCTGTAGATATTCGTGCGAAGTCTTACGACTTTTTTAGGACCAATCGTTAGTATTTAATAAAACTATGAATTAATTCCCATTGATGTCAGAACACCTGATGGTTTGAGTAAATTGTTTTAGTAACGGCAATTATTTGCCCCCCAATCAGATAACCTTATTTTTTATGTGTGTATACCCCATAAGCCGAATAAAAGAAGATAAAAAAGCAGGGTAAGTCGGTAGAACTGTTGAATTAGGTGGGATGGTTTCTTGGATCGGACGGGCTCGCCGAACTTGAACACTGAAGCCGTTATGGGATCTGACAAGATCTTTTCAAGGAGGATCTTATTATGGCCACTATCTATATCGATGATCGGGAGTTGGTACGCCGAGTGCAACAGGGAGACCGGAGCGCCTTCGATCGCCTGGTTCGCAAGTACCAAGCCAAACTCTTGCAGCTTATCGGCCGCTATATCAAGGACCCGCACGAATCGTGGGATGTCTCCCAGGAAGCTTTCATTAAAGCCTACCTCGCACTGCCTCGGTTCCGGGGAGACAGTGCCTTCTACACCTGGCTGTATCGCATCGCCATTAACACGGCCAAGAATCATCTGGCGATGCGGCTGCGCCGCCCGTCGGAAGATGAGCTCGATATCGACGAGGCTGAGCAGTTTGAATCTGCCGTTCGGCTCAAAGACCAGGAAACGCCGGAAGGGTTGGTGTTAACCGAGGAACTTGCGCGGACCATTCAGCAGGCGCTCGATAAACTGCCCGGAGAATTGCGGACCGCGATTCATTTGCGGGAATTTGACGGTTTAAGCTACGACGAAATCGCCCAAGTAATGCAGTGTCCGGTCGGAACGGTCCGCTCACGGATTTTTCGGGCACGGGAGTTCCTCGACAAACAGATCGAACATTTGCACTGATAGCGCTCGGGCGATAAAAGCGCGCGGCATGGGCAGCGCGATTTCCCAGACATTCTGACCGAAGGCCAAGGATGGTCTATCAGTCGGGATCGTATTTGGAGGAAGAGAGCGTGAAATTCGAAGGAGTCTTGATGACTGGACCTAAACGTTCCCTGTTGCCGTGCCGCATTCCGCCGCTCCAGATGATTCCGCGCTCGTGTCCAGCCATCATTAGTCAGCCCTGAAGTATTTCTAACACACTGACACATATACGGATTCGTTGCATATTGGCTGGTACAATTTGCAAGAAAACCAGTCATTTGATTTCGATTTCTTGCAAATTCGGGTGGGTTGCATGAAGCCAAGAGAGCCTCGGGGCGTTAATCAGCAGGATCTGTTTCGGATGGCGTTGCCGAACATCATCGATGGTCGGCATGAATTG
>Ga0196971_1000950_pt1 | contig 15452 bp, 11 predicted proteins | sample S1v_1013CmetaG_FD_148660 | JGI IMG/M metagenome (GOLD analysis project Ga0196971, IMG submission 148660) | Soil microbial communities from Anza Borrego desert, Southern California, United States - S1+v_10-13C | ecosystem: Environmental > Terrestrial > Soil > Desert | place: USA: California... | reverse complement strand
TCGGTGCAAACGCTATCAACATGATGGCGTCATTGATGGCGACCTGGGCGAGCGTGAATTTTGGTTCGCCGTTGCAGAGACCGCTCCAGACAAAAACCATGGCTGTGCACGGCGCTGCCGCGAGCAAAATCAGCCCTGCGATGTAGCTGTCGATCTGGTCTGCAGGCAGGTAATCGGCAAACAGCCCTCTGATGAAGAGCCAGCCCAGCAAAGCCATGGAAAATGGCTTGACCAACCAGTTGATGAGCAGCGTGATACCAATGCCTTTGCCATGTTGCAGTACTTCGGTCATGGCGCCGAAATCCACCTTCATGAGCATGGGCACAATCATGAGCCAGATCAGAACCGCAACCGCCAGATTAACTTCGGCAATCTTGATTTCGCCTATGGCCTGAAAAAAGCCGGGCGCAAGCCGGCCCAACAGGATGCCGACAACAATGCATCCCAACACCCACCAAGTCAGGTTGCGCTCAAAACTGCCTACCTGCGGACTGTCGAGATGGGTCGTGGAATCAGCCATCGATCAACAGCATTTGGATGTGACGAACTGAATTTTCTCAACCGCGGGAGTGCAGCATGCCGCTTCCGATGCCTTTTCAGGATTGTTGAAGGTCGGCGCACTTCCCAGTGTGCGATAGGTTTCCCATGCGATGCCGGAAGGGTCCTGTACCCAGTGTTTGTCAGATTTTGCATAACAGCAGGTCGTGCCTGTTTCAGTGAGCATCTTCATGTCCGCCTGTTCAAGCCGCTGCCGTATATCCGCCAGTTCTTCATCGTTTTCAACCTGTATGCCGATATGATCCAGTCCGGTCTTCATGCCACGCTGGCTGATGGCGAAGTTCACAAGCGGGTCGTCCAGCATCCATTTTGCGTAGTCCGGCTTGATGACGGTCGGGGCACTGCCAAACAACGAATTGTAGAAAGCGATGCTCTTTTCAAGATCATCGACCGATACATGCAAGTGCATACGTTTCATGATGTGCTTTCCTTCTTGTGAGGGTCCGGGGGACATTCCGGCGCACAGCAGTGCTGCTCGCCAGCGCAGCAATTAAGGGTGAGGTAGGTCATGAGTTCGTTCATGGCCTGGTAATTTGCGGTGTAGTAAATGAAGCGGCCCTGCGGATTCTGAATCGCCATGCCTGCATGTGTGAGTTCCTTCAAATGGAAGGAAAGCGTGCTGGTGGGAATGCTCAGCCTTTCGGCGATAGCACCCGCCGCAAGTCCTTGCGAGCCGGCCTGCACGAGCAAGCGGAATATCTCCAGCCGTGCTTCCTGGGCAATGGATGAGAGTAAGGTGACGGCGAGTTTGCTTTCCATGATTCTATGTTTCCACAAATATAGAAATATAGTCAAGCCTCCTTTCAGTTAAGAGGTTGAAGCTCACTGGAGCAACTAGGCTTAGCCTAGCTTGTTATCGGCAATATGGTATCTAGGATCTTCCAGCAGATTTACTTCTATCATGCCTTTGGCATTATCCAGAAGCTCAAGGCAATCTGGCGATAGGTGCTTTAGGTGCAGCTTCTTGCCTGCAGATTGATAACGAAGCGCCAGCGAATCTATTGCGGCCAGTGCGGAATGATCCGCAACCCGGGCATCCTTGAAATCTATGACGACATCCTGAGGATCATCATAAGGGGTGAAGAGGCTCTGGAACGCCGAGACCGAGGCAAAGAACAAGGTGCCCTGCAATTCATAAACCTTCCAGCCTTTATCATCAATGACAGATTTGGCCTGAATCTGCTTCGCATGCTCCCAGGCAAATACCAGTGCCGAAACGACAACCCCGATGATGACAGCGATGGCCAGATCAGCGACGACTGTTACGCCGCCGACCAGCAGGCCGACAAACACATCTTGCTTGGGAACTTTGCCGAAAAGCCTCAGCGTTCCCCATTCGAATGTTTTCTCCGCGACGACGAACATGACGCCGATCAAGGCGGCAAGGGGAATCATCTCAATCCATTTAGACAGAAACAGAATAAACGAGATGAGAAACAGCGCGGTCGCGATGCCGGATAAGCGCTTGATGGCGCCATTATTCACGTTGATCATGCTCTGCCCGATCATCGCGCAGCCTCCCATGCCGCCGAACAGGCCGGTGACGAAGTTGGCAATGCCTTGCGCCAGCGATTCGCGGTTGGGCTTGCCTCGCGTTTCAGTCATGTCGTCAATCAGGTTGAGCGTCAGCAGCGTCTCGATGAGGCCGATAGCTGCGAGTATCAGGGAATAGGGCAGGATGATTCGCAGCGTTTCCAGGTTGAGCGGTACTTGCGGCAGGTGGAAGGCTGGCAGACCGCCGGCGATTGAGCCGAGGTCGCCAACGGTTTTGGTATCGATGCCGAGAAAAGCCACACCCAATGAAACGGCGGCAATGGCTGCCAGTGTCGAGGGGATTGCCCGCGTGAGTTTTGGCAGCAGATAGATGATGAAAATCGTGATGGCGATCAGTGCCAGCATGGTATAGAGCGCGTCCCCGCTCATCCAGGTGACGGTGCCATCCTCGCCGACTGCCTTGAAGTGGCCGAACTGCGCCAGGAAAATCACAATGGCCAGGCCGTTCACGAAGCCAAGCATGACAGGGTGCGGCACCATGCGAATGAATTTACCGAGTTTGGCAACGGCAAACAACATCTGCCACACGCCCATCAGTACGACCGTGGCAAACAGGTATTCCACGCCATGCTGGACTACCAGCGCGACCATGACAACCGCGAGTGCGCCGGTAGCGCCAGAGATCATGCCGGGGCGCCCCCCAAATAACGAAGTGATCAAGGCGACAATGAAGGCCGCGTAGAGACCGGTTAGCGGAGAAACATGCGCGATCAGTGCGAAAGCGATGGCTTCCGGCACCATGGCCAACGCCACCGTAAGACCGCTTAAAAGATTGGTTTTGATTTCTGAAGGGCTCAGTTTTTCTGAATACAACTTTAGTTCTCCAATAACAGATAACTCCGGCATTACCTATGGAATGCCGCAAATCAGGCGGTATTTTTATGCCTGCACAGGAATTGCAGGGCTTGGAAATTACAGCTGATGACGAATTACATTGGAGCAGCTAGGGAACGATTGAGGGGAAACGAATTATCCCATAGCTGTGCGAAGCCCGAAAGGCGTCAGAAAGCCACTGGCATCTAAGGCTGGGCAGCCGTTTGAAGCGGTTGCGTCATTGATTGGCGCAAGGCCGCTCAGGAGAATAATGCAGAGATTTCACGGATGTTGTCTCGCTAGGAATTCGTCTTCCGCTCTGTGGCTGTGGAAGGAAACCTGGCGAGGAACGTGGTTATCCCTTTGCGGCGATTTTGTTATCCCAGTGAATCATGCGGTACAGCACCGGCAGCACTAAAAGTGTCAGCAGCGTGGATGACCAAATACCACCAATCACAACCGTTGCCAGGGGTCGCTGCACTTCGGCGCCTGTTCCCGTGGCTATCGCCATCGGGATGAAGCCGAGCGAAGCAACGAGCGCTGTGATGAGGATAGGGCGCAGTCTGGTGAGGGCGCCTTCTTCAATCGCCTGATCCAGCACCATGCCATTCTCACGCAGCGCGCGGATGAATGAAATCATCACCAGGCCATTGAGAACTGCCACGCCGGACAGTGCGATGAAACCGACGCCAGCCGAAATGGAGAGCGGAATGTCACGCAGCCACAGCGCCAGCACACCGCCTGTCATGGCAAACGGCACGCCGCTGAAGACGATGAGGCCGTCGCGCATATTGCCGAACATGGCATACAGCAGCACGAATACGATGAGAAGCGCGATGGGTACCACAATGGCGAGCCGCTGGCTGGCGGATTCCAGTTGCTCGAAAATGCCGCCCCAGGTGAGCCAGTAGCCGACGGGGATTTTGATCTCCTGCTCCACGCGCTGCTGCGCTTCAGAGACGAATGAACCAATATCACGGTCCCGCACGTTGGCAGTCACCACCACCAGCCGCTTGCCGTTTTCGCGACTGAACTGGTTGGGGCCTTGCGCAAGGTTGAGCGTAGCCACCTCACCCAGCCGGGTATAGGCTAATTCCCCATTTTTGCCCGGCAGCCTGATGGGAAGGCGGCTGATGGCATCGAGATCATTGCGCAGGTTTTCCGGCAGGCGCACGACGACATCAAAGCGGCGGTCACCATTGAACACCGTGCCCGCTTGTTCACCATTCAGTGCTATGGTGACTGCATGCTGGACGTCCTCCACATTGAGACCTAGCCGTGCGATCAGGTTGCGATCAATCTGTACAGTAAGGATAGGAAGTCCGCTGGTCTGCTCCACCTTAACGTCTGCACTGCCGGGAATGCTCGCCAGTACGCTAGCAATGGATTCTGCGGTTTCGCCCATGACGGCCATGTCGTCACCGAAAACCTTCACCGCCACATCGCTGCGCACGCCGGAAATCAATTCGTTGAAGCGCATCTGGATGGGTTGGGTGAATTCATAATTGTTGCCGGGCACCTGCGCGACGGCGCGCTGCATTTGCAATACAAGTTCATTGTGCGTCAACTCCGGATCAGGCCATTCGTCGCGCGGCTTCAACATCACGTAGTTGTCAGCGACATTGGGTGGCATCGGATCATTGGCGATCTCGGCTGTGCCGATCTTGGCAAACACCTTGCCCACCTGGGGGAAGGCCTTGAGCGTGTGTTCCAGCTCCTGCTGCATCGCTACCGCCTGTGTGAGGCTGGTGCCGGGAATGCGCAAGGCATGCAGCGCAATATCCCCTTCATTGAGATTCGGGATGAATTCGCTGCCGAGACGCGTTGCCAGCAGGCCACTGAGCAAAACGGTAACCACTGCAACTGTGAGCACGACAGGTTTGTTGCGCATGGACCAGCGCAGCACCGGCTGGTAAACCCCCCTGGCGCGGGCGATCAGTTGATTCTCCTCTTCTTCGATCTTGCCGCTGACGAACATGGCAACCGCAGCCGGGATAAAGGTGACTGAGAGAATCATGGCGCCGAGCAGGGCTGCCACAACAGTGAAAGCCATCGGATGAAACATCTTGCCCTCGATGCCGCTCAAGGCAAAGATAGGCAGATAAACCACCATGATGATGATCTGGCCAAAGAGCAGGGGCCTGCGTGCCTCGCGCGCGGCTTCGAATACCACATCATTACGCTCTACGCGCGTGAGCGAGCGGCCCAGCTGTGATTGCGCGTGCGACAACCTGCGCAGGCAGTTTTCTACGATTACCACTGCGCCATCGATGATGATGCCGAAATCCAGCGCGCCCAGGCTCATGAGATTGGCGCTCACCTTGTTCTGGAACATCGCGGTAAAGGTGAACAGCATGGCAAGCGGGATGATCAGCATGGTGATGATGGCCGCCCGCATGTTTCCCAGCAGTACGAATAGCACGGCGACGACGAGCAGCGCGCCTTCGGTCAGGTTATTGCGCACCGTATCGATGACCTTGTCGATCAACAGGGTTCGGTTGTAAACCGTCTGCGCTCCCACTCCTGCCGGCAGAGTCTTGTTGATCTCGGCCAATTTCATGTCTACTGCAACGGAAACCATACGGCTATTCTCACCGCGCAGCATGAATACTGTGCCAAGTACGACTTCCTGGCTGTTTTGCGTCGCCGCTCCGCCCCGCAGCGCGTGGCCGATGCTGACGTCCGCTATATCGCGGACCCGTACAGGGATGCCGTTGTGCGTGGCAACGACGATGTCGGCGATGTCCTGTATACCTTCAACTTGGCCTGGCACACGCACCAGGTATTGCTCGCCGGATTTCTCGATGAAGCCTGCGCCCACATTGGCGTTGTTGCTGCGCAGGGCTTCAGCCAATTCGCCCAGCGAGACATGGTGTGCGACCAGCTGATCCGGATTCGGCGCCACTACATATTCGCGCACATAGCCGCCTATGGTGTTGATCTCGTTAACGCCGGGCACGGTGCGCAGCTGCGGCTTGATGATCCAGTCCTGGATTTCACGCAGGTCCATGGGGCTGTAGGGCGTGCCGTCGGGTTTGAGCGCGCCTTCCTTTGCCACCACAGTCCACATATAGATTTCGCCCAGGCCAGTGGATGTCGGCCCCATCTCTGGCTGGACGCCGGAAGGCAGGCTGTCGCGCGCAAGCTGTATGCGTTCGTTGATCAGTTGCCGTGCGAAGTAGATGTCCGTGCCGTCCTCGAACACGACGGTGATTTGCGACAAGCCATAACGTGAAATCGAGCGCATTTCCTGCAGATGCGGCATGCCGGCCAACGCGTTTTCAACAAGGTAGGTGATGCGCTGTTCGACTTCCAATGGCGAGTAGCCCGGCGCTGTGGTATTGATCTGCACCTGCACGTTGGTGATATCAGGCACTGCATCAATGGGCAGATGCCTGTAGCTGTGGAGGCCAAGCACGGCCATGGCGGCGACCAGCAGGAGCAGCAGGCCGGAGCGCTGCAGCGAAAAACGGATGATTTTCTCGAACATGATTCGCTAGTTCCTAATGGTCATGGCTGGCGCTGGCTTTGCCGAGCTCGGCCTTGATCAGGAAGCTGTTCTTGGCGGCGTATTTCTCTCCAGGCAGCAGACCATCCAGCACCTCGGCATAACGTCCGTCTCGCCGGCCAAGCGTCAACGGACGCGCCTCGAAATCGCCGCCATAGCGGGCAAAAACCGCCTGCGCGTCATTCAGCGATTGCAATCCTTCTTCCGCTACTGCCAGGGGCACGCTGATTTCTTCCGATACGACTTCGACGTTGACCAGCAGGCCTGGTCGCCATATGCCTTGGGAGTTGGGAAGCACAACGCGTGCGGTTGTCGTGCGTGCCTCATTGCCAACAAGCGAGCCAATGTAGGAAACCGTGCCTGCCGCCTGTGCATCAAAGGCGGGTGAACGTACCGTGACATGCTGGCCGGTACGGATAATGGGCAGGTCTTTGGCATAGACGGTGAGCTCGGTCCAGACAGTAGAAAGGTCTGCGACTACGAAGATCATGCTGTTTTCACTAACCACCTGACCTACGGCAATCTGTTTTTCGGCGACCACGCCTTCAATCGGCGAGCGCACTACGTGGCGCGTGAGATTGCCGGATGCCGAATTGCCGCCAATCGCGGCCAGCTTCTGGCGCGCGCTCTGTACTTCTATTTCTGCCTGCTGCATGGCCTGGCGGGCGTTCAGGTAATCCTGTTCGGGTGAGATTTTCTCCTCCCAAAGCTGTTTCTCGCGCTCATGTACGATGCGTGCAAGCTCCAGCCGCTTTTGCGCTGCCATCAGCTCACTTCGCTGTTCTGCCAGCGATTGACTGGAAATGACTGCAAGAACCTGGTCTTTTTTTACGTTGTCACCGGCATTGACGGACACAGATTCCACTAGTCCCCCTAGCCGCGGCACCACATGGACGGTGCGGTCGGCATTGAGCTTGATTTCGCCCATGAGATTGAGTGCACTCTTGATGCGGGCCGTCCCTGCGGTCAGGATTTCAATGCCGTTGACCTCGATCTGCCGGTCGTTCATGGCGACGCGACCCTCAATCTGCTCATAGCGAAATTCGTAGCGTTTGCCGGCGTGTGCGGCTTGAACGGTGGCTTTGAAGGAATGCGGCTCATGAATGACCTGTTCGCTTTCCACATAACCGCTTCCCGGATGAAACCGGATGGACTCGGGCGTGCGGCCAAGTCTCTCGAGCAGCATGCTGATATTCGAGGCCTCCGGAGACAGTGGTTCGCCATCCTTGTACGTATAGAGGCGAAAGTGCGGCGATGTGCCTTGTTCAAAGATGGTGACTTCGACGCTGTAATCGCCTTGCGTGAACAGCTTGCCGCCATGGGGTCCGCGCGGGAACTCAGGCGGGTGCGCTTCGTGCGCATGATCATCCTGCGGCACTTCAACGTCGGCGTGTGACTCGTGTAAGTCATGCTGATGCTCGTCAGGCTGCGGTTGATCCATGCGCAGGATCAGGAGCGCCAGCAGTATGCCGAACCCGATGATGATTGCCATGATCAGCAGTTGCCGGCGTTTGAGGGTTATTTTCATTATTGCTCCTGGAGCTGAGTAGTCGAGATGGTGGCGGCATCTCCGAGAATGCGCCGGATATCAGCTGCAGCCTGGTGCGCCTGCAGCAGGGTACCCAGTCGCAGCAGCTTGACCTGGACCAGTGCGCGCTGAGCATCGAGCACTTCGTGGAAGTTGAACTTTCCAAACTCGAAGCCCTTGCTGATGGCTTCGAATGCATTCTGGGCATCCGGCAGAATCTCGTTTTCATACGAAACCGCTGCCTGCTGCGAGCTGTGCAGCTGCTCGTATGCGCGTGCTAGGGCTGCCTCCAGCTGCACGCGCAAGGCCGCCGCTTCAGCACGTGCCTTGTCGGTTCTGCTCAAGGCCTCTTGGATATTGCCCTGATTGCGGTCGAACAAGGGGATGGGTACCGATAACCCGAGCACTGCCTGGTTGAGGCCCAGTTCTTCATTGCGTTTGGCCCCCACAGTCACAGCGATATCCGGTGTGGCCTTGGTTTTCTCCACATCTGCCAGCGCCTGGCGTGTGTCTACCTCAAGTCTCGCCCGCTGCATGGCAGGCGCATTGTCGAGCTGGCGGTTGAGCTGCTCCAACCCGGGAAGTCTGTGGAAATTCTCAATTCGGCCCTCGGCTTTTGTGAAGCCGGGCAGGGCGTCTCCCCAGAGAGCGGCAAGCTGCCTGCGGGCGATATTGAGTGCACTTTTTGCCTGGGCGAGCTCGATGCGCACGCTGGTCTCGGCGATACGCGAACGGGTTTCCTCCACCGGAGAAAGCTTGCCGGCCAGGACGCGTTTACTGGCGACATCTTTCGCGCGCTGCGCGATCTGCAATGAATCTTCAGCGAGTTCCTGTCGCTCCTGTGCAGCAAGTACGCCATAAAAGGCGGCCATGACGTCGGCCTGCAGTTCGGCTTTCTTGAGTGCGAGTGCAGCAGTTGCCGCATCGTAATAAACGTCGGCTGCCTGCATGCGGATGGCACGCTTGTTTCCAAGCTCCAGAGGTTGGCTGATTTCTAGCGTGGATTCGCGTGTATTGCTGCGCAGGTCTTCGATGCGGGCCGTGGCAACGGGGTTGGGGCGAGCTGCGGCTTGCAGCTGCATGCCCTGTATGGCCTCGCGCTCACGCAGTCCAACGGCGATTTCGGCATTGGCATTCAGCGCCAGATCAAGCGCTTGCTCTAGGCTTAATCCATTTCCCGGATTTATTGGCGCGGGCGGTGCATGACTTTCGGCATGGGCCAGCAGGGTGCAACTCCACAGCAAACAACATAAAAGGTAATTCGAACGCATGACATTCTCCCGGACAAAAAGAAGAATCCAGCGAGCGAACTAAGGGATGGGGTTTAGCTGGCGACTCGCTGAATCAGGCGAGCTGGGTCCAGTTGGGGCGGTCTAGCCCATGTGGAATATAGGATTGATACCCTGTGGCCAAGTGCAGGAAGCTGCCCGAAGCTTTGAAGGAAACAATGACGACGGATTGCAGTGAGAGATACTGTGAACAGGAGAGGTGGCAAGTGCCGCAAGCATGGTGATCGTCGCCGTCGCCATCAGCGGATGGGTCATCGACAGCAGCGTCCAGTTGCTGATCGTGCGGGTTTTGCGAGCTCATCGGTGCCTCATCGTTACAGCAGTAGGTGCATACAGCAGCTTGGGTGTATTGCAGCGGCAGCAGCACCAGCAGAAACATGAGGATGAACTTTTTCATGACGGCAAGAATAGCAATTTCTGTTGCGCACTGTCCACGGCTGTCAGCATAACTTGACCAGAATCGTCAGCTCCGCAACTTGCGGGCAAGCTCGGACAGGCGATACGGTTTGCTGATGAAATCGAATTCTTCGACATTGCCATGTGAGGCCTGTATGGCGGGCATGGGATAGCCCGAAGCCAGGATGATCTTGAGGTCCGGCAGGATCTGGCGCGCGGCACGGGCAAGCACGATGCCGCTCATGCCCTTGGTCATCATGACGTCGGCGAACAGGATTTCCACATCCTGCCTGCGCTGCAGGATCTCCAGCGCATCACGGCCGCGGCTGGCAGTGAGCACTTCATAACCTAGGCTGCGGAAAAGCTCCGAGGTGGCGAGCATGACATCGGGTTCGTCGTCCACCACCAGTACCTTGTCCTTGACGCGCTTGTGCTCCGCCACGGCGGCGGTATCTTCGTCATGCAGGGCGGGCAGGTAGAGAGAGACGGTGGTGCCCGCACCCACCTTGCTCTTGAGATCCACGTCACCGCCGGATTGCACGATGAAACCGTAGACCTGACTCAGGCCCAGGCCTGTTCCCTTGCCCATTTCCTTGGTGGTGTAAAAGGGCTCGAACGCATGCGTCACTGTATCTGCCGGCATGCCGAGGCCGTTGTCCTTCACTGTAATCTTTACGTAGTCGCCTTCTGCCAGGCTGCCGATTTCACCGGCCTTAAGCCTGGCGTTTTCGGTGGTGATCGCAATCGTGCCGCCTTGCGGCAGTGCATCGCGTGAATTGACGATCAGGTTGAGCAGAGCCGATTCGAATCGAGCCGCATCCACCATGACACGCTTGATGTTGGGGTCTAGCCTGATATTGAAGCGGATCAGGGAATTGCCTGCTCTCCTGAACACACCTTCAAAGCCCTCGATGAGCTTGTTGATATCGTGCTTTTCCGCAAGCAGCGGCTGCTGGCGCGCAAAGGTCAGCAACTGCTGGGTCAGCGTGCGGCCGCGCAACACGGCGCGCTGCATGCTCTCCAGCATCTTGAGCTCGCCGGAATTCTCGTGCTGCATGAGCAGCACGTCTAGTCCGCTGGACAGCACGGATAGCAGGTTGTTGAAGTCATGCGCAACGCCGCCGGTCAATTTACCCAACGCTTCCATCTTCTGCGCTTGGAAGAGGGCATTATTGGCCTTCTTCAAAGCCTCTTCGGTCTGCTTCTTGTCGGTAATGTCGCGCGTGATCTTGGCGAAGCCGATGAGCTCGCCCATCTCGTTGCGTATGCTATCGATGATGACGTGTGCGATGAAACGGCTGCCGTCCTTGCGCACACGCCAACCTTCATTTTCAAAGCGGCCGGTTTCAGCGGCTTCTCGTAAGGCTCTGGAAGGTAGGTTGTCAGCGATATCTTCCGAAGTGTAGAAACTTGAAAAATGCTGCCCAACAATCTCCTTCTCGCTATAACCCTTGAGGCGTTCGGCACCCGGATTCCAGTTGGAGATGATGCCTTCGGGCGTGAGCATGTAAAGGGCGTAATCGGTGACGCCTTGCACCAGCAGGCGGAACCTCTCTTCACTGGCGCGCAACGCCTCCTGTGCTTTCTTTTTATCGGTGATGTCGCGCGTAATCTTGGCGAAACCGATCAGTTCCCCGGAGGCATTATGTATGGGGTCAACAACAATATGCGCCCAGAATTGCGAGCCGTCCTTGCGTACGCGCCAGCCTTCGGCTTCAAATTCGCCCTGCTCTGCGGCTGTACGTAATGCTTTTTGCGGGATGCCTTTTTCGCGGTCTTCAGGGGTGAGGAAAACGGAAAAATGCTGGCCTAAAATCTCTTCGGCGGTATAACCCTTGAAGCGCTCCGCTCCGGCGTTCCAGCTTGTGATGAAGCCTTCGGTATCCAGCATGTAAATGGCGTAATCCTTGATCGCGGAAACCAGAAGCTGATAGCGCTCGGCTTCGTTGAGCGCATGCTCATTTTTGCTTTTTACGAGTTTCATTTGGAGGCTGCTAATAGGATTCGAGCCCAATGATAGGCGATGAAAACACGCTTGGCTATGCTTAAAACCACATATGCCAGTGTGTATATTATTGAATGATAATGAGATTAAAACGCAGGCCTGGAGCCGAAGGGGAACTCTGTGTCATGCAGTTTGTATCTGACTACTGCTCATTGGGCGGAGTTTCCCCGGAAAGCGAAAATTCCGAAGCATCCGATTGCATGGGCAGATACAGACGGAAGGTGCTGCCGACTTCAGGGTGGCTTTCCAGATCAATAGTGCCGTCCAGGATCACAGCCAGTTCGCGACTGATGGCGAGCCCCAGGCCAGTGCCGCCGAATTTGCGCGTGATGCTGCCGTCCGCCTGTTGGAAGGCTTCGAAGATGATTTGCAGCTTGTCTTCGGGAATGCCGATGCCGGTATCCGATACTGCAAACACGATGGCCTGCTGCATGCCCTGCGGCGGGCGCCAGGATCTCCAGCCGCTGCTTATGGGCGCTATGGTCAGGCTGACCTTGCCTTCACGTGTGAATTTGAAGGCATTGGCCAGTAGGTTTTTGAGTATCTGCAGCAGGCGTTTTTCATCTGTGCGGAAATCCGCCGGCAGCTGGTCGCTGATCAGGATGTCGAATGCCAGATTCTTGCGCTTGGCGGTTTCGCTGAACATGTTCTCGATGATGGTGCGCAGCCGGCCCCAGTCGATTTCGGATTTCTCGATCAGCAGCGGAGAGCCAGACTCGATCTGTGCCAGGTCCAGGAGATCATTGACCAGGCTCAGCAGGTCCTGTGCCGCTTCGTAGATGGTACGCGCTGCCTTGATGTCGGCCTCTTTGAGGTATTTGTCGAAATCGGTAGCAAGCAACTCGGACAGGATGATGATGCTGTTGAGCGGTGTACGCAGTTCATGCGAAGTTCGCGACAGAAAATCGGACTTGGCCTTGTTGGCACGATCGGCTTCCAGCTTTGCCTCCAGCAACTCGGCGGTGCGCTGCTGCACGCGCACCTCAAGCTGGTCGCGCGCTTCCTTGAGTTCGGCTTCTACCTGTTTGCGCTCAGCGATTTCTTTCTGCAGAGATTGCAGCAGTTCTTGCTGGGCATGTGTGCGCGCCTGCATTTCTTCCAGCATGGCATTTAGCGCATTAACCAGATAGGTAATTTCGTCATTGGGTGTTTCAACGGCTCTCAACGAAAAATCGCGTTGCGCAACCACCTTGCGCGCCAGTTCGGCGACATTCTGGATGGGCCCGGTGATACGTTGCTGAAGCCAGCGGGAAAGGCCCAGAGCAGCCAGCAATGCCAAGCCGCTGACGGCCAGCAGGATACCCAAGTAGCTAAACAGCCGTTCCTTGATTTCATAATTGGCGTAAATCTCGATCAAGCCCAGTGTTTCGCCGTTGAAGATGACGCGCTGCTTCACCCGTAGCAGGTTGCCCTCGATCTCTACCCGGTCCATGAGTTCACGATCCGCAGCCGGCACAAACTGGGCAGCCTTGGTGCTGATGTAGCTGGAAATCAGTATGCCTTTCTCGTCGTAGAGCGAGGCTGAGACGATGTTGGGCCTGACTTCGAGCAGCAGCAGATTGGTGCGGGCGAGTTTTGCATCGTCGAATTGCAGAGCCGGGATGCTGGCGCGACCGATGAGCTCAGCTTGGGTGCTGAGATCCTTGGTGAGCATGTTGCGATAGCGCTGCAGGTCGTAGATGGCGAGCGCAACGATGGTGATGAGCAGGGCTGCAAAGCTCGTCGCCAAGACGATGATGGATAACCTGTTGCGTATCGAGTGCAGTCTTGTCGGCATGCTGGATCAGCTTGCAGGTTTCATTTATGCACCTTGCGGGCAACGGTCAGCAGCGGTGCCATAATTCTGACGCCACTTCGTTCGGCTGCTGGCACCGATATATCAAAACGCAGGCGCTGGCTGTCCTCCACGAACTGGATGGCGCAGGCCTGGCCCAGTTCCTGAGAGGTGTCGCAGATGTTAAGCCTGGGACGTGTTTCGACCGGATCAAGCCAGTCACGTGCTGCAGAACCAGCATGGCTGCCAACGAACAGGATGTGTACAGGAGCCGGCTTGTCCTCTGCTGCAAGCTGCTTGATGGACACTGGTCGGCCCTCTATCTGTTGGCTGACCGCAATGCGTGCAAGCTCGTCGGCAAGGGCGGCTTCACCCATGACGCCGATCACGATTGGGCTTGCAGGATTTTCGAAAGCACGAGTAGGCCATTCAACGTAGTGCGCGAACTTGAGGATGTGCTCGGCTTTCAGGCTGATGCTGGATAAGGGAGCTCCGGCGTGGCTCAATCCCCCGACAGACAGCAATAGCGCCAGCATCCATGGCAGAACCAGAAAATATCGTTGTAATTTCATCTGTGACGCCAATGGAATTTGATACCAATAAAACTATAACCGGGCATGCAGCCCCTTATCAATGAAAGCGCAGGTTGAACCCTACCGCAGAACTTGAGTTTAGCCAAATGAAAGTCATCCACGGATCCGGTGATCACCCGAGCGCCCGAAGGACGCTGTCACTTAAGCTTCATTTGCCTTCAATTCACCTGTCATTTACAGCCTTTAATCTTCACGCCGTTGATTGATGTTTTTAACAGGAGAGAAAAGATGAAACCGTTTTTCGTAGCTTTAACCGCAGTCGTCGCCGTCACCTCGCTGGGCGTTACCGCCAAGGTGAATTCCGAATCCAACGACCTCAGGACCAGCGTGATCCTGAAAGGCCAACAAAGCCAGAAGGGCGTCATTGTCATGCTGTCCGAGCGTGGCGATATCGCCGCAGAAGCAGCGTACATGCTGTCCGAGCAGCTGCAGCAGAATCCGGGTTACCAGCCACTATTGGTAGTGCCGGAAAATGACAAGCTTCAGGGTTACAAGAAATCCTTGTCATTGAACGATGAAGCATTGCCGGCGCTGATATTTTTCGACAAATCCGGCAAGGAACTGAATCGTGTAACTGGCACCCTGCCAATTGCAGCCCGGACCTACCCGATCCGCTCTGCTTCTGCCAAGTAAGATAAAGGTTGCCAAGTCAAAAGCAACCCTGAGAGTTGAAAAGCAATAACTATTGAAATAGCGCAGTTTGTTTGTGCACTAGCCTGGCTTTGGGAAACACCGCTGTAAAGGTGCTACCTTTGCCCGGTTCACTTTGTATCTCGAGCCGCGCCTGATGCCTGGTCAGGATGTGCTTGACGATGGAAAGTCCGAGCCCGGTGCCACCGGTTTCCCGTGAGCGGCTGCGGTCCACACGATAAAAGCGTTCTGTCAGGCGGTCCACGTGCTGTTGCTCAATCCCTATGCCCGTATCCCTGACGCTGAAAGCGCCTTCTTGTCCGCGCTTCTGCCAGGTAATGGCGATTTCACCGCCTTCCGGCGTGTAACGAATGGCATTGCTCACGAGGTTGCCGAAAGCGCTGTGCAGCTCATCGGGTGAACCGGTCAGACATAAGCCGGGATCGGCTTCCAGCGATAAGCGATGGCGTCCGTTGCTCAGGCTGTGGGCTTCGTTCATGACGGTTGTCAGCAGTCCTGCGACATCAATTTCGATCTCTTGTGGCACGGTCTGGCTGTTTTCCAGCTGCGACAGGGTCAGCAGGTCTTCCACCAGATGGCGCATGCGGGCCGTCTGCTCCTGCATGAGATTGAAGTAATTGCGTAACTCCCCGGGAAGCTTGCCTTCCATATCCATCAGCGTTTCCAGGAATCCGCCGACCACGGTCAGTGGCGTCCTGAGCTCATGCGAGACATTGGCGATGAAGTCGCGCCGCATGTGCTCCAGCTTTTCGAGCTGGCTGATGTCGCGGCAGATGAGCAGTT
>Ga0196971_1000948_pt1 | contig 15457 bp, 17 predicted proteins | sample S1v_1013CmetaG_FD_148660 | JGI IMG/M metagenome (GOLD analysis project Ga0196971, IMG submission 148660) | Soil microbial communities from Anza Borrego desert, Southern California, United States - S1+v_10-13C | ecosystem: Environmental > Terrestrial > Soil > Desert | place: USA: California... | reverse complement strand
AGCGCCAACGCCAACCTGCCCGCAGGCACATCGATCGACTACGAAGTCAGCGTGGACGGCGGCGCCAGCTGGCTGGCGGTCACCCCCGGCAATACGGCCACCTTCGCCACACCGGGCGCCAACCTGGTGATGCGGGCCCGCCTGCGGGGCACCAACTCCGCCACCCCGGAACTGCTGGACTACCGGCTGGAAGGGGTGGGCTTCGCCTCCGGCAAGGTGGTCGAATCCACCGTCCAGGCGCTTTGGCCTCCCCCCTGGCAAGCGCCTTCCTCTCGGTCAACGCCAACACGCCCGCGGGCACCGGCATCCTCTACGAGATCAGCGCCGACGGCGGCGCCCACTGGCAGTCCGTTAGCCCGGGCCAGGAGACGCCGCTGATGAACCCCGGCACCCAGTTGAGGCTGCGGGCCATTTTGCAGAACACGGACCCGGGGATCACACCGGAGCTGCTGGACTGGAGTGTGGAGTCCCGGGAGTATGCGACCTCCGGCACCATGACCTCCACCACCAGAGCGCTGATCCGCGCCGGCTCCGTCTTCCGCCTGGAGTCGAATGTGGACCTCCCTCCGGGGACAGACGTGGCGTTTACCATCTCCAACGACGGCGGCGCCACCTGGCTGGCCGCAGTGTCAGGGCAGGATGTGCGCTTCGCTTCAGAAGGCAGCCAACTGGTCGTGCGGGCCACCTTCAACAGCCCCGCCGGGGCCGCGTCACCGGTGATCGACGGCTATACCGTATACCAGCAGAGCCCCGACCCGGTTAGCCTGGACCACGTCCTGCAGATTCAGGACGGACCGGGGATCGATGACAGCTTCGAGATTTCGCTCCCCGCTGTCGGCACAGTGGCCCTGGGCCTTGAGAATGCGGACATCAGCACCCAACAGGGGGCGATGAAGTCCGCCACCACCCTGGATGCCGCCGTCCGCAAGGCCGCCTATATTCGGGGGCGGGTGGGAGCCTACACCAACGCCCTGGAGCACAGCAAGAGCCAGCGGGAGCTCTCCATGATTCAGCTGGAGGCCGGCGCCGGCCGCATCATGGATGCGGACATGGCCTTCGAGATGATGGAGACGGTGCGGACCCAACTGCTGCTCCAGACGGTGACCGAACTGTACTCTGCCTTCACGTCGACTCGCCGGCAGTCGATCGCCGCACTGCTTAAGATGCCCGAGCCGGTGCCGCCCGTGCGGTCGGTGCCGCCTGAGGGCGAGGAGTAGCGCCCTACCGGTTCAGGTCCCAGAATGCCCAGTTCAGCAAGGCCGCGTAGGAGACCCAGGCCAGGTACGGCACCAGCAGCCAAGCTGCCGTAGCATCCACCCGGGCGAAGGATGACAGGGTCGCCACGATGGCCATCCACAGAAGCATGATGTCCGCCAGGGCCAGGTCTGGTCGCCTGAGACCAAAGAAGAGGATTGACCAGAGAGCGTTCAGCGCCAGCTGTAGGAAGTAGAGCGTCAGCCAGGTGCCCGTGCCCGCCTCGCGCCAGACCAGCCAGGCAGCCAGGCCCGTGAGGAAGTAGAGCACCGTCCAGACAGGTCCGAAGAGCCAGTTGGGGGGAGTCCAGGCCGGTTTGCGGAGGCGCAGGTACCAGCGATCCAGTGCCGGACGGGTCACCAGCGAGCCAAGCCACCCAGCTGAACACGAGACTGCCAGAAAGAAGGCCAGCGCCAGGAAATCTCGCACCGGAAGCACCCCCCTGGGACATCTTCAGGGTAATCCTATGTTCCTGGTCGCCGAAACAGCAAACGATACTGCTCCTTGTGCAAAGGTGCAGGTGCTACCATGGATGCGATCGGCGCCCGTTTATCTACGGTTCTGACATGGTATAATTCTCGTGATATACCTCCGGGGGTGAGCAGATTTGGAGCTCGAGGCCTTGCTCCGCCGTACGATCGAATCCGGTTCGTCTGACCTTCATCTTTGTGCCGAACAGCCCCCAATCTTGCGCCTTCACGGAAACCTGGTGCGCCTGGACGAGCCCCGGCTGAACGCGGCGGAACTGGAGGCCATGGCCGAGGCTGTCATCCCCCGGGACAAGCTTCCCTCTTTCCGGCAGTTGGGGGAAGTCGACTTCTCCTACCCGCTGGCGGGATTTGGGCGGTTCCGCGTGAACATCTACCGGCAGCGGGGCACCGTGGCGCTGGCGGCCCGAACCATTCCCACGCAGGTGACGCGCCTCAGGAGCCTCACCCTGCCCGACGGCGTGGCCGATACCCTGGCCACCTTCTGCCAGAAGCCGAACGGACTGGTTCTGCTCACCGGGCCTACCGGCAGCGGCAAGTCGACCACCCTGGCAGCCATGATCGACCTGATCAACGAAGAGCAAGATCTGCACATTATCACGCTGGAGGATCCCATTGAGTACCTGCATCGCCACAAGCGGGCGGTGGTCAACCAGCGGGAAGTGGGCGAGGATACCTCCACGTTCGCCCGCGGACTCCGGGCAGCCCTGCGCGAAGACCCCGACGTGATTCTGGTGGGCGAAATGCGCGACCTGGAGACGATTCGCATCGCCCTGGAAGCGGCCGAAACGGGCCACCTGGTCTTCTCCACCGTACACACCAACGGCGCTCCCGCGACCATCGACCGCATTATTGACGTGTTCCCCGAAGCCCAGCAGGGCCAGGTGCGCATTCAGCTGGCCAGCGCCATTCAGGGGATTGTGACACAGCGGCTGTTCCGGCGGCGGGACCGCGAAGGCCGCTTTGCTGCCGCCGAAGTGCTGGTGGCCACGCCGGCCGTGCGGAACCTGGTGCGCGAGGGCAAGACGCACCAGATCATGTCGGTGATTCAGACAGGGACGCGGCTGGGCATGCGGACGATGGAGTCCAGCGTGAAGGAGCTGTACGAGCGGCGCATCATCAATGACCAGGACTGGAAGGAGTTCCTGGCGGCCAACGACCAGTCGGGCCACATGGGGGGCAATCCAGGCGGGCCGGGATCGCCGCAGGGGTCCCAGGGCGGATACAGCGTGAGATGAGGAAAGCGGGGCGACCACGGTGGTCGCCCCGCTTCAGGCTAATGACAAAGTCGTCCGAAAGGAATATGGCCGCATGGTGGGCAAGACCAGGATGTTTATGCACCCTGGTCTTCATGTTGTCAGATGGCCAGAGTGCTGCAATCCCGAGCTGTTCATCCGCCGGATTCTGTTCTCAGTCGATCACGTGCACACGAACGTGATGACGTGCAAACCATGCACGTGTGCCGCCTTACCACCCGTGCAGTCTCCGAATGTCAGAACATGGGTTGGCTAGACCCGCTCAGTGGGTCAACGTCGGGCGGAGGCGGCTGCATGCTCCTTCGTCCATTTTCGGCTCTTCGCCAAGGTTCGTGCTGCACCACTTGGAGACATATGGCCGTCTCCCTCTGCGGGGTTCCCCTCAAAATTCCGTGTGTGTCCTTGGTCACCTGCGGAATTCAGCGGCGAATCCTTGAAAATCGGCGCCCAAGAGGCCAACGGACCACAGAACCCCTCCCTTTCAAGGTCCTGAACTCGCCTTTTCTGGCCGAAAACTGCCACTCCTGGGCCGGAGAGGTCTTTCCCCTCGGGCATGGGATTCGCCTACGATTTCCCTACGACGCTGAGCGTCAACCCAGAAAAAAGCGGTGAATCCAGATGCGCCGCTTTCAGGGGTGGCTTGTCTCCGGCGGCAGTTCAGATCCCAAGTCGGCGAACATGGTGGCGTACTGCGGCACAATGAACCCGACCATAAATCCGGCCAGCCCCAGCGTCATGCTAAGAACCACAACCGGGTAGATCAGGGCCGACTGCACCTTCCGCCGAATCGCATCCTCTGCCGCGAACTGCTTGGACAGCAGGTTCAACCCCGTATCCAACTCACCCGCCAACTCCGGGACCCCAATCACGTGCAGAGCCACCCGAGGTATCGACGACCGAAAGGCAACCAGGGCCTGACTTAGCGTGTGGCCCATCTCCACTTCCCGGGCCATCTGCCGCAAGGTACTCGCCGGCCGGCCCTTGTAATGCCCCGCCAGCACCTGCAAGCACTGCAACACCGGCACGCCGCCCCTGATCATCATCGCCAGCTGGCTGAACAGCAGCGACACCTGCCGCAAGCCCAGCCTGTTGCTGCTCAAGTCCAGACTCACGTTCCAGTTGAAGCTCGACGAAATGCGCTCCACCAGGAAGCCCTGGTCCTGCAGCTTCCGCAGGGCCACGGACCGGGCCGACGCCTCCAGTTGCCCGTTTACCACCTGACCGCTCGGTCCCCAGGCACGATAGCGGTACAGCATGGGCTTATGCCTCCATGAATGCGACCCGCTGCAGCTCTTCCATGCTGGTGGCGCCCTTCAGCACCTCATCCAGCCCCGTCTCCCACAGCGTCCGCATGCCTTGTTGTTTTGCCTCGTTCAGAATCTCCGTGGCCGAAGCCTCGTGCATGATCATGTCCCGAATGCTCCCGGTGACGGTCAGCAGCTCAAAGCGCGCCTGCCGGCCGTGGTAGCCGGTCTGGTCGCAGAAGCCGCACCCCTTGGGACGGAACAGCGTAAGCGGCCCTTTGGGCATGCCGGGCAGGTACCGGACCCGGTCATCATCAGGCACTATGTAGGGCTGCCTGCACCGGTGGCACAGCCTGCGCATCAGTCGCTGCGCCACAAAACCCAGCAGTGACGAGGCCAGCAGGAACGGCTCCACGCCCATGTCGATCAGGCGCCCCACGGTGGCGGCGGCCTGGTTCGTGTGTACGGTGCTGAAGACCAGGTGCCCGGTGAGGGCGGCCCGAACGGCAATGTCCGCCGTCTCACCGTCGCGGATCTCGCCTACCATGATAATGTCGGGGTCCTGCCGCAAAAAGGAGCGCAGCCCGCTGGCAAACGTAAGGCCGGCCTTGTTGTTCACCTGCACCTGCGTGATGCCCGGAATGCGGTACTCCACGGGATCCTCAATAGTCATAATGTGCTTGTCGGCAGAATTGACGGTGGATAGAGCAGCCATAAGGGTGGTGGACTTGCCCGAGCCCGTTGGCCCAGTGATCAGCACGATGCCGTTTGGCCGGGTGATCAGGTGTTCGTAGACTTCCTGGGTGTCGGCCGCCATGCCGATCTCCTGTACGGCTCTGACCCCAGCGCTGCGGTCAAGAATACGCATCGCCACCCGCTCCCCGTTTACGGTGGGGAGGGTATTTACGCGCAGGTCATACCGCCTGCCGCCGGAGGTGATCTGAATCTGACCGTCCTGCGGAATGCGGCGCTCTGCGATGTCCAGCGAGGCCATGACCTTCAGGCGCCTCATGACCGACCCGTGATGGCTGAGCGGCAGGGGCGTCGTCTCCAGCAGCACCCCGTCCACCCGGTATCTCACCCTAGAGCGGTCTTCCGTGGGCTCAATGTGAATGTCGCTGGAGCGGGCGGCAATGGCCTGGCGGACGATGTTGTTGGCTACCCGGACCACCTAGTTCTCTTCCACCTGGTCCACGTCGTAGATCCGGGTGAGGATCTCTTCGGACACCGAACCCACGTCGGGGATGCCGAAGACACGCAAAATGGCACGCTGTAACGCCGTATCGGTGACCACCACCGGCTGGACCTGCTTGCTGGTCTGAAGGGCGACGTGGTCCAGCGCCTGGAAATTGAGCGGGTCGGTTACGGCTACCTTCAGGACGTTGGCCTCCAGCCGCAGAGGCAAAACCCGGTGTTTGGCCGCCACCTCTTCGGGGATCAGGCCGGGCTGCCGCAGGATCGAGTTCGAGCTCCAACCCCTGCATTAAGTGCAGGCCCAGCTGTTTGGCCAGCATGCGCTGAAGGGCCGACTCGGCCAGGTAGCCGAGCCGAATCAACATCTCTCCGAGGCGCCCACCGTTGTCCTTCTGCGCCCCCGCAGCTTCCTGAAGCTGTTCACGGGTGATTAGCCTAGCGGCGAGGAGCAGATCGCCGAGCCGCAGTCGCGAGACCTGAGCTTGCCGGGCTCGTTCCGCCATGTCATCACCTTTGTCATACCATTTTTGGAGGAAATTCCGCGCACTGTATTCGTACTATTCTACATACTTTGCGTTGCGCCTGCCACAACTTTGCACCTATATACTTTAGTACATACGGTAAGAATAGTTTATCCTATTTTGATATATCAATTGATAAGATATTGTGAAACCACCCATAGGGGTGGGGCGCGAAAACACCCGGAGCTGCAACCAGCTCCGGGTGTTTTCGGTCCGTATGTTATTCCTGAGACAGATGGCGCACGTACTGACGCCATTTCCCTGTGCGGATCCCGTAGACCACGAGGCTCAGCCAGGCAACGGCGACCACGGCCAGTCCCCCGTAAATGAAGAGATCGCCGGGGCTGAACCACAGATCGCCTATGGGAAGCCAGTCTCCCAACCACGAGAGGCGCGCGTGGGGCGCCTCCACATAACCAGTGTGCGCACCCGGCGCGGACTCAGGGAAGAGCCCGCCATTAGCGGTGAGAGCCACGAGATTCAACCCGGCTCCAAAGATCCAGGTCACCATGCCGACGGCCAGCAGACGAAACACCCCGACTCCCCTCCCCTATCTCTCTCACCCTCCATAACGAAGGAGAGGTCCATAAGGTTCGATGAATTGACAATTGAGATAGATGCGCGTTCACCGCTTGTCACAAGCGACGTGACAAAAGGCGAATGCATGAGCAGAAGGGAAACGAATGTGAGCTACGGAACTCTCGCCCTTAGAGAGGGGGATGGTGCGTGCTGAACGATCGCAGGCAGCGGGTGCTGAACTTGCTGCTCTCCGCCGACCGCCCTTTGGCGGCAGCCGAAATCGGTCGTGGCGTAGGCTGTCCGGCCCGTTCCGTCCGTTATGACCTGATCGGTGTAGGTGACTGGGTGAAGCGTTACGGCGCTAGACTGGTGGCCGTAACCGGCATCGGCTACAGCCTGCAGGGAGACCTGAAGAAGGTCGGCGCAGCCCTCGACCAGTTGGCCCAGAATCCACAGCCCGTTTACGAGTACATACTCTCCCCGCGGGAGCGGGTGCGGCGCCTGCTGCTGCAACTGCTGGCGGATGACCAGGGCAAGTCGCTGCACGCCCTCGCCGAAAGGCTGGGCGTTGGCAAAAGCACCGTTCACTCCGACCTGGAAGCCATGGGCAGCTGGGTCAGCTCCAGGGGCCTTGCGCTGGAGCGGTCGCATACGGGCGTGCGGGTCACCGGCCTCGAGAGCCTGCGGCGGCAGGCCATGGCTCACCTCATTGCGGAGCTGGCTGATGAGGGCCAGCTCACCATGCTGATGGACGGCCACCCTGACTCCCGGCCGCTTCTGGCGCTGCTGCAGCCGCTCCTGCCGAACCTCGACTGGCAGTTGGTGGGACACCTGGTGCGGGCGGCCGAGATTCCCGAGCTTGGCGTGACGCTGGCCGTCATGCTCAGCCGGCTCGGCGCAGGCTACACCTTGCCGTTCAGTCCCGAACAGGTGGAGCAGGCCATGGGCACCCCCGGGTGGCACAAGGTGCAGGACCTGGCCGTCAGCCTGGAGCAGGCCTGCAAAGTGCGGCTGCCCTCCACCGAGATGGCCAGCCTCTCCCTGTTCCTTGAAACGATGCGTGCCGGCGGTGACCACGTTGTGACCGAGGGCGACCTGGCCGTCGCCCGATCCCTGGCAGGGCTGGTGCAGTCTCGCCTGGGCGTTCCGCTCAGCCAGGACCAGGAGTTCGTAATGGGCCTGGCTCTTCACCTCCGCCCCATTGAGCACAGGCTGCGACGGGGCCTGGCGGTGGAGAATCCACTCCTGGCGGAAGTGAAGGCCAAGTATCCGGCGGCCCTGAAGGCGGCAGAAGATGTGGCCCGGGTGCTGGAGGCGACCTGGAAGACGGCGGTGCCGCCTGCAGAGGTGGGCTATGTCGCCATCCACATTGCCGCAGCCATCGAGCGGGCGCGGCTCTTCCACCACCGGGAGCCCCGGGCGCTGGTGGTGTGCGGTGCGGGGGTAGGTACAGCTCAACTGCTGGCCACCCGCCTGCGGGGTCTGGTCCCCGGCATCGCCGTGGGACGCATTACGACGGCCTTTCATGTCAAGGAGGCCCTTGCGGCTGACCGGTACGACCTGGTGATCACCACCTGCCAGCTGGCCCCCTGCGGTCTCCCTGTGGTCCTGGTTTCGCCCCTGCTGACCGATACCGACCTGAGCCACATCCGCCGAGCGATGGAGCAAATACAGATGCGCTCCGGGAGAGGAAGAGAACCCTTGTTAAAGGATGTACTTACACAAAGAACCGTCGCGTTGGATCTGGAAGCCGCAGACTGGGAAGAGGCGGTCCGTGTCGCCGGCGCCCTCCTCGTGGACTCCGGCGCCGCCGAGGAGCGGTATGTAGATGCCATGATCCGCACGGCCCGAGAGCTGGGCCCGTACATTGTGCTGGGTCCGGGGTTCGCCCTTCCCCACGCCCGTCCCGAGGAGGGTGCGCGGCAGGTGGCGTTGGCCATGGCCCGGCTGCGGCAGCCCGTCAACTTCGGACACCCTGACAACGATCCCGTGGATCTGGTCTTTGCCCTCGCCGCCGTGGATCACGAGACGCACCTGACGGCGCTCATGCAGCTCTCAGAGCTGCTGGGGAATGAGGAAGCTGTGGCCGCCCTGCGGGCCGCACCGGACGTGGACACCGTTCTCCGGCTGGTGGACGCCATATCCGTTTCGGCTGAGCCGGTGAAAGGGGAGAGTCGTGCATGACCGCCCTTCTGCCCGCCGAGGCTGAGCGCCTGGCGGAGGTTGCCGCACGCGTTCGCTCCCGGGTGGTCGAGACGGTCTATGCGGTCGGCGGCGGGCACGTGGGCGGCTCCCTTTCTGCAGCCGACCTGCTCACGGTGCTGTACTTCCACCGCCTTAAGGTGAACCCGGCAGACCCTTCCTGGCCGGATCGGGACCGGTTCATTCTCTCCAAGGGGCACTGCAGCCTGGCGCATTACGCCGTGCTGGCCGAACGGGGCTTCTTTCCGGTTGATGAGCTGCGTACATACGGCTCCCTCGGCTCCCGGCTTCAGGCCCATCCCGACATGCGGAAGGCGCCCGGCATTGACATGTCCAGCGGTTCGCTCGGGCAGGGCCTCTCCGCCGGGATTGGGATGGCGCTTGCCGCCCGCCTCAAGCGGCTCGGCTACCACACGTTCGTGATGCTCGGCGACGGAGAAAGCCAGGAAGGGCAGGTCTGGGAGGCGGCCATGTGGGCCGGGGCGCACCGCCTTCGTAGCCTCACGGCCATTGTGGACTACAACAAGCTCTCCCAGACGGGCTCCACCGAAGGGCTGCTGCCCCGGGAAAGCCTGGCAGCCCGCTGGCGAGACTTCGGCTGGGAAGTGCGGGAGATCTCCGGCCACGACCTGCAGGCCATTGCGTTGGCGCTGGCCTCGCCCGGAGAGATCCGACCGGTCCTGGTGCTGGCCCACACGGTCAAGGGGCAGGGCGTCTCCTTCATGGCTGGGCGATCCGAGTTCCACTCCGCCACCCTGACTCGGGAGCAAGCCGAAGCAGCCCTGGCGGAACTGGGGGTGTCACGATGATCGCCATGCGCGACGCCTACGGACAGGCCCTGGTTCGACTCGGCGAGGCGAACCCGGATGTGGTGGTGCTGGATGGCGACCTCGCCGGCTCCGTGAAGACCGACGCCTTCGGACGGCGCTTCCCCGAGCGCTTTATTCAAATAGGTATCGCCGAACAGAACATGGTGGGTGTTGCCGCAGGGCTGGCATCCACCGGCCTGGTTCCCATAGTCAACAGCTTCGCCGTGTTCGCCGTCTGCCGGGCCCTCGACCAGATTCGCACATCGGTAGCCCAGCCGGGGCTCCCCGTGAAGATTGTGGGCTCCTACAGCGGCCTGCTGGTCTCCAAGGGCGGGTGCACGCACACAGCCGTGGAGGACATGGGCCTCATGCGGGCACTGCCCGGCCTGACGGTCCTCGCCCCCGGCGATGAGGTGGAAGCCGCGCAGGTCACAGAGATGCTGGCCGAGATCCCCGGCCCGGTCTACATGCGGCTGAGTCGCAACGCCATTCCGCCAGTGGTGCCTGAGGGGTACCGTTTCCAAATCGGGAAGGCCGTGCGGCTGCAGGAGGGAAGCGACGTGGCCATCATCAGCACGGGCAGCATGACCGCCCGGGTCCTGCAGGCGGCCCAGTCCCTGGCCTGCCGGGGGGTGGAAGCCGAGGTGCTCCACATGCCCACGGTAAAGCCGCTGGACGAGGCGGCCGTGGTGGAAGCCGCCACCCGCTGCGGCCTGGTGGTCACCGCCGAAGAGCACAGCCGCATCGGCGGCCTTGGCTCCGCCGTGGCCGAATGCCTCGCCGAGCTGATGCCCACGCGGGTGATTCGCGTCGGCATCGACGACCGCTTCGGCGAGTCCGGAGCAGATGAGGCGCTGCTGGCCAAGTTCGGGATTGACGCGGCGGGGCTTGAGCAGCAAGTTCTGGCCGCCCTCCGGCCCCGACGTTAACCAAGGGGGAGTTCTCACCGTGAAGATTCTGGCGGTATGCGGGATGGGCCTGGGCAGCAGCTTGCTACTGCGGATGCAGATTGAAGCCGCCCTGAAGGAACTTGGCGTGACTGATTTCTCGGTGGAAGTGGCCGACATCTCCACGGCAAAGGCGATTGACGCTGACCTCATCGTCACGTCGCCGCAGTTTGCCCCCATGCTTACCGGCAAGGTTCCCGTAATCACCATCATCAACTACGTCAACAAGCAGGAGATGCGCCAGAAGATGGGCGCGGCCTTCGGAGTGCTCGAAGGAGGTGGATCGGTCTAGACCGTCAGACCCACGTGACCCGCCGCTCCGCTGACATGGGCCCGACACCAAAACACGGGGGTGGATCGTATCATGTCGTTTCTGATTAGTTTTGTCACGGACGTTCTCGCAGTCCCTGCCGTGCTGCTTGGCCTCGCCGCATTTGTGGGCCTCATCGCTGCGAAGAAGTCGACCTCCGAAGTCATCTCCGGAACCCTGAAATCGGTCCTCGGCTTTGTGATTCTCGGCGCCGGCGCCGGTGTGCTCGTTGGCGCCCTGAACAACATGGGACCGCTGCTGGAGGCGGGCTTCGGGGTCAAGGGCGTAGTGCCCAACAACGAAGCGATCACCGCCATCGCACAGAAGACGCTGGGCTCCCAGACCGCTCTTATCATGATCTTCGGCTTCCTGGCCAACATTCTGTTCGCACGCATTACGCCCTTCAAGTACATATTCCTGACGGGTCACCACACGTTCTACATGGCCGCCCTGCTGTCGGCCACGCTCGGCACCGCCGGCCTTGAGGGCTGGATCCTGATCGCTACCGGCTCGCTGATCCTCGGCGGCCTGATGGTGCTCATGCCCGCCCTGGTCAGCCCCTACATGGACCAGGTCACCGGCAGCAGCGACATCGCTCTGGGCCACTTCGGCACGCTGGGCTACTGGCTCTCCGGCACCGTGGGCAAGCTCATCGGCAACAAGGAAGACTCCCTGGAGAAGTACCAGTTCCCGAAGTCGCTCTCGTTCTTCCGGGACTCCCTGCTGTCGACGTCCATCGTCATGCTGCTTATCTTCCTCATCTGCGCCATTGCAGCGGGCAACGAGGCTACCCTGAAACTGTCGGGCGGCCAGAACATGATCGTCTTCTCGCTGCTGCAGGCCCTTACGTTCGCCGGCGGCGTGGCCGTGGTTCTGTACGGCGTCCGCATGATTCTGGGCGAGATCGTCCCCGCCTTCAAGGGCATCTCCGACAAGATCGTGCCGAATGCCAAGCCGGCCCTTGACTGCCCCATTACCTTCCCGTATGCCCCGACTTCCGTGCTCGTGGGCTTTATTGTCAGCTTCCTGGGCGGCGTGATCTCCATGCTGATCATGGGCCTGGTGGGCCTCACCGTGATCGTGCCGGGCCTGATCCCCCACTTCTTCGTGGGCGGCACGGCCGGCGTCATCGGCAACGCCACCGGCGGCAAGCGGGGCGCCATTGCGGGCTCCTTCCTCAACGGCATTCTGATCAGCTTCGGTGCCGCCTTCCTGCTCCCGACCCTCGGTGCCCTGGGCTTCCAGAACACCACCTACGGCGACGCCGACTTCCAGGTGGTCGGCATTATCGCCGGCGGCGTGGGCAACGCCATGAAGGGTTCTGCGTTTGGCATCGCGGGCGTTCTGCTGGGCCTGCTGGCGGCGGTCTTGATTGTCGGCAGCCTCACCAACAAGAGCGGCAAGGCCGGCGCCGCCAAGAAGGCGGCCTGAGGCTAGCGGCAGATGGAAGCGACCTTTGTGCTCCACAACCCGTCCGGCCTCCACGCCCGCCCGGCCAGCCTGTTTGTCCAGTGCGCGCAGCGCTATGCCGGTACCGACATCTTCGTGCGGAAGGCTGAGCGGGAGGTCAACGCCCGCAGCCTCCTGGCGGTGCTGTCGCTGGGTGTGCCGGCGGGAGCCGCGTTGACCGTCCGGGCCGAGGGACCCCTGGCCGCCGAGGCGGTGGCAGCGCTTGGCCTCCTGGTAGAATCGGGTTTCGGCGAATAGCCAAAACGATCAAGCGCCCCCGGTCATGGGGGCGCTTGTTTGCGTTCGGAGTTCAGACCTGGCGAGGTGGAGCCGTAGTGTCACGCACAATCAGGTTGCAGGGCAGGACTACGTTCCACTCGGGCACCGGCTGGCCGTCGACCAGCCGCATAAGCCCGTCAAGGCCTACGCGACACATGGTTTCGGTCGGCAGGTTCACCGTGGTGAACGGATACTGCACGGGGAACCGGTTGTCGTACCCCACAATAGACAGGTCTTGGGGCACCCGCATGCCCAGCATGGACGCGGCGTCCATGACCGAGCGGGCAATCTCGTCGTTGTAGGAGAGAATGGCCGTCGGCCCGTTGTTTCGCCATCGTCCACGGAAGAGGTCCAGTGCGATCTCGCAGACGTTGTTCGACCCCGGCTTCGGCTCCCGGATGATCAAGCTCTCGTCATACAGGCCCAGCGGCTCCAGGGTGGCTCGGAGGGAGTAGAGCCGCGTCTGGGGCGTGGGAGCAGGAACGTGGCCGGCGAAGTACCCGATGCGCTTGTGCCCCAGGGACAGAATGTGCTCAACGGCCGCCCTCGTGCCGCCGGTGTTGTCGGCCGTCACCTGAATCACGTTCGGCTGACGCTTATCGATCCATTGCCGGTTGACCAGGGCAATGGGAAAGCCTTCGGCCAGCAAGGGCCGCACGTTAATGTCGTGCCGTCCGCCCAGCAGAAGGGCGCCGTCGATTCGCCGCTGTCGCAGGGCGGAGGCGACCCGGTCGAACTGGACGCGGTTCTGAATCAGGTCGAACATCATCATGGAGCCGCGTTCACGCAGGACGCGATGGCACGCACCGACGATGTTGCCCGTCCAATTATCGTTGATCTGATCACCGGTGCTGTAAGTGAACATGAATATGCCAAGGGCATCGGTGCGCCGCTTGACGAAGCTGCGCGCAAGAGCGTTGGGTTCGTACCCTGTCTCCCGGATGATCTGGCGCACCAACTCGGCCTTCTCGGGCGCGACCTTGCCCCGGTTGTTCAGAACCCGTGAGACGGTAGTCTGGGAGACGCCGGCCAGTCTTGCGATATCGCTGCTTGTGATCATAGTCCTTCCCTCACTTACGAGTGTCCCAGCGTATGTGATTCAACAGGCACCAGGAATATCCCTATACGCGAAAGAGCAGGTTCCCGAGCACTCCTGCAAGGGAGTCTCGGAGACCCGCTCTACTGCGGCTGCTTTCACCGGACCGCAGGGGGCGCCGTGGTGTTCCGCATCACCAGCGGACAGGGCAGCACCACGTCCCAGTCCCGCACGAATTGGCCGTCAATCAGGCGGACGAGGTTCTCTACCCCCAACTGGCACATGCGTTCCAGGGGCAACGTTATCGAAGTGAACGGACACCGAGTGGGGAAACGGTTGTCGAAGCCGATGACGGAGATCTCGTCGGGCACCTTAATGCCCAGGTCCTGACAGCCCGTAATCATGGCTTCTGCCCAGTCGTCGCTGAAGCAGGCCACAGCCGTGGGGGGGTTGGTGCGCCAGGGGCCCGTAAGCAACGAATGCACCACCTGGAACCGGTCGGGGCCATCCACCAGTTCGGGGATGATCAGGCTCTCGTCATACAGCCCTAGCGGCTCCAGCACTGACCGATAGCCGGCCAGACGCACCTGCGGCGTGGGGGAAAGCAGGTTGCCCGCCAGGAGGGCGATGCGCCGGTGCCCGAGCGAGACCAGGTGCTCCGCGGATGCCCGCATGCCGCCGAAGTTGTCTGCGGTGATCTGAACCGCGTGGGGCTGTCTTTTGTTCAGCCACCTACGGTTGACCACGGCTATGGGCAACCCTTCGGACAGCAGGGGGAGAACGTCAATGTCGTGCCGGCCGCCGAAAAAGATTGCGCCATCCACGCGGCGCTGTTGGAGGGCGGCCACGGCCCGGTCGTACTCCGTCTTGTTCTCGATCAGGTCAAACATGAGCATATACCCATGCTGACGCAGCGCCCGCTGGCAGGCGTTTACAATGGAGCCCGTCCAGGGGTCCATGAGATGACCCGCAGGGCCATACGTAAAGAGAAAGAGCCCTATGGTCTCAGCACGGCGGGTCACGAAGCTGCGGGCCAGCGCATTGGGCTGGTACCCGGTCTCCTGGATGATCTTCCTGACCAGCTCGGCCTTTTCGGGAGCAACTTTGCCCCGGTTGTTCAACACCCGGGAGACGGTGGTCTGCGAGACCCCCGCCAGGCGTGCAATATCGCGACTGGTGATCATGGTCCGTTCCTTTCCTCGCTGGACTCGAAGGAGAGTTCGCCCCGAGGTACACGATTCACCTGCATGGTCCGTTGGAATGGTAAGGAACGTCCTCAGGGTCGGACGCTGTCTCGCTGTGACCCGGCTTCGCTGCGATCCGACGTGGCTGGGAAGCGGTTGTCGAAGCCCACCACTGAAAGGTCTTCCGGCACGCGGATGCCCAGTCTGCGGCAGCATTCCATGAGGATATCCGCATGCTCGTCGTTGAAGGCCATAATGGCCGTGGGACGGTTCTCTCTCCAGGGTCCGGTGAGAACGTCTTTGACGAGTTGCTGACGGCTGAGCGGGTCTGCGGAATCCGCAATGACCAGACTGTCGTCATATAGCCCCAAGGGCGCCAACGCCGCCCGGTGCCCCGCCAGCCGGTCCTGCGACGTGGCCGTTTGCATGTTGCCAGGCGCGCAACACCGGGGCCAGGTCAATGTCATGGCGCCCGCCGAAGAAGATGGCCCCATCGATACGGCGCTGGCGCAAAACCGAGAGTGCCCGCTCGAACTCGCGCTGGTTCTTGATCACGCTGAACATGAGCATGAACTCATGCTCATGCAGGGCCCGCTGACAGGCGTTGACGATGGAGCCGGTCCAGTTGTCCAACACGTGGCCGGCAGGGTTGTAGGTGAACAAAGAGAGCCCAACGGCCTCCGCTCTGCGGGTGACAAAGCTGCGGGCCAGTGCGTTTGGCTCATAACCAGTCTGCTGGATCACTTCCCTGACACGCTCCGCCTT
>Ga0196971_1000947_pt1 | contig 15477 bp, 18 predicted proteins | sample S1v_1013CmetaG_FD_148660 | JGI IMG/M metagenome (GOLD analysis project Ga0196971, IMG submission 148660) | Soil microbial communities from Anza Borrego desert, Southern California, United States - S1+v_10-13C | ecosystem: Environmental > Terrestrial > Soil > Desert | place: USA: California... | reverse complement strand
CATGGAATCATCTCCTTAAAAGTGATAATTCCATTGTAACGGAGAAAGGCAAAATCTGCCGAATTTGCTGCAGATTTAGAAAAACGTATCTGATTGTGAAAACCACCGCGCCAGCGGTTTAGTGCTATATGAATAATGGGAACCTGAATTGACATTATTTAAATTTCAAACAACATACCATCAAATGAGACCATAAATCCATTCTTCTCTATTCCCTTACAAAGCTCCTCATGCGTGCTATTGCACACATGTGCAAAGTGATGGCTTACAAAAACTGTATTATCATCAGAAGTCCCATTTTTATAGAATCGTTCTTTCACCTTAAGATTTTCGGAAAAATCCATATGACTATTATCTTTTCCATTTGAAGTGAGTCCATAAGTACAATCTAAGAAAACAAGGTCAAGATGCATACCTTTTAAATACTCGAAGGTCTCATCCGGATAATAACCGGAATCATTGCCGAATAATATCCGTTTTCCCCCTTTTTCAACTACATATATATAACATTTCTCATTTTTCATGTGTCTTGCTAGTAAAGTATGAATTTTATAATTATCCTTGTATAATGGCACAAACTCAGTTGGTGTATTAAATTCAATTTTATTTTTTACCTCATCCGATGGCTTTCCGCGGCCCATTTGATCGTATATTTCCTTAATTGCAGGTGTTGAATATACATTCAATATGTTTTCGTCTATCACAGTCGCATAAAACCCTCCCCTATAACGGAATATTGTTGGGTTGTAATGATCTATATGTGAATGTGTTATCAACAGGTATTTCATTTTTGATAGAATTATTTTCTCATTTAATGAGTGGCAAAAGGTATCATCTCCGAAATCAATCATCATATCACCATCCACATAAAATTGCGAACGGGTTCTAATATTCTTTCCTCCTGTCTCACGAGCTTTTTTACATGAGTCACAGTTACAGAATATTGCCGGAAACCCTTCCGAAGCTCCGGAACCTAATACTTTTATTCTCATTTTTGTCCCCCCTGATTTACAGTTGACTACCCAAAACAATTTGCATTATATAATAGCGTTATAGCGTTCAGGTGCCGGGTGCATAGGTTATTAGGTTATTGAGATTAACAAATATAATAACCTAATAACCTCGGAGCTTGGCACCTATCCCCATTATCAATTCAGTGAATAAGTTCTTTTGTTCTGTACCTGTTACCACATTCTATTATTACTTGGAACTGTTGCCACCTCCGCAGCCTTTTCCCTCAAACTTGAAATTATATTACTCCACACATTATCAGCACTCATTTTGATCACTCCTCAAATCAACTTCACATTATTAGCCTAATCGACATTATATAAACCCTGATACCTAGCCAAAATTATGAAAAACATATATCACTCCGATATATATTAAATTCTACTATCTAACCAAAACTCCTCCAAACTTTACAAAATATTCCGAATATATGTTGAAAAAATACAAAAGGCTACAAGCTTTGCCTTGTTGCTTAAAAACGCACTAATGCATACCCAATGGTTCCACCACTTTGCTTTAGAAAATATGCCTCCTAACATTCAGCCCTTCGCCGGTCAAGCCAACGCTGCCAAGCATTATGACCCCCGCCATCTTCTCATCATAATTGTTTCAATCACCCCCCGCTTCAGACTTGCACTGTCAAGAACCTGCCCATGCCGCGCGCACCATATAAAAACCGTGCAGAATCAATTATTCTGCACGGTTTTACTTTTCTCCCTATTTCAAGCCTGCTGCTGTTCTGATGTTTGCCTGATGTCCGGCGTCCACTTCACCGTCTTTGTGTCTGGTGCTGTTCAGGAAGTGTATATCGAAATGTCCGTCTATCCCATTATTCTTTATCCAGTCATAATTCGTTCCTGCTCCGTAGTCGCCGCTTCTCCAGCTTGTCCATACACCGGCCGCAGCTTTGTCGTTGCCTGCATGAGGCATGCTGCTCATGCTTGCGGCGATCTTTCTTCCATTGTACTTTACAAGTACCGGTCTTTTTGTCCAGCTGAGGCTTCCGCCCCAGATTTCCTTCATTATCTTTGTATCTTCAGCAGTTAATGTTTCACAGTCAGCATGATTTGCACCTGTTGTACGTCTTACAGAAAATGATTTTCCTGTTTTGATGTCATACACCTCAAAATTGGCTCCTATAGGTATCACATACTGTGCTTCAGTCCACCAGTCCAATGCTTCTCCATACTGAGGTCCCGGTGTGCTTTTCACAGGCACGTTGTGTACGGGAACTTTTACGATATCGCCGATATTAGGCCAGTCTGACTGGCTCTTATTATTTGCATTCAGCAATTCAGTAAGCGGGATTCCGAACTTGTCGGAAATGCTCCAGTAAGTGTCCCCTTTTACCACTGTATAATTCTTATATGTTATGTAGGGCTTTGTTGGTGTTGACGGTGCCGTTGGTGCCGGTGCAGTTCCTGTACCACCAAAAGGTATTTTTATTTTTTGACCGATATACAGATAGGAATTTGCGTTAGCTCCGTTCAATGCCAATACGTCATTGATATTGACGCCATACTTCTGGCTGACCTTCCAATACGTTTCACCCGATACAACAGTATGAGTAAAATACTGGGGAACCACAATTTTCTGTCCGATATTCAGTATTGTGCTCTGAGTCGCATTGTTTGCCGCCATGAGATTAGTTATAGGCACATTCACCTTCTGACTGATCTTCCAGTATGTATCACCGCTCTGAACCGTATAGGTAGATGACAGTGCATATATACCAGTAGTACTACCAATTATTATGCTTGTACAAAGAATTCCTGAGATTAAAAGCTTTTTAAACATCATAAAATGACCTCCCACCTTATTTTCATTATTGTGCTTTTATTACTAGGTTTACATAAATTATTCGACACTAGTATCAAAAACCATTTATGTAAATAATGGCGGAGGATTGAAATCATTGTGTAATAAATCTGCTCCTGCTGCCCCTATAGTACAAAACCAACTTGTGCAGCGCTCTTGAGCAGGCAATGTACAGCAGCCTTCTGTCAAGACTGGTACAATAGTTCCTGTCCGAGGCATCATGAACTATCACAGCATCAAACTCCAGGCCTTTTGCCAGGTATGAAGGAATCACCACTACCCCCTTCTCTATCCGGCCATTCTCATCAGCAACAAGCTTTACATCTGCCAGAGCTTTGATTTTATTGTACAGCTCATATGAAGCTGTTGAAGTCTTGCATACAACAGCAACAGTTTCAAACCCCTCCGATAGACACTCTGCGATGCGGTCCACTATAGCGGCTTCCATTTTTGCCTCATCAGGCAGACAGCAGACCAACGGCTCTTCTCCATGTCTTTCGAAAGGGATCATATCCTGCGGCTGTTTAAGTATCCCTTGTGAAAACGCACTGATTTCCTGCGAAGATCTGTAGCTCTTATTCAGGAAAAGCTGCACCGATCTATTCTTTCCTAAGATTTTATCGATTTGCTCATAGAGAGCCAGCTCCCCATCCTTGCCGATAGCCTGGCAAATATCGCCCAATACAGTAAACCGGCTCTTCCCGAACAACAGTCTGAAGACCATGTATTGCAAAGGGGAATAATCCTGGGCCTCATCTATGACCACCTGTCTTATTTCATTGAAGGACTCGCTGCCTTCAAGGCTTAGCTTCAGGTAAAGAAGCGGAGCACAGTCCTCGTATTCGATATAACCCTTTTGAAGGTTTATGCGGGTGGTCTCCAATATGGCCTCAATATCCTGCGGCAGCTCCAGTCCGTGGGCCAGCTCAAAAAAGAGCTTTTTATCCTCAAACAGCAGCCGGTAGATCTCCATGTAATCTACTTCAGTAAAACTCCTCACTTTTTTCTGCAGCTTTCCGGATTCCTTCATGGACAGCAAGCGTCCGAAGGCCTTGTAATCAAACTCATGACCCTCAAGCTTCCGTACCAGCCCTACGATTTTTGCGACTCTTTCCCTCTGTATTGGATGAACTCTGTCAAATATGATTTTCTCAAGTCTTTTCAGTCTTTTTGCTGTTGTACCGGTTATTTTGCCGTTCAGGAATAAATTCCTCAGAACCTGCTTTGACTCAATCAACTTACCATCATAATAGACATCCTCAAAAGCAATCACATTGCTTTCGTAGTGCTTTATTACCCTATCCAGCAGCTTTGCGAAGGCTGCAGAGTCCTTGAACTCCATCCTCCGCCTTTTAAACAGACTTTCTGATTCATCTGAGGTAATAAGATATTCAAGCTGCTCATTCCTTTTTTCTATGTTTCCCCTGCCTTCAAGCAAGCCTTCGCAAAGCTCTCCAAAGGTCATCTGTCCGACAGCTTCCTCACCCAGCTCGGGTATGACCCCCGAGATATAGCTGCTGAAAATCTCGTTGGGTGAGACAATAAGAATGTTGTTGGAGCTCAATCTGTTGTTCAAGCCCTGATAGAGCAGATAGACAATACGGTGCAGTGCTATTGAGGTCTTCCCGCTCCCTGCAACCCCCTGGACAATAAGCAGTTCATTTTCCGTATCCCTTATGATGACATTCTGTTCCTTCTGGATGGTCTCCACGATATTCCTCATCCTTGAGGACGTGCTGCGGCTCAATGCCTTCTGGAGCATCTCATCATCTATCTTAAGGCTGCTGTCAAAAAAATAAAGCAGCTTACCCTCCAGGATCTTGTACTGTCTTTTCAAAAGCACCTTACCTGCTACTATGCCCCCCGGAGTATCATACTCCGCATCACCCAGTTCATATTCATAATAAATGCTGGAAATCGGCGCCCTCCAATTATATACAATCACACTATGGGACCCTGCATCGATAACACTGTGAATACCGACATATATTTTCTCCCGCTCCTCTTGATCTTCCTCGCAAAAATCAAATCTCCCGAAATATGGAGATTGCAGTACTCTCTTATACTTACCGATCTGCCTTATGGTACTTGCATAGCTTGCTGTCTGCCCTCCAAGGCTTGAAAGGTACTGACTTATCTCAGTGAGCTTTTCAAAATCCGTTGAGAAATGTGCAGTATTCTCCCACATCTCTTTTCTGAGCTTTATCAGCTCAGCCTTTCTGCCGTCCAGCAGTTCAAGCTCCTTGCCAAGCTCCTGCCTTACATGCCTCAATGTATCCTCCAAATACTCCTGTTCCTCAGCACAATCCTGGTGAAATGCTTCCATAGAAAACTTCCTCCCTATATATGAAAAATTAAACCGATTCCAACCGGAACCGGCTTAACCCCGACCACATACTTATTTTTCGCGGGCTGTAGTGTATATATTCAGTTAAGGAATATAAATTCCAGGGCACAGCTGCAATTTATCGTTATAAGGTCTTCAAATACTCCGACAGCTTCTCCAGGCCTTCTTCAAGTACCTCAGTCGAACAGGCATAGCCTATCCTTGCACACTTCTCCAGCTTGAAGCAGGAGCCCGGAGTCAGCAGTACCCCATATTTTTTCATCAATTTAACACAGAACTCCCTCGAAGACATGTCAAAATCATAGTAAAGCAGCGCAGTTGTGCCTGCTTGCGGCTTTATGTAGGAAATATGCATCTCCTTGCTCACCCATTTGTCCAGAATAGCCAGATTCCGTCTCACCATGCTCCTGTTTCTTTCCAGCAGTTTGTCCGCATTCTTCAGTGCCAGTCCTGCAAATACCTCATCAAGCATTCCGCAGCTTATAGTATTGTAATCCCTATGTTCAAAGCACTTTGCTATTATGTCCTCCGAAGCGGCTATCCAGCCCAGCCTGAGTCCTGCCAGGGAGAATACCTTGGACATGCTGCCGACACTTATACCCTTCTCATAGATATCTACAATTGACTTATTGCAGCCTTCCTCCTGGGACAATCCTCTATATACCTCATCGCACAGCACGTAAGCGTCAACACTTCTTGCAATTTCAGCAATCTCTCTCAGCATCTCCTCCGGTATGAGAGCTCCGGAGGGATTGTTGGGATTATTTATACAAATCACCTTTGTATTATTGTTCACCATACCTTTGAGTTCCCCCAGGTCAGGCAGGAAGTTGTTCTCCGGTCTGAGCTTCAATAGCTTCACATCCGCGCCGAAGGATTCGGGTATAGAATACAGCTGTTGATATGTAGGAAGCACCGATATCACCCTGTCTTCCGGCTCTACCAGCGTGTAGAGCACCAGGTGGTTGGCTCCTATGGCTCCGTGAGTCGTGAGAATATTCCCGGGAGTCATTTTTTCATACAGACGACATATCCCATCCTTAAATTCAGGAGCACCGGAAATATGCCCGTAAGTCAGCCTTTTGTCAAGTACCCCTTTCATAAACTCTCCGGAATCCTCTCCCGATAGTTCCAGCAGTTCATTCAAAGTGATGGAATGGACGCAGGTTTCACCTATATTGTATACTGCATCATCCTCAAATTCGTTCATCCACTGCTCTACTTTAAACGGCTTAATCTTCATAGTTTTTCCTCCCCCTATAAATCTACTTCTGTTTCATATCCCCCGCTTAGTCATATTCCATCCAATTCTTATCTTTATTATAAATATATTATCAATACCGCTCTTGTTAATCAATACTTGTGAGAGCAGCAACATGATCACCTACAGAGTTCTTCCTTTTTTTGTCCAACCCCTGAACAAACCGAATATAAGCAGCTTCCCATTCGGATGATGCATTAAATTTATCCATATCAATTTTGGATAGCTCATATGAATTGCTTCTCAGCTCATCATCAAAAATTGTTTTTGCCAATACAGCCAGTTCCGTGTCGCCAAGTGCGGCAAAAACAGCCTCAAACTCATCTCCGAACAAGCAATCTGCGCTAAGAACATCTATGAAATCTTCCAGGGACCGTACACCCGTTATTATCATATTTACTTTATCGTAAACATCAGTACAATCCATTAATCTATGGACTATAAGCCTGAAGCTTTCATCGCTCAATCTTTCCGATTCTATGAATGCACTGCCCCCGCTTTGGGATTTCCCCTCAGCTGAAACCATCACAATATTATTGAGGTTGTCACTCTTAACAGCGTTCAGGACTCTCAACGCAAAGCCGTTGATATATCTGTATATATATTCCACAAGCTCCGGCCGGTCGATATGAAGGTCGGTAATAAGTCTTACAGCTGCTGTATCAAGGATATTCTTCATCTGTAGATAGTCTGTACCTGCAAGCTTTCTCCGGATTACCTCAAATTGAGCTCCTGTAATCATCAATTCCTTTGCTTCCTTACCCGAAAGAAGGGAAAAAATCGAGTTGTTCACCAATATCTCAAATAAATTCACAGGCGATTCCTTATAATCAATTTTACACGTTCTACCGTAAACAGCAAGTGTTTTATAAATATCCTTTTCCTCAAAAAGTCTGCAAAACTGAGTTTCTATATCCAAATGCGTCAAATAATTCCTTATATAAAAAACTCCCCTGACATTCATATCATCAAAAACCAAAGGATAATCAAAAGAACCTGCTGTATCATGTGCACCAAACATAATACTGTAATGCTCAAAAAATTCAGGAATATCTTCTGTTACCGAAGTATTATATACCTCCAGGGGAACATCCAGTTTGTTCCTCACTATATCCTGGCAGAGCTGCCTTGCTTCCTTGAAAACCCGCTCTACAATTTCGACGCCCTTACCATATATATCCTTTATATTCTCCGACTTTAGAACTGTGATGCCCGCTTCAGGATCTGCAAAGCAACCGGTATAGGCATCAATGGAGTAGTAAATCGAATTAAGCAGGCTCTCTGCTGTCTCAGTCCTGACTGAAGTACTATCACCCTTTGTATAGCGCATGATCAGGTCCTTCAATATAAGCATCACCTGCTCCTGTATGCCATATACCCTCTGCCTGTCGATAAGTCCGGCCCGGAAGCCCTCTTTAAGAAGCGATAGCGTATATTGGTTCGGATCCAGGTTTTCACTTCTTATTGGTGTATATCTTGTGATATCATGTCCTGTCATCATCTCCCCCCTTCCATTAAGCAATCATTCATCCGGCGCTTGAGCCTGTATTCCCTGATGAATGCTTCAAGCTCCCTTCCCCGCAGCAGCTCTATTGAGCCTCCGCAGGAATCATTGAGCAGTCCGGTAATTATTTCTATCAGATTATCATCACCTATTTCATCCTCCGTCTCGTTTTTCAGGTAATAGAAGACCTCCTGCAGCTCCTTTATAGAAGCTGCATATTCCTCCTGGCTGATAAAGGGCGAAGCACTGAAGCTGCGAATAAGCTTCCTGGTAGCCTCCATATCCAGTTCGACCCTTCCATAGCTGTGCAAAAGCTGATTCCTTACTTCTACAAGCTCTGCTGCCTCTTCCGCCGTAAGTATCAACCCATATTTTTCAGTCTCTTCATTGGTCTTGAGCATTTCACTGACCTGAAGCTCCTTCATTAATGAGCCCATGGAATTGAAAATGCTTGGTAAAGTCATACCGATCCTCCCCTTTGACAAAATAAATATTAAAGATTTTAAAAAAGTTTCAAAAACCTATTGACATTTCGCTTCAATTGTGTCATAATATAATTGGATTTTTGTGTTTTCATGACATTATACTTCTGCTTTTAGATTTTGTCAATATAATACTGGTATTTTTTGATGATAAAAAAGCTAGACATTCAACCTAATGTCTAGCTTTTGTTTTTTACAATGACTCTATATCATCCCATGTCTCCTGAATCAGCAGTATGTACGCCAATGCATCCGCCTGTTCCCCGGTGTCGATATAAGCTTCTACTTTAGCGAGATTCTCTTCAATTTCATGCACATAATCATGATCAATTTCAACCTGGATCCAAGGCTTCACCCTTTGCCAGGTTTTTTTTGCCGCTTCGAGGTTTTCATCCGCATTCTTCCAGTCTTTATTACGGATGGCGTTCTCAAGCTGTGAGAGCTGCTCAGAAAAATGTACTTTCCTATCAAGAGGCTTCACCAATAGGGTACAAGAACATAAGCTTATTAATACAGCTGCTATCAAAATAAAGATGCCGGATTGCTTTACCATGCGGAATCCTCAACCTTTCTAATTTTTAGTAGATATAATATAGTATGGCCTATCTCCTTTCAAATCAACAAAGAGATTCCCGCTTGTGTCCAATTGTGCTAACGATATTTCACCGATGTCTTTTATATTCTGTTTGTCCAGCTGGTGCTGCAGCCATGCTTTGGAAAGCTTGAGGGACTGAAGGGCATCAGTTAATAAAGTTCCGTCCATTATCAAGTTGGTAGGTAAACCGTCATACTGGGTGGTAATAAATAAATCTTCAGGCGTCAGCGGCTGCTTTGGGGACTTTTTCTGTATGCTGATTTTACCACCTGCTTCAAACAGGGCAAATTCAACATCAGAAATATTAAAGACCCCCTGAGTTCGAAGTTCGGAAATAAGCCCATCTATCGGAATGCGTATCTTTCGGAGATTCTCCTCAAGGATTTTGCCGTTTTCAATAACCACCGTCGCCTCCCCTTCTACAATCTTGCGCACCCATACATTATGCACGCCTACGTATGCAAGCATAATTGCCAGTGCGGTCCAGACCGTCATTCCTGCCAGAGTAGCAGTCATGTTTTCATCTACCTGTACCGAGAGTGTTGATGCTATGGAGCCGATAGTGATTCCAAGCACATAATCGAAGAAGGTAAGCTGTGCAACCTGCTGCTTGCCTATTAACCTTATAAGCAGCAGTAATACAAAAAAGGAAATAATGGAGCGAATGATAACAACAAAAATTATAGGCATTTTAACCTCCTAAAACTTTACGGACCTGGACTTCAGAATGTTGAATGCAACAAATATAGTATCTCAAGTGGTATACTGGTTTATTCCATAAATTAAGGAATATTAAGGCTATACTGAATAATTTACAAATATTTACACATTTTTTTTTGCATAAATCACTACTCAAAAGCAAAACTAAGGACTGAAACGGAGGAATTATTTATGACTGTAGCATCACAAGTCAAGCAAGTTCTTGCCGCACTGAAGGGCAGTCAAGGAACCCTCAGGCTGTACGCAGCCCAGACTCAGGAGGAAGAAACCAGAGCAGTATACGATGAGGCTGTGGATACAACAACAGAAATCATTCGTGACCTGGAAAAAAGATTATCGGTATTAGAGTATCAGGAACCGCAATACAAAGGAAACTAAATGAGGTATCAATATGGAGACATGGGTACAAGTTCTAATCAGGTCAGTTGCAATATTTATTTTATTGCTTGCTGCAGTAAGATTCATGGGCAAAAGAAGCATAGCCCGGATAACCCCTTTTCATGCTGTCAGCTATATCGTTATAGCGGTACTTGCAGCACTCGTCTCAGCAAATGCTTTAATCAACCCTGTACTCGGATTTATTTCTCTAGGGGTTTGGGTCATCGGTACTATTGCCCTGGAGTATCTGGCTCTGAAAAGCAAATGGGTGCATGACTTGATTTATGGAAAGGAAACCGTCTTGATAAAGCATGGCAGGGTTATGGAACAAAGCCTGCTGAAGGCAAGGTTGACAGGCGAGGAGCTTCTGAGGGCGCTGCGGGCGAAGAATGCGTTTTCTTTGGCCGATGTTGAGTTTGCAGTACTGGAAACTACCGGAGATATCAGCGTATTTATGAAGTCCGACAAAAAACCGGCCACAGCTCGTGACCTGGAAATTAAAACCGCACCACTGACAGAGCCGCAGACGGTCATACTGGATGGTAATATTCTCAACGAACCGCTGGCTTCTCTGGGTCTCAACAGGGAATGGCTGGGGACTCAGCTGGAAAAGCTGGGAGTATCTCTGGATAATGTCTTTATTGCACAGGTGGATTCTTCCGGGGAGCTTTATGTGGACCTTTTTGATGATTCCGTACAGAACCCGCAGCCCAAGGTAAAGGAAATGCTTTACGCCGGTCTGGAAAAAGGCCAGGCGGACCTTTCAGCATTTGCTCTGCAGACTCAGGATGAAAACGCAAAGAAAATGTATAATAAAAATGCAAAGAAACTGGAAGACCTGCTGAAAATGCTTAAACCATATTTGTTAAAATAGAAGGTGCTATTTGTGTCAAGTAAAAAAAAGAAAAAGCTATCCCCCGTACAGCAGCAATATCAAGACTTTGCTAAAGCAAGAGAACCTCAAAGGCCAATATTCAGCAACTGTGTAAAGGCTTTTTTTTCCGGTGGTATTATCTGTACGATAGGGCAGGGGATACAGTGGTTTTTCATGACCTATTTCAAATTTGACGAAATAACCTCAGGAAGCCCGACTGTTGCCGTACTAATTTTTATTTCTGTTTCGCTTACCTGCTTCGGGGTATATGACCATCTGGCACAATGGGGAGGGGCAGGCACTGCAGTACCGGTTACAGGCTTTGCCAATACTATTGCCTCAGCTGCTCTTGAGCATAAAAGTGAAGGCTTTGTCCTGGGTGTCGGTGGAAATATGTTCAAGCTGGCAGGACCGGTTATTGTGTATGGTGTTTTTTCGGCTTTTGTTGTTGCATTAGTAAAAGTCATAATAAAAATGTTAGGTGGGATGTAGATGCTGCAAGGCCATCAAACCTGGGTTTTTGAATCCAAACCGATAATATCAGGTTCTGCGGCTGTAGGCGGACCCTTTGAGGCACAAGGAGGATTGGCAAAGGATTTCGATCTGCTACATGATGATCTCTGGCTTGGACAGGACAGCTATGAAAAGGCAGAAAAAAAGCTGTTGGAGCAAGCATGTGAGACAGCAATAAAAAAGGCCGGCTTAAAAAAGGAAGATGTTCAGTTCTTCTTAAGCGGAGATTTGATAAATCAGATTATACCCAGCAGCTTTACGGCACGGACGCTGGCGGTTCCCTATCTGGGGATATACGGCGCCTGCTCCAGCTCCATGGAAGGCTTGGCTATAGCTTCTCTGATTGTTGATACCGGCTTTGCACAGAATGCACTTGTCGGTACCTCCAGTCATAATGCCGCTTCAGAAAAACAGTACAGATACCCTACGGAATATGGCGCACAAAAGCCTCCGACTGCGCAGTGGACAGTTACAGGAGCCGGTGCTGCACTTGTATCCGCCGGTGGAGACGGCCCCCGTGTTGTTGCGGCGACCGTCGGGCGCGTGGTGGATATGGGACTTTCCGATCCTTTCAATATGGGAGCGGCAATGGCGCCGGCAGCTGTTGACACGATAGAGGCGCACTTCAGAGATTTGAAGGTGGATGCTTCCCACTATGATTTAATCGCAACCGGTGACCTGGGCAGAGTCGGACACAGGATAGCAGGAGATCTTCTGAAGAAGCATGGAGTGATAATACCAGAGGAGAAGCTGACAGACTGCGGAATTCTGATGTATAAGGAGAGCCAGCCGGTTTTTGCCGGGGCAAGCGGCTGTGCCTGTGCAGCCACAACGACTTACGGGCATCTGCTCAACCGGCTGAGGAAAAGGGAGCTTGGCAGAATTCTTGTTATAGCAACCGGAGCACTGCTTTCCCCGATGTCATACCAGCAGAAGGAATCAATTCCCTGCGTAGCCCACGCAGTTTCCATAGAAATTTAAGAAGGAGATGTCATATTGGATAAATTCATTTGGGCATTTATAATAGGTGGATTAATATGCGTTTTAGGACAGCTCCTGATGGACGGACTGAAGCTGACACCAGCCCATACCATGTGTACTTTGGTCGTGGCCGGCTCCATACTTGGAGGCTTTGGCCTGTACGATAAACTGGTAAAGTTTGCAGGAGCAGGTGCCTCAGTCCCAATAAGCAGCTTCGGCAACCAGCTGGTAAAAGGTGCTTTGCAGGAAGCTGGGCGTACAGGGCTTGTAGGTGTACTGACAGGTATTTTTGAGATTACCAGTGCAGGGATATCCTCTGCTATCATATTTGGTTTTATTGCAGCCTTAGTCTTTAGACCAAAAGGCTAAAACATAGCTCTATTTGAAAGGAGGTTGAAAAATGACAGTAGGGACACAGCTACAGCAAGCTATCGCTTCAGTTCAAAGCGCTGCAGCCAGCATGAAGACCTTTTCCCTGGAAACACAGGATCAGCAGGCAAAGCAGACTTTCGAGCAGCTGGCACAGACACTGGACAGTGCAGCCATTACACTAAAGGGAAGACAGCAATACGTTGAGCAGCAAGAGCCGCAATACAAGCAGCAATAGGCAGAAATTGAGCTGAAAAGTTATTCTATTCAGCTCTTTTTTTGTGAGTAGTGCATACCATGACTTATTTAATAAGTGGGGAATTTCTTTTGTAGCTTTCTTCTATTTCATTGCACATAAATATACGTATTAGAAGAAACGGCGTCTGCGTCTGCGTCTGAAAAAACGCCTTAGGAGTAATAGGAGAAGAACAGAACCAAGCAATCCCCTAAAGCCTTGATTTCCATATCCTAAATAGCTGCCGGACATATCGTATAACCTATTGCCGCTGTAATATCCAATGGGAATACCATCCATACCATAAACATATCCGTTACCTACATATGCCATAGGGTTGGAATATTGGTCATAAATCATAGTACCATCCGTATAACCGGCAACACGGTTCCAACCGTCATAAATTACATCGTCATCAACATAACCCTGAAGCCTGCCTTGTGAATCAAATACATGTTCCATAAGTTCACCCCCTTTTCATTATTTATGCTCTATATGTCAAAGAAATTTTATTCCCCTATCATTATTATGTAGCGTGTACATTTTTTGTTAATATCGCATTGAGCATTAGAATATCTTTGCTGGATATATTTAGTAATATTATATTTTTCCTCTTATTATTTCTTTTATCGTTACTTCCGGGTTATGATACCGCTTTCTGTTTATTGTCTGTGCCGAGTACTGAATAGCTTCTCTCGGACACCATTGAATACATGCGAGACAATGCTCACAATTGCCCTGCCATTCAGGTTTCTGATCCTTCATCTTGATATTCCCTACAGGGCATATCCTCTCACAGGTATTGCATCCGTTACACTTTTCATTAACGGTGAAATTCCTGTCAAGGGTCGGGAATTGTGACAGCTTCGACTTATAGACTGATTCACCTATCCGGTTTATGATGAAATTGTTTTTTTCTATGCCGCTTTGTTTCTGCTCTTTGATCTCCTGTATAATAGACCTTACCTTCTCCTTTTCTTTTAAAAACATGCTTTCCTGTTTTTTGACCGGGAATGCTCCGTACTTTACAATGTAATTCCCCGGCATCGGAATTGAAAAGCCTGCATTTAGCGTTATTCCCTTCGCCTCCAGCTGTTTTTGCACCTCGAGCAATGTACCGGCAGGAAGAGCGCCGCAGGTACATATTGCAAACATATACCTGATTTTACCAGGGTCCAGTTTTTTTATGAAATCAGAAATGATCCGCGGTATCCCGCAATAATATACCGGGAAGACCACCCCGATATTGTCCGCCTCCAGGTCAAGCTGTTCATTTATCACCTGAGGAATGGAAAAGAGCTGCGCGCCGGGAAGCCCTGCAGCAATGTCCTTTGCAACGGCAAGACAGTTTCCCGTTGCTGAGAAATAAAACAGATTCGTTTTCATTTTTTCACCCCTTATGAATTTTTAATGGAATGTGATATAAGCGGTCAAGGCATCATATCCTCAATACTCCTTATCCTAACGTTCTAACGAATAGATTTATCGTTTGAATATTAGCCGTAGTAAAAAGCAAGCTTAACTTGCTTTTATATACCTATGCTTTCATACCGTTTAAAATCAAATCCAATATGATCTCAATATGTTTTTTTATGTCCACATAGCCTTTTGCCCGTTCATCATCCATCATGTTAAGCGGACATTGATTGTTCATGATGGCATCCATCGTATTAAAAATAGTTTTTGCGATAAGCTGTTCATCACAAGGCGCAAACTCACCGCAGTGCACCCCTTGCTGTATCATTTCGGCAACAGCCGCGATGTCCTCATTGATAATCCGGTAGTATATTTCATGGGTCTCACGGGCTATTCCATCTGAAAAATCTGCACCGGACTTAAACATTGACGATATCTCCTGGCTAAAATCAATTTCATTCAATATGAAAAAGAGGATTTTGTCCTTATACATAATGAGCTGTTCCAGTTTTTTATGAGTACTATCTGCGTATTCCAACCTGGTATCTTCTACGACTGCTTTGAACAATGCCAGTTTATCCTTGTAATGATAATAAAGGCTGGCTTTGTTAAGACCGACGGCACGGCCGATATCACTCATTGTACTCTTGCCGTATCCGTATTGTGCGAAAATCCGTTTTGCTGCTTCAAGTACTTCATGTTTTTTATCTCCCAAATATAACACCTCTTATCAAACATTCTACCATATCGTTTGATAGCTGTCAATTTCTCTTATGGAATTTACTCCCAATGAAGCAGTCTTTTTTCCCCTTCAAGCTTTGCTATTTCGCTGATATCCTGGCTGACCTCCAGGATACCTCTGTAATTGCCTTCCGGATCCCTCAGGGCAAAGTACTGTATCAGTATCTTTTTTCCCTTGATATTGATCCAGAATATTGCGCTGTCTTTCCTGCCGGCTTTGAAGGCCTCAATT